>Ga0207650_10000503_pt1 | contig 32602 bp, 31 predicted proteins | sample KBSS63metaG_FD_184325 | JGI IMG/M metagenome (GOLD analysis project Ga0207650, IMG submission 184325) | Switchgrass rhizosphere microbial communities from Kellogg Biological Station, Michigan, USA - KBS S6-3 metaG (SPAdes) (version 2) | ecosystem: Host-associated > Plants > Roots > Rhizosphere...
GCGCGATCTGGTCGCGAAACGCGAGCGCCGTGAACACGGCCTCGATGCCCGCCGCAGCACCGAGCAGGTGTCCCGTCATCGATTTCGTCGAGGAAACAGCGAGCTTGTACGCGTGCTCGCCGAACGCACGCTTGACGGCGACGCACTCGGCGATGTCACCCAGCGGCGTCGACGTGCCATGCGCATTGATGTAATCGATGTCGGTCGTCGCGAGGCCGGCGTTGCGTATCGCGTTCAGCATGCTGCGCGCAGCCCCCCCACCATCTTCCGGTGGCGCCGTGATGTGATTCGCGTCGGCACTCATCCCGTAGCCGGCGAGCTCGCAGTAGATCTTTGCGCCGCGCGCCCTCGCATGCTCATATTCCTCGAGGACCAGGATGCCGGCGCCCTCGCCCAGCACGAAGCCGTCGCGGCCGATGTCCCACGGCCGGCTGGCCGTTGCGGGATCGTCGTTGCGCGTCGACAGTGCCCGTGCCGCGGAAAAGCCGCCCACGCCGAGCGGCGATACCGTGGACTCCGCCCCGCCGGCAACCATGACGTCCGCGTCGCCGTACTCGATCAGACGCGCGGCCTCGCCGAGGCTGTGATTGCCGGTCGAGCATGCACTGACGGTTGCGAGATTGGGACCACGGAAGCCATAGTGGATGGACACGAGGCCTGCGACCATGTTGATGATCGTTCCGGGCACGAAGAACGGCGAGATCTTCCGCACACCGCCCTGCATGTACGCCCGCTGCGTCTCCTCGATCATCGGCAGGCCGCCGATGCCGGAGCCGACGGATACGCCGCAGCGATCCTTGTCGCCGTCGTACCCGTCGAGGCCCGCGTCGGTGATCGCTTCCATGGTTGCGACCAGGCCGTAGTGAATGAACGTGTCGAACCGGCGAGCCTCTTTCGCCGACAGGTACTTCGAAACGTCGAAGCCCTTCACTTCACCGGCGATGCGTGACGGAAATCCTTCGGTGTCGAAACGCGTGATCCGCGTGATGCCCGACACGCCGGCAACGATGTTCGCCCATGCGGCAGCGACGCCGATGCCGACGGGAGAGACGATGCCGAGGCCGGTTACGACAACGCGGCGGCGTGACATGGCGTGACGCGAATGAAGAGGGGCGAATCGTTTACGGTGGCCGCCGCTCGGGTGCCAGCGATCACCGTTCGTTCAGGACGCGGGCTGCGCGACGCAGCCCGCGAAGCGAGGCGCTTATTTTTTCAGGTGGCTTCCGACGTAGTCGATCGCCTGCTGCACCGTCGTAATCTTCTCGGCGTCGTCGTCGGGAATCTCGGTTTCGAATTCCTCTTCGAGCGCCATGACGAGCTCGACGGTGTCCAGCGAATCCGCGCCGAGGTCGTCGACGAACGACGATTCATTCTTGATCTCGGCTTCGTTGACCCCGAGCTGCTCGGCGACAATCTTCTTGACGCGTTGTTCTACGTTTTCCATGCATCTCCTCCCCTGCGAGGGGTCAACAATCGAAACCGACGGATTTTACCAGAGCTTGCCACCGCTCTCCATCGGGACCACCGAAGCCCGGTTTGAGCGCTCGCGCGTACGCATCAGCACAACCGGCCTTTCACAGCATCAGCATCCCGCCGTTCACGTGCAGCGTCGCACCGGTGATGTAGCCTGCCCGCGGGCTGGCTAGAAAGAGCACGGCATTCGCGATGTCGTCCGGCGTGCCGAGCCGACCCAGCGGGATGCGGGCCAGCAGCGCGTCGCGCTGTGGCTGCGGCAACTTCTGGGTCATCTCCGTATCGACGAACCCGGGCGCCACGCAATTGACGGTGATGTCACGACTGCCGACTTCGAGCGCCAGCGACTTGGTGAAGCCGATCAGCGCCGCCTTCGCCGCCGCATAGTTCGTCTGCCCGGCGTTGCCCGAGCTGCCGACGACCGACCCGATCTGGATGATCCGTCCGCGGCGCGCCTTCATCATGCCGCGAAGCACGCCTTTCGCGAGGGCGAACGCCGGCTTGAGATTGGTTGCCATGATCGCGTCCCAGTCGTCGTCCTTCATTCGCACGAGCAGGTTGTCGCGCGTGACACCGGCGTTGTTGACGAGGATCGCGATGGGGCCGTGCCGCGATTCGATGTCGCGCAGCGTCGCATCGACGGCCGCCCCGTCACGAACGTCGAGTCGCAATCCCTCGCCGCGGCCACCCGCGGCCCGCAGGCAGTCGGTGATCGATGCAGCGCCTTCGTCAGTGGTCGCCGTGCCAATCACGTCCGCGCCCGCGTTGGCGAGTGCGAGCGCGATCGCACGTCCGATACCCCGCGTGGCGCCCGTCACAAGCGCGACCTGGCCATCGAGCTCGTGTTGCGCGCTCATCGGATAGAACCCGCGCCAGCCAGCAGGTGCGCGATCATGCTGCGGCTAACGCGCCGCGCGCTTCGTCGAGTGCTGCGCCGTCGGTGAGCGCGTAGCCGTTCAGCGACGGATCGATGCGCCGCGTCAGGCCGGCGAGCACCTTGCCGGGGCCGCATTCGACGACGGCAGTGACACCCTGCAGGGCCAACGACTTGATCGTCTCGGTCCAGCGCACCGGACTCGCCGCCTGCTGCGCGAGTGCCGCGCGGATTTCGTCGGGTGCCGTGTGTGTCGCGACGTCGACGTTGTGAACGACGGGAATCAGCGGCGCACGAATCTCGACCTGCGCCAGCCGCGCGGCGAGGCGCTCTGCTGCGGGCTTCAACAGCGAGCTGTGAAACGGTGCCGATACCGGCAACAACAGACCGCGCTTGGCACCCCGCGCCTTCGCCGCCACGATCGCACGCTCGACTGCCGCCTTGTTGCCGGCGATCACGATCTGGCCGGGCGCATTGAAATTCACCGGCTCGACGACCTCGCCCTGCGCCGCTTCGCGACACGCGTCCGCGACCGCCGCATCGTCGGCACCAATGACGGCCGCCATTGCGCCAACGCCCGGCGCTACCGCCTGCTGCATCGCTTCCGCGCGAAATCGCACGAGCGGCACGGCGTCCTTGAAGTCGAGCGCACCCGCCGCCACCAACGCCGTATATTCGCCGAGGCTGTGACCGGCAACGAACGACGGCGCCCTGCCATCCACCGCCTGCCACACCCGCCAGACGGCTACGCCGGCAGTCAGCATCACGGGCTGCGTGTTGCGCGTGAGGTTGAGGCCTTCAATGGGACCGTGCTCGACGAGACTCCACAGGTCGTCCCCGATAAGGTCGGATGCCTCTGCAAACGTCGCGCGCACGACCGGATGGTCGGCGAAGCCTTCCATCATGCCGATCTGCTGCGAGCCCTGCCCCGGAAAAACGAATGCGACGCTCATGCTCTGATCCTTGATGTTGTGGGTCGCCGCTCCGCGTCGCGCTCACCAGCGAACGAACGCGGAGCCCCACGTGAATCCGCCGCCCACGCCGACGAGCATCAGGTGCTGACCCGTCTTGATGCGTCCGTCGCGGACAGCGACGTCGAGCGCAAGCGGGATCGAAGCCGCCGACGTGTTCGCGTGCAGATCCACCGTCGAGATCACCTTGGTCAGCGGCAATTCGAGCTTGCGCGCCGTTGCATCCATGATGCGGATGTTCGCCTGATGCGGAATGAGCCAGTCGATGTCGGCGACCGTTTTGCGATTGGCGGTCAACGCCTCGTGGGCCACTTCGGCCAGCACCTTGACGGCGAACTTGAACACCGCGTGACCGTCCATTCGCACGAACGGGCTTCCCGTTACGGCACCCTGGTTCACCTGGCCTGGTACGCACAGGATGTCCTTGTAGCGTCCATCGGAATGCAGATGCGCCGACAGGATGCCCGGCTCCGTCGAGGGCACGAGCACCACCGCACCCGCACCGTCGCCAAACAGCACGCACGTGCCGCGGTCGTTCCAGTCGAGGATCCGTGAATACACTTCGGCGCCCACGACGACGGCGTTGCGCGCAATGCCGCCGGCGACCATCCGATCGGCGATCGCCAGCGCGTAGACGAAGCCGGAGCACACGGCCTGCACATCGAACGCGGGTCCGCCCGCAGCGCCGAGCTTCGCCTGCAGGATGCTGGCCGTGGACGGGAAGATGATGTCGGGCGTCGTCGTCGCCACGACGATCAGGTCGACGTCGGCCGGGGCCAGCGTTGCAGCGGCAAGCGCGTTGCGCGCCGCGGCCAGCGCCAAGTCCGACGTCTGCTCGCCGTCGGCGGCCACGTGGCGCTGGCGAATGCCGGTGCGCGAGCGAATCCATTCGTCGCTCGTCGCGACGCGGTCGGCCAGCGCGTCGTTGGTGACGATGCGCTCCGGCAGGTACGAGCCGGTGCCGGCGATGCGGCTATGCATGGGCGCGCAGCGGGCCCGACGTGTCGTCCGCGGGCCGCATGGGAGGCATTTCGGAGATTCGCTGGGCGATCTTCTCCAGCACGCCGTGCTCGACCTCGGCGGCAGCTCGCTTCAACGCGTTGGCGAAGGCGAAGGCGTCGGCACCGCCGTGGCTCTTGACGACGACACCCTTGAGCCCGACGAGCGTTGCCCCGTTGTAGCGGCGCGAATCGATCCGGCGCTTGAACGACATCAGCACCGGATAGACGATCGCCGCGGCGATGCGCGTCAGTAGATTGCGTGTGAATTCCGTCTTCAGGAATTCATACAGCATGTGCGCAAGCCCCTCCGACGTCTTCAGCATCACGTTGCCGACGAAGCCGTCGCAGACGACGACATCGGTTGTGCCGCGATAGATGTCGTCACCTTCGACGTTGCCGAAATAGTTGAGCGACGATGCCTTGAGCAACTCGGCCGTTTCCTTGACGACGTCGCTGCCCTTGATGTCCTCGGCGCCGATGTTGAGCAGGCCAACAGTGGGCCGCTCGATGCCGTTGACGGCCCAGACGAGCGCGCTGCCCATCGCCGCGAATTGCACGAGTTGTTCCGACGTGCAGTTGACGTTGGCGCCGAGGTCCAGCACGAGCGTGTCGCCGGTCTTCGTCGGCAGTTGCGATGCGATCGCGGGACGATCGATGCCCGGCAGGGTTTTCAGCACGAACCGCGCGATCGCCATCAGCGCACCCGTGTTGCCGGCGGAAACGCATGCGTTCGCGGTCCCGTCCTTGACGAGGTTGATCGCGACGCGCATGGACGAGTCCTTCTTCTTGCGCAACGCATCCGCCGGCGGCTCGTCCATGTCGACCACTTCGGTTGCCGGACGGATCGAGATGCGTCCGCGCACGGCCGGGCGTGCCTTGGCCAACGCCGCCTCCAGCGGCTCGCGGATCCCAACGAGCACGACGCTCGCCTCCGGCGCGGATTCGAGGAATTCGAGGCAGGCCGGCACGGTCACGGCCGGGCCGTGATCGCCGCCCATTGCGTCGACGGCTACGGTTACGGACATCGCTTGGCGGGCCGACCGCTATTGCGACGGCAACGAAACCCGGTCGGCAAGCGCTCGCAAGACTGTCGCGCGGCCGCGAATCACCGAGACGTACGCAACGGCCGCGCGCATCGCACGCATACCGCGACGATTACTCGTCCGCTTTTGTCTTGACGACCTTCTTGCCGCGGTAGTACCCGCTCGGACTGATGTGATGACGCAAGTGCACTTCGCCGCTGACCGGCTCGACCGCAAGCGGGGGCTTCTTCATGAAATCGTGCGCGCGGTGCATCCCTCGCTTCGCCGGCGATTTCTTGTTCTGCTGGACTGCCATCTGGTGCTCTCCTGGTTTGACGACCCGCCGACGAGCGCGACGATACGCTAAGACGGATCCTGTTTCATGCTGCACGCATCTTCCGGGTGCCGCGGCGCGAACGGCAGCGCCAGCACCAGCTCGTCTTCGACCAACGCGAGTGGCTCGACCGGCGTTCCGGCCAGCACCACCTCGGCGTCGCTGTCGCCGTCGAGCGCCGCGAGCTCGCGCTCGTCGCGGGCCAGCAGCACGCTCGTCCGCTGGTCGATCGGATACTCGAAATCCTCGAGGCACCGCTGGCACGTCAGCGGCACGGCTCCCTGAATGTCGATCGCCAGCGCCAAGCGGCCCGCCGAGTCGGTCGTACCCTCGATGCGCCACTCGATCTGCGCCGGCCCGTCGCCCAATACGTCGTCGACGCGCGGCAGCTCGTGCGCATCGACCGTGCCTTCGGCGACGCCGCGCTCGCGCGCGAGCTGGAATGCATCCAGCCTGGAACCCGAATGCGCGCGACGCGTGATCATGACCATCTCCGGCCCGGCTGCGAACTGCCGCAAATCGGCGCCGCGCCGGCGGACGAAAAACGTAGAATCATACCGCTTCGGCCGCAAGGTGTCAAAAATGTCTGGAAAAACAACGAAGAATGCTCGACGGCGTCTCGTGCTGGCGTCGACGTCACGCTACCGGAAAGCATTGCTCGAGCGGCTGCGCATGCCGTTCGATGTCGCGGCGCCGGAGGTCGACGAACGCGAGCTCCCCGGCGAGACGCCCGCGGCGACGGCGTGCCGGCTCGCCGAGGCGAAAGCCCGCGCCGTCGCTGCCCGGTTCCCGACGGCGCTCGTCATCGGTTCGGACCAGGTGGCCGATGCGGACGGCGTGGCGATCAGCAAGCCGGGCGATCACCCGTCGGCGGTCGCGCAATTGCTCGCGCTGTCGGGCCGGGCGATCGTCTTTCATACGGCGGTGGCGCTCGTCGACGCGCCGACGGGTCGGGTCCAGCAGCGGCTCATCGACGTGCGCAGCACGTTTCGGACGCTGTCGCCGGCGGCGATCGAGCGTTACCTGCGTCGCGAAACACCGTACGATTGCGCCGGCGCCGTGAAGTCCGAAGCGCTGGGCATCGCGCTGTTCGAGCGCATCGACAGCGATGATCCGACTGCACTGATCGGCCTGCCGCTGATCGCGCTCATCGACATGCTGCGTGTCGAAGGCGTCGACGTGCTCGCTGACGCCGAATGACCGGCACGCTGTTCCTCGTTCCGAACCTGCTCGGCGCCGTCCCGCCGGCATCGGTGCTGCCCGCACGGACGATCGAGATCGCGCGGAACCTGTCGCACTGGCTCGTCGAGACACCGAAACCGGCGCGCGCGTTCCTGAAATCGATTGATGTCGCGCGCCCGATCGCCGAGCTCACGATCCGCGCGCTGTCCGACGATCCCCCGGCCGACGCGCGGTTCGCGCTCGGCACGATTGCCAGCGGCCATGATGTGGGCTTGCTGTCCGACGCCGGCTGTCCCGGCGTGGCCGATCCGGGTGCTGCGATCGTCGCCGCCGCTCACACGGCAGGCATTCGCGTCGTCCCGCTCGTCGGTCCGTCGGCCGTGCTGCTCGCGCTGATGGCGTCCGGCATGAACGGGCAGCGGTTCGTGTTCCATGGCTATCTGCCGGTAAAACCCGATGCGCGAAGCGCAGCGCTGCGAACACTCGAGCAGCGCTCGCGCGCCGAAGCCCGAACCGAGCTCTTCATCGAAACGCCGTATCGCAATGTCGCGATGCTGGGCGCACTTGCCGACACACTGCAAACGACGACGCGCGTGTGCGTGGCTGCCGACCTGACGCTCGACACCGAGACGATCGAATGTCGAAGCGCCGGCGACTGGCGGCGGCAGGAGCACGCGCGTTTCGATCGCAGGCCGGCGATCTTCCTGCTGCAGGCCGACAGTGCCTAAACCCATCTCAAAATCGGGCGAGCGGTCCGAAGACCGCGAAGGCCCGCAGCGAGCCACGAGATAGTACTTAGACGTACAGTGAGGGGCGAGCGAGGATACGACAAAGGTATCGGATCGCGCAGCCCATTTTGCGAGGGGTTCTAGTCCTTGATGTAGCTCTTCAGCATCCGGTTTTCGAAGCTCTGCTCCTCGAACACCGCTTTCGCGACGTCGTGGAACGACACCACGCCCTGCAGTGTCGATCCGTCCATTACCGGAACGTAGCGCGCGTGGCGCTCGAGCATCGCGCCGCGCAGTTCCATGACGTCGAGCCCGGGGACGGCCATCAGCGGCTCGCGCTCGTAGATGTCGGCGACCGCGGCGTCGCCGAGCTGCCCGCGGCGCTCGGCTAGGGCACGCAGCACTTCGGCGAACGTCAGCATGCCGGCGAGCTTGCCGTGGTCCATGACGACAAGCGAGCCGATGTCGTGCTGGGCCATGACCTCGACTGCCTCGAGCACCGAGCGCTCCGGCGTCGTCGTGAACAGCGTGTGGCCCTTGATGCGGAGTATTTCGCTGACCAGCATCGGATTTCCTTTCGTCCGCTCGAGTGACAACCCGGCGCGTGACCCGTGAAGGCGAGATTACTCCCGGGCCACCGCGCGGCGCAACGCCGGTTGCCGAGCCTCGAAGCTCGCTGCCGTTTCGCACACCGGGCCGGCTTGCCGGTGCCCAAATGACGGCAGACGCTTGCTCCCGGGCGGGCGTTGAGTGCAAGATGGCGCGCAAACCGGCCCCGTCACATGGCCCCGCCACAAGACCGGAGAATCTTCTAAAAAAGCACTCTACTGGAGGACGCACATGGACAGTCCGAATGGCAATGACGCAGTTCTCGATCTAGCTTCCAAGCCTGTCGAGCAGCCTGCACGGCGACGGCTGCTGAAGACCGTCGGCGCTGCCGCCGGCACGGCCGCAATCGTGGGCGCCCCTTTCATACGGAATGCAGCGGCCGCAGAAACGATGACGTGGAAAGTGCAGACCTCGTGGCCGGCGGGCGTCGGCCTGCAGACTTTCAAGACCTGGGCCGGAACGATCAAGGAGAAGACGGGAGGCGAGCTCGAGATCAAGCCTTTCGCGGCCAAGGAAGTCGTCGGTGACTTCGAGTTGATCGACGGCGTACGCAACGGCGTGCTCGAGGCAATGAACTCGTTCACCGTCTACTGGGTCGGCAAGGTGCCCGCGACGGCATTCCTGTCGTCGTACCTGATGGGCCTGCGCTACCCGCACGAGTGGGACATCTTCTTCTACAGTAAGGGCGGCCTCCAGGCGGCGCGCGATATCTTCGCCAAGCAGGGGCTGTATTACGTCAACCGCATTCACCATGGCCCCAACATCATCCACTCCAAGAAGCCTATCCGTACCGCCGAGGACTTCAAGGATCTGAAGCTTCGCGTTCCGGGCGGGATGATCGCCGAGGGATTCGCCGCGATCGGCGCGAAGACGACGCTGTTGCCTGGCGGCGAAGTGTTCTCCGCTCTGGAGAAGGGCACGGTCGACGCAGCCGACTACACGGGACCCGCCGTCAACTGGGATCTGGGGTTCCAGCAAGTCACCAAGTACATCTGGACCGGCCCTCCGGGACTGGAATCGATCTACCAGCCGGTCGACCTGATGGACTTCGTCGTCCGCATGGACGTCTGGAACAAGCTGTCGCCGAAGATGAAAGTGTGGCTCGACGACGAGATCCAGGTCTATTCGAACGAACACCATGCGGCGATCCAGAAGGCCGACATGGAAGCGTGGGGCAAGTTCGAGAAGGCCGGCACCCAGATCAATCGCCTGCCGGCCGAAGATCTGCCGAAGTTCCAGAAGATCGCGGTACCGATCTGGTTCAAGTGGGCGAACAAGGACAAGGACGCGGCGCGGGTGTTCAAGCTTCAGCTGGATGTCATGGAGTCGCCCACCTGCGGCTATGTGACGCCGGACATGTACAAGGGCTTGAAGCTCGACGTCTGACGCGGTTCGTTTTCCTCCCTTTCGCAACTGCTAAGAAGGCTTGCGGCGGCCGGCTCCGGTCGCCGCAAGCGTATGGACGCGCGCCATGCCCTCACTGACCTTCGTCATGCCGCACTGGCTCTACTGGGCCGGACTGCTGCTCTTTCCGTCGATGGCGCTCTACCTGGTGCGCCGGCAATTGCGCAAGCCGCTGCCGCCCGGTCCCTCGACGTTCATCGCGTATCTGTTCTGGCTGACGTCGGGATTTCTCGGCATCCACCGCTTCTACCTGCGCAGCGCGTACGGAGTTGTCTTCATTCCCGTCTTTCTCTTCATCCTCTATTGCAACGCCGAAGTGCGCGAGGTGCGCGACGACACTTCGCGCACGTTCGCAGCGCTCGAGTCCGCGCAGCACACGGCGCGGATCGCCAAGCCCGACGCAACGAACCCGTCGCCGGAGGCCACCGCCGCATTTGATCGCGCACAGGCCGACGTCAAGAAGTTCCAGACCGAATACGACACGGCGAAGGCGGTCACCGATCACTGGGTGTCGTGGGGACGCTACGGCGCGATCGTGCTGGCGATCCTCCTCCTGGTCGATGCGGTATTGCTGCCGGGCCTCGTCCGAAAGCGTCGCGCGGTGGAAGAAGCGACACCGTACCGCGCAGCCCCGGTCACCGAAGCCCCACCGATCGTCGCCGAGCCCGTGGTTGCGGAAGATCCGACGCTGCACTTCCATTCGCGGGTGACCGATGCCATCGAATGGGTGAACGTGAAAGCGGGAGAGTACGTGGCGTGGTGGTCGCTGATGGCGGTGTTCGTGTACTACTACGAGGTCATCGCCCGCTTCGTCTTCAATTCTCCGACGAACTGGGTGCACGAAAGCATGTTCCTTATGTTCGGCATGCAATACATGCTGTCCGGCGCGTATGCGTACCGCGAGGACCAGCACGTGCGCGTCGACGTCATCTATGCAAAATTCTCGCCGCGCGGCAAGGCGATCGCCGACATCATCACGTCGGTGTTCTTCTTCATCTTCATCGGCACGATGCTCGTCACCGGCTACCGCTTCGCGGGCGATGCCGTGAATTTCGGCGAGCATTCGTTCACCGAATGGGGGATCCAGTACTGGCCGGTCAAGTTGACGATACCGATCGGCGCCGCGTTGCTGTTGCTGCAGGGGATCTCGAAGCTGATCAAGGACATTCTGTTCATTTCGCGCAGGGGAGCGTAAGGCATGGGCATCGAGATCGGCATCGAATGGCTCTCCCTGCTGCTGTTTGGCTCGCTAGGCCTTCTGCTCATGCTGGGACTGCCGATGGCGTTCTGCACCGGCAGCCTTGCAACAATCTTTCTTTACGTGTTCGGCAACAGCGCGGTGCTGAACATGATGCCGTCACGGATCTTTCCGTTCATGACGGATTACCAGCTCTCCGCGGTCCCGCTGTTCATCTTCATGGCGGCGGTGCTGGAAAAGGCCGGCATCATCGAGGAGCTGTTCGACGTCATCTACAAATGGCTGGGATCGGTCAAGGGCGGATTGGCATCCGCGACGGTCGTGGCATGCACGCTGCTCGCGGCGATGGTCGGCGTCGTGGGTGCCACCGAAGTGACGATGGGGATGATCGCGCTGCCCGCGATGCTGCGCCGAAACTACGAGCCCAAGCTCGCGTGCGGATCGCTGCTGGCGGGCGGAACGCTCGGCATCCTGATCCCGCCGTCGGTGATGGCGATCGTCTACGCAGTCGTCGCGCAGCAGTCGCTCGGTGAGCTTCTGATCGGCTCGGTCTTTCCGGGGCTGCTTCTTTCCGGGCTCTACATCGCGTACGTGACGATTCGCTGCTACATCAATCCCGCGCTCGGCCCCGCGCTGCCTGTCGAAGAGCGCGTCGACATGCGCGAAAAGCTGCGCTTGCTGCGCAACACGATCACGCCGGTGCTGCTGATCATCCTGGTGCTCGGCGTGATCTTCGTCGGCATCGCCACGCCCGTGGAGGCGGCGGGCATCGGAACGTTCGGCGCGCTCGCCGTGTGCGCGCTGCACCGCCGGCTCACGTGGGTAGCGCTTCAGGAAGCCGCGATGGCGACGCTGAAGGCAACCGCGATGGTGATGTGGATCTTCTTCGGCGCGACGATGTTCGTCGGCTTCTTCATAATCAAGGGCGGCCAGACGTTCGTCTCGGACATGATCCTCGGCACCGGACTGCCACCGTATGGAATCCTGTTCCTGATGATGTTCATCCTCTTCGTTCTCGGGATGTTCCTCGACTGGGTCGGCATCCTGCTGCTGACGGTGCCGATATTCCTGCCGATCTTGACCGCGCTCACGTTCGGCGGCCTGTTCGGCATCCAGGGCGTCAGCAAGGACGACCTGTCGCTCTGGTACGGCGTCATCTTCATGGTCAACATGCAGATGGCGTTCCTGAGTCCACCGTTCGGTTACTCGCTCTTCTATTTGAAAAGCGTCGCGCCGAAGGAGATCACGATGGCGATGATCTTCAAGTCGGCGATGCCCTTCATCGGGCTGCAGGCGCTCGGGCTCACGCTCTGCATCATCTTTCCGCAGATCATCCTGTGGCTGCCGAGCGTGCTCTACCAGGGTACCAAGTAGCCTAATGGCGAAGCGGCGTCCCCTCGGGCGCCGCTTCATGCCCGAGCCAAAACGCTAGGACGCGATCGCCCGCCGTTCGCGCAACGCCTGCGCGAGCGTCCCGGAGTCGACGTATTCGAGCTCGCCGCCGACGGGCACGCCGCGCGCGAGCCGCGTCACGCGTAGGTCGCGCGCCGACAGCAGCTCACCCAGGTAATGCGCGGTGGCTTCGCCTTCATTGGTGAAGTTCGTCGCGAGGATCACCTCGCGCACGCTGCCGTCGGTGGCACGCTTCAGCAGGCGTTCGAGGCGGATCTCCTTCGGACCGATGCCGTCGAGCGGCGACAGCCGCCCCATCAGCACGAAGTAGAGGCCCGAGTACGCCTGCGTCTGCTCGACCATCAGCAGGTCCGCCGGCGTCTCGACGACGCACAGCTGCGTCGCGTCGCGCTTCGCCGACTGGCACAGCGCGCACAGCGTGGCCTCGGTAAACGTGTTGCAGCGTTCGCAATGCTGGATCGAACGCGTGGCCTCGACCAGCGCATGCGCTAGACGCTGCGCGCCGTCGCGGTCGTGCTGCAACAGATGCAGCGCCATCCGTTGCGCGGCCTTCGGCCCTACACCGGGAAGGCAGCGCAACGCACTTGCGAGCTCGTCGAGGCTCGACAGCGCGCCCGGCCTTGCCCCGCGAAGCGTTGTGTCACGCGCGTTCATCGGACCCGAGTCTAAGCGCTCAGATCGGCAGCTTGAAGCCGGGGGGCAGCGGCATGCCCGCCGTCAGGCCGCCCATCTTTTCCTGCGTCGTCGCCTCGGCGCGGCGTACCGCATCGTTGAATGCGGCGGCGACGAGATCCTCGAGCATGTCCTTGTCTTCGCCGAGCAGCGACGGATCGATCGCCACGCGCTTCACGTCGTGACGGCAAGTCATCACGATCTTGACGAGACCGGCGCCCGACTGGCCCTCGACTTCGGTGCGCGCGAGTTCCTCTTGCGCGCGCTGCATGTTCTCCTGCATCTGTTGCGCCTGCTTCATCAGGCCGGCCAGCTGGTTTTTCATCATGACGGTTCCTGCTTGGTCAATGGGGTGGGAATCGAGAGCGGCGTCACCGAATCGGGACGCACGGTCGCGCTGAAGCGCTCGACGAGCTCGCGGACGAACGGCTCGTTGCGAAATGCGGCGTCGCCCTGCGCTTTGGCCTGCGCGCGCTCACGACGTTCCAGCGCCGCGAGCGAGCCGTCGCCGCTTTCACCGATCTCGAACGCGAGCAACACCTTGCGGCCGGTTGCGGCGTCGAGCGCCGCCTTCAGCTTGTCCGAATAGGCCTTGTCGGCAAGATGCTTGTGGGACGCGGGGATCGCCAACGACAGCGCGTTCCCTCTCACCGACTTCAACTCGGATTGTGCCGCGAGCTGGGCCGCCATGCCGGTCAGCCGCAGGCTCGCGACGAACGCCGGCCACGCGGCCGTCGTATCGGGTAGCGGCTGCAGGGGTCCAGCGGTGGCGCGAGCACGTTCGGTGACAGGCGGTGCGTCGACCGGACGGGCACTTGGTCGCGGCGCGACGAGCGTGACATCGGCGTCGCCGCGCGCAGGGGCCGGCGCGCGCTGCAACGGCGATTCCATGGCGACTGGTCGCGATGCGGACTCGCGCTGCGCGGGCCGCGCGACGTCCGATGGTTTGACGGCGGCCGAACGCCCGGATCCGCCATGTGCCGCGGCCTCGGGGGCGCCGGCCGGCTCGAACGCCAGCAGGCGCAGCAGCGTCATCGAAAAGCCGGTCGCCTCGTCGGGGGCAAGCGCCAGGTCGGCGCGACCCTGTGCGCATATCTGATAAGCGAGCTGCGCCGCTTCCGGGGTGAATCGGGCCGCGTATTCGGCGACGCGATCCGCTTCGTCGCCGACCGGCGCGCCCGGGACGGCCAGCACGACGGCAATCCGATAGAAGATCGTCGCGAGCTCGTCGAGCGCCGCGCTGAATGCCTGTCCGGAGCTCGCCAGCGCGTCGGCCTCGGCGAGCAATGCCGCACCGTCGGACGCGAGCAGTGCATCGACGATTCGGTGCAGGTAGCCGCGGTCGACGACGCCGAGCATCCCCCGTACCGCCGGCTCCCGGACTTCGCCGCCGCCAAATGCGATCGCCTGGTCGAGCAGCGACAGCGCGTCGCGCAAGCTACCCTGTGCCGCCGCCGCAAGTTGAGGCAACGCCGTCGCGTCGAACGGAATCGCCTCCGCCGCGAGGATGTGTGCGAGCCGTTCGCCGATGGCCGCGCGCGGCAGCGGAGTCAGGCTGAACTGCAGGCAGCGCGACAGCACGGTCGGCGGAATCTTCTGCGGGTCGGTCGTGGCGAGCACGAACTTGACGTGCTCGGGCGGCTCCTCGAGCGTCTTCAGCATCGAGTTGAACGCGCCTTTCGACAGCATGTGCACCTCGTCGATCAGGTACACCTTGTAGCGTCCGACCGTGGGTGCGTAGCGCGCGTTGTCCAGGATCTCGCGCATGTTGTCGACGCCCGTGTTCGAGGCGGCGTCGAGCTCGAGCAGGTCCACGAAGCGGCCGGCGTCGATGTCGCGGCAGGCGGCGCACTCGCCGCACGGCGTTGCGGACACGCCGCGCTCGCAGTTCAGGCTCTTCGCAAGGATCCGAGCCAGTGTTGTCTTGCCGACACCACGGGTGCCGGTCAGCAGGTAGGCGTGATGCAGCCGGCCCTGGGTGAGCGCGTTGGTCAGCGCCGTGACCACGTGACCTTGGCCGACCAACTCGCCAAACGCGCGCGGCCGCCATTTGCGGGCAAGGACCTGGTAACTCATCGGAGCGGGGACGGGGCGAGCCGAGTGGAGCGGCGTGATTGCGGGGTTCTACGCCGGCCGAAGATCGAAGCGCCGGCTATTTGTCACCAGATCGGCCTGAGACGCGGCGCGAACCGGCGACAACGCGGAACGTACATGGACGTACGTGAGCGTTGGAGCCGTGAGCAACAAAGTATCAGGTCGATCTGGACGACAAAGAGCAAAGGAGGCGAGCCGTTCCCCCGGCACTTGCAGTGAATCGCTGTGGCTGCTTCCTTCCGGACCTGACCAGGTTCACGACCTTGCAATGCGGGGCGACCCGCCGTTGATCGGGGCGCAACTTCCGCGAACCGGCAGTATAACCGCTCATCGCTCCGCCGGGCGAACTTGCCGCGGAGACGTTTGCGGCGGCCTCCGGACCGCCGCTGAAGCGGTCCGGGTGCCGCGGGCTGGCTGAAAACGGGGTTTTTGCCGCTCGGCGGGACGGTGGATTGTCCCTCCCCATCCAAGGGTTATAATGGCCACCGTCGCTTGAGACGCGGTGCCGCGTCCGCGACCACAGTGGAGTTCCTCGCAGCCCGTGGGCAAGGCTGCGCCAATGCACGGCGGCATCAAGATCGCCGCAAACCTTCGACGACGCACCCGGAAACGGGGCGGTAGACCATGCGCGATCGAGTGTTTGTACGACGTTTGAGAAGTTGGTGTCGCCGGTCCCTGATTGGGCTCGCCGCACTTTCGCTGCTGGCATTCAGCGGCTGCGAAAGCACGCGCCCCCCGTTGCCGCCCGGCAAGCCGGGGCTGCACGTCGTTGTCCGGCCCGGCCCGTCCACCTGGTTCACGTTGCCCGACGGCACGACGACCGGGTTCGATCACGATCTTCTCACCCGGTTCGCCCGTGAGCGCGGCGTCCCCCTTCACGTCACGTTCGCCGACGGCGCGGCGCCGTTGCTCGACGAGATCGCCCGCGGCGACGCTCAACTCGGCGCCGGTGGGTTGTTGCAGGCGGCCGACGTCGCCAACGACCCCAAGGTGCCTGGCAAGGCGTTGGCGTGGAGCACCGGCTACCACTCGGTCGAGCCCGTGCTGATCTACAACGTCGACGGCTATCGTCCGCGCCGATGGGCGGATCTCGATCACGCGACCGTTGCGTATCCGGCGCACACGGGCCTCGACAGCCCGCTCGCCGCGGTCCGGTACGCGCATCCTGAAGTGAACTGGCAGGCGATCGATATGGCCTCGGCGGACGCGCTGATCGCCCAAGTAGCCGAGGGCACGATCAGCTACGCGGTCGTCGCCTCGAGCGACGCCGCGATGGCGCGCAACATCTACCTTGATTTCGACGTCGCGTTTCCGGCGGGTCCGCGGCGCGAGTTCGCGTGGGCCGTCTCGCCGGGGTATCCCGAGCTGCGTAACGCGCTCGACGCCTACTTCGCGCGGCTGCGCAAGGACGGCACGCTCGCCCGGCTGGCGGACCGCTATTTCGGCGTATCGGCCGACGTCGAGCGCATCGATGCCGGCGTGTTCCAGGAACGAATCCGCAAGACGCTGCCCGAATGGCGGAAGACGTTCGTCGAGGCGCAGGCGAAAAGCGGCATCGAATGGCGCCTGCTCGCCGCGGTCGCGTACCAGGAGTCGCAGTGGGATCCGATCGCGACCAGCGAAACGGGCGTCCGCGGCCTCATGCAGTTGACCGAGGAGACGGCACGCCACCTCGGCGTCGTCGATCGTCTCGACGCCAAGTCGTCGGCGATCGGCGCTGCCCGCTATCTCGCCGACCTCAAGTCCAAGCTGCCGGCCCGCATCGCCGAGCCGGATCGAACGTGGTTCGCGCTCGCGGCGTTCAACATCGGCGTGGCTCATCTCGAGGACGCCCGGATCCTTGCGCAGCGCCAGAAACTGAATCCCGACCTGTGGGCGGACGTGCGCAAAGTGCTACCGCTGCTCGCCGAGCCCGAGTATTACCTTGGCGCCAAGTACGGTTATGCGCGTGGCGGCATGCCGGTGGCCTTCGTCGGCCGCGTGCGTGGCTATTACGACATCCTGCTGCGCAGCGAAAGCCCCGGCAAGCCGCGCCTCGAAGCACGCCTCGCACTGCGCTGACGCGTCGGATCGTTCGATGCTTGAGCCGCGCGGTTTGCAAGCCGGCGTAACGGCAACGTACGCGTCGCCTACCATAGCGGGATGTACGCGCGCGCATTGGCCGCATTCCTGTTGTCGCTCTTCGCTGCCTTCCCGTGCGTCGCCTACGCACAGGACAGCGTGTTCATCGACGACCTGACGTCGCCCGAATTGCAGGCTTTGATCCGCGACGGGCGGACGATCGCCCTGGTGCCGATCGGCGGCACCGAGCAGAACGGTCCGCACATGGCGCTCGGCAAGCACAACGTGCGCGTAAAGGCTCTGGCGGAGAAGATCGCCCGCGCGCTCGGCAACGCACTCGTCGCACCCGTCATTGCGTACGTTCCGGAAGGCGGCGTCAATCCGCCGACGTCGCATATGCGCTTCGCCGGTACGCTGACCATACCCGCGTCCACGTTCGAAAGCGTGCTCGAATATGCAGCGCGCAGCCTCCGTGCAAGCGGCTTCCGCGACATCGTCTTCATCGGCGACCACGGTGGCTACCAGCGCAACGAGGAAACCGTGGCACGGCGGCTGAATCGCGAATGGTCGGGCGCGCACGTGCGCGTGCACGCGCTGGCCGAGTACTATCGCGTGACCGACACGCAGTACCGGCAAGCGCTGAAATCGCGCGGCTTCACTGACGCCGAGATCGGCACGCACGCGGGCGTTGCCGACACGTCGCTCGCGCTGGCCGTCGATCCCCGCTTGGTGCGCGGTGCGCAACTCGCGGCCGGATCGTCGCTCGACGCCACGCACGGCGTGTACGGCGATCCGCGGCGCGCATCGGCGGAAGCCGGCGCCGTCGGCGTCGACCTCATCGTTCGCGAATCGGTCGCCGCGATCAGGCGCGTGGCCGGGCGCTGAACCCTTTTCAATCCACCGTCACGGAATTCCAATTGTCCGCCCTCCTCGCCCGTTTTCCGGTCGCCCTTCTTTGCAGCGCGCTCGTCGCTGCCGTTCACGCACAGCCCGCCACCGCCCCATCGACTCCCGCCTCGGCTGCGACGCAAGCCGCACGGCCGGCTGGCATTGCCACGGTCCCCGGTATGCCGCCCGTCGTCGACGCGACCAACCTGTACAGCGAAACGACCGCGGCCAACGTAGGCGCCACAGCGCGCCCGGCGCTGCCGCGCGTCTACGTACCGCATGTTCAGTCGAACGACGTCTACGTCATCGACCCGGCGACGCTGAAGGTCGTCGATCGATTCCGGGTCGGCATCAACCCGCAACATGTCGTTCCGGCGTGGGACTTGACGACGCTGTGGGTGGCGAACAACGCCGAAGGACGCAAGGACGGCAGCCTCATTCCGATCGACCCGCTGACGGGCAAGCCCGGCAAGGCGATTCCCGTCGACGACCCCTACAACATGTACTTCACCCCTGACGGCAAGTCGGCGATCGTCGTCGCGGAAGCGTACAAGCGACTCGATTTCCGCGATCCGAAGACGATGGCGCTGCAGTCGTCGCTCGCCACGCCGGAGTGCGACGGCATCAACCACGCGGATTTCTCGATCGACGGCCGCTATGCGATCTTCACGTGCGAATTCACGAAGGGCCTCGCGAAAATCGATTTCGTCGATCGGAAGGTCGTCGGCTACCTGAAGCTGTCGAAGGGCGGCATGCCGCAGGACATCCGCATCAGCCCGGACGGCAAGGTGTTCTTCGTTGCCGACATGATGGCCGACGGCGTGTTCCTCATCGATGGCGAGACGTTCAAGGAAATCGGCTTCGTGCCCACCGGCAAGGGCACGCACGGCCTCTATCCGAGTCGCGACGGAAAGAAGCTCTACGTCTCCAACCGCGGCTCCAACAAGATCCATGGTCCGGCGAAGGGCAAGGGCAGCGTGTCCGTCATCGATTTCGCGACGCGCACGGTCGACGTGACATGGCCCATCCCCGGCGGCGGCAGTCCCGACATGGGCAACGTCAGCGCCGACGGCAAGCAGCTATGGCTGTCGGGACGCTACGACAACGTCGTGTACGTGTTCGATACAACGACCGGCGCCGTGCAGAAGATCGCGGTGGGCAAGGAGCCGCACGGGCTCACCGTGTGGCCGCAACCGGGCCGCTATTCGCTCGGCCACACGGGCAACATGCGGTAGGAAGGTAGTAACGTCGCAACTGCTTGTTCGAGAATCAGCGGCGCGCGATGACGCTCTGCCCGTTCATGTACGGGCGGACGGCAGCGGGGATTTCGATCGAGCCGTCGGCGCGCTGGTAGTTCTCCATTACGGCGACGAGCGTGCGCCCGACGGCGAGCCCGGAACCATTCAGCGTGTGCACGAGCTCGGGTTTGCCCTGTGCGTTGCGATAACGTGCCTGCATGCGTCGCGCCTGGAATGCTTCGCAATTCGAGCACGACGAGATTTCGCGGAATGCGTCCTGCGCGGGCAACCAGACTTCGAGGTCGTACGTCTTTGCCGCGGCGAAGCCGATGTCGGCGGTGCACAGCGCCATTACCCGATACGGCAGTTCCAGTTTCGTAAGGATTGCCTCAGCGTGCCCGGTCAACGCCTCGAGTGCTGCGTAGGAATCCTCGGGCTTCACCACCTGCACGAGCTCGACCTTGTCGAACTGGTGCTGGCGGATCATCCCGCGCGTGTCCTTGCCGTAACTTCCCGCTTCCGAGCGAAAGCACGGCGTGTGCGCCGTCAACCGGATTGGCAGGCGATCCGCAGCGAGGATCTCGTCGCGAACCGAATTGGTCAGCGTGATCTCCGAGGTCGAGATCAGGTAGAGCGGATCGGTGTCGCCGTCCTGACCGCCCTTGCGGACCGAGAACATGTCGGCCTCGAACTTCGGCAGCTGCGTCGTACCCACCAGCGTCGCCGCGTTGACGATGTACGGCGTGTAGCACTCGGTGTAGCCGTGCTCCTGCGTGTGCGTGTCGAGCATCAGTTGCGCGAGCGCGCGATGCAGGCGGGCGAGATCGCCACGCAGGAACGTGAACCGCGCCCCGGACAGCTTGGCCGCCGCCGCGAAATCGACCATGCCGAGCGCTTCGCCAAGATCGGTGTGATCCTTGGGCTTGAAATCGAACGCGCGCGGCGCGCCACTGCGGCGCACTTCGACATTGTCGTCGGCGGACCGGCCTTCCGGCGTCGATGGGTGCGTGACGTTCGGCAGTTCGAGCAGGAAATCGCGCAACTGCGTCTGCACGCGCTCGAGCTCGCGTTCGAGGTGCTTCAGCTCGTCGCCTGCGCCGGCCACCTCGCGCAACAGCGGCTCGACATCCTGCCCGGCGCCTTTGGCCATGCCAACGCGCTTGCTCAGCGCGTTGCGCGTCGCCTGCAGCTGCTGCGTGCGCGTCTGGATCGTCTTGCGCTCGGCTTCGAGCGTTTCGAAGCGACCGGTATCCAGCACGACGCCGCGCTTGGCGAGCGCAGCGGCGACACCCGCCAGATCGTTGCGCATTGCGTTGATGTCAATCATCGAAGAATTCTAGCAGGCGCTTCCACTCTCGCATGCGCGCGGGCGCGGGCGCGACGACGACGTTGCGCCCGGCGATCAGTCTTCGTCCGGCACCGGCGGCGCGTGCCTGCCGCCGCTAGCGTCGTCACGCGCGCGAAGATCGCGCAGCCGCTCGCCGATGCGCGCTTCGAGGCCGCGCTCCGTCGGCGTGTAGAACGAAACGTCGGGCATGTCGTCGGGCAGATAGCGTTCGCCAGCCGCATAAGCGTCCGCCTCGTCGTGCGCGTAGCGATAACCTTTGCCGTAGCCCAGACCCTTCATCAACTTGGTCGGCGCATTGCGCAAGCGCATCGGCACCGGCCGCGATCCGTCCTCGCCGATGAAGGCACGCGCGGCGCCGTACGCCGAATAGACGGCGTTGCTCTTCGCCGCGCACGCGAGATACAGCACGCACTGTGCGAGCGCCAGCTCGCCTTCGGGAGAACCAAGCCGTTCATACGTTCCAACGGCGTCGAGCGCCTGCGTCAGCGCACGCGGATCGGCAAGGCCGATGTCCTCGCTCGCCATCCGGATGAGCCGGCGTCCGACGTAGAGCGGATCGGCGCCGCCGTCGAGCATCCGGCACATCCAGTACAGCGACGCATCCGGATCGGACCCGCGAACGGCCTTGTGCAACGCGGAGATCTGGTCGTAGAACGCTTCGCCGCCCTTGTCGAAACGCCGCAGGCTGCGCGCGATCGTGTCCTCGACGAATGCGACGTCGACGACGGCTCTCTTCGCTTCTGCGACGGCCGTGGCGAGTTGCTCGACGAGGTTGATCAGCCGTCTGCCATCGCCGTCGGCGTAGCTGACGAGCGCATCGCGGGCGTCAGCGTCGACGGTGACGTTCGGCATCGCGGCCGTCACCGCGCGGTCGAGCAATTGCGCGAGCTCGGGCGGCGACAACGGCTTCAGCACATAGACGGCGGCACGCGACAACAGCGCGCTGTTCACCTCGAAGGACGGATTCTCGGTGGTCGCGCCGATGAACGTCAGCACACCGCGCTCGACGAACGGCAGGAACGCGTCCTGCTGCGCCTTGTTGAAGCGATGCACTTCGTCGACGAACAGGATCGTTGCCCGACCATATTGCTCGCGCGCAAGCTCGGCGCGCGCAACGGCATCGCGAATGTCCTTGACGCCGGCGAGGACGGCCGAGATCGCGACATAGTCCGCATTGAACGCATTGGCCATCAGCCGCGCGAGCGTGGTCTTGCCCACCCCCGGCGGTCCCCACAGGATCATCGAATGCGGCTTGCCCGCCGCGAACGCAACGGCCAGCGGCTTGCCGGGTGCCAGCAGATGGCGCTGCCCGATAACGTCGTCGATCGACTTCGGGCGCAATCGCTCCGCGAGCGGCGTCAGCGGTCCCGTATCCTTGGCGGCGGCGAAAAGATCGGTCATCGGGAAGTCATTGTCGCTCGCGGGTGCGGCGCGTACGCTGGTGGCTTTAATGCGCGCCGCTGGCTTGCGCTCTGCCGCCAGCCACGCGCGAGGAGTTTTCCGGATGGAAGTGCGAAAGCGACGTACGCTGTACGTAGGCTCGGGGTCGCCGTACGCGTGGCGGGTCTGGCTCGCACTGGAGCACAAGGGGCTGCCGTACGAATTGCGCGTGCTGTCGTTCTCCGCCGGTGACCTGCGAACGCCGGCGTTCGCGGCGCTCAATCCGCGCTGCAAGGTGCCGGTGCTCGACGACGACGGCTTCGTCATGTACGAATCGGCGGCGATCGTCGATTACATCGGCGATGCCTATCGCGACGCCGGCGCGCCGCTCTTTCCCGACGACGTGAAGGCGCGCGCAATCGTGCGTCGCAAGATCCGCGAAGCCGACGAGTACGTCGCGCAGTCGATGGAACGGCTCGTCGACCACGTGCTGTTCACACCGCCTCCTCAGTGGGACGCGGAGAAAATCGGCAAGGCGCGCGAACGGTTCCTCGCCGAGCTCGTGTTCTTCGAGGAGGACCTGGCCGGCGAGTTTCTGGTCGGCGACCTCGGCGCGGCGGATTTCACGCTCTATCCGCTGCTTGCGCTTCCGCTGCGGATGGAAGCGCGAACCAAGCCGGACCTCGACATCGCCGCCAACATCGGGCCGCGACTGACTGCATGGATGCGCCGGATCGAAGCGTTGCCGTTTTTCGGCGCGACTTATCCGCCGCACTGGCAGGCGCAGACCCCCTGATCACTGCCCGACCACGTCGGCTCCCTTTGGCGGCGTGAACTGGAACACATCGCCGGCGAGCTTCGGATTGCGCCGGACATCGCTGAACGTGAGCTCGGTGGCCTGGCCGAATGCGTCAGTCAGCTCCATGCGCCGCGGCAGGCTGTCGACGAAGCCTAGCCGGATGCGCGTGAACTGCGATTCGGCCGACTTCGGCGTTGCGTTGACATACTCGACGCCGTCGGCTTCTCCGCCGGCCACGAGCGTGAAGTTCTTCTCGAGCGCGTTGTCGCCGGCCAGCAGCGCCGCCGGTGTCGCGCCGAGCGCCGCGTCGAGCTTGCGCACGATTACCTGGTTCAGGTCGCGGTCGAATACCCACACTTTCGCGCCGTCGCCGACGATCAGCTGGTCGAACGGCTTTTCGTAGGTCCAGCGGAACTTGCCCGGACGCTGGAACGCAAACGTTCCCGACGTGGCCTGCGTCGTGCGCCCGTCCTTGTTGACGACGTTCTGCCGAAAGGATCCCTGTGCGCTCTGCGTGCCTTCGAGAAACGCGTGCAACTGATCGAGACCCGATGCGTGGGCGACCGATGCCGCCAGCACAAGCGCGCACGCCCATGCGAAGGCGTGAGCCCGCAGCGGGTTGCGGCGACGGGGGTGAGCTTGCGGTGAGTGTCGAATAGTCAACGTGTAGCACCCGGCTCCGTGCCGGGAATGTTGGCGTAGCAGTTCCCGACCGGATCGAGGACGACGTATGTGTGCGTCAGGCCCCCCCAGTCGCGTTGCCCAGCGCGAAGATGGTACTGGTGAAAGTAGACACGCCACGAACCGATCTCGTTCTCGGTCTGCACGTCGCACCCATCGACGAACATCGTCGGCCCGCAGTAGCGATCCGGAAGGAGCGTACGCGCGCGCTCGATCGTCTGCGCTTCGTCGAGCACCGTGCCGCGGATGTCGCGATCGCGCGGGCAGAAGCGCGCGCCTTCGCGGTAGACCTCGATCGGACCGGCTGCAGCCAATCCGGACACGAGCGTGAGCAGTACCGCACCAAGCCGCACGCTCAACCGTCGGCCTCTTTGCAAGTCAGACCGATACGCAGCAACGAGCATCGGCCTCCTCGCCATCGTGTGCGGCCGCGCCCTTCGGGCCTCGGCTCGGCTAATCGCCTCCGCCCCGCACACTCAGGCGTCCTTCCCCACCGGCACCAAGACCTCGCGATTGCCGTTCGTCTGCATCGGCGACACCATTCCCGCTCGCTCCATCTGCTCGATCAACCGTGCCGCGCGGTTGTAGCCGATGCGCAGGTGCCGCTGCACGAGCGAAATCGACGGCCGCCGCGTCTTTAACACGACGGCAACCGCCTGGTCGTACATCGGATCGGTTTCCGCATCGGCACCCTCGACCGACAACGCATCATCGCCGTCGCCCGCTACGCCACCTTCGAGAATGCCCTCGATGTATTGCGGCTCGGCCTGCGCTTTCAGGTGCTCGACAACGCGGTGCACCTCGGCATCGGACACGAACGCGCCGTGCACGCGCATCGGGTAGCCGGTGCCGGGCGGCAGGTAGAGCATGTCGCCCTGCCCGAGCAGCGCTTCCGCGCCCATCTGATCGAGGATCGTCCGCGAGTCGATCTTGCTTGCGACCTGGAACGCGATCCGCGATGGAATGTTCGCCTTGATGAGGCCGGTGATCACGTCGACCGACGGACGCTGCGTCGCAAGGATCAGGTGAATCCCCGCCGCACGGGCCTTCTGGGCGATCCTCGCGATCAGTTCTTCGATCTTCTTCCCCGTCACCATCATCAGGTCGGCGAGTTCATCAACGACGACGACGATCAGATGCATCTCGTCGAGCACCTCCGGCGCATCGGGCGTGAGCGAAAACGGATTGGTCAGCGGCTTGCCTGCCTTCTTCGCGTCGACGACCTTCTGGTTGTAGCCGGCGAGGTTGCGCACGCCGAGGGTCGACATCAGCTTGTACCGTCGCTCCATCTCGCCGACGCACCAGTTGAGCGCGTTGGGCGCGAGCTTCATGTCGGTGACGACCGGCGCGAGCAGATGGGGAATGCCGTCGTACACGGATAGCTCCAGCATTTTCGGATCGATCAGGATCATCCGCACCTGCTTGGGAACTGCCTTGTAGAGCAGCGACAGGATCATCGCGTTCACGGCCACCGACTTGCCCGATCCCGTCGTGCCCGCGACGAGCAGATGCGGCATCCGCGCCAGGTCGGCGATCGCGGCGTTGCCGGCGATGTCTTTGCCGAGCGCGAGCGTCAGCATGCCGGGCGCGTCGTTGTACGTCGTCGACGCGAGGATCTCCACCAGCTTCACGACTTGCCGGCGCGGATTCGGCAACTCGAGCGCCATGCACGACTTGCCGGGAATCGTTTCGACGAGGCGAATGGAAACAACCGACAGCGCGCGCGCCAGATCCTTGACCAGGTTGACGATCTGCGCGCCCTTCACGCCGACGGCAGGCTCGATCTCGTAGCGGGTGATCACCGGGCCGGGATACGCGGCGAGCACCTTCACCGTAACGCCGAAATCGGCGAGCTTGCGCTCGATCAGGCGCGACGTGTACTCGAGGGTTTCGGCACCGACGGTTTCGGTTGCGGGCGGCGCATCTTCGAGCAGCGACAGCGGCGGCAACGGCGAATCCGGCATGTCGGTGAAGAGCGGCCGCTGCTTCTCGCGCACCACCCGCTCGGACCTCTGCACGGCCGTCACCGCGGGAACGACGACAATCGGCTCGCGTTCCGCCGGGTCTTCGCGCAGGTGCTCGATTGCAAGCTCGCGTTCCGCCGCGTGCGCATCGCCGATGCGACGGTCCAACGCTTCCTCGCGCCGTCGCCTTGCGCGGAGGAACAGCGTCTCGATGCCGGTGCCGATACGCTCCATCACGCGCAGCCACGACACGCCGAACAGCAGCGACGTGCCGACGGCCAGCAGTGCGAGCAGCAGGAGTGTCGCGCCGTTGAAGCCGACACCATTTTCCAGGTTGTGGCCGATGACATCGCCGAGCACGCCGCCTGGCCGCTGCGGCAACGCTGCAGGCAACCGATAGAGACGGATCGATTCGAGCGCAGCGCTCGCCAACAGCACCAGCGCGAAACCGACGGCACCGAGCACGAACGGATGATCGCTCGAATGATCGGGGCGCACGACGCGGCGATAGCCCGCGACGACGAGAACGATTCCAGCAACGACCCACCACCACGCGGAGAACCCGAACAGGTACAGCAGGAGATCCGACATCCACGCGCCCACCACGCCGCCGCGATTGGCGATCGGACCGCCCGTACCGGTCGACGACCAGCCGGCGTCGCTCTTCGTGTAGGTGACGAGCGTCAGCGCGAGGTAGAGGAGTGCTGCGACGACCAGCAGCCACCACGACTCTCGAAGCAACCGCGCAATCCGCGGCGAAAGCTCGGGCGCAGGCTCTTTAGCCTTTCGTCGAGAATTTCCATTCTGCTTCAAAAACATGGTATTGCCGCTAGAACCTCACATAATGCATTATACGCAGCCAAGTGCGCGCCGCGCAATCGTTTCGCGCATCGGAGGCTGCTTGCGACTGGTGATCGCGTCCCCATGTGGGACAGGAGCCGATGCGGAGCAACGTTGCATCAACTGCTAGACTTTGGGGGTTTTGCGCTGACGAGAATGCCATGCCTGCGAAGCACGCCCGCCTGCTGATCCTGGGTTCCGGACCCGCCGGCTACACCGCGGCAGTATACGCCGCGAGAGCCAATCTCCGACCTGTCGTCATCACCGGCCTCGCGCAGGGCGGGCAACTGATGACGACCACCGAGGTCGACAACTGGCCCGCCGATTTCGACGGCGTAATGGGCCCCGACCTGATGGCAAGGTTCCAGAAGCACGCCGAGCGTTTCGAGACCGAGCTCGTCTTCGATCACATCCATACGGTGGATCTGCGCGCGCGGCCGCTGAAGCTCGTCGGCGACAGTGCCGAGTACACGTGCGACGCACTGGTCATCGCCACTGGTGCATCGGCCCGCTATCTCGGGCTGCCGTCGGAGCAGGCGCACATGGGACGGGGCGTATCGGCGTGTGCGACGTGCGACGGATTCTTCTACAAAGGTCAGGATGTGGTCGTCGTCGGCGGCGGGAACACGGCCGTCGAAGAAGCGCTGTATCTGTCGAACATCGCGCGCAACGTCACGCTGATCCATCGGCGCGACAAGCTGCGCGCCGAGGCGATCCTGGTCGACCGCCTCGTCGCGAAGACGGGTGCGGGCGGCAACGTGCGGTTGCTTTGGAATCACACGGTCAGCGACGTGCTCGGCGACGATGCAGGTGTCATCGGCGTGCGCGTGACGGATGTTCACAGCGGCAAGTCGCAGGATATCGCGACGCACGGCGTGTTCATCGCGATCGGCCACACGCCCAACACGCAGATCTTCGAAGGCCAGCTCGACATGGCAGGCGGTTACATCCATGTCAAGGGCGGCTCTGAAGGCAACGCGACGGCGACGAGCGTCCCCGGCGTGTTCGCCGCCGGCGACGTTGCCGACCACGTCTACCGCCAGGCGGTTACGTCGGCGGGAACGGGCTGCATGGCGGCGCTCGACGCCGAGGCGTTCCTGGAGTCGCTGGCAACGCCCGCCTCGACGGGCGTCGCGACGAGCGCTGTGGCCGTCCCCGTCGCATAACGGCGCGGGTCGGCGCGTGGCCAAGCTCACCGACCTTCGCTCGCTCGTCGACGCCGCGCGGCAAAAACACGAGGCGGAAACGCCGGCCGCAGCGGCCGCGAAACCGGCCGCCCGTGCCATCGCCAGCGCTGCCGGTGCCCCCGCACGCGCCACTTCAACCGGGAAGGTCGCGACGCCGCGGCGTCAGGTAGCGGCAACCAAGCACGCCACGGCCGACATCGACATCGCGCAGGCGTTCGCGGACGTGACCCGGATTCCGCCGCGCAATCGCGCGGCCCCGATCAGGTCGCAGCCTACAGCCATTCCGCGGCTGCGGATCGCCGACGAGCGGGAAGCGCTCGAGCTGTCGAAGTACGGGGCCGAGCCGTCACCGCATTCGTGGGATATCGGCCAGGAGCTCGATGCGGAGCAGACGTTCCTGCGCAAGGGGCTCGGCACCGACATCCTCGTCAAGCTTCGCCGCGCGCACTGGACGACCCAGGGCGTGCTCGATTTGCACGGCATGACAACCGACGAAGCGCACGACACGCTGGCGGACTTCCTGCTCGACGCCCGCAACCGTGGCTTGCGCTGCGTGCGGATCATCCATGGCAAGGGATTGACGTCGCCGAACCGCGAGCCCGTGCTGAAAGGCAAGGTGCGCCGGTGGCTATCGCAGTGGGACGACGTCCTCGCCTATTGCGAGGCCGCTCGTCACGCCGGCGGCGGCGGCGCCGTCGTCGTGCTGCTGCGCGGACGCTAGCCTCTCGAACGGCGCAACGTGGCGAGAGCGCGGCAGCACCTGCTTTACCGTTAGAATCCGTGTTCTCCCGTATCGGCGCATGACCGCAGTGGGCTTCGCGCGGTGCGCTCCAACGAAAACCCGCAGGAGCACCACATGACATCCGCGACCCCGTCGCGCCTTCCGGAGCTTGTATCCCGCAACGCGAAGCCATTGCTGGCTTCCTGGCTTGCGCACCAGCGCGCGTCGTCCGCAGCGCGACTCGATCTCATCAGCAACAGCGAGCTCGATGACCAGTCGAAGCGGTTTCTTGCCAGCGTCGAGGCGGCCCTCAACGCCGGCTCGTACGACGATCCGTCTTCCAACGGATGGACCGACGCGCGCGAGCTGTTGCGCGAAATTTCCCGCTCACGGGCGATCCAGGGGTTTTCGCCGAACGAAACGGCGTCGTTCGTGTTCTCGTTGAAGCAGCCGCTGTTCGATCTCGTGCGCCGCGAGCTCGGCGCGCAGCCGCAGCAGGTCGCCGACGAGACATGGCGCATTTCGCTCATCGTCGATCAGCTCGGACTCTTCACGATGGAAGCATTCCAGCAGTCGCGCGAGGAGATCATCGCGCGCCAGCAGCAGGAATTGCTCGAGCTGTCGACGCCGGTGGTCCGGCTCTGGGATCGCATCCTCGCGCTGCCGCTCGTGGGCACGCTCGACAGTGCGCGCACGCAAGTGGTGATGGAGAGCCTGCTCGAGCGGATCGTCGAGACGGGCTCGGAAGTCGCGATCATCGACATCACTGGCGTGCCGACCGTCGATACGCTCGTCGCGCAACATCTGCTGAAGACCGTCGCGGCGACGCGGCTGATGGGCGCCGATTGCATCATCAGCGGCATCAGGCCGCAGATCGCGCAGACGATCGTGCATCTCGGCGTCGATCTCGGCGCCGTCATCACGAAGGCGACGCTTGCCGACGCCTTCGCCGTCGCGTTGAAGATGACCGGCGCGTCGCTCACATCGCGTTCCACCTGACACGCCGGTCATTCCGATGGATCGCATTCCGATTCTGAAGATGGGCGACTTCCTGCTCGTGACGATCCAGGTCGACATGCACGACCAGCTCGCGCTGCAGCTGCAGGAAGACCTGACTGCGCGCATCAGCACCGACTCGGCGACGGGCGTGCTGATCGACATCTCGTCGCTCGACGTCGTCGACTCGTTCATCGGCCGGATGATCGCGAATATTTCGGCGATGGCGCGCGTGCTGGACGCGCAGACCGTCGTCACCGGCATGCGCCCGGCGGTGGCGATCACGCTGGTGGAGCTCGGCATGACGCTCGAGGGCGTCCTCACAGCATTGAACGTCGAGCGCGGCATGGCGCTGCTGCGGCAAAAAGTCGCTGCGCACGGTGAGTGATCGCGCCGGGAGCGCCGGCGTCTTTCGCTCCCCGGGATTTGGAGCGCTGGCTGCGACCGTGATGCAGGTCGAAGCAATGCCGCTGCGCCGGTCGGAGGACATCGTCCGGATGCGCCAGGCCGTCCGCGAGCGTGCGGTAACGCTCGGCTTCGGCCTTGTCGACCAGACGAAGATCGTCACCGCGGCGAGCGAGCTCGCCCGCAATGCAATCCTCTACGGTGCAGGTGGCGACGTCGAGATCGCGCAGCTTGCCGCGGGTCCGCGCAAGGGACTGCGGCTAACGTTCATCGACCAGGGTCCGGGCATCGACGATATCCAGCTCGCGATGAAGGACGGGTTCACGTCGGGATCGGGCCTGGGACTCGGCCTCGGCGGCGCACGCCGGCTCACCAACGAGTTCGCGCTGGAGTCGTCGCCCGGAAGCGGCACGCGCGTCACCATCATCCGCTGGCGATGACCGTGCAAATCGTCGTCGAGGAACGCAGCCAGGTGGCGCAGGCGCGGCGCGAGGCCGTGGCGCTCGCGCGCCGCCTGTCGATCGACGACGCCGTCGCCGACCGCCTCGGCCTCGTCGTCACCGAGACCGCCACCAATCTGGTCAAGCACGGCACGGGCGGGAGACTGCTGCTGAGCCCACTCCCCGCGGGGGGCATCGTCGGTGTCGAAGTGATCGCGATCGACAACGGACCGGGCATGCAGAACGTCACGGCGAGCATGCGCGATGGGCACTCGACGGCCGGCAGCCCGGGTCTCGGCCTGGGATCCATTTCGCGGCTCGCGTCGAACCTCGACATCTACTCGCAGAAGGACGTCGGTACGGTGATGCGGTTCGAAGTGTGGGGTGCGGCAGGACTTCCGCCGACGGCGGCGTCGTTTGGCGGCGTATGTATTGCCAAGCCCGGCGAGGACGTCGCCGGCGACGCCTGGACGATGCAGGCAGCGGACGGACAGTGGCGGATGCTCGTCGTCGACGGACTCGGCCACGGCACGGGGGCTGCGACCGCCGCGCAAGCCGCGCTGCGTGTCGCGGAGCAAGCCGCCGCGCTCGATCCGGTCGCCCTCCTCGAATCGCTCCACGGGGCGTTACGCACGACGCGTGGCGCGGCCGCTGCGGCGGCGACGGTTGCCCCGCACGCGGCAAAGGGCGTCTTCGCGGGCATCGGCAACATCCGCGGCCTCGTGCACACACACGACGGCGAGCGGAACCTCGTCTCGCATAACGGCACGCTCGGCCATCAGGTGCGCAAGTTCCAGGCGTTCGAGTTCACGTTCGCGAAGCGCGCGCTGCTCGTCATGCATTCCGACGGCATCGCGACGCACTGGAATTTCTCGGCGTATCCGGGCCTGACGCGTCACCATCCCGCCGTGATCGCGGCGACGATTTATCGCGATCATGCGCGCATTCGCGACGACGCCACGGTCGCCGTGCTGCGCAACGACGCAGGCCCGCGATGAGCACGATGATCGACCGGATGCCGCTGGTCCGCGAGCACGACCTCGTGATCGCGCGGCAGAAGGCGCGGGAGATCGCCGGCATGCTCGGCTTCGACCGACAGGATCAGGCGCGGATCGCCACCGCAGTCTCGGAGATCGCGCGGAACGCGATCCGCTATGCGCACGACGGCAGCATCGCGTACGAAGTCGAGGGCGAGCGCCCGCCGCAGATCCTGCTGGTTCGCATCGCCGACCGCGGTCCGGGCATCGCGAATCTCGACGAGATCCTCGAAGGCCGCTATAAATCGACGACCGGCATGGGTATCGGCCTCACCGGCGCGCGCCGGCTGATGGACCGGTGCGAGATTGCGTCGAGCCCCAAGGGCACGACCGTGCTCATGCGCAAGCTATTCGATTCCCGCGCGCAACCCGTCGCGGCGGCAGGGATCGAGCGCATCCGAGTGGCGCTGCGCACCCAGCGCGGTACGACGCAGGTCGACGAGCTGCAGCAACAGCAGCAGGAGCTGTTACTGGCGCTCGCCGATGCGCGCGAACGGGAGGAGCAGCTCGCGCGGCTCAATCGCGAGCTCGAGGACACGAATCGCGGCGTCGTCGCGCTTTACGCGGAACTCGACGAGCAGGCCGACCACCTGCGGCGTGCCGACGAGATGAAGTCGCGCTTCCTGTCGAACATGAGCCATGAGTTCCGTACGCCGCTCAATTCCATCCGCGCGCTGACCGGACTGCTGCTCGAACGCGTCGACGGTCCGCTCGCCGACGAGCAGGAAAGGCAGGTCGCGCTGGTCCGCAAGGCGACCGACGACCTGTCGAACCTCGTCGAAGACCTGCTCGACCTCGCGCGCATCGAAGCCGGACGCCTCGAGATCCATGCGGCCGAATTCGCGATCGACGACCTGTTCAGCGCGCTGCGCGGAATGCTGCGGCCGCTGCTGGTCGGCGACGCCGTAACACTTCGCTTCGAGCCTGCAGCGGGCTTCTCCACGCTCTACACCGACGAAGCGAAGGTGTCGCAGATCCTGCGGAACTTCATTTCCAATGCGCTCAAGTTCACCGAGGCCGGCAGCGTGACGGTGTCGGCCCGCGCCGACGACGAGGCGGTGATGTTCTGCGTCGCCGACACCGGCATCGGCGTGGCGCCCGAAGACCAGGAACGGATTTTCGAGGAGTTCGTGCAGGTTCGAAGCCGTCTGCAGGGGCGCGTCAAAGGCACTGGCCTCGGCCTTCCCTTATGCCGGCGTCTCGCGACCGTGCTCGGTGGTGAAGTGTCCGTCGAGAGCGCACTTGGTGCGGGTTCCCGGTTCTTTCTGCGGCTTCCACTACGCTACGTCGAAGCCGAACAGACAATCGTCGAGCGACCCCCGTCCCCCGAACCGGAGCCTTGGCACATTCCAGTGCTCGTTGTCGAGGACGAGCGCGAGTTGCAGCTGTTCTACGAGAAGACGTTGCGCGACACGCCGTACCGGACGATCGCCGCCCAGACGCTGCACCAGGCCAGCGCGGCGATCGAGCGCGTGCGGCCCGCCGCCATCATCCTCGACATCGTCCTGCGCCACGAGGATGCGTGGCGCTGGCTTGCGGAGATCAAGGCTGCGCCGGAGTCACATTCGATCCCCGTCGTCGTCATCACGAGCGTCGACGAGGAACGCAAGGCATTGGCGCTCGGTGCGGATCTGTTCGCGCG
>Ga0207650_10000504_pt1 | contig 32594 bp, 33 predicted proteins | sample KBSS63metaG_FD_184325 | JGI IMG/M metagenome (GOLD analysis project Ga0207650, IMG submission 184325) | Switchgrass rhizosphere microbial communities from Kellogg Biological Station, Michigan, USA - KBS S6-3 metaG (SPAdes) (version 2) | ecosystem: Host-associated > Plants > Roots > Rhizosphere...
ACAACAGCGCGTCGCGCTCGCGCGCGCAGTGGTAACGCGGCCGGCAATTGTACTCGCTGATGAGCCGACCGGTAACCTCGATTCGGAAAATTCAGCTCTCGTCCTGAACATGTTTCAGGAGCTGAATTATCGCTTCAATCAAACCATCATCATGATCACTCACAATCCGGAAGCCGCAGCAATGTGCCGACACATAGTGAGAATGCGCGACGGTCACATCGTCGAGCCGGCGGCCAGTGTTCAGTTCTGAACGCCAAAATCGGTAGATTTACAGGGCATCTGGTAGGGTCTAGAATGACGCCGGTTCGCTAGCTGTCTGGCTTGGCATTTGCCCATTGGCTTTGAGGTGTTTATTTGTTGTCGGCGCTGAGAAAGCTGTTTTTTTGGAACTACGCCAGGAATACCTGGCAATGGGATGTGCTGTGCGTAGTCATTCTAATTTTCATCTTTTTGACGCCGAAAAGCTGGTTCGAAGGCGGCGAACGGCGGGCGCTTTCCGCGCATCAAAACTCCGTCGCCTCAACCGTGCTGGTTGGGGCGGAACTTATTGAAAACGCAGAAGATAGAGGACACGTCGAGCAGGTAGTACGTACCCTAACCAATCGTCCCCAGGCTCAGGTCCTAAACGTGCGCAGCGTGAAGGGCAGCGACGGTAAGACGCGTGCTTATGAAGTTGACATACGTTAGTCTTCCCTTATAATTGCGAGGTTTTTGGGACTGCCCCCGTCCCACTTTTTCGGGTAGTCCTCGGACACGAGGCTTTTTTAGTTTATAGGAGTAGTTATGAAGAGATTGTTTCCCCTCAGTATTGTTCTTGCCATGTTGGTCGGCGCCATTATTAGTTCTCCGAAAGCAGCGAACGGGCAGAGTGCCGGATTGGTCAGCGCGGTTTTGAACCGGATGGAACGTAATCGCCAGTCGCTGAAGTCGCTCAAAGCGAGCCTCAGCATGGAGAAATACAACGCGCAGCTTCGCGACAAGGATAATTACAGCGGCTGGGTGTTGTATCAGCCCGCCACCGGACGCGATGCGTCGGTTCGTATCGAGTGGCAAAAACCGCAGCACGAAATTCTGACGGTTTCCAAGGGACAGTACACCTTGTTTCGTCCGCGTCTGAATCAGGCCATCGTTGGCAAGTCGGGTTCGGTGAAAGGTAAAGCTGGAGCCGGCGGTATCCTCGAGATGATGTACATGTCGCGGCAGCAGCTAGAATCGCGGTTTCAACCGCTTCAGGATGTTCGTGAAGAAACCTTGTGGGGCGGCGTGAGCACGATTCATTTGACGCTCGTGCCGAAGGGAAATGCCAGCTACAAATATGCCGAGATTTGGGTCGACAATTCCGGCATGCCGGTGCAAACAAAGATCGTCGAGAAAAATGACGACGCCACCACGATGCGTTTGAGCGGGATGGAACGCAACCTGCGAATTTCTTCCGAGGAGTTTAGTATCAAGCTCGATTCAAACGTGAAGATCGTCAAGGGTTAAAAGCGCTAATCCAAATGCAGGGGAAGGGCTCTGAACTAACAATCAGAGCCCTTTTCATTTTGCAGTTGTACTGGTACGGTTGTCCCAATGACAGCTTAGGCAAACTGCACCGTATCCGGCCTGAAGAGCAGTTGCGTTTATAAGCCGCTCTCGCTATTCTTCGACATCAAATTCAAGCAACGTGGGCCGTTGTTTCCGTCAGTTTTAAGTTTCCGTAATGCGAAAAGCGAAATTCGTTCAACACAAGCTCCGGCAATTCAGTTTCATTGGCCGCGCCCTGGTCTCTACGCGCCATCCCGTGCTGGCCCACCTGATCCCGATGCGCCGCTGCAATCTGGCGTGCGGCTACTGCAACGAGTATGACCACACTTCGTCGCCAGTGCCGATCGAACTCATCAAGCGGCGTATAGACAAGCTGGCTTCGCTCGGAACCTCGATTATCACGATTTCGGGCGGCGAACCGATGATGCATCCGCAGTTGGATGACATCATTCATCATATCCGATCTCATAAAATGATCGCCGGTCTGATCTCCAACGGCTATTACTTCACGCCCGAGCGAATCAAGCGACTCAACAAGGCCGGGCTCGATAACCTGCAAATCAGCATCGACAACGTTGAGCCTGACGAGGTTTCGCGTAAGAGCTTGCGCGTGCTTGATAAGAAGCTGCGTTACCTTTCTGAGTACGCGGACTTCCATGTGAACATAAATTCAGTTATCGGCGGGGGGATCAAGAATCCGGATGACGCACTCACCGTCGCGCGCCGCGCGGTTGAGCTGGGCTTCTCAACAACCGTAGGCGTGATTCACGACAGCGACGGCACGCTCAAACCTCTTTCCGCGAAAGAGAAAGATATCTTTCAGCAGGTAAAGAAACTGGGAAACAAGGACCACGCGCGGCTCAACTGGTTTCAGGACAGCATTGCCGAAGGGAAACCTTACCAGTGGCGTTGTCGCGCCGGCGCGCGTTATCTCTACATCTGCGAAGATGGATTGGTTCACTGGTGCTCGCAGCAAAAAGGTTATCCGGGCACGCCACTAGAAGAATATACGATGGTGGATTTCGATCGTGAGTACAGCACGGAAAAGTGGTGCGCGCCTACCTGCACGCTGCAATGCGTGCACCAGGTGGGAATCCTCGACAACTGGCGTGACCCGCAACACGCGCCCGGCGCCACCAAGCCGCAGAACTCCCTTCAGGACACGATTCATGAAGTCTTGCGCGCGGAGTAAGCATTCAATCAGTTCAGAGTTCAACCTTTAGGTTGTGTTTTCGTAGCCCGCAAGCTAAAGCTTGAACTCTGAACTGCTTGAGTGAAAGCGAAACCCTTCCTGACTTGGGTCTTCAGCTCTCTCCCAGCGTGCCGCCAACGGTAAATACCGTTACCGAGCTTGATAGCCCAAGGCCCGAAAGTCTTCCGGCCATAATCACGATCATCTCGCCCTTGTCGACGGCGCCGCTCTCCAGCAAACTCTGCTCACCAAACTTGAGCATCTCCTCGGTCGTCTCGGCGTGCGGAACAATCAGCGATTCGACACCCCAAATCAACGCCAACTCGTTTTGCACTTCCGCGGAATTCGTCAAGGCGATGATTCGTTGTTGTGGCCGCAAAGCTGACAGGCGACGCGCCATCAAGCCCGATTCGGTCAACACCGCAGTTACCTTTGTGTCCATCTCTTCGGCTGCGAAGGCCGCCGCTTCACACAGTGCGCGGCTCACGCGACCCGACTGGCGCCCGGCCCATTTTACAATCTGGTCCGTGTCGGGTTCTTTCCCCGCCTCAGCGGATTCAATAATGCGGCACATGGTTTCTACCGCAGGCACCGGATAACTGCCGCTGGCCGTTTCATTCGAAAGCATCAGCGCATCCGTGCCGTCCCAGACCGCGTTCGCCACATCTGAAGCTTCGGCGCGCGTCGGTCGCGGACTATTTACCATCGACTGCAACATCTGTGTCGCCGTAATCACCATCTTGCCGGCGTGAACCGCTTTCTGAATGATTCGTTTTTGATAAACCGGCACCTCCTCGACGCTGGTCTCGACGCCCAGGTCGCCGCGGGCCACCATCACCGCATCGGAGGCCGCGATGATTTCGTCCAAATGATCGATAGCTTCCGCCTTTTCGATCTTCGCGACGAGTGGCGCGCGCCCGCCATATTCACGAATAAGATCTTTTGCGCGCGAGCAATCTTCGGCGCGACGCACGAAAGACAACGCGATGTAGTCGACCTCCTGGGCGACGGCCCACTTCAAGTCGGAGATATCTTTCTCGGTGAGCGAGTCGATGGGCAGCGAAACGCCCGGCAGGTTAATCCCCTTGCGCTCGCCCAGCACGCCGCCGTTGATTACGCGACATACCACATCGGTTTTGGTAGTGCTTTCCACCACCAGGGCGATCGCGCCGTCGTCCAGCAACAGCCGCGTGCCTGGCTCGACGACGTGCGCCAGGTCGGGATAGTTCGTGGCGACGCGCTGCGCGTCGCCAACGACGTCCTGCGTCGTAAGCACAAAGAGATCGCCGGCGTTGAGAGTGACGGGGAGTCCGTCTTTAAGTTGCCGGGTGCGTATTTTTGGTCCGGACAGATCGACTAGGACAGCAAGCGGACGACCGGCTTTTTTCGCGGCAGCGCGGGCGCGTTTGATGTCCTCGGATTTCTCTTCCTGAGTTCCATGAGACATGTTGATGCGCACACCATCGGCGCCGGCGCGGATCAAACTTTCAATAACCTCTGATTCGCGCGAGGCAGGCCCGAGGGTCGCCAGGATTTTCGCTTTTTTCATTTCAGTTCCGGACGTAGTTCTCTGTGAAACCTCTGTGTTCTCTATGCCTCTGTGGTGGGTGGTTTGTCGAATAAGATTCACCACAGAGACACAGAGAACACGGAGATGGCGCAGAGAAAACCAAACCTAATACAGCCCCGGCAGGATCGCCGGAACGCTTCGCGCGTATTGCTCAAACTGCTCGCCGAAGGCTCCCCGCAACAATCGCTCTTCACTGCGAACACGGATCACTGTGCCTACGAAAAAGACGACGAGCGCAGCCAGCAACGCTGCCCAGTGACTGAAAGCCAGGCCCGTGGCCAGCAACATTCCCAGCATCCCCGTATAAATTGGATGTCGCACGTAAGCGTACGGCCCACTTGTCGCTAATTGATGGCCTTCAACCAGGCGCGCCGTCAGACTCCATTCCTTACCCAGAGTTTTCACGGCCGCCATTACTAAAAAGACTGAGCCTGCCGCCGCTGCCACTGCGATCACGCCTGCGGCCACCGCAAACACTTCACTTGATACGAAAGGAGTAAACCTCGCGCGGTGCACGCCCCAAACGATCCCATAAGAAACGCCCTGCAAGGCGACGCCAAACAGCGAGCCCGGCTCGCGCTTCTGATCCGGCGGGCTGGGCGGTTTCTTTCTCAGCAGAAAAACTCCCGCGAACGCAAACCAACATATCATCACGGCTGCAAAAACCAGAGTTGGCATGAATTGAAAAGTCATCGGAAAGTATGAATAGAGGAACAGACTGAACCGCCAAGACGCCAGGGCCGCCAAGGAAAACCTGGAACCAAAACTGTTACGTTCTTAAGAAACGATTAGCCTCTTCATTGCCCAAAAACCTTGGCGCCTCTTGGCGGTTCACCTATTGCAGTTGTTCCAGTCGCTTGCGACGCTTGCCCATAATCATTCCGTTCACGCTCATCACGACCGGCGTCAGCATATACGCCATGCCCGCCAAGCCGGCGCGGCCGGCACCGCCAATGAAAACGATCATTAATGAGACTACCGCGATGCCGCAGTTGAGCGCGCTCTCCTGAATACTCTCACGCGTATCGAAGCGCTCGACCTCGTTCAATTCGAGCTCCTGCCGTTTGCGGTAAGCATGCCAGAAGAGCAAAACGAACACTCCAAACACCGCCAGGTAACCGAGATCGAAAATCACCATCAGGCTGGCAAACTGATTATCGCTTTCGAGCATGGGCGCCACGTTGCCGTTCGGCAGCCGGACTTCGCCGTGGCCGCCGGTAAAGCGGTCGATCAGAAACGAGAACAAAAACTTCAGCGGGTAGACGTAGAAGAGCACTACAAATAACAACGCCGCGTTGAGGAGCACGGTGGTGGTGTCGCGCAAACCGTAACGCCGGAAAAATTTGTACTGATTGAACCAGACCGCGAACAGCAGCAGGAAACTGATTAGGAACGCGCCAAAGCCATGCATCGTCTCCGCCAGCTCGCTAAATGTCTTCGGCACTTCAAGGGAGACAACCAGGAGTGTGATTGCAAACGCAAAAACAGCGTCGCTCAAACCTTCAATGCGCGAAATCTCATGACCGCGCCAACGGAACTCGCCGCGTCGTCCGACTGCGGTGCCGATCATCTGCTCTCTGATCATGTTTGCTCCTCGTGTCGCCGAGTTACGCCAAACTACGACTTTAGATAATTGGCGGCTATTCTACACAACTGTTCCCAGCGCCAAAGGCGCGAAATGTAATAGCCTGGGGCAGCGCCCCAGGTGAGCGCCGTGTATTTTTGAAGCGCTGAAGGCGCGGAATACGCATGTAGTCAAATTTGGTTACATTAATTGGACTGCAACTCACATCTCGCGCCTTCAGCGCTATAAAAATTCAAGCGCTCTCACCTGGGCCGATGGCCCAGGCTTTCACATTTCGCGCCTTTGGCGCTGAAACCCTCTCCACATTTCTCAGATAGAGGAAATCTTTGCGAATCGCGTAAAATCTTCAGTCTATGCCTGCAATCCCCCAAACCCAGCGCACCAAACTGAAACGTCTGCCCAAACGTGGTGCTTATGACCGCGAAACTATCTACCGCATTCTCGACGAAGGATTTGTTTGCCATGTTGGCTTCGAGGTTGAAGGGCAGCCTTTCGTTATCCCCACTGGCTATGCGCGCATCGATGATCGGCTTTACATTCACGGCTCGCAGCTCAGCCGCATGTTGCGCACACTCAGCGGCGGCATAGACGTTTGCGTTGCGGTAACCCTGGTCGACGGTCTCGTGCTGGCGCGTTCAGCTTTTCATCACTCGATAAATTATCGCTCCGTCGTAATTTTTGGTAATGCTACGTTGGTGGACGACCGAGCAGCCAAGCTAGCGGCGTTGTTTGCCTTCTCCGAGCACGTAATTCGCGGCAGATGGAACGATGTGCGCGAGCCTTCGGGAGAGGAACTGAAAGCTACCGCCGTTCTCTCGCTATTGCTCGACGAGGCGTCTGCGAAAGTTCGCACTGGACCGCCGGCTGATGACGAAGAAGACTATGCGCTCGACGTTTGGGCCGGCGTAATACCGTTGAAACTGACAGCCGGGGCGCCCATCAGCGATCCGAGGATGCCGGAAAATATCGCACCGCCGGATTACGCGCTGAGCTACGCGCGCGAGAAATGAATCAATCTTGCCTTACAGCCAATTCACGCGCATCAACGGCGTCTGCAACCTGAAGGGTCGCGAGAAAGTAGCCGGGGGTCGGAGCGAAGCGCAGACCCCCGGATCGTTTTAAGGAAGGACGCGCACCCTGAAGGGGTGCTAGATCCAACTCTGCGACTCCTTCAGGGTCGAACACAATGTGCCGTCGGATCCGGGGGTATCGCTAAACGCTCATCCCCCGGCTATTATCTTGCAGCCCTACGGGCTGCCAGAGCCGTTTCCAGCAACGGAACTTGAGCACTCATCTACGACTCGCGAGAAAGAATTGACCATCCACAACTCCACGCCGCCAGTCTCCAATCGCCGCTACTTGGCCGTACTGGCACTTGTTCTATCCGTCGCGGCCACGGCGATTCTGCTGCACCTCGAAGGTCGATTATGGATCTGTGCTTGCGGCAGCATTCACCTTTGGTCGGGTCAGATTTGCAGCGCGAACAACTCCCAGCACTTTCTCGATCCCTACAGCTTCACGCATGTGTTGCACGGCTTCCTGTTCTTTTGGCTAATAGCCTGGCTATTGAAACGCGTCAGCGGTTCGTGGCAACTCGTGATCGCAGTTGCGATTGAAGGCTTGTGGGAAGTGTTTGAGAACACAAACTTCATTATCGACCGCTATCGTTCGGCAACCGCGGCGCTGGGCTACAACGGCGACACGGTAATCAACTCACTCGGCGACATGGTGTGTTGTCTTATAGGTTTCCTGGTCGCTCGCCGCCTGGGCTGGCGCCGCTCGCTCATTGCCTTTGCGATCCTGGAAGTCGCGCTGATTGTGTGGATCAAAGATAGTTTGGTGCTGGAAATCCTGATGCTCGTCGTTCCCGTCGATGCAATTCGCAGTTGGCAGATGTGTCGCTGAGCCAGTGGTCAGTGGTCAGTCGTCAGTGGTCAGTGATGCAAATAGGCAGCGTTACCGACCACTAACAACTGACCACTGACCACCGCCCACTGCCCACTGCTCACTTCCCACCGCTCACTGCTCCGCTGTAGCATACTCCCCACATGTTTGAGTCTGATCCTTACATCGGCCAGGTGCTTGACGAAAAATACCGCCTCGAGCGCCTGCTCGGCCGCGGCGGCATGGGCGCCGTCTATCTCGCCACCCATCTCGGGACGGAGCGCTACGTCGCGCTGAAATTAATCACGCCGCAGTTCATGCGCAATCAGGAATTTGTCGCGCGCTTCAAGCGCGAGGCTCGCGCTGCCGGTCGCTTGCGCCATCCGAACGTAGTTGACGTTACTGACTTCGGCTTTGCGCACGCCGGCAATGAAGCGGTCGCGTACCTGGTGATGGAATACCTCGACGGCTGCACGCTCGGCGACGTTTTGACGGAAGAACGAAGGCTGCCGATGGAGTGGGTGGTCGACATTCTCGAACAGGTTTGTTCCGCGGTCCATGAAGCGCACCAGCAGGGAATTGTTCATCGGGATCTTAAACCGGAAAATATTTGGCTCGAACCAAATCGGCTGGGCGGCTATCGAGTTAAAGTGCTCGACTTTGGCATCGCAAAACTAGCGGAGGCGGAAGCCCAGTCAGAGGCTGAAGATGCCACCGGCCTTTCGCAGAACGCGTCTTCGCCATCGTCCGCGACAGCGCGGGTAACCTCGCTATCTTCGAAAGCCGCAGCAGCGCACGGCCAGGATTTGGAAATCGACACGCTGATCTATTCGGCGCAGCAAGACGCGGGCACGCAACTGATTCAGCCAGACACAACTGTTACGCACGCAGTCGACGAGCAAACAACCCAGCACCTGCAACCGGACGACGCCAAAGCGACGGCCTTGCTCAACGAGCGATCTAAACCTGACGAACAGGCTGGGGACTTCGACGACGGCGATCGCACGCTGATGTTTGGCAAAACGACGCGCGCCGCCGCTATGGACCAAACGAAACTCAGAGGCAATACAACGCGTGGCATCAATCTCACGCGGGTAGGGGCGATCATGGGCACGCCGCTTTACATGTCGCCTGAGCAATGCGTCGGCAAGCCGCTCGACGCGCGTTCCGATATCTACAGTCTGGGAGTTATCGCCTATCAGATGCTGGCCGGTGAGCCGCCTTTTGCAGGTTCCACCGGGAACGTCATGCAGGAGCACATCCACGCTGCGCCCCAACCGCTGCGCATTAAGAACAAAAAAGTCAGGAAGCGCGCGGCGCAGGTGGTAATGAATGCGCTATCAAAAAATCCGGAAGAGCGGCCACAAACTGCGGCGGCTTTCGCCAGTGCTTTGCGCGCACAGGCCGAAGGCGTCGGCGCGCTCTATCGCCGGGCGTTCGCCCTGTACAGCGAATATTTTCCGAAGTTTCTCAAGCTGTCGCTGATTGCGCACCTGCCCGTCTTTCTTACCACGTTTCTCTTAATCGGTTTTGAACTAGCCGAGGATGCTCAGCCGCGCGGCTTACACCCAGTGCGCATCCTGCTAATTTGCGGAATGGTAATTTCCGGACTGTTGCAGGTAGCCGCATACTTCGTTGCCGCCGCCGCCATTTCCGGAATGACAGCAGTCATCGTCACGCAGTTATCGCTCGCGCCGCTGCGACCGGTGGAACTGCGTCTGGCGTTTGCCGTGCTAAAACGCCGCTGGCGTCCATTTCTCAAGACAGCTATTCGGGTGACGCTGCGCATTTTCATCGGATTCATTCTGCTCGTGATTCCGGGCATCGTCATGACGATCCGCTACACGCTTTACGCGCCGGTAGTATTGATTGAAGGATTGGAAAAGAAAGCGGCGATGCGGCGGGCCAGGGCGTTGGCTTCGCGTTCGTGGCGCACGATCATTATCGTGTCGCTATTGCAGTTTTTGATTCCGATGGCGTTTAGTTTCTTGATTGGCCGGTTCGCGGTTGTCAAACAAACTGAGACAGGGATTCACGTAGCAAACCGCTCGATGAGCCATCAGATCTATCAGCAACTCACTGGGCTCATCAACATTGTGATCGTGCCTTTGTTGTCCATCGTGCCCGCGTTGCTGTATCTGAAAATGCGACAGCTCGGCGGCGAAGACCTCGCCGACGCGCTCGCCGGAATCGAAGAGGCAGACGATCGCGGCACGGAGTGGCAACAACGCATGCGCACCCGGCTCAGCCTGCACACCTCGCGCAGCAAAGGAACTGACAGCAAGCGACCAGAGACGTAGGTGAAAGCCCGAAGGACCGGAAATTATTCTCTGTGCGTCCTCTGTGAACTTTGTGTCTCTGTGGTGAAGGCTTGCCAACGTTAATTCACCACAGAGACACAGAGAAACACAAAGGAAGCACAGAAGGAATTTCAGACCCACGCACATAAACTTGATTTACTCAATGACATCCGCACGATAGGATTTCGCCCCATGTATCGGAAACAACAACTCGTATTCTCGCTATTGGCCCTGGTCGCGGTGATCAGCTTCGCCGCTTGTGCAAAAACAGAATCGCAGCGGGTCGTACAAACACTCGCGCCGGCAGCCTCGCCGGCGCCGGCGCCGAAGCAAATAACGCCGGCAGAGCTCGCCAAGCTTCGTTGGATTGAAGGCACCTGGCGCGGGACCGGCGGCGACGTGCCACCCTTTTTCGAACGCTACAAGTTTGAGAACGACACGACCCTGCTGGTGGAAACGCTAGCTGATGAAACTTTGAGTAAGGTCAGCGATCAAAGTCGCTTCGAACTAAAAGACGGACACTTCGGTTACAGCGCTGAGGGCTCAGGCTCGGTAGCAACTGCGCTCGATGACACGTCGATCACGTTTGAGCCACTCGGGAAATCGCGCAACTCTTTCCGCTGGCAACGCGAGTCAGCCAATAGTTGGAAAGCGATTCTCAAATGGACCGACAAGAACGGCGCTACCAAAGAACGCATTTATTCGATGGGGCGACTAAGGCAGTAGCCCGTTAGGGAGGGCGCGATTCCATTGCTTTAGGCGCCCTCCCTCACGGTCGGGCTACTGCCCCCTCCCTCACGCGGGCTACTGCCCACTTGGAAAACCTTGTCGCGCGGTTTGATTTGGGAGTAGCATTCGAGCATGCGGAGAGCCACCTGGTTTTTGATCCTGGCCAGCATCGTCAGCAGCTACGGCTGCGCTCGCATCAATGCCCGCAGCAACACAACTTCAAACTCACCGGCGAACTCCCTGTCAGCGTCCCCCGGAAATTCTGGCGGCACAACGAAAGAGACAAAAATAGACTTCACCACGCAAATCAAGCCCATCTTCGAAGCGAGGTGCCAGCCCTGTCACTTCAGCGGCGGTAAGGTTTACGCCCAGATGCCCTTCGATCGCGCCGAGACGATCAAGACCCTGAACACGAAACTGTTCACGCGCATCAAGGACGAAAAGGAACGGCAACTGATCCGCGACTTCCTCGCGCAATAATGTAGGGGCACGGCATGCCATGCCCCGGCTTTGCACAAGAAGTAAATAAACGCGTGGGAATCCCGGCATCAGAACCGCGAGCGGTAGCGACCGGCCAAAGATTCAACGGGAAAATACGAAGAGTTTGCAAAACGCATGAAGAGTGTTTGGCCGGTCGCTACCGCTCCCGGTTCTGATGTTGAGCATTTTTTGTACAAATCCGCGCGCCCCTGTGTTGGCGGAGTTACAAGTATCGCTCTTTGAGGATTGCGAGGTGGTGCGATACGTGACCGGCGACGATGTATGCGAGCGCGCGCACCGTCACCGGACTTCCACTGGCCACGCCGCGCCGCGACCACGCTTCGTCAGGCAAGTTGCGGAAGAACGAAACTGTAGCCGAGCGAATCGCGCGAAATTCTTCCACATGATCCTGCCAGTTGACCTGATCGGATCCGGCAGCCCTGAAACCTATCTCCTGATCGAAGCTCGGCAATTCGTCCTCGAAGCCGCGCGCAAACCACAGCGCCCGAAACATGAAGACGCGCTCGGTGTCGTTAACGTGCCCAAGCAGTTCGCGCATGGACCACTTGTCCGAGGCGTAACGATGAAGGGATTGTTCTTCGGAAATGCCAGACAGGAAACCAGCGGTTTCATCCAGTTGCGAGGACAAAACCTCGACAACGTCGTCGCTGGTGATGCGGTTGATGTATTTAGAATAGTAAGACGCGGCTTCGTCTGGTTGTGGGCGTGACATGATGCAGGAATATTAAATCGGCGCGCTCTGATTTTCCACTGATACGGCATGCCGTGCCCCTGCCGGACCTACGGTCGTCAGCAGCTCACGAATCTCCTCAGCGCCGGCCGCGAGCTTGCTCGCGATTCTTCCGTCGGTATTTACCATCACGGCGGTAGGCGTCAGGGTTGCGCCATACAGCTCGGCTACCTCGCGTTTCTGCTGCAGCAACACTTGGCCCAATCCGTTGCGCGCCACGTTCACGAAGTTCTCTTTGATCGTGCCGAAGCTCACCAGGGCGATGGTTAAGTGTTCGCGATGCGCCTGCTGCCAGTCTTTAATCTCACTGAACAACGCGACACACGGGCCGCAGTTTGGATTCGTGAAGACGAGCAACAAGGGTTTGCCGTGAGCGAGCAATTGATCGAGCGACGTCGTGCCGCCTTCGTAGGCAGCGAGTTGAAACGGCGGCGCTGGCGCGTCGAGGGGCAGTCCCTCCGGCGCCGCTGGCGTTTCGTCGGCTGCGGGCTTTTGCCGCTTCGCGGCGTAGACCACCCCGGCAATGGCAGCCACGAGCGCGACTCCGGCGATCAGCCATTCCGTCTGGCTGAGCTGCGCGAGCGCATCCGGAATCGCGCGCGGAGTTTCAGCATAAGATCGCAGGAACAGGAAGGCCGCCGCCACGGCGAAGATAAGATTTCTGATGAGCGTGGGCCAGCCGAGCGGGCGCGAGTAGAGCTGACCAAAGCAATGACAATCGTGAGTGCGACCGCGTGCCAGATTAACGCCAATCGCCACGACGAAAACCATCAGCACGATCAATGCGCCGAGGGCGCTCGCAGTCGTGGTGGCCGTGAAGAGCAAGCCGATAGCGATTGCGAGTTCGACAATAGGTAAGAGAAAAGCAAGCGTCGGCGCTAACGATGGCGGTGAGCCAAAATTCTCAACTGCCTCGCGCGTGCCGCGTTGATCGGTGAATTTTGTGACTGCGGCGACGCCAAAAACCGCGCTGAGGCCAAGACGCAGAAGGACCGTGATTAAGTTCATCTAGTCAAAAATAAAGTCGGTATCTATTGACTGCCGATCGTCACATTCGCGATTTCGATTGGCCGGTGGCGGCCAATCGGCAATCAGCAATCGCAAATCAAAAATTCGCAGGACTGGTCACTATCAATCTTACGAATTAGAATTGCGGAACCTTGATGGCGGCCGAGCCGTTTGTCTTAAAAGAGCATCGCTACTCATTCTACTGGAAGGACAACAGTTTATGTATTGCTCAGCATGCGGCACGCAGTTAGCGCCGGGCCTTAGCTTTTGTAGTCGCTGCGGCACGGGCCTGAAAGAACGCGATAAGTCAACCGTTGGGCCAATTTCGGCATTCCTTACTGCAATCACATTAATCGGGATTGGTGGACTGGGAATCATACTGGGCGGCGCGGTCGCGCTCACCAACGGTGCTCACTTGGGGGAGGAACTCGTCGGCTTTTTCATGTTGTTTAGCTTCGTGATTGTGGCTATCACGGAGATACTGCTCCTCCGGCAGCTTTCGCGCTTCACTGCGGCGAAACAACCGAGAGCACTTGAGGCGGCCCAGCCTTTGCCGCTGCCGGCTGATCTGCGCCCGGCTCCAGCACCTCGGTCGCTCGTTGAACCGGGCTCAAGTGTCACCGAGAACACAACGCGGACTTTAAAATATTCCGCCAACGAGCCGGTGAGATGATTGGCACTGCTTGATCAGATGAAGAGGACACTGACGTGAAAAACTCGCTGCTAATAATCGTGTTGCTCGCGCTCGGCACGGCTTGCGATGGGCGGCTGCATTCGGAGGTTGGCGGGTCAGGCAATCGCATTCAGCAGAAGCGAGACCTTGCCGCGTTTACGTCCATCTCCACGGAAGGTGCATTTGAGATCGAAGTGGTTTGCCAGAAACCGCAAAGCCTGGAGATCGAAGGCGACGACAACATACTGCCGCTGGTCAGCACCGAGGTTTCCAACAATGTATTGCGCGTGCGCAACCTTCGCGGCTACTCAGTTTCCCAGCCGATTAGTCTGAAAATTTCCCTACCGGACCTCACCGGAGTCTCAGCATCTGGCGCCGGATCGATCGTGGTGACGGGCGTAAAGAACGACAAGTTCGAGATAAACGCGAACGGTGCACCGAGCATTCGGGCGGCCGGGGAAACAAAGGTCCTTACTATCGATGCGAACGGCGCTGGCCAGCTTGACGTGCATAAACTGCGCGCGGCTACCGTGCACGTCGACTCGAAAGGCGTGGCGACTGTTGAAGTCTATGCTTCTGAGCAACTCGACGTGACCATCTCGGGGCCATCGAGCGTGATCTATCACGGCAGCCCGGTAGTAAACAAAACGATCCACGGACCCGGACAGGTTGAGAAGAAGGAGTCGGGAAGCTAGTCGTAGGACAGACATCCCTGTCTGTCCTCCTGGTTGAGTGATAGCGCTTCGAATAGGAAGAAAGCATTTTCCATTTCTGATTTCTCATTTCTCATTTTTCATCGCCTGAACAATCATCTGTGTCTCACGAAGCGTCCGTTTAGAAAGCGGACTTCACCGTCAGGCGCCGGGGCACCAGTGCCCTTTCTAAACACACACGGAGTGGGGTCCGTGCGATGAAAAATGAGAAATGAAAAATCATAAATGGAAAATTTTCTTTCTTAAGTGCCTTCGACCGGCACAAGCCAAAGAACAGGCGGGGTGCCTGTCCTACTCAGCCTTATTTTTCAGTTGACATTCCCTCGTGGCTGAATAACTATTTGGTCATATTCGAAAGGAGCTTAATTCCCCGATGACTTATGTCGTTGTTGAGTTGTGCGTTGATTGCAAATATACCGACTGCGCGGCGGTGTGCCCGGTCGAAGCATTTCATGAACTGCCCGATCGGCTCTACATAAATGCCGATACCTGCATCGATTGCGACGCGTGCGTGCCGGAGTGTCCGGTGGAAGCAATCTTCGCGGATAACAACGTGCCGGAAAATTATGCGCACTGGACGCAGATTAATATCGACGAGGCGCCGAATTATCCGGTGATCAGCGCCAAGATTCCGGCGCTGCACGGGCCAACCTGCACCGGCCCGGAAGAATAAAATCCGCGGCGCAATTGTTGAAGAGTTTTTGAGAGGCGAGTCAACAATGGGTTGGCTCGCCTCTTTCTGTATTTTGGATCACTTGGGGAGGGCTATGTGGAACTTTGTACTTGGTGCTTTGTTCTTTGAACTTTGTGTTTTTCGCGGACTGAGTCATCCAGGCGCAAAGGACAAAGTTCAAAGCTCTAAGTACAAAGTTCTAAGTAGTGGTATTGACTTCATTTCCGTTGTTACAATTGCCGCATGAAAGTTCTGGCCTTCTTCGCGATCCTTCTTCTCGCTGCGGTTGCCGCGCCGCAGTCAGGGCGACGCGCCAGCGAGATCAAAGTGCCGGTTCCCATTCCGCCTGAAGAACCAGTTCAACCAAAGCCGACGCCGGCCATCGCGGAAGAACCGCCGCCGGTGACGGCGGAAAAAAATCAGGACTACAGCTGCACCGAAGACGGCAGTCTCGCCAGAATTCTTGACCCCGACGATATCGGCGAGCTGGTCTTTTCGGCGAAGGACGTCGACGCGCGCGCGACGATTAGTTCGAAACCGAAGCCGACTTACACGAAAGAAGCACGGCGCCTTGGCGTGCAGGGATTCGTCGTCCTGAAAGTTTTGTTGTCCGCTCGCGCGAAGGTGGGACGAATTAGAGTTGTGAAAGGGCTTCCGGCTGGTCTCACTGAAAACGCAATACGCGCTGCTTGTAAAATGGAGTTCAAGCCCGCGACGAAGGCCGGCCAGCCGGTGGCTCAGTGGGTAACTGCCGAATACGTCTTTCGCCTCGCCGACTCATCAGTTTTCACACCGTAAGCGTATCCCGGGCAGAAGCCCGAGGGAGGGATTGTCATGGCTTCACCGGGGCTTCCCCTTACCGTCGGGCTTCTGCCAGGTCCTAATTGACATCATCCGGCCTGCTTTGTAGAGTCTGCAATTGAAAGCGCGCCGTCTCCTCCGCGTTATTCGCTGCCTGGCCCAGTCACCATCCAAGCCATCGGACGGGGTATGACAAAGCGAACTGCATTTATTATCGCGCTGCTCCTTTTTCTGCCGGCACTCGCCTCATCTACTGTCGCAGCCAAAGACTCTTGGACCAGCGTACGCTCGAAAAATTTCCTGCTGGTTGGTAACGCGAGCGAAAAAGACATTCGTCAGGTCGGAATCCGAATGGAGCAATTCCGCGAAGTGTTTTCGCGTTTGTTCCCAAAGCTGAACATCAATTCGCCGGTTCCTACCTCCGTCGTAGTTTTCAAAAACGACCAGTCGTATCGTCCCTTCCAATTGAACGCGCGGAACGCCGGATATTTTCAACCCGGCCAGGACGTGAACTACATCGCGCTGAAACTTTCTCGAGACCTGCGCAGCGACGAGAACGCTTACACGGTCATATTTCACGAGTTCACACACCTGCTGGTCAGGACCACGCTCGGCGAAGTGCCGCTTTGGTTTAATGAAGGCCTGGCCGAGTACTACAGCACTTTCAGCTTCTCAGACGATCAGAAAGTAGTGATGGGTCGCCCCATCTCGAGTCACGTCTATCTGCTTCGCGACAACAAGATGCTGCCGTTGCGTACGCTCTTTCAGGTGGATTCGAAGTCGCCTTATTACAACGAGTCGGAGAAGCAGAGCATTTTCTACGCCGAATCGTGGGCGTTAATGCATTACCTGGTGCTCGGCAAAGACGGGCAGAGGATGGAGCAGATGGGGAAGTTTGTCGAACTGCTGAACCGGAAAGTGTCGCTCGAAGAAGCTTTTCAGCAAGCGTTTGCCACCTCATTCGACGTAATGGAAAAGGAGCTGCGCGCTTACATTCAGCGAGATCGGTATCCGATTATTTCCGGAAGCTTCACGAACAAAGTTACCTACGACAGTGCGATGCAGTCCGCGCCGATAACTGAAGCGGAGGCCCAGGCTTATCTTGGCGACTTGCTATTGAAAAGCAACCGCGCGGATGCCGAAGCTTATCTGCAAAGAGCGTTGGCCCTCGATCCGAATTTGCCGATGGCCAACGCGTCGTTCGGATTGCTGCGGGTGCGCGAGGGCAAACCTGAACAGGCACGTGCGTACCTGGAACGTGCTGTTGCGGCCAGTTCGCAGGATTATTTGATTCATTATTACTACGCCTTTGCGCTGAGCCGCGAAGGCATGCGCGACACCAACACGGTGATGGGCTTCGCGCCCGAGATTGCCGCAAAGATGCGCGTGTCGCTCAAGCGCGCCATCGAGCTTCGTCCCGATTTTGCCGAATCGTATAACCTGCTCGCGTTTCTGAATCTGGTCACAGCGACCGATATCGATCTGTCGGTAGAGATGATGAAGCATCAACTCGCTATCGCGCCGGACCGCGACGACTTCGCTTTCATGTTGGCCCAACTCTACCTGCGCAAGGAAGATGCGCCCGCCGCGCGCAAGCTGATTGACCGGATCACGAACAGCAGCGATGCCGAGGTGCGCCAGCGCGCCCAAAGCTTGCGCAATCAACTCGAATGGATTGAGAAGGAACAGGCCTTTCTGGCTAAACAGGCCGAGGGCGCAAACAACTCTTCCAGTGATCGCGGACGCGATGTTAACGGACAGGCGATAGTCTATGACGTGGATCCTAACGCCGTTTTGCGCGACGCGTTGAGAAAGCCCGCCGCGGGCGAAACCCAGACGCAGGGCGTGCTACTGAGAATTGACTGTGACCAGAAGGCTATTACTTTCGTCGTCAGGATTGGCGATCAGCTTCGCAAACTAACGACCGACAACTTCCGCCATGTTGAGCTAATGACGTTTACTGCCGAGGCCGGCCGCCAGGTAACCTGCGGCCCACGCAAGCCGGAAGACAATGTGGTCGTGGCGTATGTGCCCGCGTCAGACGTGCGCGCGAAGGTGGATGGGGTGGTCAAGTCAGTGGAATTTGTACCGCCGGATTTCAAACTCAAGCCTTAGACTACCAAACTTGTAGGGGCGGACCTGCGTGTCCGCCCTAACTTGGGCGGACGCTCGGATCCGCCGTTATACTCGATTGGGCGGACACGCAGGTCCGCCCCTACAATTACATGATCACTTGTCGCAAGATGACTGCCGCTGATGTTGCGGACGCCTTCGAGATGCTCAGGGTGTTTCTGAGTGAAGACGAACATTATCTAGACAGCAGCCGCGCCTACGGCGACCGCGGTTTTCAGGGACTGAACGACGCCCTGGATCTTTTCCTCGAACAGCCGGAGCTTGGATTCGTTTGGCTGGCGTATGACGAGACGGGGGTTGGCGCCGTCTGCGTAGTCTGTTATGCCATCTCTACTTCAATGGGCGCGGTGGTGGCCAAGCTCGATGATGTTTCAGTCAAAGCGGATCGGCGTGGACAGGGTATTGGCACTGCGTTGCTGGAACAACTCAAAGAGCAACTGCGGAAAGAAGCGGTGAGCCGAATCGATGTAGCCGTGCACGTGGAGAATCCGGAAGCGCGAAGTTTTTACGAGAAGCTCGGGTTCGTGTCGTTGCATGAGGAACGCCTCGCCTGCGTTATCTAATTCAGGCACTGGCAGTGAGCGAAAATTCAAGACTACGAAAGTACACGAACACCAATCGAACCACACCCAACGTACAGAGTATTGACTTCGATCGAAGGCGATAATATCTTACTCGCGTTTTCAGATAGCTAACCCGGGTTCATTGCATGCCTCACCTGCGAAAATTTCCCAAAGAGTTCTCCGCGCTTCTTTCACCCCGTGGGTTGCGCGTGCTCAGCGGTGACGCGCGAGAAGATTGCGGGCTCTTCAACAACTCTACGAACTACTTCGTAAATTTTCCCAACCTGATTAAAGGTGAAGCGGTTGACGACTGCATCGGTCTGCTCGACAAACATCTCTATCCTTTCCTCGCCATCGAACAGCGAAAGATTCCGCCGGAATCGATCACCAAGATGAAAGTTAACTACGAGGAACGGCTCAGCAAGACCATGCACATAAAGACTGCTTTCTTTCGCCGGCGTGATGCGCGATCCTATCGAGCCGCCGAGAGAATTGGATTGTTGGATTTTATGAACTCAGAGAGTTTCGTAGCCTTCGCCGAGACGGTAACTGGATTTCGGTTGAAGCGGGAGTGGAGTGTTCAGGTTACTTGCTACGAGCACGGAGACTACGCTGGGCCACACAACGATCACCATCCCGAGCAAAACTCAATCAAGGATGGCTTCATCGACGTTCATGTGATGTTTGCCAACAAAGCGGTCGATCATCACTATCTGGTTTACGAGCAGAAGGGCCACTTCTCGAAGATCGTGGACATTAATAATCGCGGCGGAGTTTCGGTATATAAACTTCCGTTCTGGCACTACACCACGCCGCTGGCAGGAAAGCGCGGACGGGAAAAAGACGCGCGCCGCTGGCTGCTGTTAGGCACCTTTGATATCGATCGCTCGCCTGTTCGTGTGTGATTGTAAGGGCGGACCTAAGTGTCCGCCCAGGGTAGGGACCCGAGTGCCACCCAGGGTAGGGGCGGACACGCAGGTCCGCCCCTACAAATGTCTTATCCGCTTGTCTTTCCTAAGGCCCCGATCGCTTCAAAGTATTTCGCAAACGCCACCATTCCTCCCGACGCCTGTTGCCAGTCGAAATTTTCATTTGGCGCGTGGTAACCATGTTCCGGGAGGGATAAACCAAGAAACAGCACCGGACACTTCAACACTTTCTCGATGCTGGTCATAGCGCCAATCGTGCCGCCGTCGCGCACGAACACAGCGTCGCGCTCAAACGTAAACTTCACTGCTTCCTTCAACAGTCCGGGCAGCGGCCCATCCATCGGCGTACGAAATGCCGGCGCAGCGTGCTCAAACTGCATCTTCACATCGGGGTTCTTCTGTTTCACCGCGGCCTCGATCAGCTTTCTGATCTTTTCCGGATCCTGTCCCGGCACCAAACGGCACGACGCTTTAACTTCAGCTCGCGGCGGTACAATGGATTTAAGTCCCGGCCCCTGGTAACCGCCGACCACTCCGTGAATTTCAAACGTGGGCTGTCCCCAGATCCGCTTCATCACTTCGAGCGAATCTTCGGTGCGCATCAGTTTTAAGTGATGCGCTTTCTTGAAACCGCTGGCGGTAAAGCCGCAGTTGGCCCAGTCGTTTATCTCCTCCTCTGAAGGCGGAATAACGTCGTCGTAGAAACCATTGATTAGGACGGTGCCGGTAACCGGATCGTAAATATCGCAGACCAGTCGCATCAGCTCCGCGATGGGATTGCGAGCCGCGCCTCCGACTTCGCCGGAATGCGTATCAGTCTCCGCTGTCTCCAGCGTCAGCAAAAATCCCAGCAGGCCACGCAGGCCCGCCGAACACGCGGGACGTTCTCTTGAAACCCAAACGGTGTCGGAAACAACTACCGAGTCGGTGTCGAGATCCGAGCCCGCCTTCGTGATGATCTTCTCGAAATTCGGCGAGCCAATCTCTTCTTCAAACTCCCAGAGGAAACGAATGTTGACGGGCACGCCCGCTTCTTTTGCCGCGCGCGCGCCAAAGAGAGCTGCGAGCGCCGGGCCTTTGTCATCCGTGGTGCCGCGCCCGAAATAGCTGTCGCCCTTGTTGGTCATCACGAAAGGATCGGTGTCCCAGGGTTCAGTTTCGCGCGAAGCCGGCTGCACATCCATGTGATTGTAGACGGTGACAGTCGGCAGGTTTTTGTCCGCGCCAAAAACAGCGTGCACGGTCGGGTTGCCGTTCGCGACCTCGTAAACCTTCACCTCGCCGCCAAACTTACGCAGTGTTTCAACCGTCAGGTCGACACCCTTCCGAATATCCTCAGCGTGCGCCGGATCGCAGGAAACCGTCGGCGTCTCCACGAAACGCTTGAGCAGCGCTTCATATTCGGCGCGATGGTTTTCCGCAAAGGAGAAGAGTTGGTCGCGATCAAGTGTGTTCGCCATGCAAGAGGTCTCCGATCGTTTCGGTCTAGAGGCAACCGCTTAGTAAGCGATTGCCAAAAGCTGCTTGTATTAAGGCTTGGGCGAAAAAGTGTAACACGCGACTACTCGGGGCAGTAGCCCGACCGTCAGGGAGGGCTTAGAAGTGTGGAGACAATTAAGCCCTCCCTTACGGTCGGGCTACTGCCCCGCACCAGAGATTTTCAAACTGCCTCAGGGCAACGTTTTCCACAGCTTCCTTCACTAACTCCAAAGACCGCAGCGGCTAACGTTCTACGAATTTGCGCCGTTTTTACAAACAACTATTCGGGGTGATGTCGGTCCGGCCGGTTCAGATTTTCGGAGACGAAACCCCTTCCCGGCTGCTTTTCGTATTTAGTCTTGCGGTTCAGTCAGATGATTGCCGCCCTTCGTGTTATTCTTGCTACCCTTTTTGCCGCGCCGGCAAAAGCGGAGCCGGAATCTTCCAGTCGTGAGCCAGGTTTTCAGGAGGCTTTGTGAGAACAAGATTATATCTGCCATCGATCGTTCTTCTTATTTTTGCACTTTCCATCGCCATTTATTCGCAACAGACCGGGTCTGCCCGACGGCTCCCCGGCAATTCAACCGAGACCGGTGCCGCGCATACAAAAACAACCCCCGGCGCCCGCGTCACTGCGCCGGTGGTGAAAAGCGACGTCAGTGAAGCGCTCTCGGTAATCGAAGAAAACTACATTGACGGCAAGAAGCTCGAGTACAACGCGATCTTCAAATCTTCGATCAATGGCATGTTGAAAGTGCTCGACCCGCACTCGAGCTATCTGGACGCCGCTGACTTCGCGGAATTCAAGACCGAACAACGTTCACAGTACTACGGCATTGGCGCGACGATTGGCGACCTGCATCAGGGCGACGATCTCAACACTTACATTCGCGCGGTGTTTCAGGATGCGCCGGCTGCGCGAGCGGGACTGGGCTTTGGCGACAAGATCGTCGCGGTTGACGGCCAGTCGATGAAGGGCAAGAACTTTTCCGAAGTGCGCAAGTTTCTGCTGGGACCGCTCGGCACGCAGGTGAAAGTTACCGTCGAACATAACGCCACCGGCAAGAGCGAAACTGTAACGATCACTCGCGACGCCGTTTCGCTCCCATCTATACCCCAGGCCTACATGGTTCGACCCGGTGTCGGTTACGTGGCAATGACCGGCGGCTTCAACACGACTACCGCCGACGAGTTTGAAGATGCGCTACAGGAACTGCACACCAAGGGCATGAACATGCTGGTGCTGGATCTGCGCGGTAATCGCGGCGGTCTCTTGATCCAGGCGGTGCGCGTGGCCAACACCTTCCTGCAACGCGGTCAAATGATCGTCTCGCAGAAGGGAAGAATTCCCGGCAGCACTGAGCCCTTCGCCGCGCAAAACGACAACCCTGATACGGTGCCGCTCGTGGTGTTGGTCAATGGCGACACTGCTTCCGCCGCTGAAATCGTGGCCGGAGCGCTACAGGATCACGATCGCGCGCTGATCGTCGGTGAAGGTACGTTCGGCAAGGGCCTGGTCCAACTTCCCTATCAGCTCGAATACGATTCAGCACTCCTGCTGACTATAGCCAAATACTTCACGCCTTCGGGCCGCCTGATCCAGCGCGACTATTCGAATGGTGGTTTTTACGACTACTACACGCGCGGCGGTCTTTCGAATAATCGCGAAACTACACCCGCGCTGCCGTCCGGACCGGAGAGCCACACTGACACGGGCCGCGCCGTTTACGGCGGCGGCGGCATCTCGCCGGATGAAATCGCGAAACCTGTGAGGTACGGCATTGCCGAAGCACGCGTTACCGATCCGATCTTTGCTTTTGCGCTCGAGCTGGCGATGGGTCGCGTGGCGGGTTTTGAGAACTACAAAGTGCAACGGCCGATCGATTACTCTCACGATTTGCAGTCAACGGATTTTCCCATGACTGACGCTTTGTTCAAGGAGCTGAAGCGCTTCGTCGCTGCCCGGCCGGTATTCAAAGTGACACCGGAACAGCTGGATCGAGTACGTCCCTTTGCCGAGCGGCAGTTGCGCTTCGAACTGGCGACGGCGGCTTATGGATCGCTGTCTGCGGTGCAGGTGTTCAACGACACTGACACGCAAATAGCAAAGGCTGTTGATGCCATGCCGCGCGCCCGGGAACTCGCATTGGCTGCACGCCGGGCACGGGCGCGTTCCTGAGTCTTCCGCCCAGGTTCAACTACAAACGAGGGCGACGCATCACACCGATGCGTCGCCCTTTAACTTTACCTGCCATTTGCTCTCTACGACTCAGCAGCAACAAATTCGCGAATTCATTTTGGAAGTGCGACGAGTGAGACTGTCGGTTTTCGCCCCAGCGGGGCGAGATGTTTATAGCCTGACGCACGCTATAGTTTTGCGCTCCGTAGGAGCGCAACAACCTGGCTAGCTAACGGGTTCCAAAAACAAGTTTCGCTCCTCCCGGAGCGAAGAATATCTGAGAGATGGATTGTTCCTATAAATATGGCGCTCCTCCAGAGCGAAGAGCAAGAGCACGTTGGCTTGAATCTCCTTGCGGAAATGCATCAAGTTCAAGAGTCTCAGGGTCAGGAAGGCGGGCTTGCCCCCGCTCTCCTTTTATCACCCTAACCATTTACCATTAGGTTGTTTCCAACTACCATGCGCCCGTGACCTTCCAATCGAATCCTCTGATTATCATTAACAATGCTGCTGCGAAAGCTCGGAGTGCCTGGCCGGTTGTACGCCAGACTTTGGCAGCCGCAGCAATACCTTTCGACTTTCATGAAACGACTCAACCAGGCGACGCAACCACGCGCACTCGCGCAGCCCTGCAAGCCGGCACAAGCATCATCGCCGTGGTCGGCGGCGACGGCACTTTAAGCGAAGCGGCCCAGGGTTTTTTTCAGTTTAGTAAACGTATCGAAGATCTGCCGGCGCCAATAAACGCGAAGGCGTGCCTGGCGATTTTGCCGGCGGGCACCGGCGACGATTTTGCGCGCAGCGAGATGGGCCGCCGCGAGCCGCTGGAAAAGTGGATTGACATATTCGTCGCTTACTGCCGCTCTCCAGTTGAGTCAAGTGTGCGCAAGGTTGATGTTCTTTACGGTCTTTGCGACGAGTATAAGACTGCGTTCATTTGCCTTAACGCTTCGACGATGGGGATTGGCGGCGAAACCGCGGCGCGCGTGGCCGCGCAGGGAAGCTTCATGCGCAGGTTTTCCGGCGAAGCCCGTTTCGCTGCGGCCGCACTCGGAGCGCTCGCCGGCTGGCGTGAGCGACGCGTACGCGTTTCCGTGGACGATCGCGAAGTTGTCGAAGGCGAAATGAACCTGGTGGCGGTCGCCAACGCGCTTTACGCCGGCGGCGGCATGATGCTTTCGCCAGACGCGAAAATCGACGACGGAAAACTCGACGTAATAACCGCCTGCGGTTTAAGTCGGACTGAGGTTGTGCGCGAGCTGGCGCGGATTCATAAAGGCGGACACGTGAACAATCCGAAGGTTCGAATCATGCAGGGCGAAGGCGTCAGTATCGAAACGTTTTCAGCCGAGGATGCGATGTTGATTGAAGCGGATGGCAACGTGCGCGGCGTGACGCCGGTTGAGTTTCGCGTGATGCCGCGCGCGTTGCGGTTTGTGGTGTAAAAGCGTTCGGTGATTGCGAAGAGATCGCTTGAATTAAACGCAGTGACAGCCACCGGTTCCGGTCGCCGTGGCCACGTAATCGTTAGTCGCCTGGTCAAAGTGTCCCGTGAAACTCACGGTTTCAACAATCCACTCGCAGTTTCCATTATTAGCACAATTCCCTCCGGCGCACGAAGCATCCCCCAAGCTTTGTAGGGCACCGAAAGCGTGAAGGATAGCTTTCTTTACGGTATTTCCGTGTGCGGTGGCGACTAACTCGCCCGGATTTGCATTACATGCCATCGATGATCCTCCTTAGCGATGAGAAAGTTTGCGGACATCCCGCCGTTAGGGTTGGGGTTGATTCCCCTCAAGGGCTTTTATCTTTGCCAGTCTTCTGACGTGTCGTTCCTCGCCCGTGAACTTTGCCGCGACAAACGCGCGCACGATCTCCAGCGCCAACTCTTCACCAACCACACGCGCGCCAAGACACAGCACATTGCAGTCGTCGTGTTCGCGTGATTGGTGTCCGGAGTAAGTATCGCCGCAGAGCGCGGCGCGAATTCCGTGAAGTTTGTTAGCGGCAACCGAGGCGCCGACGCCGCTGCCGCAAACGAGTATGCCTATTTCAGCTTTGCCGTTCCTGACAGCCTCGCCAACTTTGATTGCATAGTCGGGATAATCATCCGGACGCGAGCCGACGTGCGTGCCGAAATCGATAATCTCATGTCCGGCGGAATCGAGTTCCGTGATTATTCGCTCATTGAGCGGATACCCGCCGTGGTCAGCACCAATCGCAATTCGCATTGTAAGTCAGTCCTAAGTAAACGGATTAAGTTTACGCTCGATCTCTCCAGAACCCAGGTCGTCGCCTTACGTGAGCCACGGCGAATATTAGAAGCTGTCGTTCGGCGATCCGGTAGACGACGCCATACGGGAAGCGGCTCATTAAACAACGCCGGTAATCATCGAAGAGAATACTGTAAGAATAAGGGTTCTTAGTGAGGAGTTGAAAGGCTTGCGAGAGTTCATCTAAGAATTGTTGACCGAGATCGGGTTCGCGCGATTCATAAAATTGCGCAGCCGCATTTAAATCTTCTTCCGCACCCTCGTGGATGACTATCTCATACATCGCAAACGCTCGCGTGCTTCACGAAGAACTTCATCGACTGGCCGGACCGTCGCTCTTCCACTTCGCAGTGCTTCATCCCGTCGGCGAATCTCGTCAACCCACAAAGCCTCGGCGTTTTCATCCAATGTTTCGTCCAGACTGCCGATCAAGGTTCTGGCTAGCGCGGCCCTGGAATCAAGGGGCAGTGTTAACAAATCCGCTTCGAGCTTTTCTAATTCAGTCATCTTAAATCTCTCTTCTTTTAGAGCAGCGACTTTGCATACCGCAACACGTTGTCCACGTTGAATCCCAGCTCGCGCATCACCACGTCGCCCGGCGCCGAAGCGCCAAAGCGATCCAGGCAAACGACGTCGCCTTTTCCGCCCACGTAACGGTCCCAACCCTGACGCACGCCGGCTTCAATCGCGAGTCGCGCCGTGACGGCGGGCGGCAGTATTTCGTTGCGGTAATCTTCCGGTTGTTCTTCGAAAAGCTCCCAGCACGGCAGGGAGACGACGCGCGTAGGGATTCCGTCGGATTGCAGTTTCTCGCGCGCTTCGAGCGCGAGGGAAACTTCGGAACCGGTGGCGATTAGGACGAGCTGTGGGTCCCTCCCTGACGGTCGGGCTTCTGCCTCGGCAAGTATGTAACCGCCGCGGCGCAGACCCTCCGCCGAAGCGAAGCGCGTGCGATCGATCACGCCCACTTTCTGACGCGTGAGCGCGAGTGCCGTCGGCGCATGCCGTCGCAGAATTGCGATACGCCACGCTTCCGCAACTTCCGCCGGATCAGCCGGCCTGATCACGAACAAGTTTGGAATTGCACGCAGCGCCGCCACGTGCTCGATCGGCTGATGCGTTGGCCCATCCTCGCCCAAGCCAATCGAGTCGTGAGTGAAAACGTAAATTGCCTGCACTTCCGAAAGCGCGGCCAGGCGAATCGCCGGTCGCATGTAATCTGAAAAGGTCAGGAACGTTCCGCCAAAAGGAATCAAGCCGCCGTTGAGAGAGATGCCGGTCAAGGTCGATCCCATCGCATGCTCGCGCACACCGAAGTGAATGATCCGGCCTTCGTAAGAGCCCGCTTCAAAATCACCGCCGCCTTTGATGTCGGTGTTATTCGAGACCCCAAGATCGGCAGAGCCGCCAATCAACATCGGCAGATGCGGCGCGAGCGCGTTAATCACTTCGCCGCTGGCCACGCGCGTCGCCATCGGCTTCGCATCTTTGAAATCCGGCAAGTGTGTCTCCCAATCCGCCGGCAGCTCACCTTGCATCATCGAGCGCAATTGTTTCGCCGACTCCGCGTTCTGCTTCCCATACTGCTCAACTAAACCATTCCATTCCGCCTCGCGCTCGGCGCCACGTTCCACAGCTTCACGAAAATGCTGCAAAGCTTCGTCGGGAATGTAGAACTGCTTGTCTTCCGGCCAACCGAGATGTCGTTTCGTCTCGCGCACCGCCTCCTCGCCCGGCGCGTCGCTGTGGGCCTTGCGCGTGCCTGCGGTCGGCATGCCGAACCCGATCACTGTCTTCACTGAAATCAAGGACGGCTTGTTGCCGACTGACTGCGCTTCACGAATCGCATTGTCAATTTCCTGAAGGTTGTTGCCGTCCTCAACCGTCAAGGTGTTCCAGCCGTATGCCTCGAAGCGTTTGGGAACGCTTTCGCTAAATGCGAGTTTGGTGAAACCTTCAATCGTGACCTGATTGTCGTCGTAGAGGTAGATCAACTTGCCGAGCCGCAGATGGCCGGCAAGCGACGCCGCTTCCGAAGCCACGCCTTCCATCAAGTCGCCGTCGGAAACGATCGCGTAAACGTAGTGGTCGATGAGCGGAAAGTTTTCCTTATTGAACTTCGCGCCGAGATGTGCGGCACCCATCGCCATACCGACGCCGTTTGCGAAACCCTGGCCCAGCGGTCCGGTGGTGATTTCAACTCCGGGCGCGATTCCATACTCAGGATGGCCCGGTGTTTTCGAACCGAACTGGCGAAAGTTTTTGATTTCGTCGAGCGAAAGATCGTAGCCGGTTAGATGCAGCAGTGAATAGAGCAGCATCGATCCGTGTCCCGCAGAGAGCAGAAAACGATCGCGATTTTCCCACTTCGGATTGCGCGGATTGTGACGCAGGAAGCGAGTCCACAGCACATAGGCCATGGGCGCGGCGCCGAGCGGCAACCCGGGATGCCCCGACTCAGCCTTCTGAACGGCGTCAAGCGAGAGCGTCCGGATTGTGTTGATGCAAAGTTGATCGAGCTCGGGAGTGGGTGTGATGTTTTCCTGCTGCACTGGTGCGCTCATTTCACCATCCTGGGTTGCGATTTATATGTACCGTTTAGAGGCGGGCACTGCCCGCTGGTTCAATTGCCGATTAGAAAGCCGAAGGCCCTTTCGATTCGCGCGTTGCGACGGCGGGCGCTGCCCGCCTCTAAACGTTCATTTGCGGTTAAGAAAATAGCTGTTGGTAGATTCGCTCCTGCCGATCCAGAGCCTGCTGGTAACGAAGCCTGCGGGCAACGTCGGGCTCGCACGCAAATTCGAACGGCAGAATAAAATCTTCGATAGACTGTATTTTGCCCGCCGCTTCCAACGCAAGCAAGGCGGCGCCCCTGAGCGAGCTTTCCGACTGCTCGGGCAGCAACACGCGCCGGCCGAGGACGTCGGCAAGAATCCGCACCCAGGTCGGCGACGAACGAAGCGCGTGACCAGAGGCGACGACTGTGGCAGCGGGGGCGAAGGGTTCCAAAGCTCGCGCGATCAGCGCGAAGCGATAGGCAATCGCTTCCATGGCGGCGCGCACAATTTCGATGGGCCGGGTTTGTAACGAAAGACCAAGCACGACGCCGTGCGCATCTGGATTCCAGCCGGTGCTTCGCTCCCCCGCCCAGAACGGCAGCACTGTTAGCCCATGCGCCGCCGGTTCTAGCAAACTCAATTCGTCTTCAATTTCTGCTACGTCCTGCCCCGGCAAGAGAGATTCTTTGAGCAAGTGATACAAACCGCCGCCGTCGGATAGAGCGCCACCGATAACAACTCGATTTCTATCCACGCGATAACACCAGAGCTCGCGCGGAAGCTGCGGAGGCCCCTCGCCGGTGAAGCAGACCCGCATGGCTCCGCTGGTTCCAATCATGAGCGCCAATTTTTCAGTTGTATTGCATCCGGAGCCGATGCTGTTCGCAGCGCCGTCGCCAATCGCGGGATACAAACGCGCGTCGCTTAGTTGCGGCCAGCGCATGCTGTAAGCCGGAGTGAGATTACGAAAAGTTTGACCAGCTTCGGCGATCGCGGGAAGACTGTCAGGAGTTACTCCGGCGGCCTGCAAGAGTTCGCCGTCCCAGGCGCAGGAGCGTTGATTTAGTAGACCGGTTCCTGAAGCCATCGAGACGCTGGTCACGGTCTCGCCAAACAACTGCAGCGTCAGATAGTCGGCGAAAGATAGCCAGCATTTCGTGTCCGCAAAAACTCGCGGCTGCTCAGCTTGCAGCCAACGCAATTTTGCCGGCCAGTAGCTCTGATGAAAGCGGCAGCCGCTGCGCGCATGCGTCTTCGCTTCGTCGAAATCCGAGCGCAAGCGTTTCACTTCCCCGGCGGCGCGGGAGTCCGCCCAGCCAAAGACAGGCGTGGTTGCGCAACCCGCGGCATCGACGCCGAGCAGGCTGTGCCAGAAACAAGAGACGGCGATCAGTTCGATGCGAGCGCTGGATGACGTGAACGTCGCAAACAGTTCATCAATGGTTTGCGCCACTCGCTCGAGGAGTGTGTCGGCATCAAAGGTCGCAAAATCAAAGCTGGTTGGACCGTAGCCAAACCTCACGCTCGCGCCGTCAATTTCCAGTCCCTGTTCATCGAAAAGCGCCGCGCGCACTCCCGACGATCCGATGTCCAGGGCGAGCAGGATGGGTGCCTGCGAACTTGTCGAGAGGGAAATGAAGCCAAACTGTGGCTCAACAAGTTCGACGATGTCATCCACTACTGTGCTCATTAAGATGTTTGCCAACAAATTATCCGCATCGTTTAGAGGCGGGCACCGCCCGCCGGTTCAATTCCCGATCAGAAAGTCAAAGGGCCAATAAACTCGCGCGTTGCGACGGCGGGCGGTGCCCGCCTCTAAACGTTCATTTTTTCAAAATACGCACCGATACTCCAAAGCATGTCACAGCAGTTTCTGCTAGTCCACATTTTCGACTGACTGCTAAAATCAAAACGATGCAAGCGGAAACTCTAAACTGTCCCAACTGCGGCGCGGCCAGCTCAACCGACGCGCCCTTGTGCCAATTTTGTAATTCGCGTCTCGCCACCGTTGCCTGCCCGTCGTGTTTCGCGATGATGTTCGTCGGCAGCAAACACTGCCAGCGTTGTGGCGCCGCCGCCGCAGTCCCCGAGGTTGCCGAGGCGAAAGATCGAAAGTGTCCGCGCTGTCAGACGGATATGGCGTACGTAACTGTGGGCTCAACCGGCGTACATGAATGCGAGCGCTGCTTTGGACTGTGGCTCGATGTCGCCTCGTTTGAAAAAATCTGCGCTGATCGCGAACAGCAGTCAGCGGTGCTGGGCTTTGCCTCTCACGATCCGGCGCACGCAGCTGCGGATACAAATAAGGTGAAGTATGTGCCCTGTCCGATTTGTTCGCAGCTAATGAATCGCATGAATTTCGCGCGCTGCTCGGGCGTGATTGTAGACATCTGCAAGCAACACGGCACGTGGTTCGATCGCGACGAGTTGAGCCGGATTGTTGAGTTCATACACGGAGGCGGCTTGGAAGCTTCGCGCGTACGCGAGAAAGAAGAGATCAGGGAAGAACGCCGCCGGCTGCTGGAGCAACAAGCTGCGGCTGACACGAAAGTCTCGGGCTACTTTGCCCACGCGGCAGACGATCATCGGCTGACAGGAATTGCGTCCGCGCGCGGTCTGTTGAAGTTTCTGCTCGATTAGTAGAAAGCAGCCGCGGATTTACGCGGATGAACGCGAATCAGATCGAAAGGATAAGGAATTCTCAAGTACGACAAACTGGAGCGAGCTCATTTCAGGTCTTCTCTGTGCTCCCTTTGTGTTCTTTGTGCCTTGTGGTGGCTTTGCCTGGGAAAAGAACCACCACAGAGACACAGAGATCACAGAGGACGCACAGAGATTCTCCAAAGCTCTCGGTTCTAATCTGCGTTCATCAGCGCAAATCCGCGGCTAATGTTTTCCGGAAATCCGCGGCCAATTTTACTTCACTGTCTTCTTCACCAAACCAACAAAGTCCGCGATATCCTCTTCGGTCGTATCAAACGAAGTCATAAAGCGCACTTCCGACGTCTCTTCATTCCAAACGTAAAAGAAATACTGCTTCTGTAAAAGCGACACATACTTTTTAGGAATGACAGCAAACACGCCGTTGGCCTCAACCTTTTGCGTAATTGTTATCTGTGGAATTTTCGTGAGTTCGCTCGCGAGCAGTTGGGCCATGCGGTTCGCGTGTTCCGCATTTCGCCGCCAAAGCTCGTCGGTTAGCAGCGCTTCAAACTGCGCGGAGATGAAGCGCATTTTTGACGGCAGATGAGTGCCCTGCTTGCGCGTGTATTTGAAATTCTTCGCGAGGCTCTTATCGAAGAACACCACCGCCTCGCCATACATCATTCCGTTCTTGGCGCCGCCGAACGAAAGAATGTCGACGCCCGCATCCCTGGTGATCTCTTTTAGTTTTACTTCAAGACTGGCCGCGGCATTTGCGATGCGCGCGCCGTCAACGTGCAGCAACATGTCGTTAGCATGGGCGAATTTCGCCAGCGTCCGCAGTTCGGCGGGACGGTAAACCGTGCCCATCTCCGTCGCCTGGGAAACAGAAATCACGCGCGGCTGCACGTGATGTTCGAAGCCAACCTCGTGAAGCAGCGGCTTGATTTGCTCGACTCTGATTTTCCCGTCAGGCGAGGCCACCGGAAGCAGCTTGCAACCGGTGAACTTCTCCGGCGCGCCACATTCATCGACATTGATGTGCGCGGTCGCCGCACAAATCACTGCGTTGTACGGCTCCGTTGCTGCTTTCAATCCAAGCACGTTGGCGCCGGTGCCACCGAAAACAAAAAATACTTCTGCATCCTTCCCAAGGTGCCGGCGAAAGAGTTCCGCAGCGCGCGCGGTATATGGATCGTCACCATAGGCCACCACATGGCCGTCATTCGCCGCGGCGATGGCGGCCAGCACGGTTGGATGAACGCCGGCGTTGTTGTCGCTGGCAAAGCTTCGTTTCGGCTTTAGAGTTTTAGTCATGATAATTTGCCGCCGGATTTAGTCGTGATAATTAGCCGCGGATTTACGCGGATAAACGCGGATCAGATCGAAAAAGAAGACAGGATCCTTAGCTGAGAAACAATCTGATCGGTTTTTTCAGATCCGTTTCATCCGCGTAAATCCGCGGCTAATTCATTTCGAGCATTGCGCATCAGCCGCGACTGTCACGCTTGGCAGTAATGCGATGTTCAATCGCGCCAGTGCGGTGTTGAGCGCAGGCAGAGTCTCCGCATTTATCTTCCGCCAGCGCGCGAGATTGGTTTTGAGCGCGCCACACGCACTGTTTACGGTCTCCTGCGCCGACTCCGCCGGTCTCATGTCTGCGCTTTGAATCATGGAAACGACTCGGGCGAGATCGCGGTTTACTGAGCCAACACCTGGTGCCGTGGGTGTTCCGTCCTGAATTTCAACGAGTTCTTTTTCAAGCGCCGTTAAAGCCTGGAGCGTGTCCTTCGCCTCGGCATTTGCAGCGAGACTCTTTTGCGCCGCTGCCAAAGCCGAGTGCAAGCTGCGAATCTCCGAATAGGATCGGTAGGAGATATTCATCCCGCCGTCAATCATCCTTGCCAGATCCAACTGCGCCTCAAGATCGCTAGCCGAAACATGCACGCGC
>Ga0207650_10000505_pt1 | contig 32583 bp, 37 predicted proteins | sample KBSS63metaG_FD_184325 | JGI IMG/M metagenome (GOLD analysis project Ga0207650, IMG submission 184325) | Switchgrass rhizosphere microbial communities from Kellogg Biological Station, Michigan, USA - KBS S6-3 metaG (SPAdes) (version 2) | ecosystem: Host-associated > Plants > Roots > Rhizosphere...
CGAAGATCATTACCTTCGACTGCTACGGCACGCTCGTTCAATGGTATGAAGTTCTTTCGCGAGAGATCGCACCGCGCTGCCGTGCTTCGTTGGGGGTACCTATCCGTTATTGGTGAGGGTACCAGAAACCAAGCCAGACTTTGGAACGGTCTGTCTTCTCACCGCGGGGGGACACGCGAACCAAGCGCGTGCGGCTCCTCACTGAGTAGCCTTGCGAGTTTCAAACTTGCGGGCTAGATGACCAGTCCCGCTTTTTACTGCGAGGGTGGGCGGCGGATGTTTGCACGAAGGCTGAACACGGATCTATGATCATCCATGCTTGAAACGACATCGATCCTCCAACCCGATTAAGTCGGAAACTCGTATTAGGGAAACGTCCGTGCTAGGGGCCAGCAGTACGTTCATGCTTCAAATCCGGACTTTCATGAGGTCGTCTCCCTGTCCAGACGCACCGGACGACCGGTACCGAGCAGGCGTGAGTGTTCAACGAGGTAGTCGATAAAGCACCTCACGCGCGCCGGCGTGTGTGTACCACCGACGAACACCGCGTGGATTTCCTCGACCTCTCCCGGATTGAAGTCCTCGAGAAGCGGCACAAGCTGCCCCGATTGGATCGTATCCTCCACCGTCTGGGTTCCAACACGCGTAATACCGACGCCCTCGGCGGCGAGTTGCCCCAGCGTCTCGCCGTTGTTTGCCTCAACACTGCCTTTGATGGTCAAGGGATAGTCGCGCCCGTCTTTCCGAAACGGCCAGGTCGGGGCGGCTCGCTTGAAGTTGAAACCCAGGCAATCGTGATCATGCAGGTCTTCCGGCACTTTCGGTGTGCCCCGACGCGCAAGATACTCTGGAGAAGCGACAATCACTTTGCGCGTTTCGCCGAGCTTTCGCGCCGTCAGAGCACCGTCTGCAAGCGGCCCGAAACGGATACCGACGTCCGCCTGCCCAGCGGCGATATCCACGATGGTGTCAGTCAGGTTGACGTCGAGCATGATGTCAGGATAGCGCCGGATGAATTCGCCAAGAAGCGGAACCAGTGACAGTCGCCCATACTGTATGGAGGTGGTCACCCGCAGGCGCCCGCGCGGAGAACTCCGGTCCGAATTCATCTGCTCGGTTTCCCGCAGGTCCGCAAGGATTCTACGGGCGGCAGACAGATAGGCCGTGCCCTCCGGCGTAATCGTCAGCAACCGCGTGGTCCTCAGCAAGAGGCGAACGCCGAGCCTTGCCTCGATGCGATCGACAATCCTTGCGATTGAAGAAGGCGCGAGACCAAGGCGGCGGCCCGCCGCGGAAAAGCTTCCCGCCTCCACGACGAGCGTAAAGACTTCGAGATCGCCTGTTACTTCCATCCCGACCATTTGTGCGTCCTACGCAAAAGCTTTTACCGCAAGGAAGGCATACACATGCCGAAACGAATGTCTATCTTTGCATTTGACAGATTAATGCAACTTCCGACCCCTTGGAGTGCCCTGCGGGGAATAATTGAAGTGGAAAACAAGATGATCTCGCCATTTACGATCCACATATCCGATGAACGATTGTCGGCCATCCGCGCGAAGGTCGAAGCCTATGACTGGTCTCAGCTTCCCGATGCCGGTGGCTGGTCGGCAGGCGTCGGAGTGAACGACCTCAAACGCCTGGTCGCCTATTGGCTTGACACATATGACTGGCGCGAGGTCGAACAGCGTCTTAATCGACTTCCCAATTTCAAGACCGACGTCGAGGGCGAAGGGATACATTTCCTCCACGCCAAGGGAGATGGAACGAGACCACCTGTCCTACTTCTCCACGGGTGGCCGGGTTCCTATCTTGAGTTCGAACGCCTCATCGAGCCGCTGGTGGAGGACGGGCACGACGTCGTCGTTCCTTCCCTGCCCGGGTTTGCATTCTCGCAGCCGATCACAGGCGTGTTAGGCCCTCGTCGGCTCGGCGAGTTGATGCACATTCTTATGACAAAGATGTTCGGCGACAGAAAATACATCGTGCAGGGCGGAGACTGGGGTGCGGCGATCGCCAGCTGGATGGCCTACAGCCAGCCTGACGCTTTGCTGGGCTTACATCTGAACATGGTCAGCGTCCTTGCCAAGGACGTCGAACCGACGACCCCAGAAGAGAAAGACCTGTTCAAGAGACGTGCTGAAATCCTCGACTGGGAGACAGGCTACAACCACGAGCAGGAAACGCGCCCGCAGACGTTGGGCGTGGCGCTCGCCGATAGTCCGGTCGGAACGGCAGGATGGATACTGGAAAAGTTCGGCAATTGGGCGGACCTAGGCAAGACGGCAGAGGGTACTCCGGATATCTGGAGCAAGTTCTCGGAAGATGAACTGCTCACGAACATCATGCTCTACCTCGCGCCGTCCTCCGTTGTCACATCGACCTGGATTTACCACGGCAAGCGATTGGAAGGATCGCAGACCTTTCCAGAGGGTACGCGCATCAACGTCCCGACGGGCGTGGCGGCGTTTCCCGATCCGGTATTCCTTCCGCCGCCCAGATCGTTCGCCGAGAAGACCTACAAAATCGTTCATTGGACCGAAATGCCGGAGGGTGGCCATTTCGCGGCGCTCGAGCAACCGGATCTGATGCTCGCCGAGCTGCGCACGTTCATCGCCAAGATCGAAGGCGATAGGCATTGAGGAGGCAGATATGACTGCGACAAAGACCGTAAGCACCGCGACCTTGTCCATCGCCTACCTCGAGCATGGCGCGGCTGACGGATGGCCCGTGATCCTTTCACATGGGTTTCCCTACGACGTGCATGCCTTCGATGACGTCGCTCCGATATTGGCGCAGGCTGGGGCGCGGGTCGTCGTACCCTATACTCGCGGCTTCGGACCGACCCGGTTCTTGTCGGACCAGACGCCGCGGAGCGGCCAGCAGGCGGCCCGTGGCCGCGATATCGTCGAGTTGATCGATGCCCTTGGGATCGAACGGCCCATTCTGGGCGGTTTCGACTGGGGCGGAAACGCCTCTTGTGTGGCGGCAGCCCTTTGGCCGGAACGGATCAGTCGCCTCGTCTCCTATGCCGGCTACGACGTTATCGATGTCAACGGGCAGCGGCACCCGACAACGCCCGCGCTGGAAAAGGTTTTGTGGTACCAGCATCTGTTCCAAACGGAGCGTGGCCGCGAATGCCTGTCGCAACATCGTCGGGATCTCTGCCGGATACTCTGGAGCGAGTGGTCCCCCGGCTGGGCATTCGACGATGCCACGTTCGCCAGATCAGCGCACGCGTTTGAAAATCCTGACTTCGTGGACGTCGTGATCAGCTGCTACCGGCACTCCTTCGGTCTCGAGGCCGGTGAACCCGCATTGCAGGCGTTGGAAACCCGCCTGGCCCAGAAGCCCCGAATAGACGTACCCACGATAACTATCGGCGGCACCAACGATCCCCTGAAGCCAGGAGGCACGGCGGACCACGCAAAGATGTTCGCCGGCTTTCACGAACACCGCGTCATCGAAGCCGGTCACAACGTGCCACAGGAGCAGCCCGAAGATTTCGCTAGCGCCGTCCTCAGGGTCCGCGAGCAGATGACTTGAAGTAAGGGAAAAACAAAGATGACGACGACACTGGCTGATTTGTACGAAGGATACATCGACTGCCTCAACGCTCAGGACTGGGATAGTCTTGGAAACTATATCGGCGCCGACGTTGCCTATAATGGAGCGATGGTTGGTCTTGCCGCCTATCGGCAGGCCCGGGAAAGAGAGTTCCGCGAGATCCCCGACCTACGTTTCGAGGTACGCATCCTGGTATCCGACCAGAAAACGGTGGCGAGCCGTCTCGAATTTGACATCAGTCCAAGCGGCGAGTTCCTCGGCCTTCCTGTCAACGGCAAGCGCATAAAATTTTGCGAAAACGTCTTTTACGAATATGCGGATGGCACGATTGTCAGAGTATGGTCGGTGCTCGACAAAGCGGCGATCGAGGCGCAACTTTCGTAAAACGAGCGCCTTATTGAGCTGTTTTTGTCCGTCGGCATCGGACCACCAACAGCACGTCACTTTGGTTCGCTGGCGCGCTCGGTATTCGCTAGACTGCGCCCTCGATAAAAAAGGCTTTGGACTTCGATCCGGCATGTCGAAACTTGACTGCCGCTTGGTAGGATGGACTGTCGTACCAGGCACGGGCAGCTGCCATGTCCGGGAACTCAAGGATAACTGCAGCTTCGATATCGTCGCCTTCAACTTGGGCTAACGCGCCGTACGCGGCAAGCGGCGTCAAGGAATGGCCTTGGGCGGCAAGTGCAGCGCGGGGTCCATATTCAGCAAGAGATGCCGGGTCGGTCGTCTGCTCGCGGATCATAACGAAATAGGCGGACATGGTTTGGATCTTTCATTTGAGGATGAGGAAGCTGACCTGCGGAGCCTGTCGGTCCGCAGGGGCTAGGCGTGGTGGATGGTCAGACCTGGGCTAGGCCTCCGTCGATGGGAAGGTCAATGCCCGTGACGTAAGACGACTCGTCTGACGCCAGGAAATACGCGCCGGCTGCGAGTTCCTCCGGAAGGCCGAGCCGGCCAAGAGGTGTCATCGAGGCGAAGACACCTTTGGCGGCTTCCGATGCTTCATCGCTGTCGAACTGACCACGGATGATCGGCGTATCCGTTGCGCCGGGGCTCAGGGTGTTGACACGAATGCCCTTCTCCTTGAGTTCCTGGGCCCAAACACGTACGAGACCACGAACGGCCGCCTTGGTGGCAGTATAGATGCCGTGCGCGGGAATACCCTTCACGTTGACGATCGAAGAGATGACGACGATCGAACCTCCCCGGCTCATGAGCGGCAGAGCTTTCTGCACCGTGAAGACAACGCCCTTGACGTTGATGTCCATGGTTTTGTCGTAATGGGATTCCGAGAGATCGAAGATCTTGGCGTGTTCGACAAATCCGGCGTTTGCGACCAAAATATCGACGACGCCTTTTTCTGCTTTGACCGTTGCATACAGCCGGTCAAGATCGGGAAGGCTGCTGACGTCGCCTTGCACCGTCGAGACGTTCTTGCCGATCTCAGCTTTTGCCTTGGCAAGTTCGGACGCGCGACGACCGGTGATGAACACGTGTGCGCCTTCGCGAACGAAGCGCTTGGCGGTCGCCAGCCCGATACCGCTCGAACCGCCAGTGATGACTGCTACTTTACCTTCGAGATTAGACATAGCGTGCTCCGTTATGACCGCCAAAAGCGGATTGATTGAATTCATCAAGCGATTGGGAAATCTCGTTACCGCCGATGGAATGAATATTGCCATTCCTAGGCCTAAGCGTCAGACTGCTTGAAGAGATAATGGTTATTCTTGCGAGGAATGATGGATCGACTGCAGGCAATGACCACCTTCATGCGCGTGGTCGAAACCGGCTCATTTTCTGGGGCTGCCCGACAACTTCGTGTTGGCCAGCCCGCAGTTTCGAAAACTGTGGCGCAGCTCGAAGAATGGCTTCAGGTTCGTCTGCTGATACGATCGACGCACTCGCTCGCACCCACGGATGCCGGCTTACGTTTTTACGAGCGCGCCCGTATCGCAATCCAAGAAGTCGATGAAGCTGAACTTGAGGCTCGTGGCGCTGGCGCGGGTTTGTCGGGCAGACTGGGGTTTCGGCTGCGACCACCTTCGCTCGCTTGATGATTGTTCCGAGATTGCCGGAATTCCTAGCGCAACATCCTTCACTCGATATCGACGTCCTCCTGGATGATCGCGTTATCGACGTCGTCGCCGAAGGGATCGACCTAGCGCTTCGCATGGGTGCACTGCCAGACTCCTCTGCTGTCGCACGCAAGCTCGCAACAGGCGCCCGGTCAGTCGTCGCTACTCCGAATTATTTAGCGCGGACGGGCATGCCCAAGATACCAGCGGACTTGGTCAATCATCACGCCTTGGTCTACACCCAGATCGACGACACCTGGGCATTTCGGCGAGGGGAAGAGATGGCTTCCGTGACTGTCCGTGGTCGCGTTAGGCTTAGCGCTGCGGAGGGGATCCGAGCCGGCGTCCTTGCTGACATGGGCATAGCGGTCACATCTGACTGGATGTTCGCACCGGAGCTGGCAAGTGGCGCTGTTCAGCGGCTGTTGCCGGACTGGACGCTTCCACCGATCGATCTCTGGGCCGTATATCCATCTGGCCGCTTGGCAAGCGCCAAAGCGCGCGCCTTTGCCACCTTCGTCGGAGAAGTCCTGGCTAGATAGCGATCGAGGCAGGTCGCTCAACTGCATGGGTCCTTCAGTCGGCAAATGCAGGTCTTGAAGAGATACGAACAGCCAACCCATATATTTTTGCTAGAACACGCAACGCTCTGATTTGACATCGGATTTGACAGGCTCGCTTGCTCGTCGCCACATCGGAACTGGCGCCCGCAGGCTTGCAATCCTAACGGGCCTTGATGCACACAGCTACCGACCGAATGGTATCAAGGAGCCTGCTTTGCTGCATAAACGCGCAGCGGAGGTACCCTTGAGCGCGGCATCGAATAGCTCGTTATCGCTGTCGACGTCTTACTTCATAAATGCCATTCTCAAAAGATATCATGGTTTCGATCAGTCAAAAACTCCAGAATCGCCTCCGTTGTCTCGATCGGGCGTTCTTCTGGCAGCCAGTGCGCGCAATCGGCGATGACGCCCCCTGTGATATTGGTGGCAAATTCTTCCAGCATTCCTAGCATTTTTGAGCCGTAATTATGTTGGCCGCCCAATGCCAGTACAGGGACGGTCAGGGGAGTGCGTTTCCAAATCAGTCCGTTCGCGTGATCGGTTGGGAAGGCGCGGTACCACTCCAGTCCTCCGCGGGTGTTGCCAGGTTGCGCGAACGCCTTAGCGAACAGCTCAACATCTTCTGGCGCATGCGCTCCGTGGTCAAAAGCCCTGTCAGAAATAAAAGTTGAGACATAGTCATACTCTCGGCCGAAGAGCAGTCGCTCCGGCAGGTCGCGCTTCATGTGGAATGCAAAATGCCACATTTGAGGGTTTGTCTGGTTGGCTTCCCACTCACTCCAGCCTGGCATTGAAGCGTCGAGGATAGCCAAGTGCGTGACGGCCTCGCGGTGCGTTGATGCAAGAGCCAGCGCGGTCATGGCTCCGATGTCGTGACCACAGACAGCGTATTGTTCAAAGCCGAGCGACAGCATGACACCGTGAACATCCGCGGCGAGGCTTGCTTTGTCGTAACCACCCTGCGGGCTATCCGAGTGACCGGCACCACGAAGGTCCACGGCAATCACCATGTGTCGTTTGGCAAGCAGCGGCATCATTTTGTTCCACCCCCACCACGTCTGCGGGAAACCGTGGATGAGCACCAGCGGCGAACCTTTTCCGCCGATCACGGCGTGAATGTTGACTTCACCTAGCTGCACCATCTGGTGTCGAAAACCGTCCAAATTTCCAGTCATAGTACTATCCTTTGATTTCTTCGCGAGGTGGCTGGAAACGGAACGAATGGGTATCGGCGGGTTCGCCTAGCTCCGAATATTCCTGCGCCACTGTGTCGATCGCGGTTTCAAGGGCTGAGAGACCACCTCTCAGCCCCTGGCCTTCATTCGCTGGTTGATGCCTTCCTGAACTCAGCCAGGTCGCGGTTGAAACGCTGTGCCTCTTCCAGGAATGGAGCATGCCCGGAATTCGCGTAAATCGCCGTCTTGATGGTGGAATTCAAATCCTTGGCGCGGGCGATGCTTGGTTCCGGGTTTACCAGCGCGTCCTTGCCGCCGTAGATCATCAGAACCGGAACGTGTGCCTTCGGCAGTCCCTCGGCCGCCGCGACGGTCATGGACGGGATTGTTTTGGTCATAACCCAGGAAGCCAATGCGGCGTTTGAGAGCAATCGCTCGAACGTCGCCGTGTCAGGCTGCGTCTGAAAGCACAAAGCGAGGAAGGTCCGCACGGCATCGAGGTGCACCGTAAGATCATCAGATGCAAGATCGGCATATACCTTCGGGTGGCTGGTAATCAGGCTGGCGTTGAGTTCGATGACACCGTCGACGTAGATCAATCCGGCAACCCCGTCGTCACCATAATCGGCCAGATAGTTGGAGAGCACCACACCGCCGAGCGACCAGCCGACCAGGATCGGTTTTTGCGCCCCCGTAGCCTTGAGGACCGAAGCAAGATCATCAGCCCAACGACGTCCATCGTGATAGGCTTCGGCGTCGTCGGGCTTCCCTGAAAGTCCGTGGCCGCGCATGTCGTAAGTGATCAGGCGATAAGACTGAAGTTCGCGGCTTTTGGTTTGCTCATCCCAGTCGATATGGCTGCCAAGCAGTCCGTGAACAAATACGATGGGAGCACCTGCAGGATCTCCAGTCTCCTGCACCGCTATCTTGAACCCATCCGCTGACGTCACGGTGTAGTCCTTTTCTGCGGCGAGAGCCGCGGAGGAAAGACCCATTAGCAGGACCGAGGCGAAAGTTCCGGTGATTGTTCGGGAAATCCAGTTAGTCATTATGATTTGGCTCCATGGTCGTGGTTCGAGAAAGTATTCCAGCGCGAGCCCTAGAGGCTTGTTCCGCGGGAATTGGCGAGAAACGGTAGCAGGGCGTCGAGAACCTCGTCGGAAGCGTCTTCCGGCTGCAGGTGGCCACCGGAAGTCGAAGTTCCGACCACATTGTCCGCCCACCGCGACCAGACCTCAATCGGGCTGGGAGCGCCGGGGCGCTGCTCGATGGCTGGCCAAAGCACCTGGACCGGACATACCAGCTTGTGCGCTGCAGTTCGGTCCGCCGTGTCCAGGTTGAAATCTTCGTTCAACGCGGCCCGATAGTCCTCGCACATGGCGTGCCTGACCGACGGGTTGCGAAACGCCGCCCGATAGGCCTCCAAGGCGGCTGGCTCGATCGTGTCCAGACCACCCACCATGCCGGAAAGCACGAGGTCGATAAAGGCGTCGGGCGCAGCGTCCAGAAGGCGCTCAGGGATGCCGTCATCTTGTGCAAGGAAAAACCAGTGGAAGTTCTTGTTAGCGAACCGGAAATCGACCGATGACAGTGCATCGAGCGTCGGGATCACGGTGAGAGAGGAGTAGGCAGCTACGCGGTCCTTGCTATCCAAAGCGAGCCGATAGCCGACCCTTGCGCCTCGGTCGTGTCCAACAACCGCGAAACGCTGGTGGCCAAGGTGCCCCATCAGCGCGACCAAGGCGTCCGCGACCCGCCGCTTCGTCCATCGCGCGGAGTCGTCTATAATCTGGCTCGCTCCGTAACCAGGCAGATCGGGTATGATCAGCGTGTAGGTCTCGGAAAGGCGCGATGCGATTTTCCGCCATGCGATATGGGTTTGCGGAGAACCATGGAGTAACAGGACCGGTGGCCCGCTTCCTCCGATGGCGCCTGCGAATTTTACGTCACCGATTTCGGTATCGAGCGGCTTGAATACAGGAAAGAACGACGCGATGGTTGTTTGATTTTCGATCTCGCTCATGGCAAATCTACCTTTTGATTTTGGAGTGTCATTTTATTTTTTTGTTAGTGGAGCTCCCGCCGAGCTGGGTCACGAGGACTCCGACAATGCAGGTCAGCGCACCCGCCAGCAGCGGCAAAGTGACCGCCTCGTGGAGGAAGACCATCCCTGCGGCGATGGCGAAAACCGTTTGCAGAAGGGCAAATGGAGCCACCCGCGCCAGCGACTGGCGACCAATCAGCCAAAACCAAAGTCCGAACCCGATGATGGCTCCGAAGATGATGGTGTATCCGAGCGACAGCCACGCCAGCAGGTCGTCGGATCGAAGCGCCGCCATCTGCCCTGTTTCAAGAAAAATCGAAGCAAGTCCAACCTGTGGCACGGTAAAGAACGACATCCACGCCATCAGTCGGACGATTTCAAACGATCCAAGCCGTTTGATCAGGTCATTGCCAAGCGCTTGCGCGGCAGCACCACCCGCAACCAGTGCAACAGCGACAAGCGAAACAGCGTGTCCGGGAGAAGCCATCGCCACGGTCACCCCGATGAAGGCCAGAATGATGCCAGCGGTGACGCGCGCCGCCAAGCGCTCGCCCAACAGAGGCCATGCAAATAGCACGGTGAACGGCGTCATCAACTGCGTGATGACGGCGGATAGCCCCACCAGCCCCAAATGGATTCCCGTGTAGATAAGGCCGAAGCAAAGTCCGCCGAAAAACACCGATATGAGCGCTGCGGACCTGAGTTCACGCAACGATGGCTTGCCTGCGAACGGTAGGAGGATTGCGGCGACGCCGACGAAACGGAGCGTGACGAAAAATAACGGAGGGAAGACGTCCACCCCATATTTGATTGCGAGGAACTGTACGCCCCAAACGAGCGCAACAGCCAGTGCCGCTTCGATCTCTAATGGTGACATAATCATCTCCGATCGAATGTGGGATGACACCGCAACGACACCATGTCGCTTCAGCAGTCTGCTGCTCATACTCAAGATGGCTGATTCTATCTGTAGCAATCACTACAAGCTACAGGCTTGATTTCTGCCGTCAAGCAGTATTTAGTGATCACTATGGATAAGGTAGTTAAAACCCGCCGTGGCGGGCCCCGGACATTCGATAGAGGCGAAGCTCTCGATATAGCGATGCGGCTGTTCTGGCGGCATGGCTATGAGGGCGTGTCGCTGAACGATCTGACTTCCGCGATCGGTATAGCGCCGCCAAGCTTGTACGCCGCGTTCGGAAGCAAGGCTGGCCTCTATCGTGAAACCCTCGATCGCTACGCCGGCCTTCCCAGCTGGATGCAGAGTATCAGAGAAGCCACGTCGCTTGACGACACGGTGAAGACCCTGTTGCGCATGGCCATTGATGCCGTCACAAGTCCTGATCGCGAGCGTGGTTGCATGATATCGAGCGGAATGATCGAATACGCTCAGGAGCATGCAATACTGGCGTTGGAAGTTGCGAAGCGGCGAAACGTCATGCGGGATATAATTACCCAAACACTCTCCCGTTGGCTCGACCAAAACCGGGCGGTGTCCCTTAGCCGGTATCTGATGGCGGTCCTGGAGGGGCTGTCTGTCCAATCCCGTGACGGTGCCTCCCGAAAAGAATTGGAGCAAGTCTACTCCGAGGTCATCGCGGGCATTCAAGCTCGGGGTCTTGCTTGATCGGACTTTGTGAGGTTCGGTAACGATCACGCCATTCGTTCGACGCCAGGACGATTGCTACGACTCGCGGCACGCCATTACTTGCCGGGGATGACAAAGCGGGGCTGGGGGCGGGTCGTGTTCATCAGCAAAAACAATATTGGCCCATGCCAGCCTTTGCTTTCCAAATGCTCTTATAGCGTTGATATCGTAGGCCTTTCCGCCAGCAGGATCGCGCCCTTGGAGATTGTCTGTGACGATGGTTCTGCCATGCGGCGATCATGAGCTTGGCCGGCTGTAAGTGCGAGACGGATCGGTCGACCATCGGCATCGATATCCGCGTGGATTTTGGTGGTCCAGCCGCCACGGGAACGCCCCATGCAGCCATTGTCTTGATCCCCCTTTTTCCCGTCGCCGCATGTTGGTGAACACGGACAAAGGAACTGTCGATCATGATGATATCGCCATCGAAAGCCTTGGAACGCCCGCCTTGCGCCATACAAGGAACGGGTTGGAGCAGGTAGTATAAGGGCCGTATCGATCCGGAACGTCCGCCCAAGGCGAACACGTCCGGAGGCGCCACAAGAGCCGTTGATCACCGTCGGTCGTCAACGCGTGGTACACCACGCGGCTTGTTCGGCAATTAAGGTTGAATGACAGACCATGCGAAATCGGTCAGGTCAAACCGGCGACGGGTCATGGGAAGCCTCCAAATCAAGGCCTCAATGAATCACAAGCAAGCCGTCAATAGAGACCTGCGCACGGTGAAGAGCCTAACGCGGGGCGCGAACTCGCAAGATACATTCGAAGGGGGCTGACAGCCAAAGACCGAGTGAGGGCTAGACTATATGCGCGGTCAACCGGAATTTGCTGTTTCTCCTACGGGCCATGTGGACAAAGCCTGACGGGCGACCGCCATCAGCCGATCCTTAGGGAAGCCCGCCTTGGCCTGAACGGCTATGCCATGAGTGACCGCCAAAAGATATGCAGCAAGCGCTGAGCAGTCGGCATCCGCTGGTAAGTCGCCCTCGTCCCTCGCTCTTTCGAAGCGCTGTCGGAGCGCGGTTTCACCTTCGGCACGCCACTCGATCAATGCCTGTCGTGCCGGTTCAGCCTCATCGGATGCAGCTAAGGCACCGTTAATGCCGAGACAACCCGCACGATCCTGAAAGCGCGTGCTGAGCTCGACCGCTCCAGCGAGGACATTTGCAGCCACCTCCCTTGAGGTTTCCAGGTTAAGCGCATTCCAAACGTAGTTGCCATAGTTCTGGGCGTATCGCTCAAGCGCGCGGCGGAAAAGCGCTTCCTTATTGCCGAACGCCGCGTAAAGCGCCGGCCGCTCGACTCCTGTCGCCGCTACGAGATCGACATAAGATGTTCCCTCAAAACCCTTACGCCAGAATACAGCAAGCGCTGCCTCCAGCGCTGCGTCCACATCAATCTTCCGGGGCCGTGGCATAACTGCCTCCAAGTCGTTTCGTAATGATCATTGTAATTCCACTTGACAGCCCAGGTCCAGCCTCATAACGATCGTTACGTAACGGATGTTATTTAATGACGACACGGAGCAAAAATTATCATGGCCAATAAGTCAAACCGTAAATTCGCCCTCGCTAGTCGCCCGCAGGGCGCGGCCAAACTTAGCGACTTCAAACTCGTCCAAAGCACAATCCCCAGCCTGAAGGATGGCGAAGTTCTGTTTCGCAACACACTCTTCTCGATCGATCCATATCAGCGCAACCTGATGGGCAATGGGTCGTCCGAGTGGCCTGCTATCGAGATTGGTGATCCCATGGGCGGGCCAACGGTCGCGGTGGTCGAGGAAAGCCGGCACGCGGACTTCGCCGCCGGTGACCATGTCCAAACCTGGTCGGGTTGGCAGGAATACGCCGTCTCGGAGGGATCCAGCCTGCGCAAGCTCGATCCCGATGTGGCACCAATTTCGACCGCACTCGGCCCGCTCGGTCTTCCGGGATTCACCGCCTGGTACGGCATGACCAAGGTCCATGACTTCAAGCCCGGCGGAACACTCATTGTTACCGGCGCCGCTGGCGGGGTCGGCTCAGCGGCGGCACAACTCGCTAAGCTGCGCGGACTTCGCGTGGTCGGTGTGGCAGGCGGTGCAACGAAGGTAGGTTACCTCAAAACCGAACTCGGCCTGGATGCGGCGATCGACTACAAGGCTGCCGACTTCGAGGAGCAGGTCAAGCGCGCGCTGCCCGATGGTATCGACTCTTTCTACGAGAATGTCGGCGGTCCGATCTTCCCGATCCTGATGGAACATTTCAACACCGACGCAAAGATGACCCTCTGCGGCACAATCGCGGACTACAGCGAGACCGAATTACCAAAGGGCACGAACTACCTGCCAAGATTGATCACCCTGATCCATTACAGGTTCGTCTCCATCAAGGCGTTTGCAACACCTTACGTCATGGATACGTTTCCGGAATTTCTGGGCGAGATGACGCCCTTGGTCACGGCCGGCAAAATCAAATACGGCGAAGAGTTCGTCGATGGTTTTGAAAAGCTCCCCGAAACCTTGCTGACGTTGTTCGACGGCAGCCATAGCGGCAAAAAACTGATCGTCAGGGCGGGCTGATCCGATCCGCCGTCCTTTGTGACGGCAGATTATCGATCGGATCGGGGCCGCTTGCGTCTGCAGCGGCTCCCCCTAATGAGATCAGCGCGCTTTCTGCTCCACGTGATCCGGGTTTAGTCCGGGGTCCCCGATAAGTTCGCCTCGTGCCAAATCTCCTGGATTGGCATTGGGATCATCTTCTCAGGAACCCTGCGGAAATTCCCACTGGCGCTGACTGACCGAGTAGCGGAACTGCTGAACGAGATGAAGGCGTTCTCCGTCGACGGGCGAAGTCCGGTTTGTCGACGAAACCGTAGATTCCGGCACTCCCATCACGTCGACGGATACAGTCTTCCTTGACGTTCATCCATCGGTTTTTATAACCGACCTGGAGTCGATCGTTTGAGCCAGCCTACCGGCTCGAGTTCTTAGAGCGACCGATTTGCGCCTTTAAGCAAAAGCTCGACCAGCGCCACGGAATGCTCCTTCCAACCCAAGCCTGGCCTAATCGTGGCGACGCCGACGATCGCTCGCAACAGGTCAAGAGGTTCGATCTCAAGCCTGATTTGCCCTGTATCGTTTGCAGCTCTAACCAGCGTATTAATCGAGGGCGATAAGTGAGTGGGTGTTTCTCCATACAGCTCTTCCGGACCGCCGATCAGGGTGTCGAGTACTGCACCAAGATTTTGCTTTGCCGCCAAGAACTCAATGAACAAAAATAGCCACGTCCTTAGTGCCTCTACCGGGGCCATGGATTTTAAAAGCTCAGATGCAGCGTCCGTGAGCTGACCTGTTTCCTGCCGATAAACCGCCTCAATCAGATTGTCGCGTGTAGGAAAATGGCGGTAAAGGGTCCCGATACCAACCCCCGCGTCGCGCGCGATCTGCTCCAAACTCGCAGATGCCCCATGGGCCTGGAAACACGCCTTGGCCGCTGCCATGAGCACCTGCTTGTTCCGTTCTCCGTCCGCTCGAGGCCGACGCTTCGGCTTGAAACCAGTTCTATCCACAATCACCCCTTGTTATTCGGAGCATACCTCCGTATAAATATAAACGGAGGCATCCTCCTTGTTACGTAAAATTGGTCTGTTTGACAATGCTTTAGGGAGAATCTTATGTCTGCTTTTATGAACACGGCTCAACAGCTGCATCAAATACGCGGGGCTGGACCAGAGGAAAAGCTGGATTACCTGCTGGATTACATTGCGATCACTGACTTGGTACAGAGATACGGCCAAGGGACCGATACCCATGATTTCAAGCTCCTGCGAACCTGCTACGGCGAACACATCGAGGTCGATCACACTCCGACCATCGGCATGGGTCGGATCCGTGTATCAGCTGACAAATGGTGCGCACTGGCGGACAAGTTTCACAGCCAGCTCGACGGCGACGAGCATATCATGATCCCCCAGAGTATCGTCATCAACGGCGACACTGCCTCTTGCCGGGTTCTGATGCACGCCAGCCATTTCTACCGCGCTGCCAGTGGAAGCCCATATCAAACCCTGGTCGGCAGTTACGATCTAAAGTTCATTCGTACTGATGATGGCTGGAAAATTTCTGAATCTGTCCAGGGTGTAGGCTGGACCGAAGGAAACTGGCAATTCCATAACGACATCAAGGAATCGCTCGGAAACCCGGACTTAGGTTGAGCTCTAGGCGAACGCACCCGGATCAACTCTTTACAAGGTTGGTCCGGGCCTGCAAATGGAGGCGCGTATCGACACGGTATGAGCGTCACCAAAAATCGCGACTGGTTTTAGCGAGCGCACCCATAGCAAATGTTGTCGTGCGAGTATGGGAATTCGGCTTCGACCTGATGATTGCCGCGGATTGCTAGCGAAGTGCCTGCGCAAATCGCTGAAGCAAACCAGAAACTTCGTCTGGCTCAAATGGGGCCGCGGCCTCACGCAAACGGGCTTCCGCTCCCGAAACAATGCCGGAGGCAGCAGCCAGAGCTTCTCGACCCTTCGAAGTTAGTTCAGTGGTCTGCACGCGACCATGCTCGGGATGAGGCGTGCGAGAGATAAGTCCTCCCCGCTCTAGGGTAACCAGTATGCCCTGCATCGTCTGTGGGGTCACAAAGGCACGCCGGGCGAGCGTTGCATTTGACGCCCCCGGTTCGACATCCAGAAATGTCAGGACGGCATATTGTGGGGTCGTCAGGCCGATTTGCTGAAGTGCCGCATCCATGTGCGCGCGGAGTGCCTGCTGTGCCAGTTTCAACGCGAAGCCGATCGTGGCGAATGGATCGTCCATAACAAAATTCGCATCCTCATTTGACATATCAGTGCCCTTACATTAAATATCAGTGCACTGATATTAGTTCAAATCGTGAGAAAAGGCAACCAGCATGCCCCACCTGATCGGCCCCGACTTTATCGGCATCCAAACTGAAGACATCGAAGCGGCGCGCGCTTTCTATACCGAAGTTCTCGGATTGAAGGCGCTTCCGAACGGACCTCCTGGTGCGGTGGTGTTCGACACGAAGCCAATCCCGTTCGCCGTTCGCACGCCGCTTGCGGACCTTGGCGACAAGGAAGCTCTCGGCAAGGGCATCGCCATTTGGTTCGGATGTGATGATGCCGACGCCTTGCATGATCATCTTGTTGAGCGTGGGACACCTATTGTCTTTCCGCCCAAGGACGGCCCTTTCGGCCGCTACTTCGCCTTTCGCGATCCGTTCGGTTATACGATCACGCCCCATACGGTCGCCTAGAAGCCCGCAACCGTGGGCTCGCTTGTCGATCACATTCGCTGCCATGGGCAGCCTCCGAAGGATATTTCCTCCGGGGGCTGTTGATTATTGAGGCCGGATAAGAAGGTTTTCATCCGAGCTTGTTCGTGAAGCCAGGAAGTCGATGAATGTCCGGACTTTAGCGGACAGATGTTTCTTGCTGGTGTAGACCGCGAAAAGTGTTGCCTGCGGATTGATGGCATTCGGTAAAACAGGCTCCAGCCGTCCTCCGCGAATATCCGGCTCCGCCATCAAAATCGGGAGAAAGACGAGGCCTGCCCCTTCAAGTGCCATTAGGTGCAGCATCGTCTCATTTTCGCTTTGCATCACGGTCTTCAGCTTCAAAGTTTCCCGACCTTCCGGACCGTCGACGGAAAAGGTACTATTCAGGTTCATGCCGCTATAACGCAGCAGAAGGTGGCCGTTGAGGTCGGTCAATGTTTCGGGCCGACCCACACGGCCAAGGTACGACGGCGACGCCAGGAGGTGGAACCGAACCTTCATCAACGGGCGGGCAATCAGTCCAGGGTCAAGGCGCTCGGGAACGGTTGCTCGCAGGGCTAGATCGAAACCCTCGTCGGCAAGATTGACGATGCGGCCGCTGAGATCGAGATCGACACTGACATCCGGATATCGAAGCTGATAGTCGGCAATCACGCGGGCGATAAACGCGTTGGCAACCCACACCGGCGCGCTGAGCTTCAGGATGCCGCGGGGTAGAATGGTGACGTTGCTGATGGCTGCCTCGACGTCATCAAGCCCTTCGAGCATCTGCCGCGTCTGGGTGAAATAGAGCGTGCCGGTTTCGGTCACGCTGACATGGCGGCTTGTCCGGTTGAGCAATCGGGTGCCAAGGCGTCCTTCCAACTGGATCACGTGCTTGCTGACCATGGCGGTGGAAAGGCCCAGGCGCTTGCCAGCGGCCGAAAAACTCCTGAGTTCAGCCACCGCGCAAAAAACTCGTAAACTCATTAAAGTGTCCATGATCGTCAACATACAGGCGATGATGGGTCGTTGAAAGGCACCTTGATCAACAAGGTTGAAAATATGATGATCGTGTTACGAGTGTTGCTTTTGCCGCTCAGCCGGATTGATGACAAGGAAGTGCCTCATGCCGAACGTGGAATTCAAGCCGATACTGTACCTGAAACAGAACTGCCCGTTCTGTCTAAAAATTCGCCTCTTCGTGCTGGAAGCACAGCTGGCGGATCTTGTGGAGATCCGCGACTTCGTCGTTGGCTCGAAACAAGAGGAAGACATTCGCGCTGAACTCTCTCCGCAGCTTGCAAAGGTCAGCTTCCCCGCCGCGCAGTTGGAGCCCGGACAATACATCGCAGAATCCGACGACATCATCGCCTTTCTGGCAACCACGTTCAGGCGCGACCCTGCCGGGCTCGACGTCTACGGCAATTATGTCGAGGCGGCGCTGAATCCGATGCTGAAACTCTGGAAAGAAAACATCGAGCTCAAGGCTGCAGCAACTGCCTCATAAATCGAAGTCACCAAAGGAAATCGTCATGCCCGATATCAACAAATGGACACCTCATGTCCTTGCCATCCTCAGGATCGTCACGGCTCTGCTGTTTCTCGAACATGCGACCATGAAGTTTTTTGCATTTCCGGCGGCTATTCCGGGCGTCTCCTACCCGCTACCAGCTATCATGCTTGTCGCCGGTATCATCGAACTGATCACCGCTTTGCTGCTGACTGTCGGCTACTTCACGCGCATTGCTGCCTTCGTGGCGTCCGGTGAGATGGCGGTTGCCTACTGGCTGGCACACGGCTCGCAATCATTCTGGCCCGCGCTCAACATGGGGGAACCTGCAATCCTGTTCTGCTTCGTCTTCCTTTACCTAGCTTTTGCCGGACCGGGCATCTGGGCCCTAGATACGAACCTGCGACCATTTGGGGCAAAGACGTCGAAGATTGCTAGAGGCTAGCTCGGTGTATTAAAGGTCCTGCGGCTCCTGCTCTAACCGTGGAGCAGGAGCCGTTCACCCTCCTCCAACGGTCTCTAAGTTTCCCAAAAGCCGGAGAACTGAGCTATTCGGCCAGTTTCGTCGCAGCGGGCATAGCTGTTGGCGGTGATGAATTCGGACCCATCTTTGTTGAATTGCGTCCACTCCGCGAGCACCTGTCCATGCTGCTGCCTAAACCAGTTTATCCGAAAAGAACCACTACCAAAACGCTGTTGAAACCTGGAGATATGGTCGAGGAGGTTGGTCACACCACGGTCGCTAACGCCGGGGTTACTGAACATAACGTCTTCAGCAACGCTGGAGCGCAAAAGCCGCTCTTGCTCCGCAACCGAGTCGGCAAAAAATGCGTTCAGATAGTTCTCGAAAACGGCTCGCAATTCAGTGTCGGGCATGTAAACTCCAAGTGGTTGTTTAGGCCTTTAAAATAGGATGCGTGGGTAGCTGCGGTAAATGATCAAGCCGCCAAAGAACGTTATAGATCGTCCAGAAACACCGGGCGCGCTTCGCGAGTTTCTGGGTATGCTGCGGCCGAAGGCGACACATTGGGGCGTCATCCTGGCCAAAGGTCGATGGGGCGTATCTTTCCGAGACCGCCAGGATCTGCTGTTTTTTCGCGTGGATCAGGGGAAATGCCTGTTTCTCCGGGCGGGCGCGGAGCCGCTGCAGTTTGCAGCCGGCGACTTCCTGCTTGTCCGCACCTCCACGCCCTTCAGTCTGGCGTCCGACCAAGGCGCGGAACCGGTCGACAGCTGGGATTTGGTGGCGAGGACGCGATCAACTGAGATCTGCGTAGGGAATGGAGATGGAGAGGCTGTCGTCGTTCGTGGAGGACGGTTCGTTTTTGACAGTCATAATGAAAAGTTTTTGTTGGGTTTGTTCCCGCCGCTGGTGCATCTGGCCTCCCGAAACGCCCAGTCCGACCGTGTCACCGCTCTGCTCGCGATGAACGAAGCTGAGTGCGCAGCACCCGGCGTGATGAGCGAATTTGTCATCGGACGGCTCATGGAACTCCTGTTAGTGGAGCTGATCAGGGGCGAGGCGCTTGTGTTGCAGGCTTCGCGAGTCGGTCTGCTTGCGGCGCTAGCGGATCCGGTGACGGCACGTGCGCTTGCGGCGCTCCATGGAAAGATGGCCCATCCATGGACCACGACTGAGTTGGCGAGGCTGTGCTGTTGCTCGCGCTCTGCGTTCAGTTCTCGCTTCACAAAGATCGTCGGCGTGGCGCCGATGAGCTATTTGCAGCAATGGAGGATAGCTGTCGCCAAGGACGAGTTGCGAAGAGGTTTGCGAAGTGTAGAGGAAATCGGTTTCCTTGTCGGCTTTCAGTCCGGCAGCGCTTTCAGTACGGCGTTCACGCGCGCAGTAGGACGCTCGCCCTCATCTTTCGCCGAGCCTGCAACATTGATGATCCATAATTGATTTGCGGGCGATCCAACGCCCGGCAAATGTCATCACTTGTGGTATATCGGGCCGCCGTCTAGGAACCGCAAATCCCGTCAACTTCAACCTTGCGGACGAGGTGAGGGCTCGTCGTCACGCTATCAGGATAGGCTCCCAACTGAGCCTGGAACTCGGGATTGCTGAACGCAGCGCGAAAATGCGCGACCGATTCCCAAACCGCATAATTGAAAAACACGCCGCTCCCGGCGATTCCTCTATGAAGCTGGGTCGAAATGAACCCCGGCTGCCGCTTCATGATTGTTGCATCGCTCGTCCATGTTTCCAGCAGCTTGTCTGCGTCCTCGGGCGGCACGACGAACGTGTTTATCAAGATAACATTGCCGTCGCTCTCATCATTCATTTGTGCTTCGAGCGTGACATTAGAATCCATTTCGAGAAATCTCGGCATTTCAAATCCTTTCTGTTACCCAGTAGTCTTAGCCCGACGTTTAAGGCGCCCGGTCATCATAAATCCATCGCGCATATTGCGCCCAAGCAGGGTGAGATTGACTGCCCCTGCGACCAATTCCAACGCTTTCACTGAATAGAAAGTTGCGTCGAGCTCCCCCTCTCTGGCCTTCGAAGCAAGGAACAGGGCGGAAGGAATGAGCACCAACAATCCGTTAGCCGGAGTCCATCTGCGATCACTGTCGCAGCCGTCGTCTTTCCTGTCAGGCGATCGGGCTTCGCCAACGTCACGCCCTCCAGGTAAAGGGCGCTCTTTCGACCGAATATCGCTCATAACGCATGAATTTTTTTAAGACTTAGAAACTATAAATTTGTTTCACGACTTCACGGGATGAGAACCGTATCTTCCACCCCAGCAAAATGATTTTGTCCTTCCGGGTCGAGCCATGAAACATCTTGCAGCCCTCAAGGATACGTCATGTCCAGACCGAAAATCAAAACCGCCCTCATCAGTGTTTTCATATCCATCGGCATGATCGTCGGTGGCTTTGCCGCCTATTCCGTCAATCGCTTGAGGACGACCAACGAATTTGTCAGCAATATCGCCAATGACTGGATGCCCAGCGTTTCGCTGGCGACACGGATGCAGCAGGACTTCACTAATCTGCGACTGGCATATCGTGATCACATCATGGCCCTGGATGACAAGGGAATGAAAGACGCGGAAACGGCCGTGACGAACGGGATCGCGGCGTTTCTCGAAACGACGTCACAGTTTGAGGCGATTTACACGTATCAAAGCGAGCTGGACATTGCCAAGCAGGTTCGTGAGGAGTTCAAGGACTACACGGTTCTGGGTACGCAGTTGATGAACCTGTCGGCGAATGACAACGATGAGCAGGCAAAAATCTTGCTTGCCACGGACATGAAGCCTTTGGCCGTAAAACTCATCGCGGATGTGGACAAGCTGATCGACATCAATGCTACGGGCGCCAAGGCGGTATTTGCAGAAAGCCAGGCTGTTTTCAGCACCACCCTCGTTCTCACATTTTTTGCCATCGGATTGTGCGCGGTGGTCCTCCTTGCATCAATCTGGTTCGCCCTGACTGGCATTGCTCGTCCCATTCAGACGATCACCAGCGCAATGACGAAATTGGCGGGCGGCGATACGAAGACTGCGGTACCATTTGCCGGGCGTGCCGATGAAATCGGAGAAATGGCCGGAGCCGTCGAGGTTTTCCGTCATGCGGCATTGTCGAACAAACGGCTCGAAGAAGAGGCAGAAGCGGCACGCATACAAGGCGAGGCAGATCGTATTCGATGACCGCCGAAGCGGAAGCGGCTGCACAAAAGCGCCTCCAGGAAGCAACCTCCGGTCTTGCCACCGGCCTTCGCCGTCTTGCAGCCGGCGATCTAGGCTTCCAGCTCAATGAGCCATTTGCGCCGGACTTTGAAGCGCTGCGTCGTGATCTGAACGGCGCTGTCAGTCAACTCGCTGACACACTGCGCGCCGTCGCACAATCCACGACACAGATCGACAGCGGCACCCGCGAGATCAGTCAAAGCACCGACGACCTGTCAAAGCGGACAGAACAACAGGCAGCCTCACTCGAACAAACCGCCGCAGCCCTCGATCAGATCACGGCGAATGTCTCCAATTCGTCGAAGCGGGCCGATGAAGCTCGCTCCGTCGCCGTTCAGGCCAATGCCAGTGCGGCTCATTCCGGGAAGGTCGTTGCAAGCACCGTCGATGCCATGCAGAAAATCGAGCAAACATCCAATCAGGTGTCAAACATTATCGGAGTCATCGACGAGATCGCTTTCCAAACCAATCTTCTGGCCTTGAATGCGGGCGTCGAAGCCGCCCGGGCCGGCGAGGCAGGCAAGGGCTTTGCCGTGGTCGCTCAGGAAGTTCGTGAACTTGCACAGCGCTCTGCCAAAGCTGCGAAAGAAATCAAAGAACTGATCCGCAACTCGTCGGTCGAGGTTCAAAGCGGCGTCAAGCTGGTCAGCGAGACCGGCGAGGCATTGAAGACCATCGAAGGCCATATCGTCGCCGTCAACCAGCATATGGACGCTATTGCCACGTCGGCCAGGGAACAGTCGGTCGGGCTTGCAGAGGTGAACACCGCCGTCAACCAAATGGACCAGGTCACCCAGCAGAACGCCGCGATGGTCGAGGAAAGCAACGCGGCGAGTGCAACTCTCGCCGGCGAGGCAGGAACTCTGCGCGAGCTCATCGGCCGGTTCCAGCTTGGCGAAGGAAACCGGCAAATGGCGCCTGTGACAGCAGCCGGAGCGCCACACCGCGCTGTGGCGTCGCCGGCTCGCAGGCTGACGGCACAGGTCGCTAAGGCCTATGGCGGCAATACAGCCGCTGAAAGCTGGGAAGAGTTTTGAAGACGGTCTGAAGATCCTATCGACGACGGTGGTGTCTGGCGCTCGGAAAAAAAATACTAGGCGAGCGATCTCTAAGGGGTGGGCGAGATGCGCGCCCACCGTGGCCAGGCCGCCGCTCGGATTGGTACAGATAATGGCAAAAATGAAGTCACATTGCACGAGCGAATGCTAGCTCTGCTGAAAGTCGTTCGGGAGGACAGCCTTCATCCAAGTTCATTGGGCAGGCTTTCACCGGCGTAAGACTGGTCGAGGGTTTTAATCATTTGGGCGCCGCGGCCCTTGACGAGAATACAGCAGTCCGTGGTGGCAGGAGAGTTCAGGTGCATGTCATCCTCCCCAGATCTGAAGCGGCGCCGTCACGACGGCGAACAAGAAAGAGGCTCTGAGAACAAAGGCGACGACAAGGAGGGCGGCGACGACAGAGCCTATCCTTCCAAGTCGACGGAGGTTACCGATCAAACCTGGGCCGGAGCGAACACTCATCAATTAGGTTAAAGCAAATAGGGACAAGCTGAACGACGGCAGTGAACGCGCTTGCGACTTTGATGACATGGTTGCGCAAAATCTAGGAGTATATTTTACCCAACATATCCTCGTATGGTGCAGGATTTTTCACATTATTTGCATGCAGCGACGACATGGTCTCCGTATCCTTGAAAGAAGCCGGCCCTTTGCTCCCGGTGAAGGGAGCGTCGTATTTTGAGGGCTTGGATCGATGAGACGTCGCAGTGAGCGAGCGCGCGTCAAGGTAGCAGAGCGAGAACGTCGACGGGTTGCCCGAGACCTCTGAGGGGGAAGGGCCCAAGATCCTCGAATTCCGCACTGGTTCCTGCCGTGGCCGCGAACGCCCCCGAGATCAACACTGGCCGCTTCACTTTCTTAGTCAGCGACTCGAGGCGAGAGGCCACATTGACGGCGGGCCCGATTGCCGTGAAATCGAGACGTTTCCGCGACCCAATGTTCCCGTACATGATGTCGCCTACGTGAACGCCAACTCCATAGCGTAACACCGGAAGGCCCCTTTCCTCGTTGATTGAGTTGAACGCGTCCATCGCCGCCCGCCCTTCTCGGATCGCGGCCAACAAATTCCCGCAGGCATCTGGATTGGACAGGGGAAAGACGGCCAGCAACCCATCCCCCATGAACTTCAGAATTTCTCCCCCGCGAGCCTCGATAGGCTCGCACATCGCGTCGAAGTACGTGTTCAGCAGGCCTATGACCTCGTCCCGAGGCCAGAGGTCGGAAAGCGCGGTGAAATCCCTAATGTCGCAGATCATGATCGCGGCGCTGACCGTCGTGCCACTCCCACGCCTGGTTGCCCCCGCAAGGATCTGTTCGCTGGCATGGGGGCCGACATAGGTTTCCAGCATCGTCCTCGACAGAATATTTTTCGCACGGATTTCAGTCACCAGGGACAGGATGGGCACCAGATCTTTCAGAAAGCTGACATGCTCTTCGCCGAATCCACTCTTGGCATCGGTCGCAAAGGTGACAACATGGCGCTTTCCAAACGTGTGCTCAAGCGGCCAGGCAAGGTATTCTATCAATCCATCTTTTCTGAGATCGTCGTAGAGCGGATACTGCTTACCCGACCCTGTGTCCGTAAGCTTGCTACGGATCTCGTCCGTCCCGCAATAAATGTCGTGTGCGGGACTCTTTAGGTATTGCGGCGTGGTCTCAATTCCGAAATCGAAAGTGTCGATCTCCGCTTCGTCCAACCCTGTTCGCCATACCATTCTCGCCCCCATCCATTGGGGATGCAAAAGGCGGAAATGCATAGAAGCCCTGGTCAGCGGGATGCCGGAATTCGCGATGCGGCGGCACATTTCCACCAATATCCTGTCAAGAAAACGCTCGGTACGGGTTTCGTGCACCAGCCAATCCAGCACTCTCGTGCGGAATAGAGGCCATGATCCCGCCTCTCCATCTGGAATGCCGGTTGTTGAACTATTGGGATGCATCCGAAGCTTCGCCCTTCTCGTGAACCTGTGCAAGACCCAGGCGTAAGGATCCCAATGTGGTTCTTCGGCAGCAGATGTCAAAGCCTCGGCGAGGATTGCGGCGGCACGTTTCTCTGCCCCTCCCCCGGTCGTTGGTTTCGCGCAGCCATCTTCAGGTCATGCCATCGCTGAAAGTGCAACGTGGAGGAGCTCACGCCTCACGGAGCGCAATCCTGAAGTAGCCTCTCGGTTTAGCGCTCCTGCCAGTGGGGCTGCCGATCGCGTCGAACTCATTTTCTTTGGGGCGTATGATGTTCGACTGAGGTCAGGGTCGTTCAGTCTCACGCGGCTGAGGCCGGCATCGCAAGCACCGTTGGACGTTAGGAAATCTAGCCGGCACGACAGAGCCGTTCACCGATACTTGGCCTTTTATTCCCTTTAGCGATACGCCCATCTGCCGCGTTGTGAATTCAAATTGGCCCATCGACGGGCTATGCGCGAGATTGAAGTCTCCTAGTCGCGGACACAGCGCAACGATCGAAGGCGGCTTCACGCGGGGGATGTAAAGTGCTGAGCAGCCTTGGCCGTTGTACTATCGGATGCTACAAGGGGCCATCGATTCCATGAGGCCGCTATGCCGTTTTACAAAGTCACCGCTAGGACGATGCTGATCGAGGCCAGCACCCCGAGCGAGGCCGCCATGTCTGCGTACAGGATGTTCGAAGATTGCACTCCCCACGGCTTCGAGGTGGTAGGGCCGGATGCTGAGGTCAACAATATTGCACTCGATGCCGACCAGCGGGATCAGGCTATATCGATCGAGTTCGGCCGCAAGGCGACCAGTCGCTAACGAAAACCTATCAAACATTTAGCGACGATCTGTGGTTCGCGAGCCAGATTGAGGTCTTGAAGATGCGCGAAGATGACTCGCAAGCAGGGATATTCCGCGGCCAACATGCCTTTGGTGACTGGCGCATCCTTAACATTTTCAGTTGGTCTTTTTTGAGGTTGTTCCCGGCAGCGTGATGCATGCTCCTCCGAGGCGGGCCGCCACTTCGCACCCAACGCTTTGCCGACTACCTGGCCAAAACGAGATGCGTGGCACGTTCGGTGGGGACGTGTTCGACAGTGCGGTACCCAAGGGCGCGCAGGTCGATGCCGGCGAACAGCGCTTCACCCCGGCCAAGTACCACTGGCGCCACTGCCAGATGAATCTCATCCACGTGGCCGGCCAACACGAACTGCCGCACGGTCTCGACCCCGCCGCCGATCTTGATATCTGCGTCCCCGGCAGCCGCGCGCGCCTGCGCCAGAGCAACCTCGATCCCTTCGGTCACGAAATGAAAGGTCGTTCCGCCCAGCATCTCCAGCGACGTCCTCGGGTGGTGCGTCAGGACGAAGGTCACCGCGTGGTAGGGCGGCTCTTCACCCCACCATCCCTTCCACTGCTCATCAGGCCATGCGCCACGGATGGGACCAAACATGTTTCGGCCGAGAATGAAGGCACCAAAGCCCTCCATCGCCCGTCGAGCGAAGTCGTCATCCGGGCCGGTGTTGCCACCATCCTTCCCCTGCATCGCAGCAAATGTACGGGTTGGGAAGAACCACTGAAAGATCTCCGGCCCACCTCTTCCCAGCGGATGCTCCAGGCTTTGATCGGGACCCGCCGCAAAGCCGTCGAGTGATACACTGAAGCCAGCCACACGGATTTTCGTCATCAGAAGCTCCAAACAACGCTTGCGCGCCGCACAAGGTTATCGGTCAGAAATTCTGCCAGCCTGTCGAATGTACCATTCCAGCCAGCGAAGTGGCTGATCGCGCTTCTCACTGACAAGAAGCCTGTCTGGCTGAAATGCATCCGAGTGCCTCCGCCCGGTAGTTCTTCAAGCCGGACGATCACGTGGGTCTCTATACCCGGACCATCTTCGTGGTCGGGCGTTTCCCATGCGAACGTGAATTCCAATCGCTCCGGCGGTGCGACGACAAGATATCGTCCGGACTGCCATAGGGGCTTTTCCCCGGGTCTATCCGATCTGAGACAGGCGCGCCAGGCGCCTCCAACGCGGACGTCCGCTACGACTTCGGAAGCCGGATAGAATGCCGGCCCATGCCATTGGATCAAGGCGTCCGCTTGCGTCCACGCCCGCCAAACGCGCTCGCGCGGTGCTCGAAAGTCCCGGGTTATGACAAGTGGCGGCGGCGTGTTACCGCGCGCGAGACCTGGAAAAGCATCGAGAAATTCAGACAACATCGGATCCCTTACCTTCAGGCGCTTCCACATAGTCGGCAAGCCGGTCGAAACTGCCTTCCCAATGAACGCGACATTTCTCGATCCAGTCCGACATTTCTGTAAGAGCGGTGACTTGAAGCTTGGCAGGCCGGGAAACCGATTTTGTTGGTCGGCTCCGCGTTACGAAACCCGCGCGCTCCAGCACAGCCAAGTGCTTTGCAACGGCGGGGACGGTCATCTCAAGCGGTTTGGCAAGGTCCGCCAATGTCAAATCGCCAAGCGACAGGCGAGCAAGCATTGAACGCCTGGTCGGATCAGCGAGGGCCGCGAACTTTGCACTTAGCAGATCGGTCATATCTAAACCATATTGCATATATACTAAAAGGTATATACGAGCTGGATCGTTGTCAATGCCGAAATCCAAGCGACAATGCTGGCCGCCATAACTATGCCCCAACCGATGAACTACCCAGAGGGCGCAAAATGTATATCTCGGGAGGAGATGGAATGAACAGCTGGTCGCTGCCCCTGGCATTTTTCGCCACGGTCCTTGTTTCGAATGTCTCCGCGGCAATAGCCGATGACTTCGGCTCGAAGGCACGGGCATCCTTCGAACCTATCGTCAAACAATACGATGTCCCTGGCCTCGTGGTCGGTATCACGCGGAATGGCGTGCATGAATTCTATGCGGTCGGGTTGGCATCGCGCGCCGACAACCGACCCGTCACGCAGGACGCGCTTTTTGAGCTCGGCTCAATGAGCAAGATATTCAACGTCACGCTTGTAGCTCTGGCGGAGCAACGTGGAAAGTTGAGCCTCGACGATACCGTCGCCCACCATATCTGTGCCGATGCCTGCTTGATCGGCGACAAGCTGACGCTGATGGACCTCGCAACACACCATTCGGGGGGCCTGCCGCTGCAGGTTCCGGATGATGTTCCCGACATGCCGGCCATGATCGGCTGGCTGAAAAATTGGCACCCGCCCCAGCCAGGCGCCCGCAGCTATTCCAACATCAGCATTGGCATGCTCGGCTACATCTCCGGCAAGGCGACGGGCTCGAACTACAGGCAGGCCGCTAAGGACGTGCTCTTTCCCGCCTTCGGCCTGAAGCATACATGGATAGACGTCCCGAAGGACGAGATGATCCAATACGCTTTCGGTTACGACCGAAAGACCAACGTGCCGATCCGGGTGAACCCCGGCGTCCTCGACGCGGAAGCATATGGCGTCAAGTCAAGCGCCAGTGACATGCTCAAGGTTCTCGATATCGAGTTGGGAGGCGGACAGGCCTCCGACGAATTGCGCAAGGCGGTCGAACGCACCCACGAAGGCCAATACAAGACGGCGTTCTTCACCCAAGACATGATCTGGGAGCAATATCCATGGCCGGTAGACCTACAGACGATGATGTCGGGCAACGGCTATGACTTCATCATGAAACCCCAGCCGGTCGGCAGGATCAGCCCGCCGCTTCCGCCCCAGAACAATGTGATCCTCAACAAGACAGGCTCGACCAACGGGGTTGGCGGCTATATCGCCATGGTGCCTAGCGAAGGCCTTGGAGTCATCGTTCTCGCGAACAAGAACTATCCGAACGAGGCGCGCGTCAAGGCGACATACTCGCTGATCAAGGCGCTGGAGACGAAGTAGGATGTGTTCAAGCAGTGTCGGCCCAAATAAGGTCGGTCACGCGAGAGAATGCAAATCACTTTCCGCGAATGATTGCGAGTGCCCTGTTCGGCTACCATTACCCAAGCCGCGCTTGATCTTGGCTACCAAAGCGCAGCAGGTTTCACGACGATGTTCACGCGGATCCTCGGCGTTCCGCCAGCGAAATACCTCAAGGAGACAATGGCGCATTCGGTGTCCGCACGCAAATGAGCTAAAAACCTTTTCAAGGCAGTCGAAATCCGTCAGATGCCAGAGCGGCGATCGGGTCCTTGAGGGCTAATCGAGACGTAGGTGCCGCGAGATCAATGGATTAAACTCTGGTGCAATTTGAAAAAGTAGGAGGTCACCAAAAGGCGACCGTCGCCATTCTAGGCAATCACTATTTGCCTCCCGTGACGTCGAGAAACGCGCCTGTTGAAAAGGATGCTTCGGCGCTTGCTAACCACAAAATTGCGCGAGCTACCTCTTCAGGCTGACCACCCCTGCCCATCGGAATGCTGTCCTTGACACGATCAACCCTTCCTGGCTCTCCACCGCTGGCGTGCATCTCGGTATAAATATGGCCCGGGCGCACGCAATTCACGCGGATGCCTTCGCGAGCAACTTCCTTGGCGAAGCCAATCGTGAACGTTTCCAGCGCGCCTTTCGAGGCAGCGTAGTCGACATACTCGCCCGGACTGCCCAGCCGCGCAGACGCCGACGAGACATTGATCACCACGCCACCCTTGCCGTTATGACGGTAGGACATGCGCTTCAAAGCCTCTCTCGAGCAAAGCATCGGTCCGATGGAATTGACTGCGAATAGCCGCTGCATGCGCTCAAAGCCGATCTCTTCCAATCGAGATTGTTTCGCGATCATTGCCGCGTTGTTGACCAACACGTCGATCCGGCCAAATTCTCGGTCGATTGCATCAAACAGATGTCTTATTTGGTCTGGATCGGCGCTGTCTGCTTTTACCGCGATAGCACGCCGCCCTGTCGCCAGGACGTCCGATACCACTTCGTTGGCGGCAACTTCGTTGGAAAGAAAACTGATCGCGACGTCGTAGCCTTTTTCAGCAGCGAGCCGCGCTGTTGCAGCTCCAACACCGCGGCTGCCGCCTGTGATGAGAATGAGTGGCGCACCGGAAACGTTGTTCATCGTGAATTCCTGACTGGCTGGTTAGACCGACGTTGATTTGATCGCATCATCAGTTGGGGCTTCGGCAACTTTCGGCAGATGCGGCCGAAGCACGAGCATCAGCGGGACGATCAGGCCTGCCGTCGCGGCGGATGCGACGATTCCTACTTCCTGGCTCGTGTGGTCAGCTATCAAACCATAAGCGATGGGGGCAAGACCACCCGAACCGATCACACTGGTGTAGAAGATCGCGAAGGCACGGCCAGTGTCGCCGGATGAAAGCTCCGGAACGCTGCCGTAAAGTATCGAAGACGTTCCGTTTAGGACTATGCCTAATACGGGCAGCATGACCAACGTGGCTGTGATCGGCGTGAATAATGTCGCCGTTATCATAAATGCTGTCAGGGCTTCGGTTGCTATGACGCTGAAAACGACCCCAAAGCGCTCAGCGAGCCAGCCGCACGTCACCTTACCGAGGGCACCACCGACAAACAGAAGCCCAAGCGCTACGCCGACCTCGGTCGACCCGCCGCCGTGTCCTCGAACAAGAAACGGCAGGAACAACAGGTAACCCATGCGCGTCGCCGTATCGAGGCCTCCGATAACAGTCAAGATGCCAAAGCGTTGGGATGCTTTCATCCGAGAGCCTTGCCACTTGTTGCTAAGTGTGATGGGGGTTGCTGGGGCCAGCCACACTAGAGCAAACGTGACGAGAGCGCCGAGTATTACCAACAATGCCAATACCGGCCGCCAGGCGATGATGGGTAGCATCACGGCGACAAGTGCCGGCAGGATGGCCTTACCGAGATCCCCAGAGAAATTGTAGACCCCTAGCGGGCGTCGCGCCGCCTCGCCATATGTATCAGTGACGAGCATTGAACCCCGCGGGTGTTGGACGCTCGATCCGATCCCGGCAATGACGAGGCCGACACACAGGCCGAAAAAACCGAGTGGCATGACCGCAATCAGTAGACCTGTAGAAGCCATGGCAGTTGAGAGCATCAAGGTCGTCCTCGGGGAGAACCGCTTGAGGGCCCGATCCGCAGGGATCTGTAAGCCGCCCATAGTCGCATAATAGAGCGCGCGAACCATTGCCAAAGCCGCGTAGGAAAGTCCGAACTGTGTCTGCCATACGGGCAGGAAGGCATAAAGACTATCGGTGAAACCGTCGTGGACTGCGTGCGCCAGACAGGCTGCTATCAAGCTGCGGCGTCTGATTGATGTTCCGTCTGCAACGGCGAGGTCTTCGTTGGCTTTGGAGGGCACCATATACATTTGGCGATGTTCCTTTCCTTCCCACACTAGATGTGTGATCTTTTTTCGACTAGATAGATTTTCGTCACAGGTAGTGTTCAATTTCCTCACAGGTTCAACATGCGTCGACTTCCACCCCTAAATGCCCTGCGTGTATTCGAGGTTGCAGCCAGAACGGGTAGCTATGTCGAAGCTGGAGGGGAACTCGGACTTACTCACGGAGCGGTCAGTCGGCAGATAGCCTCATTGGAAAGCTGGCTTGGACAGCGTCTGTTTGTAAAGGAAGGACGCCGCATGGTTGCGACACCGATTGCGCGCGTCTTTGCCGCCGAAGTGGCTCTTTCATTTGATAGCCTGTCAATTGCGGCCGAAGCTTGTGGACGGCCCGGCGCAAGAAGTATCCTGCGTGTGAGCGCACCAACCAGTTTCGCAATGCGATGGCTCATCCCGAGGCTTAGCCGGTATCACGCGGCACATCCTGACGTGGAGGTTGTGGTTACGACAGTTTCCTGCATGCTCGAGGAGGTACGAGGCGGCTACGACGTCGCAATCAGGCGCGGTTTTCCACGAGTAGACCTATGGCCACATCACACTGTCGTGCACGTTCTCGACGATGTTGACACTCTCATCATGTCGCCGGTCCTCTTCGAACATCGACCCGTTCTCGAACCAGCCGACGTTAGAGGACATACCCTACTTGCGGCGGAGACGCGCGGCGGAGACTGGGTCGACTGGCTGCGGGCTTCGGGACAACACCACCTCGTCGGACTTCCGCGCCAAGTGTTCGATCATTTCTTTGTCGCGCGACAGGCGGTGGAGGACGGCCTCGGCATTGGGATTGGCCCTCTCCCGATGCTCGATCTCGACATCGCTAACGGCAGACTCTTGACTCCGCTGCCCCACATCAAGGTGCCACGCACCGGGTACATCGCCATTACCCCTCGCCGATCCGACGTTGGGGATTTGAATGCTGGGTTCGTCGACTGGCTCGTAGCAGAGGGCAGTGGATGAGCTAAAGCACTGGCTGTATATCGGGTTTCAACGGAAGCAGTCTTGAAGGGATCTGAACTTACGGACCTTTTGACGACATCGTAACATTTCCCGCAAAGGGACAATTGAAGGCAGCCTTCTGACGCGTTGCTTTCTAGACTACAAAAAGCAGCTCCGATGGTCTTTCATCTCCCTCTCATAGTTCTATAAAGTATCGAAGCGGTCAGCCTGGCACTATCCACCATAACTGGGTCCGGCAAATCGAGGTGTGTCGTGATCGATCTTCCACTTCCGCTCTCCATTTCCGCGATCACCTACCCGATCTCGGAGGCGAGGTTTGGCTCGCTTCTCTTGAAGACGGGCAGGCCACCGCTGAGGCGCGCCTTGCCGAGATCGAGAATGTCGTCGATCAATCCAGGCATGCGCTGAACACTGCCTTCGTTCAGATGTTTCGCCGCAACCGCAGACGGCTTACGGGAAGGTTCGGCTTTGCCTTTCCCCTGGAACAAACATGGTCGGTGCGACCTACGTCTTTACCTGGTTTGTCGGCTAGGTTCGTGAGCAGCGGGAGCGCCGCCTTTAACGTCGGCATGGCGCTTCGCGCCAACTGAATTAGTCTTGCCGCACCGGATCGGCTGGCAGGGTCATCGATCCGTCAACGGTCTCGTCGGCGAGAGCCGCTTCGAGGGGTTGCTTCAGTTCCGCGCCCAGTTCTTCCACTGCGTTGTCATGTGTAGCAACGGCTGGCCAGATCGCAATATCGATGATGTCCGGATCGACCGGGACGCTGTCAT
>Ga0207650_10000511_pt1 | contig 32409 bp, 23 predicted proteins | sample KBSS63metaG_FD_184325 | JGI IMG/M metagenome (GOLD analysis project Ga0207650, IMG submission 184325) | Switchgrass rhizosphere microbial communities from Kellogg Biological Station, Michigan, USA - KBS S6-3 metaG (SPAdes) (version 2) | ecosystem: Host-associated > Plants > Roots > Rhizosphere...
TTCGCGGCTGCCGTCATCCGGCTTTATTCTGATGAAGCACTTTGGGAGGAACTGGCGCGGAATAGCCGGCGACTGGTGGCAGAAAATTTTACCCCTGAAGTAATCTCGGAGACGATCAACGGTTCTATCAAACAAGCGATTGCGAAATTGTCGTAGCTCCTTAATTTCAAAAATCTCTGTGCGTTCTTTGTGAGCTCTGTGTCTTTGTGGTGGACTGCCTTTTCTTGTTAAGTAACTCCACCACGGAGACACAAAGAACACAAAGGATTCACAGAGGAACCTGAAGCTAGCGCATTACCCAAATCGCAGAGGAATTGCGAATCCGTGAAAATTCTAATCACCGGTAGCCGGGGATTTGTTGGCGGCAGTCTTGGACGCTTTGCAGTGCAAGCTGGTCACGAGGTGCTCGGAATCAGCCGCGCCACGCAGCCGTCGCTCGACTGGCCCGGTAAATATGTATCTGCGGACGTGGTCACCGCCGATCTGGCGCCGGTCATTGCCGAGTTTGCGCCGGATGCTATTTTTCACGCCGCTGGTACTGCCTCAGTCGGCGCTTCTTTCAAGGCACCCATTGACGACCTTCGCGCGTCGTTGCTTAGCTGGGCCAACCTGCTGGACAGTGTTCATCGCTCCGGCGCGCAGCCGCTGATTCTGTTTCCCTCGAGTGGCGCCGTCTACGGACAACTCGAAAGCCTGCCGGTAAACGAAACGGCCAAAGTGAATCCAATTTCGCCTTATGGCTTTAACAAAGCGGCGTGCGAACTACTCGCGCAGGAATATTCGACCTGCTTCAGTCAACGCATCATCGTTTGCCGGTTCTTCTCGCTCTTTGGCGAGTATCAGCGCCGGCTGCTTGTTTGGGAACTGTTTCGACAACTCGCCGGCAATGACGACACAGTTTGGCTGCAAGGCACGGGTGAGGAAACACGCGACTACCTTCACGTGAGCGACATTGCTGCGGCAGTGCTCATGTTGGCTGAAGACCAAATCGGAAAAATGGTTGAAGGCTTCTGTGAGTTTATTAACGTGGCCAGCGGCAGCGAAATTCGAGTTATCGATTTGGCACATCAGATGAGGAACCTGGTTGCACCAGAGAAGGAGATTCGTTGCCGAGGCGTTCATCGACAGGGAGACCCTGAGCGTTGGCAGGGCGACATCACTAAGCTTCGCACCCTGCTGCCAACGTGGAATCCAAAGCCACTCGGCGAAGGCCTGGCAGCTTGCATCGCCGCCTGGCAACGATAACTGATTGCAACCGGGCAGCCGACAAATTCAGGACGGGGAGCGGTAGCGACCTGGTTCGACGTTCGGATCGACAAAGTTTGAGGTCGCCATCTTTCTCGCAGGTTCTTATTCAACAGCGACAATGTTAGGTCAAAACCTTTCTTGGCAGGTTCTTATTTACAGCCACACACCAGGTCGCTACCGCTCTCCGTTCCGAATTTGTCGACCCACACGAGTCCACATGCTGCCCGGCTCCTTGTAACGCAAACTGTTAGTTTGCGGAGTGTGACCAAATGCCACTTGCCGAAGGTTTGACAACTTGCATCGCCGCGTGGCAACGATAACCGATTGCAACCAGACAGCGGCAAATTCAGAACGGGGAGCGGTAGCGACCTGGTGCGATGTGGCATCGACAATGTTTGAGCTCGCTCTCGTCCTCGCAGGTTCCTGCTTACAGTAGAACCAGGTCGCTACCGCTCCCCGTTCTGAATTTGTCGACTCCGAAAGTTGCATCTGGGCCGGTCGCTACCGCTCCCGGTTCTGTTACGGTTCGATCCAGCGCTCATACCAAAGGCTCACATTCAGCAGCGCCCAAAGATGAAAGCTCCAATCACGCTCGCCGCGCTGGTGTTCGTCGATCAGCCGCGCGATAAAGTTGTAGTCAAAAAGTTTTCGCTGCCGCATGGTTGAATTCAGTATCAGCCCGGCCAACTCTCTCCCCTCATCGCCGCGAAACCATTCACGTATCGGCGCGCCGAATCCGCGCTTCGTCCGGTAAAGCAAATCCGGCGGCAACACTTTTTCGAGCGCGCGCTTCAAGATGTGTTTGCCGCTCGCGCCTTTGATCTTCAACTCCACCGGCAAACTCATTGCGTATTCGACCAGCTGATGATCGAGAAACGGTACGCGCGCTTCGACAGAAGTCGCCATCGTCATCTTATCGACGCGCATCAGCAACAACTCCGGCAGTCGCAGCTTTAGTTCGAGATAACTCATGCGCGAGGCAAAGTCGGAATCAGGCGTTGCCGACGCGACGCGATCCAGATGTTCCTTTACAGCCTGGTACGACGATAAACCGTTCAACTCTCCGTGCAGGTCAGCCGACATCACGCGGCGCTTAAACTCTTCGTCGAACACGATGGCGCCGCCCCAGAAGAGCGGCTCGCCCGCGCCGAGTCGGCGCGTCAGCTCAATGGCCGTGCGCTTGTTGAACGATGCTTCCATTAGCGGCCTGGCCATCGCCGCCACCGAGCGCCGCATTGCTACCGGCACCTTCTCCGCCTGGCGCCAAAACAGTTCGTTGATGCGCACGTATTTTCTGAACCAGTCGTAGCCCGCAAATATTTCATCGGCGCCTTCACCAACCTGCACCACGATAGTGCCGGTTTCGCGCGCGAGTTTTGCAACATAATAAAGTGGAATACAAACGGGATCGGCGAGCGGTTCGTCCTGATGCCAAATAAGCTCGGGCAAAAACTTGCGCATGTCCTGCCGTTTGATGATCACTTCGTGATGATCTGTCGCGAAGCGTTTTGCTACCTCGCGCGCGCCTTCGAGTTCGTTCAATTCCACGTTGTCTGCAAAGCCCACCGTGAAGGTCCTGACCGGTTGCGACATCAGCTCCGACATCAGCGCGACATTCGCCGAAGAATCAACGCCGCCAGACAGAAACACACCGAACGGCACATCCGACATCATTCGTTTCGCGATCGAGTCTCGCAGCAGCCGCAGAATCTCCGCTTCGTGATCTTCCTGCGTGCGGTCAGGCGCGATCTTGCCGGGCAGCGCATCCCAATACTGCTTTAGGTCGGTCGAGCCGTCGCGTTTTACCAGCAGCATGTGCCCGGCGGGTAATTTATGAATGTCGCGGAGGAGCGTTCGCGGCGCCGGGGTCGTCAGGAAAGTCAGGTAATGGTAAAGCGATTCTTCGTCAATCTCGGCCGAGACTTCCGGGTGTTTCAGGATCGACTTGATCTCGGAGGCGAAGATTAACCGTCCGTTTTTTTGATAATAGTAAAGCGGCTTCACGCCGACGCGATCGCGCGCCAGCACCAGTTGTGTTCGGTCGGCGTCCCATATCGCGATCGCAAAGTCGCCTTCGATCTCGTTGACGAAATCCAAGCCGCGTTCTTCGTAAAGATGAAGAATGGTTTCCGTGTCCGTGAGTGAATGATAGACGTGGCCGCGCTGCTCGAGCCCGGCACGAAGCGACTGGTGATTGTAGATTTCGCCGTTGAAGACGAGCCACACGCGATCCGTGCAGCCGTGCATCGGCTGATTGCCCGCGGGAGAAAGATCGATGATCGAGAGCCGGCGAAAACCGAAACCGCCGCGAGCCTCATCGAAGATCAAAGAGCCTTCGTCGTCAGGTCCACGGTGACGCATCTCGTCGCGCATCGAGGCGATCAGGGATAGATCGACTCGTGCTTCAGCCGCGCCGTATTCCCAGATTCCGCAGATGCCGCACATAAAGCAGTAGTCAGTAGTCAGTGGTCAGTAGTCAGTAGTCAGTAGTCAGTAGTCAGTTAGATGGTAGTCAATAATCCCGGACATACCGCAAAGCGGTTAGGTAACTTAGCCCAGGGTCGCCGCGCTTCGCGGCTACCCTGGGACCAGGTTTAAGGAACATCCCAACCCCAACGGGGTTAAGGAACCGGGCGCAACCCCGTTGGGGTTTCCATTTCACGAACTTTTTTCCCAGGGTAGCCGCGAAGCGCTGCAACCCTGGGCTAAGTTACCTAACCGCTTCGCGGTACTTCTTGATGACATTAATTCGCGCATGAAGGTCATCGCCGGCGCACACCGGTATGATCGCCCAGCGAAGCTTACAGGGACCGCTAATTTCTGTCGTCCAGCACGCTGACACGGAATTCGTCTTGGAGCCGTATTGCCGCGAGGTGAACCGCGGTTCCAATTCCACCGCCCCATCGAGATCAAGCGCGCGTATTACCAAACACGCACCACTCACGCGGTCACAAGCAATTACACTTTGACCGTTCAAAAGCTTAACCTCGAGCTCGCCGGCAAAATGAAACCGAATCGCGATCTTGTGATTTCCCTTGCCGAGCAGTTCGTCTTCAATCAACCACCAGCGGTTCGCTTTATTAAACGTGATGGCCCGCCGATGTGTTACCGGCGCGGACAAGCGTTCGTAGCCGGTATGCTCAGCCTGAACGTAATCGTGTTCTGACGTGCTCTCCCAGGCCAGCACGCGAGCGGCCGCCTCGCTTCCGATCGCAAACGGCGTCTGCTCATCGAGCGTGCGTTGTTCGACCTCATCGATCTCGATCGTGGAATGATACGCGGTAGACCTGAAAAGATTACGTGCGTGCAGGTCCGCCGTGTAAACGTAGGTGCCGGGATCGACGAGGAAGGGCGTGCCGCAGGAAGACACTTCTACGCTCAAGGCATCGTTGTGACGGTGGGACCCTCGGCCGTTCATGCCGACATCGCTGGCATTCAGCAACAGGTAATTATCGCCGTCACGCAGCACCGCGATCTTCACGTCGCGAAATTCTGTTGACGTTGCGGCAGGGCCATCGATCAGTGCCTGATAATCGTCGACGCCGGTGTCTCCGAAGATCCAGAGTAGCTCTGCAGGCAAGGGCGCGCCCGGTAACTTGAACTTCGAATCCATGAAGGCTGCTGCGCCCAGCGCCAGCACATACGCATGATCGTCGCCGGCACGCTGAATTATCGGCAGCACTTGTCCGCTATCTGAATCGCCAATGAGAGGCGCCTTGCCGTCCGGCCGCAGGTAGGCACGGACATATTCCAGCATCGACCTCAGCCGCGGCCATAGCGCATCGAGGTAGTTTTTATCAAGTCTTGTTTCGTTTGCGCGAACGAGCAGCAGCGAATATAGCAACAGCTCCAGAACATAACGATGATAGCCGGTCGAACATTCAAAGTGTGCGCCATCCGGCAGAATCTGCTTCTCCATTTCGCGTGACAGCTCGCGCGCGCCGAATTCCCGCCAACGGTCGGCGGCTTTCAGTTCCGGCAAAAGCAATCCCAGCCAAAGTAAGCCGGCGACGTTGGAAAGATAGTGATTGCTGGTGCCGAGATGTGAAAACTCCAGGTTGCGCTCGATATGCGCGCCGTGCTGGTCGAGCATCATGAGCAGATCCGGCAGCTTCCCCGTCATCTGCGGCGCGCGCAGGAAAAGCGCGAACGCCGCCAGCAGGTTCATCGCCCGCAACGCGACTTCCATTGCACTCGTCCAGTTGACGCCGCGTCCCACCGGATTCTGCGCCCGCCAACTCGCCAGTTGACTAAAAAACTCCGCGCTGAAGTTTTCGTCATTCGTAATCGCGTAGGCGCGGCCGAGGGTGATGAAGTGGCCCAACCGGTTCAACTCCCAAACGACGCGCGCATCTGAACCGTCGTTGCGAAGCAGATTGATGTCCGCGTGATACGAGGGCGGCCAAACCTGACCTGAAAAGGGATCGCGATGCCACTCGATCTCGCTCGCGCCAAAACATTTTTCGCCCAGACCCAGGAGGGGCCAGGAATGGTGTTCGACAATCCGGCCGGCAGCGTGGAGGAGTTCTTCAGTCTGTTCGGGGAATAAAGTCTTTTGCCGTTCAGCAGTCAATGAAGGAGAAGCGAAGCCGGGGAAGAACTTCGGCGAAGTGCGCGACTGAAAATGCGCTGCCAACTCGGAAGCCGACATTTGCGCGAACTCTTCGCGCAACTGGGCGGGTTGCTGATCGAGCTCGGCGAGCATTGAACGCTCGCGCCGGCGCTCGCGCTCAACGCGAAGCCGCCGTTTGCTTTCGAGTGCAATCATGCGCGCACCAACCTTGCCGCGCAACATTCGTCGCAACTCTGAATTCAGACCCATAATTGAAATCGCGGGAGCACCGTTATCATAGTAGGGTCGGACCATGTGTCCGCCCGATGCGCAATTAGGGTGGCCGCTCGGAGCGGACACGTCCGCCCAAGCACGCGCAAATTTCAGCTCAGATTAACAGTTTGCGTTACGCGTCGACGAGCGCATCGAGAATGCGCTCTGCCGCATGCCCGTCCCAAAGCGGAATGTTTACAGTTGGTTTAGCTGTCAGGTCCAGCGCTGCAAACGCGGCAGCTACGATCTTCTCCGGTTCTGTTCCCACCACTTTGTTCGTTCCCATCGTGACGGTAATCGGTCGTTCGGTATTTTCGCGGAGGGTAACGCAGGGAACGCCAAGCACGCTCGTCTCTTCCTGAATACCTCCGGAGTCGGTCAGCACCAATCGCGCGCCGCTGTATAAACTCAGAAAATCCAGGTACCCAAGCGGCTCGATCAGGCGCAGGCTGCGAATCCGGTCGACTCGCTCAGCGAGCCCCAGCTCCGCAATAGTTTTCCGCGTGCGCGGGTGAACCGGAAAGATTATCGGCAGACGAGAACTGATCGTTTCGAGGGCGTCGAAAATTCGCCCAAACGTTGTCGGGTCGTCAACGTTCGACGGGCGATGCAACGTCAGCGCTGCGTAAGGTTTGTTATCGAGGTCTAGCAGATTTTTGATTTGTGATTGTTCAGCGCGCACAAGGTTTTTGTAGAGCGAGTCGATCATCACGTTTCCGACTAGACGAATTCGCTCTTCTGAAATTCCCTCGGCCAGCAGGTTGTCGTTCGCATCAGCCGACGGCGTGAAGAGCAGGTCAGCAATCTGATCTGTCAACAGACGGTTGATCTCTTCAGGCATGCTGCGATCGCCACTGCGTAATCCGGCCTCAACGTGCGCGACCTTCACCCCCAGCTTCACACAAACGAGCGCGCAGGCAAGCGTGGAATTCACGTCGCCTACTACTAAAACCCAATCAGGTTTTTCCTGAAGGACCACAGGTTCGAATCGTTGCATGACCGCGGCCGTCTGCGCAGCATGCGATGCAGAACCAACGCCAAGGTAAACGTCGGGTTGCGGCAAGTCGAGATCGCTGAAGAAGCTGTCGGACATGGCCGCGTCGTAATGTTGGCCCGTATGAACGACAAGCGGCGCAAACTCTCGTTCGCGCCGCTTCATGGCTGCTACGATTGGCGCCACCTTCATGAAGTTAGGCCGCGCGCCGACGACGTTGATTATCTTTAACATGTTTCGAGTTCCGAGTTCCGGGTTCCGAGTTTGAGCCGTTCTATCACTCGAAACCCGAACTCGAAACTCGAAACTTTATAGTCGGATTATACGCGCGCTACTTCCACGCCTCACCTCGCCGTTCAGCGCGTTGCGCGTATCGACGATGAGCGAGCTTAGCCGGCACACGCGTTGGTAGTCTGTCTCGCTATGGTCGGTGATAATCACCACGCAATCGTTGCCGCGCAATTCTTCGTCAGTAAGCGCCACCGAGCTGAGCGGTTCACCACCGCCTTCGGTGTGCGCATCATCAAAGTGGACCTCGGCCACAAACGGATCGTGATAATGCACCTCGGCGCCTTTCGCGCGCAGTCGATCGATAATTGACAAGGCCGGACTCTCGCGCACGTCGTCGATATCTTTCTTATAAGCTACGCCCAGCAAAAGAATACGCGAGCCCTTCATGGCTTTGCGTTCATCGTTGAGACCGTCGGCAATGAGTTGGACCACGTGTTCCGGCATGCGCGAATTTACCTCTTCGGCCAGACCGATGAAACGCGAGTCGAAGCCATGCTGACGCGCCTTCCACGACAGGTAATGCGGGTCGAGCGGAATGCAGTGGCCGCCGATTCCCGGCCCGGGATAAAACGCCATGAAGCCAAAGGGCTTGGTCGCGGCCGCGCGAATCACCTCCCAGGTATCGATGTTCAGCGCGTAACAAAGCCGGGCCATCTCGTTTGCCATGCCGATGTTTACCGCGCGGAAAGTGTTTTCTAAAAGCTTCGCGGTTTCAGCGACGCGCGCGGAGCTAACGGCGTGCACATCTTTCACGATTTGCGAATAGAGATGCGCGGCGGCTTCGGTTGAATCAGGCGTGACGCCGCCAACTACCTTGGGAATATTGTGCGTTTGAAATTCCGGATTACCCGGATCGACTCGCTCCGGCGAAAAGGCCAACAGAAAGTCGGCATCGAGTTTCAGACCTGTCTCCTCGAGCATCGGCAGCAACACTTCGTCAGTGGTGCCGGGATAGGTAGTCGACTCGAGGATGATCAATTGTCCACGATGCAGGCGTTTTTTGATCTCTTCGGCTGCGGCCAGGATGTAGGAGACGTCGGGCTCTTTCGTTTTCCTGAGCGGCGTTGGGACGCAGATGATTACGGCGTCGCAATCCTCTAAGTGATCGAAATCGGTAGTCGCACGTAGTCGCTTGCTTTCAACCAAGTCTTTGACGAGCGTCGCCGCGACGTCGCCAATATACGAATCGCCGGCATTGATTTGCGCGGCCTTGTTTTCGTCGACCTCAAACCCGGTGGCCTGATACCCGCTGCGCGCAAACTCAACCAGCAACGGCAAACCCACGTAACCCAAACCAACCACGCCGATGTGCGCACCCTGTGCGGTAATTGCAGAGATTATTTGTTCTTTGATCATTAAACTCGCTTTTCCCAGTGCGTATGAACGAAAACCCTGAATATCCAAACGGGCAAGACTATTGAGCGCTACGCGGAGTGTCAAGCAGCGGTACTGATGCGGTTTAGATCTGATTCACACCGTAACTTTAGCCCGGTGCTTTAGAACTCGAACCCACAGGAAACCGTTTAAACGGTTTCTCGTTCCTCCGGAGTTATTCGTCGCCGCGCTAAAGCGGCGCCGTGAATGAGACTTTAAGCAACTGCACCGTTACGATTTTCTCGTCGCTTAATTTGAAAATCTCTGTGCTTCCTTTGTGTTCTCTGCGTCTTTGTGGTGAGTTTACTGGCAAACCGCCCACCACAAAGTCACAAAGATCACAGAGAACGCACAGAGGATTCCTAATCATCGCTACCGTTTGATGATTAGTCTGCGAGACTTCGCTTGACACCGAATCCACTTGCAACTATACCCGCGGTTCATGACTGTGCCGGCCAATCCTTCTTCCCCGAAACTTGTTCGTGGCCTGGGCCTCGTCGACGCCAGCATGATCGTCGTTGGTTCGATGATCGGCTCCGGAATTTTCATCACTTCGGCGGAGTCCGCTCGCCTGGTGGGCGCGCCCGGTTGGCTGTTGCTGGCGTGGGCGCTGGGCGGCGTGCTCACGATCACCGGCGCGTTATGTTGTGCGGAGCTGGCGGCGATGTGGCCGCGCGCCGGTGGCCAGTACGTATTCCTGCGCGAGGCTTATGGCCCATCCGTTGGCTTTCTCTTCGGCTGGTCGTTATTCCTTATCATTCAAACCGGCACCATCGCCGCGGTCGCCGTCGCCTTCGCCAACTTCACCGGCGTCCTCACCAACAGCATCTCGCCAGACAATTACCTGATTGCGCCGCGCGGCTTTGGTGGTTACGCCATCAGTCTTTCAACACAGCAACTGCTTGCGGTGGTCATGATTCTTTTTCTGACGGCGACCAATACGCGCGGCCTGAAAACCGGCAAAGTGATTCAAAACACATTCACCTTCACGAAAACAGCCGCACTCATCGGGCTGATTGTGATTGGGCTAACGCTTGGCTGGAACGGGGGCAGTGCGGCTTACACCTCTGATTGGTGGAACCCCGCGCACAACGGCTGGCATCCGACCTTGGCCCAACTCGGATTTGATCCTCTCAGCGCCGGCGGTGGACTGCTGGCGCTCGGCTTAGTGATGTTGCTCGGGCGCGCGATGGTCGGTCCCCTCTTCGCGCAATCAGCCTGGAACAACGTCACGTTCACGGGCGGCGAAGTCCGCGACCCCGGCCGCAATCTGCCGCGCGCTCTCTTCATCGGTTGCGGCCTGGTCGTCGGCCTCTATCTGCTCGCGAATCTCGCATACGTGGTTACACTTCCGCTCGCGGCGATTCAAAATGCTCCACAGAATCGCGTCGCCACCGCGGTGATGCAATCGGTCCTCGGGCCACGCGGCACTGTGTTGATGGCCGTTGCGATCATGATATCTACCTTTGGTTGCAATAACGGATTAATACTTGCCGGCGCGCGCGTCTACTACGCGATGGCCTGCGACCAGCTCTTCTTCAAAAAGGTAGGTAGACTGAACCAGCGCCACGTGCCGGCGCTCGCGCTCGTTTTGCAGGGACTGTGGGCCGCGTTCTTAACTTTGCCGAGAACGGTGACGACCCACCCGCAGACCGGCGCGGTCACTTACGGCAACGTCTACACGCAACTGCTCGAATATATTATTTCGGCTGACTTGATCTTTTATGCCCTGATGGTGGGCGCGGTGATTGTGATGAGACGCAAGGCGCCGGAGGTTGAACGACCGTACCGCACGATTGGCTACCCGGTCGTGCCGCTAATCTACATTGTGTTGGCGGTGCTGATCGTTTTGGATCTGGCTTACCTGGCGCCATCAACTTCAGGGATCGGCTACCTACTGGTATTCACCGGCATCCCGGTTTACTTCCTCTGGCGCCGGAAAAATTTTGGAGTGCCCTGACCTGTCAGCGCTTTGGTTCCGTGGCGGCTTGACGCCACGCGGCTGCAACTTGCTCAACGTTAACCAGGTTGCGACAGGTCGCAACCGACGAAAGCGCTGACAGGTCAGCGCACTCCAAAAATTATTTAACCCATTCGTCCGCGATTTCGGTTTCCACTTTCACCGGCACCGTCTTCACATACTCTTCGCCCGCCATGCGCATCGCGCGTTCGACTTTCAACGCCACTTCTTCAGCTTCGTCTCCATCCGCTTCCACCACAATCTCGTCATGAATGATGTTTACGATCTGCGCGTTCGTGTCTCGCAGCTCATCTCGCAGCAGCCGCAGCGCGCGCTTGAGTATGTCTGCGCTGGTTCCCTGAATCGGCGTGTTCTTGCCGTTCCTTTTGGTCATTGAGATTTGCTGCCGGTCCTGATCATCGTAACGAAACTTAACCAGCCGGCCTGAACCAGTGCGCGCCTGCCGTTCACGCACTGCGCGATTCGCGGCCTCATGCAAATAGGTGTCGAGCTGGCGATAAGTGGCGAAATATTTGCGCAGCACGCCCTCCGCCTCAGGCACACCGAGCCCAGTCATTATCGAGAAACGTTGCGCGCCGATGCCATAGACCACGCCGAAGTTCAGACGTTTGGCAAAATCGCGCTGCTCGCGGCTCACCTGGTCCAGCGACACGTTAAAAACTTCCGCCGCCGTAACGCGGTGCAGATCGGCGCCTGACTGGAACGCCTTGATGAAGCCCTGGTCGCCCGAAAACTCCGCCAGTATGCGCAACTCGATTTGCGAGTAGTCGGCGATCACAAGTTTTCTGCCCTCGGGATGGCCGGAGAAGCAGCGGCGATATTCCACCGCATGCGGCACCTGCTGAATATTGGGATTGGTGCAGGAGAACCGGCCGGTCGGCGCGCCAATCTGGCGAAAGTCTGCATGCAGGCGGCCCGTAGTTGGATTGATAAGCTCAATCATGTTTTGCCCGTAACTCGTCAGCGCCTTTTGCACGGTGCGATATTCCAGCAGGGTGGCAACGATGGGATACTCGGCGGCGAGCGGCTGCAGTTTCCAATTCCGGGTTGAATCGGGAACCGAGATTCCGAGTCGCTCGAGGGCCTTGGTTAGTTGCTGATGTGAATCCAGATTTATGTCGTCGCGTTGCGGCCCGCCGAAAAGAGTTCCCTGTGACGACTCCTCCGCCAGCACCGACTGCAATTCTTCAGCAAGTTGGGTGCGACGCTTTTCAACTATCGCCAACTGTTCGAGCCAGCGATCCTTGTGCATGTAGAACCCGGCCAACTCCATGTCGGCGACTGCCATGACGCAGTCAAACTCAAGCCGAGCAACGTCGATCAGCGAATCGGATCGCAGTCGTTCGATCAGTTTCTCGCGGAGCGGCAACAACACTGCGGCATCGCGCGCCGCGTATTCGAGTTGGGATTCCGACAGCTCGAGGTTCCAGTTGCTAAGCCGTTCAGTTTTATCAACCGCTTCGTTTAGGTAACGCGACGACACCGCTTCCAGCCCGTGCCGCTCTTCAATGTCGCCGCCGCCAACGAGCTGGCTGGCCAGCAGCGTGTCGAAAATTCCGCCGAGGTCTGCGCCAAGCGTGTGCTTGATGAACTTCGCGTCAAACTTGGCGTTGTGAAGGATTTTGATTGGACGCGGAGCAGACAACAAAGCGCGCAGCGAGGCGAGCGATTCGGCCTGCTTTAAATCGCCGTTGCGAAAAGAGTCGAGATCGATGATGTGAACGCCGGACGGCGTGGCGAGCTGGATGAGGCGCAGGCGACCGAAGTAGGGATCGAGTTCGGTGGTTTCAGTGTCGAGTCCGATTGCCTGGTGACGCGAAAGTGCTTCGACGGTTTGGCGCAGTTCTGCTTCGGTTCGGATAACCCGGAAAGCTGTATTCATCAATCGTCATTCTACGGTGTGACTGAATACTTTAGGTAATGAGGCCGTCCGATTGTCGATTTGCGATTGCCGATTGCAGATTGGCTTTATCGCGACACGCCAATCGAAAATCGGCAATCGACAATCAGCAATCAAGAGACCTCATTGCGTCTGTCGATGCTATTTCGCAGGCATAGTTTGCAGTAACGCAGTAATTGTTTTCCTTACAAGCTGCATTTCCCGCTTCGCAGCATTGCTCGTTTCCGCGTCTGAATCAGTCACGAGGCTCTTGTAGATATTGAGCGAACGCTGATAAGACTCCATGGCGCGCTCCGGGTCATTAAGTTCAGCGAACACAGAACCGAGTTCACTTTGCGCCCGGGCGGCCCGTAACCGGCGCCAGTCGACCTGCGAAGTTCCGACCGAAGTTATCGCGAAGCGATATGCATCAAGCGCCAATTGAAAGTCGCCAGTAGATTCGCCAAGTTCGCCAATGCGCAATAGCTCATCCAGGTCGCCGGTTGCATCCGGATTGTTTGCCATCGCCTGCATGCTGGTTTTGACCGCTTGCCGGTAGTATTGCATCGCTTTATCGAACGCGCCCGAATCCTGCAAGTTAAATTGCTCATACACCCGTCCGAGGCTGTAGAGCATTTTGGCCTGCAGGGGCAGGTTATTCTCAGCTTGATACGCGGCCAGAGCTTTCGCGTAATAAACTGCGGCCACGTCTTTCTGACCCGCCTCTTCGGCAATCTCCGCTATAGATCCAAAACCCGCACGATCCCAGGGAGCGTTTTCCCTAAAGGCTGCTATTGCTCGGCCGAAATAACTTTCGGCAGTCTGCTGATTGCCAACTTGTTGGTAAAGACCGCCGAGCCAAACCAGCAGCCGCACTCGCTCGGAGTCCGGAACCTGGGTACTCGGACTAACGAGTTGCTCAAAGTAATGAATTGCTTTCTGCCGGTACGGATAGATTAGACTCACGTGCTCAAATTCATTGCCGGCAGCGATAAAGTTGGCCTTCTTCATGTAATAGTCGCCAAGTTGAAACGCTGTCTTGGCTTGTCCTTCAGAGTCGCCAGCCTTGCGGTAGTAATCGAGCGCCTTTTCATAATGCTCCATCGAACCAACTTCGACTTCTGCTTTTCGTTTGCGGCTCTCGTCTGACTGCTGCGCGATTTTTCCACCCTGGCGTCCCGAAAAGAAACCTAATTTCGGGAGGCTGCGATCCAGACTGCTCAGTGCAATTAACTCGGCGAGGGCAGCGCGATCGCCGGCGCGACCTGCGGGCGCATCCTTGGTGAACTTTAAAAGCATCGTGCCCAGGGTAAACAGCGCGGCCGCCGCTTTCTGGGAGGAACTAACTGGCGCGGCCTCATAGATCTTCGCGGCCCGGTCATAATTTTTGCTAAACGACTTCACGTTGTCCAAGGTACGCTCGTCAAGATCGCCGTTTCGCTGAATGAACTGTGCGTAAGCATTACTGAATAGGAAATTCCCATGCTGCATTTCAGAATCTGCAACCGCCTCTTTGTTATCTACCAGCGGATCTTCATATCCCTCAATTGCTTCTTTAAGCAACATGCCCGCGTTTCCATAGTCGCCCCGTTGCGCGTCGGCGACCGCATCGCGGAAGTTGTCGTTAGCTTCCCTCGCACGGTTATTCTTCTTCACTTCCTCCTCGGCTCTAACGCGTTGGGCGTCGGCCTTGGTTTTCTCCGCCTGTGCAATTTTCGTTTGCTCCTGCGCCTGGCTCAGGGCGGCTACGGCTTCCAGCCGAGCCTTATCAGCTTTCTTCCGCTCATCGTCTGCAATGCGCGCTTGTTTTTCAGCCAACTCCTCAGCGTCGCGAGCTTTCTGTTTTTCTCCTTTCTCGCGCTCCAATAATGATGAGATCAAAGACTGCTGTTTGACTGCTTCATCTCTTAAGGCAAGGGCCACGTGCTCGCTCGCCCGGGCCTGGCGGCGCGCTGAGAACGCGGCGACCGCGGTGGCCAGCGCCAGCAGAAACATGACCGCCATACCCAGACTTAGATAACGCAACCGGCGCGCGGCGCGGCGCTGTTGCTCCGCGTAAAGCTGCGCCTGTTCAAGCTCGCGACGCTCGCGCTCGATCTGTTCCAAACGCTCTTGCTCCTGAGCGGCGCGCTTTTGGTTGTCAGCTTCGACACTCGAATCAAGAAACCTGACGGCGGTCTCGAATTCAGGATTGTAGCGGTAGGCCCAAACCCGGTTTGGCCGCTGTTTCTTGCGCCACTCTTTGGTGATCTCAAGAAACGGTCCGGCAAGCAAGCCTTCCTCGCCGCGGGAATAAAGCAGAGCCGACTCGGCCAGGCGTCGATAGATGCGGGCCGATTGCGCCTCCTCCTGAACCCAGGCCTTGAGCCGCTCCCAGTTTCGAATCAGGCTTTCATGAGAGATATCGATTATCGTGTCGGGCTCGAGCGGAGTGCCGGCTTGCGGCATCAGAAAGGATCGTCCCTCGCGACGGAAAGTGTCGATCACCGCAACGGTCTCCGCTTCCGAAGCCTCAGCGATATTGCACAACTGGTGGAGCGGCAAAGGCCGGCGCGTCTCACGGTTGTCCGTGCCCTGCTCCGTCAAAGCTTTGAACAGCTTTTGGGCGATGAGCCGGCTGCGTTCGTCAGGTAATTCATTGAACGCCTCATCAGCGTGGAGCGAAAGCGCGTCAGTCATGGTGCCGACGGCTTCATAATGTTCCAGATTGATCGGTTCTCCGTTACGCCGATGCGCCGACCAATAATCCCAGGTTCGCATTAACGCGTGCTGCAGGATGGGCAGCTGATCGGGGTTGTCACCCACGTCGTTCATCAAGCGGTTGACCAGCGGCTCGCTAATCTTGCCGCGCGTGACGCCGACCGGCCCGGTGATCGCAAAGCGCCGCTCGTCGCGCGTCATGCGCGGAATCAAATACTGGCCGTCGTTAATCGCTTCCGGCAGTCCCTGAAACTGCGCGCAGTCGCCCAGAAAATCCGACCGCATAGTCGGCACGATGTAGATTTGGAGCTCGCGCTGTTGCGCCGCCTCGAGCAGTAACTTCACAAACGCGGAGGCATCGTCGCCGGTGCTGGAAGCGGGACGCGCCGCGCGGAAGCGAAACAATTCTTCAAACTGGTCCACCACTACCAAAAGCTTTTCGTGTTCACCGAGCCGGGCCTGACGCGCCGCGTCGACGAGTCCCAGCGAGCCGCGCCGCAGCGTCGCTTCAATCACCGCTTCTGCTTCAGCCGGCGCCAGGCCACCGCCTGCTTCAGACAACACATTCTTGTCGGCCAGCGCGGTGGCGAGATTACCGATCGGATCGCTGCCGGGACGCATGATCGCGATGCGCCAACCTGAGCCGGCGCCGGCCATCAATCCGCCGCGCAACGCCGGTAGCAATCCAGCGCGCACCAGTGATGACTTGCCGCTGCCGGAAGTGCCAACGATGGCGAGGAAGTGTGAACGTTCGAGCCGCGTGATGAGCGCGCTTGCCTGCCCCTCGCGGCCAAAGAAGAGACGGTATTCGTCGGTCTCAAACGGCCGCAAACCGGGAAACGGATTACTGATGGTTCTTGATTCTATGGCGGGTGACATCATCGACCTCCATCCGACGCCTGCACCGCACTGACGAAGTCGCGCAGGTCGTTTGGATCGAATGAACTAAAATTTCGTATGACGAAAGGCACCAGGTGGGTTAGAAAATCTTCTTTCTGATCCGAAGGCGGGGCGCCTACATAAACGGCATTGGCCAGCCAGTCCTGTTCGCGACCGTAGCCGTAGGCCTTTTCCAGGTCCTCGAGATTTTTTCGCACCCAGGGCTCATCGCCGCTGCCGAAGTAAACGAGCGCCGCGTCACACTCCCGAAGATTCCGGCGATGGTAGTCCATGAGCGTGTCTTGTTCGCCCTGGTCGAGCCAGGTGATGACTTCGATGTTCTGTTTGAACAAGTATTCCTTGATTGGTCGCACGAAACTGCGATCGCGGTTTTCACAGATGAGGTAGACCTGCTTCAGCTTCGAGCCGGAAGCGCCGCGGGAGATCGCCTTCGGCGGATTGAGTTTTTCGACAATGCGGGTCTTCAAATCTTCGACGCTTGTCTGTAGCAACTCCGCGCCGGCCGTCATTCGTTTTTGCAGTTCAGCGACAAAAGAATTCTGGCGCTCGTCCTTGATCGTGAGCGCGCCGGTGCTCAGTCCGGGCGGTATCCAAAGCAAACGCAGAAACGCTGAGTTTGTCGCCCCGTGCTCGGCCGCCAATTGCTCCTGAATACGAACGATGCTGCGCGCATCGTCTTCCGGAGTTGAGCCGTAGCGCGTGCCAATCAAATGTACGGAGAGCGCCGAGCGCGCGAGGTTTTCGCGCACGGCTTTTTCAGTCGCCGCTACTTCTTCGAGCGGCAGTTTCTGTTCGGGCAGCACGCTGAAACCGCGTTGCCCGAGTTCGTCGCGTACTCGTTCGCGTTCCTCTGCCAAGTCGGAAGTGGTTTCAGCCAGGTAAACAAATTTCGCCGCCGCCGGTGTGCCGTTGCTCGCCTTCAACGCCGGCGGCGTCGCTATTTCGCGAACTGGGTTGGTCGATTCTACCGGCGCATTCACCCGGGCCGTTTGGTTTCTGTCTGAGTGCTTCAGCTCGATCAGAGTTTTGGTTACGTCAGCCACGAGGCGGTTGAGCATGCGCCAGTAGTTCTTATCGCTCGGGTCAGAACTGAATTCAGTCAGCAGGCCGCTGGCCGGGTCTTCGGCAAAAAACTGGTACCCGATCAGGTTTCTTATGTGCTCTGGCTCGAGACTCTTAAGGTGCTCGGGGAGGGGAGTCTTGACCACCTTGAAGACGCGCGAGCGAAAACCCGGACCGGCCCCGGACGTCGGCGCCTCGCCGGCGTGAAACGCTTCCATTTCCCGGTTGCACCAATCAGACTGTACGTAACGCGGACTGATGATCGGCACCAGCAGCAGCGAGGTCGTCACCCCTTCGCTGATCGCGCCGGTGAGCTCGTCGTTGCCCTGAAGTTGATGACCGTCGCGCCAAATGTTCGGTTCGTAACCAAGTGCCTGTCCCACGAGAACGGAAAGACGCTCGTGCAGCAGGTCTACCCAACCACGTTCCTCACCGAAGGGGTTCAGATCGTCGAGGTGTCCATAACTGATAAAAATATCGTGAGTGAAAGCCATTGAGCTTTTGCCTCCGGATTGCCTGCGTGGCAATCCGATGATCAGAGACAATAAATTCTACGCGAACCGCGCCGGCGCAACCATTATCGCAAAATTAGAGGATTAGCTGAAAAAGCGAGGAGACGAGCGTCCTACGCGGTGTATACCTTGGAGCTTGCGGCGCTGTCAATCAGTAGAATTTTGAAGCGAACCGCCAAGACGCAAAGAGCGCCAAGTTTAAGAGTCAGGCAAAAGAAACTGTTTAGCCCGTATTTGGAATTGACTTGGCGTCCTTGGCGTCTTTGCGGTTTATCTGGCTTCAGTGACCGGACGAGTCTTCACCAGCAGCAGCAGCAAGAGCGCTGCCGACGCGCCCAGCACCGCGCTCACCAGGAAAGCGATTTGTGGCCCACGCCAATTCCACAGCGCGCCCATCAACAGCGATGCGGGCAGCACAGTGATTCCAAACGCCAGATTGTACAAACCATAAGCCGTGCCGCGCTGTTCGCGCTTCACGAGATCCGCCACCAAAGCCTTCTCTGCTCCTTCGGAAAGTCCGAAGTAAATTCCGTAAATCATGAACAGCACCCACACTGACACTTCATTGGTGACGAACGCAAAGCCGGCGTAGACCGCCGCGTAAAGGATCCAACCGGAGACGATTAATCTTCGTCGTCCGAGTCGATCAGACAGGTCGCCTCCGAATATCGAGCTTAAGACTTTCACGATGTGAAAAGCGGCCCAAAGCAGCAGCGTGTTCGGCGCCGATACTCCGGTCGTCTGCGCGCGCAGTATGAGAAAGAAGTCTGAAGAGTTGGACAACGTGAACAACGCGAGGATGAAGAGAAAGCGTTTGAAGTTGCCGTCAAAACCTCGCAACGAAAATCGCAGCGGCGGCGCCGTTTCCGCTCGCGGGCTAACTCCGCGGCCAGTCTCGCGGACGAACATGAAGGCTACAAAGACGGCGGCGATTGCCGGTATCGAAGCGACCAGAAAAATTTTGGTAAAGTCGCCGGCAGTGGGAACGATCGCGTTGTTGGCGAAATAGAAGAGAACGACGTAGCCAATCAAAGGCCCGATGACCGCGCCGGTGTGGTCCATCGCACGATGGAAACCAAAAGCGATGCCGCGTTCCTCGACGCGCACATTGTCGGCAATCATCGCATCGCGCGGCGAGCTGCGAATGCCTTTGCCGACTCGATCGGCAAGCCGGAGCCCCAGCACCTGCGTCCAACTGCCGGCAAAGGCGAGCAACGGCCGCGTAAAACTCGAAAGCCCGTAGCCGAAAACGACAAAGCCTTTGCGACTGCCGCGACGATCGCTGAAGTGGCCGGAAGCGAGTTTTAGTAAACTCGACATCGATTCGGCCGCGCCTTCGATCAAACCAACGATTGCCGGAGACGCGCCTAAGGTGAGTGAAAGAAAAACCGGCAGCAGCGGATAAACGATTTCGCTGGAGGCATCGTTCAACAGGCTGACCAGACTGATCGCGAAGATGTTGCGCGGGAGGCGTCGATAGCGTCGCCAGAGGCCGGACATGCCGTGCGGATCCGGCGCCACCAGCTCGAGCGGATCCGCGGCGTCGTCAATATCGCTTTTCCCCATGATCCGATTGCGGGCTAACGATTAGCAGAGCGCCTGGCGGGCGTAGTTGGACGGTTGTTGGAGGGTTTGCCGGCGAGATCATTAGTCCACCACCAGAAACCGGCGACGCCCAACAAGGCAACCAGGATGGCAATCACCATCGCCACCCTGATGGCCCAACGAATCGCGAGCTTCGCAATTAAGAAGACGATGGCCAGCAGGATTAGACCCGCGATGATGGAGATGGTGGTGGATGACATGGGACTAAAAGTAAGCAGTAAGCAGTGAGCAGTAAGCAGAGGGGCCTTAATAACTGGGTAGGTATTATTAATTGTCAAATTCGTTACTCACGGATTTCTGCTCACTGCTTACTGCTCACTGCTCTCTGCTTCCGGTAGCTCGCTCTGACGACCGTCTTAATGTTTCCCCGCACGTGGAAGTCGCCTTCAATCTCCACGCTCAGCGGATCGCACGCCTTCACAAAGTCCTCCAGGATGATGTTGATGACATGCTCGTGAAAGATCTTCACTTCCCTAAATGAATTGATGTAGAGCTTCAGGCTTTTGAGTTCAACGCAACGCTCGTTGGGCACATACTGCAGGCGAATGGTGGCAAAATCAGGAAAGTCGGAAAAAGGGCAGATGGCGGTGAACTCGGTAATCTCAAAATCAATCTTGATCTCGCGACCGGGAAACTCGTAGGCAAACGTGTCGAGCGCAAACAAGTTCATCTCGTCGCGCGGCGTCGAACGCACGTCGAGACCTTGTTGATTTGTTGGGGGAAGAAGCTTTTCCTCAGTTTCCATGATTGTGTTCGAGTTTGAAAGTTCTCTGTGCCCCCTTTGTGTTCTCTGTGTCTTTGTGGTGAGTGCTACCAAACGCCAAGAACCACCACAGAGGCACAGAGAACACAAAGATTGCACAAAGGATCCCGTTGCAAACACCTATTTTATTCAGCGGGCTGCAAGAGCCGGCGCTCGTCCGATCGTGAACACCTTCACCAGCACGATTCCAGCAACGAAGCCGCCGACGTGCGCCGCATAAGCCACACCGCCCTGTTGCGATCCGCCTCCCAACATTCCCAGGCCGCTGATCAACTGAAACGCAAACCAAATTCCAATTGCCACGTAGGCCGGCACTTCGGTAAGAAAGCGAAACAGGATTACGGTAACGCGGCGACGCGGATACAGCAAAATGTAGCCGCCCAGTACGCCGGAGATTGCTCCCGACGCGCCCAGGCTCGGTATCAGCAAACTAGCCGGCTCGGTGGCAAACATTGCCGTGGTCACGACGTGCGCGAGCGATGCCAGCACACCGCACACCAGATAGAAGATCAGATACCTGATGTGGCCCATGCGATCTTCAACGTTATCACCGAAGATCCAAAGAAAAAGCATGTTGCCGGCGATGTGAGCGATGCCGCCGTGCATGAACATGGAAATCAGTAACGTGAGATAGACGGAACCCGGCGTCGGCTGCAGACCCAGAATCCTGAGTTCCTGACCAGTCACCGGATTTTCAACGATACGCGGCGGCGTAGTAACGTCGCGACCGCTGATGATCTCCTGGGGCACAGTCGAGAACGCATAAGTGAACCTGTCGTTGCTGCCCAGCTGCTGCAAGAAAACAAAGACGAGGACATTGATGGCGATCAGTATGTAGTTGACTATCGGCGTTAGCGTTCGATCGCTGTTGTCGTCGTAAAGCGGAAAAACCATTGGCGAACCCCCTACTCGTGAATCGTGAATCGATTCACGATTCACGATTCACTATTCACTATTCATTGCCACGCCCGCATGAACAATTGCCGGTTCGTGTTTCTTCAAAAGCTCATAACCTTCCGAACGCGCCACGTAAGTCGCCGCGGTGATATCGCCGACTACGTTCAGTGTGGTGCGACACATGTCGAGTATCCGATCCACGCCGAGAATGATCGCGATCAGTGCTGGATTTACGCCGATGGTGACGAGCACGCCGATGATGAACGGAATCGATCCGGAAGGAACTCCCGCCGTGCCGATGCCGCCGAGTATCGCCAGGTAAACAACCATCAGCTGCTGGCCAAGCGAAAGATCGACTCCCGCAAGCTGTGCCAAAAACAGCACGGTTACACCTTCGTACAAAGCGGTGCCGTTCTGGTTGGCCGTTGCGCCGACCGTCAGCACGAAGCTGTTGATCTCCTGCGGCACACCCAGGTTTTCTTCAGAAACCTTTAGCGCCGTCGGTAAAGTCGCATTTGACGAAGACGTTGAAAACGCAGTGAGTATTACCGTCTTGATGCGCCGGAAAAAGTCGAGCGGCGAAAGCCGGGACAGAAAGTAAATCGACAACGAATAAACCCCGAACATGTGCAACGACAGTCCCAGCAAGACTGTAATTACAAACCAGCCCAGCGCCTGCAAGAGGTCGAGCCCGAATCGCGCGGTGTTATTGAACAGCAAGCAAGCCACCGCGTAAGGCGCGAACTTCATGATCATCTCGATGATCTTCGCCGTGATTTCGTAAAGCGCTTCCAACCCGCGCAGCAGCGGCGCGGTGACGGTGACCGGAATCAACGTGATGGCGATGCCGATCACGAGGGCGAAGAACATGAGGTGCAACATGTTTGGCGTGCCCGCGGAGGTGGCTGTGCTCGGGTTGGCGGGAACACCGGCGATTGACGCGAGCGGATTCGAAGGCACGAGAGTGTCGACGACCTGCATTAGCGGCGATGGGACTGCGCCCGACTTCTTCGCCGCCTCGACTGTTTTCGTGGCATCGGTCGCGTAACGTTGCTGCAGCGCCGCGGAAGTCGCTGGATCGATCCGTTTGCCCGGCTTAATTGTGTTTGCCAGCGTCAGTCCAATGACAACCGAGATCGCCGATATGACCAGGCAGTAACCAAAAGATTTCAAACCCACGCGGCCGAGTTTGCGAATGTCGCCGATGCCCGCCACGCCAACCACTAACGAAGCGAAGACGAGCGGCACGACGATCATCAACAGCAGACGCAGGAATAACTGGCCGATTGGCTGGGTCAGGTTGTCGACGATCCAAACAACCCGCGGATGGTCGCCGCCAAAACGATAGTTGACCAGCACGCCCGCGATTACTCCGACCGCCAGCCCAATCAGAATTCTCGTGTGGAGCGCCAGGCCTTTCGGCTTATCCGGCGTCTCATCGTCGAGGTCTGTGGTGACTTCCCGCTCAAAGGCGTCGGACTGGATGGTTTTGTCGGACTTGTTTTTTCTTTTAGCAGGCATGGAATTAAGTTTCGAGTTTCAAGTTTCGAGTTTCAGGTTCCACGTTTCGGCTTTCTGGTTCGCGTCTCTTTTCTTTCGGCATAAGGTCAGTACCACAGCGCGGTAGCGCGTGGGTTGATTTTTGTTGCCGTGTTGATTCTTATGATCACAACACCCACCCGCTACCGCGTGGTGGTACTGACCTCACTACGCCTCTTGAGTCTCCTCGATCGTGCGCTAGCACTGCACGACCAGTCAGAACTTGAAACCTGAAACTTGAAACTTGAAACTAGGTTTTATCTTCCCCAGCGCAGCTTATCGCGCAAGACGTCAAAGTAATTGCGGTTGGTGGGCTGCACCAGATTGAAGGTTGTTTGACTCTTATGAATCATTACCCGATCTTCAACTTTCAGAGAAAATCCGACTTGCCCGTCGAGGGTCAGCGTCACGTCTTCCTGATTCGTTTTCAAGCGCAACTCCACTGCCGCATCGTCGGGCACGACAATCGGACGATTCGAAAGTGTAAAGGGACAAATGGGAGTAATCACGACTGCGTTCATCGAGGGGAAGATAACCGGACCGCCGGCGGACAGGTTGTACGCGGTGGAACCGGTCGGCGTTGAAACAATGAGCCCGTCGGCGCGAAACGAATTCACAAACTGCTGGTTCAGGTAAGCTTCGATTTCAATGATGCGCGCGAGCGCCGACTTGTTGATCACCACGTCGTTAAGCACGCGATTGCTCGTGATTGTTTCGTCCCCGCGCAGCAAATCCACCGCCAGCATCACGCGCCTATCCAAACGATAATTCCCGGCCAGGATCGATTCCAGAGCTTCGTAAAGTTCTTCGATGCGAAACTCCGCCAGATAGCCGAGCCCGCCGTAGTTGATCCCAAGCACAGGAACTTCGGCGTCGCCCATCAAACGCGCCGTAGCGATCATGGTGCCGTCGCCGCCGAGCACGAGGACCAAATCCGCGGTCGCGGCGATCTGCTCTGATTCCACTTGATCCACCGCGCAACCGGTTTGATGTTCAATGCGTTCGCGCTCAATCTCCGGGCCACCAATCAGGGTGATGCCCCGTTGCGCCAGCCAGATCGTCAGCTCACACATCGTCTTCAATGCGTCGGGCTGATGCGGCTTTAGAACTACGCCAATACGCTTGATGGACGAGATCGTCATAGCGTCTGCGGAAAAAATCTACGTCTTAGGGGATTGAAGTGAACGTGGGCAATGGTAACTGCAAGCGCTAACGAGAGCAAAGAGCAAGGAGTGCAAAAAACAGCGGGGCAAGCCCGCCTTCCTGACTTGAGCTGATTCAGCCTTGTGATTGACTTCGTGTTGGATGGCTTTCAAGCTGAGATCAGCACGTAGTCAGGAGTCTCTTAGGTCAGGAAGGCGGGCTTGCCACCGCTCCTGGAGCATAAAGCGCGAGAAATTCGATGTTACCGTCCGCGCCCTGAATTGGAGATTCAATGACGACGCGAACTTCAAGTCCCAATTCCTTTGCAGATGCATTCACTTCTTCGATCACGCGAGCGTGCTGTTGCGGATCCCGCACGATACCGCCCTTCCCAACTTCACCACGTCCAACCTCAAACTGCGGCTTGATGAGCGTTATCAAGCGCCCGGACGACTTCAGCAGCGGCGCAATCGCCGGCATGATCTTGGTTGCCGAGATGAAAGAAACATCCATCACCGCCAGATCAAATTTCACGGAGAAATCGTCCGGCTGAAGATAACGAGCGTTGACGCGTTCCCTGACTTCCACTCTTGCATCGGTGCGCAGTCGCCAATCCAGCTGGTTGTGACCAACATCGACTGCGATAACGCGCCTCGCTCCGTGTTGCAACAGGCAATCGGTGAAGCCGCCCGTAGAAGCGCCGACATCCAGGCACTCAAATCCGTTCACATCGATCTGAAACTCACGCAGCGCGCCTTCGAGTTTTAGGCCGCCGCGGCCGACGTAACGTGACGTCGGATCATCCCCGCCTTTGATACGAATTTGCGCACCGGCAGCGACGGTATCGGAAGGTTTGTTGGCGCGCTGATCGTCGACGAGCACGACGCCGGCCATGACTAAGGCTTGCGCTTTGGTGCGCGACTCAGCCAGGCCACGTTCGACTAAGACCTTGTCGAGTCGCGAGGGTCGCTCAGTTGGCACACGCTTCATCAAAAGCTGTCCAAAGTCCAATGTCCAATGTCCAATGTTCCAACGTCAAGGCAAACAGTAACGCGAACCCTCAAGTCGTTACCAGCAGCCATTCAGGTCAGGCCGCGGACTTTGGACATTGGAATTTGGACTTGGGACTGGTTTTTTCAGGCGTGTCGGCGCGCCGGTTGGGAGATGGCGCGTGGAGAGTCCACCAGATTGAGCTCGCTGGCGCAGGCCGGACACAACCAAACTAAGATGTTTGGCGCGTCTGACCAAAAAAATGAACTGACTTTGCCGGCAACCAGCATTGCCCGGTCGACCGGTAGCCGCTGAAGCGCTTGCACATAGAAAGCTCCGTTGTAGAACTCGCCTTCAGCGCCTTCATCTCGGTGAATACACTCCCGCTCACGAACAACTTGCTTCATGAAAAGCCTGCTTTCTCGCGCCGCAACCGCGAAAAAAATAATGTCCTAGGTAACGTCGGGCTGAACTGGTGAGAGTCAATATCGGGGCATGCAAACTACGATCGGCAATCTCTTAAACGCTTCGGCGCGATAATGCCATCCACTCGCGCCACAGTCAACAACTTCAAAATATTATTAGTGTTGTGGTTTGAATGTCTTCTTGCGCTGGGAGCACATCAGAACCGAGAGCGGTAGCGACCGGCCAAGGAGACAAGTCGACGAGGTGATCGTCAATTCCTACATTTCGAAAGTTGAACATCTGGCCGGTCGCTACCGCTTCCGGTTCTGATGCGGCAAACTGCGCCTCGGTTTCAAGGTCTGCGGGAGCCTTCGAAAATTTCTCTGATTCTCAACAAATCATCGGCGCGGTTCCGGTAACGGCGCGCTTCCTTCATCTCCTCGCGTTCCTGCCTGCGTCTCGCTCGCCACGCTTCAATACGCTCCTCACGTCGCTGTTCCCAGTCGTCTACTTCAACTGGCGCCTGTTTGGCTCTCTTTTCAACTTTTACCGGTTCTATTCGGCCAGGGCGAGGCGCTCCGGATTTTGTGGCGGCAGATGGAGCGGTGAGAACAGGCAACTGTTCAGTCTCCGGCGCCGGCTCCGCTTTGGTCGCTGGTTCGGTGACTTCAGGCGTAGGCAAGGATTCAGCGGCAGCTATGCCTTCGACCCCGGGAATCGCGACGTCCAGCACCGCAGTCGACTGTTTTTGACCACGTTGCTTGTAAATCAGGGCGCCTCCAAGCGCGCCAACCAAAAGTGAAAACATTACGGTCAAGCCAAGCGCGAGACGCTTCCCGGAACGCTCCTTCGCCGCGATTTTCCGGAGCGGCACCACCGGCTGAGCCGAGAGCACAGTCGCTTCTTCGTCGAAATGCGGCTCGGTAAGTGTTGTTTCTGATTCCGGCGGTAAGTTGGTAGTCAATTCAATATCTCAACTTCAATTCGTATGATTACAGTTTTCCCCAAAAGGCTTTTAGCAAACACGAGGCCACGAATGAGTTTCGGTACGGTGCAGGCTAAGTCGTTGCGGATGCTTGTGAGGAGAGCTTTGAAGAGTGAGATTTGGTAACGATATCGTGCACTAAAACAACGCGCCCGTCTGTCTAACAGTCGGGCGCGCGAATTATTTCAGGTCTTGATCGGGGTTCAGCGACTGACTTTCTTCTTAGCCCGGCGATCGTCGAGCACATCAATGCTTTCTTTCACGCGCGTGTAGATACCATCGGCGTCAAGACCATACTTGGCCAGCAAGAGCTTGGCATCGCCATGCGTCACCAGGCGATCGGGAATTCCCATTCTAACTACGCGCACCTTGTCCTGCAGACCGTTCTCTTCGAGCAGCTCAAGCACCGCCGAGCCGAAGCCGCCGGCCAGATACGCTTCTTCGACGGTGATGATCATGCGCTTCGTCTGCGCGAGCGCAAGCAACAGCTGGGCATCGAGCGGTTTTACAAATCGGGCGTTGACTACCGTAGTCTCAATTTTGTCTTTCGCGAGACGCTCGGCAGCCTGCAAAGCCGGATGAACCATTGAACCGTAGGCGACGATAGCAATCTCGCCGTCGTCGCGCAGGATTTCGCCCTTGCCGATTTCCAACAACTGCGGTGCGCGACTAATGTCAGCGCCGACGCCGCTGCCACGCGGATAACGCATCGCGGTCGGCCCAACGTGTTCGATCATCGTGAGCAACATGTCGCGCATCTCGCCCTCGTCTTTTGGCGCCATCACGGTGATGTTGGGAACGGCGCGGAGGTAGGCGATGTCCAAAAGTCCGTGATGCGTCGGGCCGTCGCCGCCGGCGACGCCGCCGCGGTCGAGGCAGAAGTTAACATCGAGGTTCTGGATACACACGTCATGTATCAACTGATCGAAACCACGCTGTAGAAAGGTGGAATAGATCGCGCAGACCGGCTTCAATCCTTCAACCGACATGCCCGCGGCAAACGTCACGCAATGCTGTTCGGCGATGCCCACATCAAACGAGCGTTCGGGAAATTTCTCCAGCGCCGTGCAGATGCCGGTGCCGTCAGGCATCGCGGCGGTTAAAGCAATTATCTTTTCGTCCTGCGCCATTAGTTCCGCGAGGGTGTTGCCAAAAACCGCGGTGTAGGTCGGAGCGCTGGCTTTCGACTGCACGGCTTTGCCGGTTTGCAGATCAAAAGGACCGGTGGCGTGCCAACGATAGTAATCCTTCTCTGCTTGCGGATGACCTTTGCCCTTGGTAGTCAACGCATGGACTAACACTGGCCCATCCTTAATCTGTTGCGCTTCACGCAGTGCCGCGACGAGGGCGATCGGATTATGGCCATCGATGTAGCCGATGTATTTGAAGCCAAGCTCATTGATCAGCGCGCCCGGAAGTACGGCGGCCGCAATCGCATCTTTCATCGTCTTGGCTGCATGATGTAGTCGTTCACCGACCGAAGGAATCGCCAGCAGTTTCTCTTCAACCTCGTCCTTAAACCGGTGATAACTGCCCGCGCCGCGAATTCGATTCAGATAACCGGTCAACGCGCCAACCGCCGGCGCGATCGACATTTCATTGTCGTTCAGAACAACTATCAGCCGGCTCTTGAGATGGCCCGCCTGATTGATTGCTTCCATCGCCATGCCACCGGCCAGAGACGCGTCGCCGATTAGCGCCACCACATGATGGTCCTGATGATTCTTGTCGCGCGCGATCGCCATTCCCAGCGCCGCGGATAACGACGTCGAGGCGTGACCGGCGCCGAACGTGTCGTATTCCGATTCGTCGCGCCGCAGGAAACCGCTGATGCCGTCATACTGTTTTATAGTCGGCAACAAATCGCGCCGGCCGGTCAGGATCTTGTGCGCGTAAGCCTGGTGGCCGACGTCCCAAACCAGACGATCGCGCGGCGTATCGAAGGCATAGTGCAGCGCCACTGCCAACTCGATGGCGCCGAGCGACGCGCCGGTGTGGCCGCCGATGCGCGACATTGTTTCCAGGATGTATTGCCGAATTTCCTCAGCTACCGGCTGCAACTGCTCAAGAGGGAGCCGCCGCAGGTCTGCAGGTTCGTTTATGTTTTCAAGAAGCATTGGCGCGTATTGTAGCGTGCTGTTTCAAATTTTTACTACTCACAAAACTTTCACCGGGGCCTGAAGCGTGGCAGTAGCCCGACCGTCAGGGAGGGGCGTGGCAGAAGCCCGACCGTCAGGGAGGGGCTTGGCAGCAGCCCGACCGTCAGGGAGGGGCGTGGCAGTAGCCCGACCGTCAGGGAGGGGCTTGGCAGAAGCCCGACCGTTAGGAAGGGCTCTGACACCGGTGATTGAAATAACGAGCCCTCCCTCACGGTCGGGCTACTGCCCCGTTTATGCTTCACCTCTCGGTTGCCTTTGCGGTGTAAAGTACTCTGCTCGAATGAGAAAGTCAATCCCTTAATCTTTCCAGACTTTTGCCGGCCGCCCCACGTCTAAGCCTCGTAACTCGGGAGCCCAACCCCAGACGTCTCGTCATCAATCAACACGCAAAAAGGAGTCGGAAAACAAATGTCTTTAAGAAAAGTTTTGGCAGCAGTCGCGGGAATGACCTTCGCCTGCGGAATGGGCGTCATGGCCGCAAACGGCCAGGAACCGCAGTCGCCGTCAGCGGGACAGGATAACGCGGTCCGCGCTGAACGTTTGGAGCGGATGCAAAAGCGTCGCGAGCGCCTGCGACAACGCGAAGGATTAGCCGGTGAACGCAGAATGGGCCCGCACGCCGGCATCGACCGGTTCATGCGCGAACTTAATCTCACCGACGCGCAGCGCCAGCAGCGGCGCGCCATAATCGAGCGCCGGCTGGAAAGCACTAAGGCTCAGCGCGAAGAACTCTTCAGGCTTGGCGAGAAGCGACGGGCGGGCACCTTCACTCCGGAGGATGAAGCGCGTGCGAAGGCACTGCATCAGGAATTGCGCAGCTCGAGGGAAGGCATTCGTGCCGAAATGGAGGCTGTGCTGACAGCGGAACAGAAAGCAAAGATCGAGCAACTGAAGGCAGAGCGCAAACAGCGCATCGAACAACGGCTGAAGGAACGCCAGGAGCGATTGAACAAACAACAGCTCTAGGATTCAGCGCAACGACGGTTTGTAGGGGCGGACCTGCGTGTCCGCCCCTGATTCCGAAGACAGTACCGACACACAGGTCCGCGCCTACAGGTAAAGCTCACACCCCGATACCAACCAGTCCGGGAGCACAACAGTTTGATTGCGCCGCCGCTGTCACTTCAGCGTCCGTCGTGCTTGCGGCATTGTCACCGCACTCGCACGCCGCGCTCTCCGGAAGATTATCCTGGAGCACAACAAAAACCTCCCACTCGTTGCCGTCCGGATCCCTCACCCAGGTTTTGTCCTGCGTCGCGTAACAACAATTGGTTTGCATTTCGTCGCGCGTAAGCAGCCCTACCTGCACCCATTGATCGCGCATCGCCAGCACATCCGCCGTCGACTTCACCTGGATTCCCAGGTGCGAAAGCGCGCCGCGTTCGTTGAAGGAGTTTTGGTTGAGCGTCAGGTTTAGCGGCGGGTTTTGCACGTCAAACTTTGCGTAGCCGGTCCGCACTTTGCTGGGTTCAATGCCAAGCAGTCTGCGATAAAACTCAATACTCGTTTCCACGTTCCGCACGTTTAGAGCCAGATGGGCCTTCAGCGCCTGCACCGGATTTTCCAACTTGCTTTCCATGACTTTCCTCCTCTAATATTCACATTCGTCAAAGCGAATATGTGCACAGCTTACTCCCGGCGAACATATCTGTCAAGACGAATGTGAAGCTCGTGGTAGCACGGGATGCCGTGCCCCAACCCGATGAAATGGAAACTGCGATCAAGCCGATGAAACCGGAGCACTGGGAAGCGGTGCGCGCAATCTACCTTGCGGGTATAGCTACGGGCGAGGCGACTTTTGAAACTGAGGCGCCCAATTGGACTGACTGGACCCAGTCGCACTTGCCAGCGCCGCGTCTGGTCGCCTTGTCAGGCAAAGCTGTAGTCGGGTGGGCGGCTTTGAGCCGTGTCTCGTCGCGCGCCGCCTACGCTGGCGTGGCGGAGGTGAGCGTTTACGTTGACGAGCAGAGGCGCGGCCAGGGTATTGGATCCTTGTTGCTCAAGGCCCTGGTAGCGGGTTCGGAGAACGCAGGCATTTGGACTCTGCAAGCGAGCATTTTTCCGGAGAATGTGGCGAGCATTCTGTTACACAAGTCCTGCGGCTTTCGCGAACTTGGGAGGCGGCAGCGCGTCGGCAAACTCCACGGCATTTGGCGCGACACAGTGCTCTTGGAACGTCGTAGCGAGGTCGTCGCTATTGACTGATTTGTGACTGATTTTGCAAGCAAGATCCGGATAGAATTTCCCGATATTTTACAGCTAAATTGTGCGTCCGTTAAGGAACTCGCGGGCGCTGAAATTCGTAATAAATAAACCGCCAAAACGGTCAAGCAACAAAGTGGCAAAAAAAGAATACAGCATCGCATTTCTCTTCAAGGCGCTTGCCGATCAGACGCGTTTGCGTCTGATTAATTTGATTGGAAACGACGAGGTTTGCGTCTGCTTTTTTGTCGAAGTTTTGAAGTTGAATCAACCAAAAATTTCGCGTCATCTCGCCTACCTACGCCGGGCGGGAGTCGTGCAAGCGAGACGCGACGGCAAGTGGATTCATTATCGTCTGGTGGAACCGCCGGATCCTCATGCCGCTAACATTTTCCGGGAGGTGCGCGCGGGCCTCGCAAACGATCCGGCGATGAAAAACGATCGCGCGCGACTCGAAACAATCTGCTGCGCGCCGAAACTTCCGGTCCAACTTCAGCGGGCTCCGATTCCAGCAAGCCTAACCGCCTGAGAGCCGCATAAAACAAAAAAGGACAGAACATGGTTACCGCTATCGAACCGCTCCTGCGTGAACAATTAATCGATCGTCGTCAAAGACTGGAAACAGCGTCGAGTGCTTTTCACCGCCCGGCGGAATTAACGCGCCTGCTCCACGAAGTCGACGAGGCGCTTCATCGGATGGACATCGGCACTTACGGTCTATGCGAGGTTTGTCATGACCCAGTGGAACCGGAACGTTTGCTTGCCGATCCTTTGACGCGATTCTGTCTCGGCGATCTAACGCCGCGCGAACAGCGCGCGCTGGAAGAGGACTTGGAACTGGCGGCGCGGATTCAAATGGGATTACTGCCGCCGGCCACTCAGAAGATCGATGGCTGGGAAGTTTGTTATCACTACCAACCGGCCGGAGCGGTGAGCGGCGACTACTGCGATCTGATCAAAGGCGACGACCGATCGCTGCACTTCGTGCTGGGCGACGTTTCCGGCAAAGGGGTGGCGGCCTCGATGTTGATGGCCCATCTCAACGCCATGTTTCGCACGTTGATTTCGATCAACTTGCCGCTCGAGCAGATCGTGGAACGCGCCAGCCGCGTCTTTTGCGAAAGCACTCTGCCAACGCAATACGCGACGCTGGTGTGCGGTCGCGCCAACACAACCGGTACCGTCGAAATTTGTAATGCCGGTCACTTGCCGCCGTTGCTGGTCCAGAAGAGCGGCGTCACCAGCATCGAGGCAACCGGTTTGCCGGTCGGCGTCTTTTGCAGCGAAAGTTTTTCTGTCAGTCGCGTGCAAATGAGCAAAGGCGATACGTTGTTTCTCTACACCGACGGCTTTTCCGAAAGCCTCGATGGCGGCGGCAACGAATACGGCGCGGAGCGGATTTCGCAGCTGCTGAACGACAACCACAGCCTTTCGCCCGACTCGATCCTTTCGTTGTGCCGCCAGGAATTGCATACCTTCGCTGAAGGAAGAGTGCCGCGAGACGACCTGACGCTGATGGCGATCACGCGAACGGCGTAGGTTGGGCTCAGATCGACTCTCCCATCAGGCCTGAAGTTCAGAGTTCAGCCTTTAGGCTGCGCTTTTCAAAACGCAAGCTAAAGCTTGAACTCTGAACTTCATGAGTGCCGAGCTATCGTCTCCTTGACAATCCGTGTCTGCGGATTAGAATGATTTTCCGCCTGTGCAGGCTGCGGAGATGTGGCCGAGTGGCTGAAGGCGGCGGTTTGCTAAACCGTTAAGGGTCTTAAAAGCCCTTCACAGGTTCGAATCCTGTCATCTCCGCCAGTTTCAGTGGTCAGTAGTCAGTGGTCAGTAGTCAGTAGACAGGTTGCTGCTGATTACGGATTACAGACTACTGACCACTTTTATTATTCGCACTGACCACTGACCACTGACCACTGACCACCGACCACTGACTATGGTTCGCGTCCGCT
>Ga0207650_10000512_pt1 | contig 32392 bp, 27 predicted proteins | sample KBSS63metaG_FD_184325 | JGI IMG/M metagenome (GOLD analysis project Ga0207650, IMG submission 184325) | Switchgrass rhizosphere microbial communities from Kellogg Biological Station, Michigan, USA - KBS S6-3 metaG (SPAdes) (version 2) | ecosystem: Host-associated > Plants > Roots > Rhizosphere...
CCAAGGCAGCGTCGATTTGTCCCACGTGGAAATCCTCGTGCTGGACGAAGCCGACCGCATGCTCGACATGGGCTTTGTCCATGACGTGAAAAAGGTCCTCGCCCGCCTCCCGGCCAAACGTCAGAATCTGCTGTTCTCGGCAACGTTCTCTCAGGACATCACGGCCCTGGCCGGCAAGCTGCTGCACAACCCTGAGCGCATTGAAGTCACGCCGCCGAACACCACGGTCGAGCGTATCGAGCAACGCGTCTTCCGCCTGGCCGCCAGCCACAAGCGTGCGCTGCTGGCCCACCTGATCACCGCCGGCGCGTGGGAACAGGTGTTGGTGTTCACCCGTACCAAGCACGGCGCCAACCGTCTGGCCGAGTACCTGGACAAGCACGGCCTCACCGCTGTCGCCATCCACGGTAACAAAAGCCAGAACGCGCGCACCAAAGCCCTGGCCGACTTCAAGGCCGGTTCCGTGCGCATCCTGGTGGCCACCGATATCGCCGCCCGCGGCTTGGATATCGACCAACTGCCACACGTGGTCAACTTCGAGCTGCCAAACGTCGATGAAGACTACGTGCACCGTATCGGCCGTACCGGCCGTGCCGGTCGTTCGGGTGAAGCCATTTCCCTGGTTGCACCGGACGAAGAAAAACTGCTGAAAAGCATCGAGCGCATGACCAAGCAGAAAATCGCCGACGGCGACCTGATGGGCTTCGATGCCAGCGCCGTAGAGGCTGAGAAGCCTGAAGTGCGCGAGCGTCCGGACGTGCGCAACCCACGCAACCCACGCGGTCCGAAGGGTGATGGCCCGAACGGCGGCGGTGGTGGCGGTGGTCGTCGCGACAAGGGCAAGGACAAGGGCGGCAAGGAAAAAGCGCCTACCAACGGCCGTGGCGAACGCCCAGCCCGCGAGCAGAAGCCCCGTGAAGGCACCCCGGCCCGCGAACAGCGCCAGCCGAGTCAGCCGCCACGCGCCGCCGCTGACCGTGCCCCGGACGAGTTCCTCGACGACGACGTGGATAACTTCGGCAACCGCGTTGACTACGTGCCTCAGGCCAAGCCGGCCCAAGGCCGTGGCCGTCGTCCCGGCGCGCCTGCACAAGGTGCGGGCGCAGGCGCTCCACGTGGCGGTCAGCCACAAGGCGCTCGCCAGAACGGCCCACGCAACAGCAGCGGCGGCACCACCGGCACTCCACCGGCCAAGCGCAGCGGCCCGCGTAATGGCGCACCGCGTGACGGCCAAGCCCGTCGCGAAGACTCGCGCAGCAACAACCGCCGCCCAGCCCGTGACGACCAGCCTCGCTTGTCCGAACCGGCCGTGCAGAATCCGCGCGGTGGCCCAGCGCCAAAGATCATCCACAAGGAGTCGAAAGCGGATCGCTTCCCGACACCCGAGCAACTGGATCAGTTGCCAGGCCGTCCTCGTGGTGAAAAGCCAGCATTGCTGACTCGCAACCGCTGAGTTTTTAGCCCCATAAAAAATGCCCCGTATCTTTCGATGCGGGGCATTTTTTTTGGACTCAATAACGATCCAATGTGGAAGGGGCGGTGCGACGATTCGACTTGCCCCCGATAGCTGAGTGTCAGCTGACCTACTTTTAACTGACACACCGCTATCGAGGGCAAGCCCTCTCCCACAAGGACCGCATTGCCAAGCCAGACATTACTTCTGCTTGACGCCTTCCAGCGAGATGTCCAGGTCCACAGTCTGCGAGGACGGGCCTGGGCCTTTGATGCCGAAGTCGTTCAGGTTGACGGTGGTCTTGGCGTTGAAGCCAGCACGTTCGCCGCCCCATGGATCCTTGCCTTCACCATTGAAGGTCGCCTTGAAGGTCACAGGCTTGGTCACGCCGTGAAAGGTCAGGTCGCCCGTTACGTCAGCGGTTTTCTCGCCGGTAGATTTAACGGCGGTGGACACGAACTTGGCGTCGGCGAACTTGGCAACGTCCAGGAAGTCTTTGCTGGCGATGTGCTTGTCACGCTCTGCGTGGTTGGACCACAGGCTGGCGGTTTTCACGTCGACCGCGATTTTGCTGGCTTCCGGCTTGGCAGCATCCCAGCTGAAGGTACCATCCCAGTCCTTGAAGGTACCGTGGATGTAGCTGTAGCCCAGGTGGCTGATTTTCCAGTCGATGAAGGCGTGCTGGCCTTCTTTGTCGATCTTGTAGTCAGCCGCCATCACCTGACCTGCAGACAGCAGGGCAGTACCGATGGCCAGAGCAGCGAGAGTCTTTTTCAACATGCTTTCTATTCCTTGTGAGTCGAGGTTGAACATCAGGCTTTGCGCCCCAGCATTCGCGTAAGGGTCACATCACGATCAATAAAGTGGTGTTTCAACGCAGCCACGCCGTGCAAGCCGGCAAAGACCACCAACACCCAAGCGAGGTACAAGTGCACCACGCCCGCAGTGTCTGCCTGGTCCGGTAGACCGGAAACCACGGCAGGAATTTCAAACAGGCCAAACACCGGGATACCGACACCGTCTGCGGTGGAAATCAGGTAACCGGCGATCATCACGGCGAACAGCCCGAGATACAGGAACGCGTGGCCGAACGCCGCACCGATACGGGTCAGGCGGCTGTAGCTGGCCAGCGGTGGTGGTGGCGGGCTTACCAGGCGCCAGACGATACGCACCAGCATGATGGCGAACAGCGTGATGCCAATGCTCTTGTGCAGGTCCGGCGCGTCTTTGCGCCAGGCGCTGTAGTAGTCGAGGCCGACCATCCACAAGCCCAGGGCGAACAAGCTGAACACCACCAGGGCCACGCCCCAATGCAAAACAATACTGACCCAACCATAGCGGGCCGAAGAATTACGTAGCTGCATGTCCCAAATCCCGTAAGAGCTGCGCCCAAGACTAGCGATTTACCTATCGAATTAAAGCGGAAAATTTCGCTTTGAAATATCGAGAAATACGATCAAGAGCCTATGCACAATAAGTTAACCAAGGATTAAGGACTATTCCTAAGAAACGTGACAGACCGTCCTGTGTTTACCGCGAATTCCCTCACAATAGGTTGTGACACGCGCCACCATTGCATAGGCTTGCGCGATTGTTTTACCTGCGCTCGCCGCAGGACCGCTTCGAGGAGAGAACCGATGGGCTTGAACAACCAGTGGATGCAACGCGACCTCGCGGTGCTGTGGCATCCCTGCACCCAGATGAAAGACCACCAGCAACTGCCGCTGATCCCGATCAAGCGCGGCGAAGGCGTGTGGCTGGAAGACTTCGAAGGCAAGCGCTACCTCGACGCCGTCAGTTCCTGGTGGGTCAACGTGTTTGGCCATGCCAACCCGCGCATCAACCAGCGCATCAAGGACCAGGTCGACCAACTGGAACATGTGATCCTCGCCGGTTTCAGCCATCAACCGGTGATCGAACTGTCCGAGCGCCTGGTGCAAATGACGCCCGAAGGCCTGACCCGCTGCTTCTACGCCGATAACGGCTCGTCGTGCATCGAAGTCGCGCTGAAAATGAGCTTCCACTATTGGCTCAACCGCGGCCTGCCGAACAAAAAGCGTTTCGTCACCCTGACCAACAGCTACCACGGCGAAACCATCGCCGCGATGTCGGTGGGCGACGTGCCGCTGTTTACCGAGACCTACAAGGCGCTGCTGCTGGACACCATCAAGGTGCCAAGCCCGGACTGCTACCTGCGCCCCGAGGGCATGAGCTGGGAAGACCACTCGCGCACGATGTTCCTGGCCATGGAACAGACCCTGGCCGAGAACCACGACACCGTCGCCGCCGTGATCGTCGAACCGCTGATCCAGGGCGCCGGCGGCATGCGCATGTACCACCCGGTTTACCTCAAGCTGCTGCGCGAGGCCTGCGACCGCTACGGCGTGCACCTGATCCACGACGAAATCGCCGTAGGCTTCGGCCGCACCGGCAGCATGTTCGCCTGTGAACAGGCGGGTATCCGCCCGGACTTCCTGTGCCTGTCCAAGGCCCTGACCGGCGGCTACCTGCCACTGGCGGCCGTGGTCACCACCGATGACGTCTACGACGCCTTCTACGACGACTACCCGACCCTGCGCGCCTTTCTGCACTCCCACAGCTACACCGGCAACCCGCTGGCGTGTGCGGCCGCGTTGGCGACCCTGGATATATTCGAAGAAGACAACGTCATCGAAAACAACAAGGCCCTGGCCCAACGCATGGCCACGGCCACTGCGCACCTGGTGGACCACCCGCATGTGTCGGAAGTGCGCCAGACTGGCATGGTGCTGGCCATCGAGATGGTCCAGGACAAAGCCACCAAGACCGCCTACCCGTGGCAGGAACGTCGTGGCCTGAAGGTATTCGAGCACGCCCTGGAACGTGGTGCGCTGTTGCGGCCACTGGGCAGTGTGGTGTATTTCCTGCCGCCGTATGTGATCACGCCGGAGCAGATCGACTTCCTCGCCGAAGTCGCCAGCGAGGGCATTGATATCGCCACCAACAGCAAGGTCAGTGTGGCGGTGCCGAAGGACTTCCACCCAGGTTTCCGCGATCCGGGCTAATACCAGCCCCTGTAAGAGCTCGCGCTTGAAAAACCTTTTCAGAGAACAGAAATGAGACTGTCCCGCTTTTTTACCGACACCCCGCTGAGCCTCGGCGACCACGAGCTGCCTGAAGCCCAGGCGCATTACATCAGCCGCGTGCTGCGCATGGGCGAAGGCGATGCCGTGCAATTGTTCGACGGCTCCGGCCAGGAGTTCCTGGGCAGCTTGCTCGAAGTCGGTAAAAAGCGCGTCACTGTGCAACTCACCGAAAGCGTTGCGGGCCAGGCCGAATCGCCGCTGCATATCCATCTCGGCCAGGGCCTGTCCCGTGGCGAGCGCATGGATTGGGCGATTCAGAAAGCCACCGAACTGGGCGTCAACGCGATCACGCCGATTTTCAGCGACCGCTGCGAAGTGCGCCTCAAGGATGAACGCGCCGACAAACGCCTGCTGCACTGGCGCCAGGTGGCCATCAGCGCCTGCGAGCAATGCGGGCGTTCGACGGTGCCGCTGATTCACCCACCGCTGTTGCTGGCGGACTGGTTGAAGCAGACCGAGGCAGATTTGAAGCTGGTGCTGCACCCGGTGGCCGAGCCGATGGTCAGCCACGCCAAGCCCTCGAGCCTGGCCTTCTTGATCGGGCCTGAGGGTGGGTTGACCGACGCAGAAGTCCAAGCGGCCCAAGGTGCCGGCTACCACGCCGCCCGCCTCGGCCCGCGCGTCTTGCGTACCGAGACGGCGCCGGTGGTGGCGCTGGCTGTGGCCCAACAACTCTGGGGCGACTTCTAACCCTCTTGATTGGGTGACCAAGCCGTTACATCACTCCACCGGATCACTCACTGGCTTGGCAATAATCGCCTTCAACTCACGGGTCATCGGGAATTCCAGGTTCAAGCCCTTGGGCGGAATCGGTGATTCAAACCAGCGCTGGTAAATCCCGTTGATCTCCCCACTGCGATAAAGGTCGCCAAGAGTCTCGTTGACCACTGCGAGAAATTGCGAGTCGTCCTTGCGCACCATGCAGCTGTAGATTTCCCGCGACTGCTCCTCCCCCACCACCACCCAATTGTGCGGGTCCTTGGCCTTGGCGCGCTCGCCGTAAAGCAACGCGTCATCCATGTAGAATGCCGCCGCGCGGCCGGTCTCGAGCATCTTGAATGCTTCGCCATGGTCCTTGGCGCTGATCACGAACATATTGGCCTTGTGCTCGGCGTTGTAGCTTTTGAGGAAACGCTCATTGGTGGTACCGGCGGTGGTCACTACGTTCTTGCCCGCAAGATCGGCAAAGCCTTGGATGCCACTGTCCTTGGCCGTCAGCAATTGCCCCTTCACGTAGATAAACCCGTAGGAAAACGCCACCTGCTTCTGCCGCTCGGCCGTCACGCCGGTGGAGCCGCATTCCAGGTCGACAGTGCCGTTCTGCACCAGCGGAATACGCGTTTGGGACGTCACCAGGGTGTACTTCACATCGAGCGTGGGCACCCCGGTTTTCTGCCGAACGCGCTCGACGATCTTATCGGCCAGCTCCACCGAATAGCCCATGGGTTTGCCACTGTTATCCCCGACGTAGGAAAACGGCACCGACGCATCGCGATAGCCCAACGTGATGGACTGGGCGTCAGCGATCTTGCCCAGCGTGCCGTCCAACGGCGCTGGGTTCGCATGGGCTTGAGCGCCCAGCAAAAGCCCCAGGGTGCAGCCGGTCAACAGGATTTTTTTCATTGTTATTCTCCGTGGGGCTTTCGGTTATTTTCGTACCGCAATCACGCTGATTTCCACCAGCACACTCGGCCGCGCCAGCTCCGCTTGCAGGGTTGTGCGCGTCGGCGCCATGCCCGAGAGGAACACCAGGTCCTTGAAGGTCACTGCGCCCGAGAGGCGCTCATTGCTGCTGATTCGGGTGATGGTCATCAATACATCCTCATGCGGCGCGGGGCGCAAGGCCCTGCATATCAATGGAAGGCGCGTGTTGCCCGATCAACTCAGCCAGCAACTGGCCACTGCCGCACGCCAGGGTAAAACCAAGGGCGCCGTGGCCCAGGTTCAGCCACAGGTTGCGATAGACACTGGCACCAATCAGCGGCACGCCCGTAGGGGTGGCCGGGCGCATACCCGCCCACTCCACCGCATGGGCGTAATCGCCCGCCAAAGGAAATGTCTCCAGCGCCTGGCGCTTCATCAGCGCCAGGCGCTTGGGTTCAAGGCTGGCGTCGAAGCCGACGATATCCACCATGGCTGCCACCCGCAGTTGTTCGCCGATGCGCGCATAGACAATCTTGCGGTCGTAGTCGGTGATGCTCACGTTCGGCGCCTGGTGCTGCGCGTCAATCGGCACACTGAGGCTGTAACCCTTGAGCGGGTACAGCGGCAGCGGCACACCCAACTCCGCGCTGCGATACCCGGCCGCCAGTGCCAGATGCTCGACCGGCATCACCTCTGCGCCCAGTTCGATAGCCTGCACCACACCGTCAGCGTGGCGAATGCCGGTGACCTTGCGCCCCAGCAAAAAGCGGCAGCGGCCGGACGCTTCAAGCCGCGCCGCCAAGCGCTGGCAGAAGGCATGACAATCCGCCACCTCCTCATTCGGCGTGTAGATCCCGCCGACAAAACCACCGCCCGCCAGCGCCGGCTCCAGGCGTGCGCAATCAGCGGCCGACAGCACCTGCTGCTGAAGGATATCGGTGACCTTGCTGCGGGCATGTGCAAAGGAACTGGCGTTGCGGAAGGTGACCAGTTTGCCGTTGCGCCGCCAGTCGAAGCCGTCCAGGTGATCATCCTCGCGCCATTGCTGCAACGTGTCCTGGCTCAGGGAGGCAAGTCGCAGCAGGTGGGCGGTATTGCGTGTGTTCACCGAGCTACGGCAGGCGCCGAGGAACGCGGTCATCCAGCGCCATTGCTGAGGGTCGAGGCGTGGGCGCAGCTTCAACGCCGAGTCACCGCGCAACAGCCAACCGATGGCCTGAAGCGGCACGCCGGCATCGGCCAGCGGCGCCACATAGCGATAGGACAATTGCCCGCCATTGGCAAAACTGGTTTCACTGCCCAGGGTCTCGCACGCGTCGATCACCGTCACCTCATGGCCCGCACGCACCAGCGCATACGCGCTGGCCAGACCAATCACCCCACCCCCAATGATGTGCACCATTCCCGCCGTCCGCCGTTGAATCAAGAGGCCTCAAGCCTAGGGGCAGGTGACAGGCCGCCGACAATGAATAAAGATGGGTCACCTATAAACAAAGGTTATGGACTTGCCATGCGCTTGCGTCATATCGAAATTTTCCAGGCCATTCGCCAGACCGGCTCCGTCAGCGCCGCCGCACAACTGCTGCATGTGTCGCAACCGGCGGTGACCAAGGTGTTGCAGCACGCCGAATTGCAGCTGGGCTTCCCTCTGTTTCTGCGCGTACGCGGCAAGTTGCAGCCCACGCCGGAAGCCCTGGCGCTGGAAAGCGAAGTGGAGAAAGTCACCGAAAGCCTGCAAGGCGTACGCCGCCTGGCCAAGAGCCTGCGCCGTGCACCGGGCCACAGTGTGCGCATCGGCGCGATCCCGGCGCTGGCCCTGTCGCTGCTGCCGCCAGCTATTCTTGAGTGGAAGCGCGATTACCCGGACATGGCCTGTGAGTTGTCCAGCGACCACAGCCGCGAGCTGGTGCAGAAGCTGCTGATGCGGGAGATTGACCTGGCGCTGACGCTCAACTTCTCTGGTCATCCAGGGCTGACCACGCAAGTGTTGGCCAACGGCGTGTTGGTGGCATTGGCGTCCAAAGGCTATTGGTCTGATGCCGAGCTGAGCAGCCCACTGCCCCTGGCTGACCTGGCGGGTACGCCGCTGATAGGTCTTTCCAGCGCCGACCCGCTGGCGGCTAAACTCGACAGTTACCTGGAACACGTCGACCCGCCGCCAAGGGTGACGATCTCGGTGCAAACCTACTCGCTGGCCCGTGCGATGGTGGAATCCGGCGCCGGCCTGACGGTAATCGACCCCTTCACCGCCCTGGGTGCTTCGACCGCCACCACCTGCATCCGCACGCTCACCCCGCCGCTGCCGATCACGCTGTACGCCCTGACCCGCGCCGATGAACCGCCGCCGCATATGCTGGCTAATCTGCTGGAGATCTTCGGCCACCGTGCCCGGGCGTTATTGGAGCGGCTCTAACAGCATACCGATGATCTAATGTGGCCCGCTCCCACAGGGCTACAGCACGTAATGCATGATCGCCACAAAGTGCAGCAGGCTCCCGCCAATCACAAACAAATGCCAGATCCCATGGGAATGCCGCAGGCGGTCCTCCAGGGCAAAAAAGATGATGCCGACGGTGTACAACACCCCACCCGATGCGAGCCATACAAACCCCGCCATGCCCAGTGCGGCGATCAGCGGCTTGACCGCCACCAGCACGATCCAACCCATCACCGCGTAGATCACGATCGACAGGATGCGCGCCTCGGAGCGCGGCTTGATCTCCTGCAGGATGCCGATCACCGCCAGCCCCCACACAATCCCGAACAACGTCCAGCCCCATGGCCCGCGCAGCGTCACCAGGCAAAACGGCGTGTAACTGCCGGCGATCAACAGGTAGATCGAAAAGTGATCGACCTTCTGCATGATCTCTTTTCGCCGTCCCTGCACGCTGTGGTAAACCGTCGACGCGCTGTACAGCACCATCAGCGTAAAGCCATAAATCGCCACGCTGACGATCTTCCAGGGGCTGCCATCCAGGCTCGCCACCACCAACATCCACACGGCGCCAATACACGCCGCGACTGCACCGAGCAAATGGCTCCAGGCGTTGAACCGTTCCCCGTGATACATCTGTCACTGACCTCCTGTAACCGTTAAACACTGGCTGGCAAGCGTCCAGCCTTGCGCATAAGAGTGCAAGCAGGTTATGACGTTCCGAGGACGCCAGACGGTTTTGCGGGCACAATCGACCGCATTCGAACAAGAGCCCATGGCCATGCTGATCGACGAAGAATTCACCCTCAAGAAACTGGAAATCTTCCTGGCGTTCATGCGCACCGGCAACCTGGCCCGCGCCGCCGCCGAGCTGCAGACCAGCAACGTCAGTGTACACCGCGCCATCCACTCCCTGGAAAACGCCCTGCGCTGCCCGCTGTTCAAGCACGAGGGGCGCAACCTCACGCCGCTGGAAAGCGCTTACGTATTGGAAGAGCGCGCGCAGAAACTGGTGGCCGACGTGGTCGACAGCGTACGCCTCACCCGTGAAGCCGCCGGGTTCTCCGCCGAGCGCTTCAAACTGGGCTCACTGTATTCGCTGACCGTGAAGACCGTGCCGCAACTGATCATGGGTCTTAAGATCCGCCGCAGCGAACTCAATATCGACCTGATCCTGGGCTCCAACTTCGACCTGCTCTACAAGCTCAAGAACATGGAAGTGGACGCGATCCTCATCTCCCTGGACGAACACGCCAACGACCCCGATTGCGAGCAGATCGCGCTGTTTTCCGACGACATCTTCCTCGCCACCCCGGCCGACTCGCCCTTCGACCGCGAACACGAAATCGACCTCGCCGACGTGCGCGACGCGACCTTCATCACCCTCACCCAAGGCTTCGCCACGCACCAGGATGGCAATCGCGTGTTCAAGCAAGCGGGGTTCGAGCCGAAGGTGGCGATGCAGGTGAATGACATCTTTACGCTGCTGAGCATGGTCAGTTCGGGGGTGGGTTATGCGCTGTTGCCGGGGAGGATTGCGGCGGTGTATGAAAACCGGGTGAAGTTGATACCGCTGCAACCCAGGTATCGGTTGCAGCAGCATATTGGGGTGGTGTTTTTGAAGGCCAAAGAAAGGGATCCAAACCTGCTGGCGTTGCTGGCAGAGTGTCGGATGTATGCCAACCGCCAGGTGCCGGCCTGACACACCGCTATCGGGGGCAAGCCCCCTCCCACACTGGGTACGATTCCAAGCCTACATTTGAAATGCCATCAAATGTGGGAGGGGGCTTGCCCCCGATGGCGCCACGCGAGGCACCGCGAAAGCTAACCGACCAGACCACGCACAATGAAATAGAGCAGCGAAGGCCCAAGCAGGCAGCCCAGCCCGGTGTGGAACGTCGCCGTCAGCGCACCATAAGGCACCAACCGCCGATCCGTCGCCGCCAGACCCGCCGTCACCCCACTCACCGTACCGGCCAAGCCACCAAACACCATCGCCGAACGCGGGTTATCCAACCCCATCCAACGCGCCGCGACCGGCGTGCCGACCATCACCAGAATCGCCTTGATCAACCCGGTGGCAATCGACAGCGCCATCACATCCGAGGTCGCGCCAATGGCCGCACCGGTCACCGGGCCGACGATGTAAGTCACGGCACCCGCGCCGATGGTGGTCATGCTGACGGCATCGCGATAACCGAACACCCAGGCCATGCTCGCGCCAACGATAAACGGCAAGATCGTGCCCAACAGCAGCGCGATCACGCCAATCATTCCGGCCTTGCGGGCTTCGGTGGCTTGCACTTCAAACGCCGTGGCGACGATGGCAAAGTCGCGCAGCATCGCGCCGCCCATCAGGCCGATGCCGGAGAACAGCGCCAGGTCAGCCAGGCCTTTCTGGCCGCCCGTAACGGTGCCGCCGACCCAGGCCAGGACCAGACCGATGACGATGGCAATCGCCGAGCCATGAATGCGCCCAAACGTCAGGCGCTTGGACAGCACCACGGAAATCCACATGACCACGCCAACGAAGGCAAACGCGGTGATCAGGCCGTTATGTTCCAAGCCTTTTTCAATGAGATCCCACATATCAGCGACCTCCCACTGGCGCGATCAGCGGCTCTTCATCGGGTAACGGCTCACCCTTGTGAGTGCGACTGATCAGGGCGATGGTGCAACCACAGACCACCACCGAACCAATCGCGGCGAGCACCGCCACCGGGCCGCCGTGCAGGGCCGTCACGACGTTTTGTTGCGCGGCCATTGCCACGACCACGGGGATGTACATGGCGCCCCAGAAGCCGACGCCCATTTCGCAATCCTTGGTCATGCCGCCGCGTTTTTGCATCCACAAGCGGGCGCAGATCAGCAGGATCATCGCGATCCCCACCCCGCCCACGTTGGATTTGACACCCAGCAACACACCGAGCATGTCGCCCATGATCACACCCGCAAGCGTGCAGATCGCCAGCAGTGCCACACCGTAAATAATCATTGTTGTTGTCCTCAAAGTGCTCGATCGAAATTGTTGTTTTTGTGCTTCGAAAGCCTTGGGTGGTGCTTTATCGGTGGCGGCGTTCCTCCTCTTGCAGCAGGGCCTGCAAGGTGTCCAGGCGTGCGCCTTCGCAGGCGATCACCGTGCCCTGTTCAAACACCCGGCGTGACAGGCCGGTGAGCACCGCGCCCGGAGGCAGTTCGATTTGCAGGCGCACACCGCGCTCATAGGCGCTTTGCACGGTGCCGCGCCAGTCGACGACGCGGCACATATTGAAGGCCAGGTCATCGCGCAATTGCTCGGGGTGATGGATCGGCCGCGCGCGGGTGCTGCTCAGGTAGGTGATGCGCGGTGCCTTGAGCGGCACGAAGGCGCGCGCCAGGGCCTGGGCAGGCGCTTCCAGCAACGCGCAATGCGACGGCACGCTGACAGCCAGGCGCTTGGCGATGCCGTTGCCTTTGATGCGGTCGGCGACACGCTGCATGGCCGCGTTGCTGCCGGCGATGACGGTCTGGTTGTCGGCATTGATATTGGCCAGGTACACCGGGGTTTCAGCACTGTGTATGTCGGCCAGCACGCTTTCGACGGTGGATAACTCAGGGCCAATCAGCGCGGTCATGCCGTAGCCCTGTGGATAAGCGTTTTGCATCAGCTCACCGCGCAGGCTGACGAGTTTGATGGCATCGTTGAAGTCCAAAGCACCGGCGACCACCGCCGCCGGGTAGGCACCGATGGACAGGCCCGCGACGTAATCCGGGGCGTGTTGCAGCAGGCGGGCGTGGGCCACGCCGACGATCAACAGGCAGAGTTGTACCGCGCGGGTATTCGCCAGGGCCTCAGTTGAATCCAATGCACGAACATCTTCACCCAGCGCATCGCTGGCCTGCTCCAACACCTCGGCCGGCAACGCCTGGAGCATGCCCGGCCGTTGGGCGCCCTGCCCCGGGAACACCAGAAGGCTGCTCATGCCACGGCCTGCCAAGGATCAAGCACCAAGTGCGCGCCGCTGGCGGTTTTAAGCAGCACGCGGCGTGAGCCACTCGCCCATTCGCGCAAGGCAACGGCGCCAAATGGAGTCTGCAGTTGCAGGTCCACGGCGCACGCCGCCGTCTCCAGGATCGCCAGCAGGTCGTTTGCATCACCTCGAGCCAAAGGCTCGGGTGTGCGCAGAATTAAATCCAAGTCGCTCTGAGCATGCAGCGCTTCGATCCCGCTGGCCAATTCGAAACCCGCGCTGCCCGTGACGCCCCAGGTCTCCTGCGTCAGCACCCGCCGTAGGGCTGCGAGCGCTCGCAACGCCGGCAAATCCCGTGGCGAGATCACACCGCGCAACGCTTCGGGTATCACGCGCCGCTGCACCGCTGCCATGGGCATCTCGGCGGCGAAACGCTGCTCCCGCAGGCGCCCGCGCACGCCGACCGCCACGTAGCCCGGTGCGGCGATGGCGCGACGCACCACCACCGGGTGTCCGGCGCTGATCGCTTCCACCGCCCAGGCCGGAGCCTCGGCAGGCAGATGCGCCGGGGTCATGCCCCAGAGCAAATCGTGGGCGTTCACCATTGCTCCCGCAGCAACTGGCGTACGTGGCTGGAGGCTGCGCGATGGGTTGCACCGAGGCGCCCGCTCAAGTCGGTGCTGCCGATATCCTTGATTGCATGCACCAGGCAATCGCTGACCCGCGCCACGTCGTCCGCCGTGGGCTGTTCGATCTGGCTGACCGACAAGGTCTCCCAGAGCAAACCGAGGCTGGCATAACTGTCGATGTCATAGGCCATGGGCGGCACGCTGGCGGCCAGGGCTTCCAGTTCTTCAACACTGCGCAACGTCACCCGCGCGGCCGAAGCCTTACCCATGGCGTGCACCATCACGCCGGGGTCGCGCAAGGCGATCAGGCGGTTGGCCTGGTAGCCGTGGGCGAGGAAGGCGCCGGACATGGCCTTGCCCACCAACAGCGCAATCACCGGGTGCCCGGCGAGGCGAGCGCGGGCGTAACTGTCGGCGGCGGCGGCCAGGGCCTGGTGGATGCCGAGGGCTTCTTCGCGACGGCCATAGGCTTGGCTGGGCACGTCGACGATGGCGATGATCGGGCGTTTGTCGCCTCGGGCGATGGCTTCATCCACCGCGCTGGCCAAGCCCCAGCCTTCGAGCAAGCCGACTTCGCCATTACGCGCACGCGGGAAGCGGTTTTGCGCGTCAGTGACCACGGCAATAAAGCGCACGGCGTGCTCGCCCAACAGGCCGTCGGCCACTTTCAGGGAGTTCGGCAACCCCTCGACAGACGTCGCACCCGCGCTCAGCGCGTCGAACCACTGCAAACCTCTCATGAGCGTTCTCCTTGATACAGCTCGCGCACCGTCGCCGGGTCGATCTGCGCCGTGGCATCCAGTTCGGCCAGGCGCGCCAGGTAGTACGCGGGCTGGCGGCTGCGTTGTTGGGTGGGCAGGCCTTGTTGCAGCAATGCGCTGACGGTCTGTTGAATTTCGGCCACATCGTCCGCCACATAACGGTCGGCCAGGCCACTGTTGAAACGTTGCTCACCGCCCGTAAGGCTCCAGATGAAAGGCCGGTCGCGGGAGTCGTACTCCTCCAGGCCGGCCTCCTGTTCGATGACTTGCGGGCCATTCAGGCCCAGGCGGGCTTCGCGCGTGACCACCAGGTAACTGCACAACCCGGCGGCGATGGACATGCCGCCAAAACAACCGACGCTGCCGGCCACCACGCCGATCACCGGCTGGTACTGGCGCAGGTCGACAATCGCCGCGTGGATATCCGCGATGGCGGCCAGGCCGAGGTTGGCTTCCTGCAGGCGCACGCCACCGGTTTCCAGCAGCAACACCGCGCGAGTCGGGATGCCTTTGCGGTTATCTTCGGCTGCCAGCTCCAAGGCGCCGGCGATTTTCGCGCCGCCCACTTCGCCAAGGCTGCCGCCCTGGAAGTTGCCTTCGATGGCGGCAATGACCACAGGTTTTCCGTCGATGCTGCCCTTGGCAATCACCACGCCGTCATCGGCCTGCGGCACCACGCCTTGGCGGCTGAGCCACGGTGACATGACGCGCTGGAACGGGTCGATCAATTCGCGGTAAGAGCCCGCGTCCAGCAAGGCCTTGGCGCGCTGCCGAGCGCCCAGTTCAACGAAGCTGTGTTTGGCGAGTAAGTCAGTCATGGCCGATCTCCTCGAAACCCTGCTCCAGGCGCAAGCGCACCACGCCGGGGGTGGCGCCGAAGTCGTGGATATCAATGTTCAAGGCCGGTGGGGTTTGCTCTTGGAAGATGCGTTCGAACAGGTGCTGCCAGCGCTGTTCGGCGCCATTCACCGAAGTCTGTACCTGAATGGTCAGGGTGCCAGGCGTGCCCGGTTCCAGCAGCACTTCCAGGTCGCCCGAGCCGACGCAACCCACCAACGCACGGCCTTTTGGCGGCTGCCCGGCGGGGAATTCAAAGGATAAGGTTTCCATCACAACGCTCCGTCGAGGCGGTCGATAAACAGGCAGGCGGCCAACAGGTCGGCGGCGCCGCCCGGGGAGGCATTCAGGGCCAGCAGTTGGAGGTCCAGCGCGTGCAACTGGCGGCGACCGGCCAAGGTTGCGCTGCCGCCAGCATCCAGCACGGCCTGGGCGCCGTGTTGCATGGCTTGGAGGCCTTCGGTGCCGGCGCGGTAGAGCACGCAGGTGTCTGCCAGGTCCGTCATGATCGCGAGCAAGGCGTCCAGGCGGGCGTTCTGTTCGCCAGCGTTTTGCTGGCGGCTTCTGTGCAGTTGCGGCAAGCCGCGTTGCACCACCGACGGGAAGCCCAGTTGCGCTTCTTCACGGGCGCCGCGTGCGCCATAACGTTGGGCGACCTGGGCACCGTGGCTCATGGGCTGCGGGGCGTAGCGGTCGTTGAGCAAGGCCAGTTTGGCCGCCGTCAGCGTGACGGCGCGTGGTTCCAACGCGGCAGCCGCCGTCAACAAGCCAAGGGCCCAGATCGCGCCGCGATGGGTGTTCACGCCGTGGGTGGTGATGAGCATCGCTTGCTCACCTTCTCGGCCAATACGCCCGAGCGCTTCACGCAGGGGCAAGCCGACTTCACCGTGTTCAATCGCGGCCTCGGCCATTTCCCTGAACATCGGCCACAGCGACAACGCCGAGGCGTGCATCAGGCCCAGGTGCAAATCGCTGTGGGCGCCGTTGCCACGCCGGTCCACCAAGGCGGGTTTGGGCGACAGGTCCGCTTCATCGATCAGCGCATCGACAGCCCTATCCGCCAGGCGATCCGCGAGGCTGAGTTCATGCAGTTTGAGGGCGCGCATTTACCAGCTCCTGAATTTGGCGGGCGGGTTGTACAGGCCACCGGACCACTCCACCAGGTCGGCCACGCTCTTGGCGGCCAACAACTCGCGGGTGGCGTCGGTGCGGCGGATGCCCAAGTCTTCGGGCAAGGCGATCAGGCCTTCGCGGCGCATGCGCGCGGTGTCTTTAGGGTTGTGGCGCATGCCGATCGCCGTGACGCCTGCGACAGCGGCGATCATCGCCTGGCGCTCTTCGAGGGAGCGCGCCTTGTACAGGTAGGCGATGCCCTCTTCGGTGAGCAAGTGGGTGACGTCATCGCCGTAGATCATGATCGGTGCCAGCGGCATGCCGCTTTTGCGCGCGACTTCGACGGCGTCGAGGGTGTCGACAAAGGTGGGTTTGCCGCCTTCCTGGAAGGTCTCGACCATTTGCACCACGAGTTTCTTACCGCGTTCCAACAAGGCTTCGGGCGCATCGTCGTGGCGCATATCCAGCCAGGCCGGCGTGCCGTGGCGGCGACCGCGTGGGTCATGCCCCATGTTCGGTGCGCCGCCAAAACCGGCGAGTCGGCCACGGGTCACGGTGGAGGAATGGCCGTCGCCGTCGACCTGCAGGGTGGCACCGATAAACAGGTCCACCGCGTATTGGCCGGCGAGCTGGCAGAACATCCGGTTGGAGCGCATCGAGCCGTCGCGGCCGGTGAAGAACACATCCGGCCTCGCGGCGATGTAGTTCTCCATGCCCAGCTCGGTGCCGAAGCAGTGCACGCTTTGCACCCAGCCGCTTTCAATCGCGGGGATCAACGTGGGGTGCGGGTTGAGGGTCCAGTTGCGGCAAATTTTGCCCTTGAGACCGAGGGATTCGCCATAGGTGGGCAGGATCAGCTCGATGGCGGCGGTGTTGAAGCCGATGCCGTGGTTGAGCGACTGCACATTGTGTTTTTCGTAGATGCCACGGATCGCCATCATCGCCATCAGCACATGCACCGGCTTGATGTGGCGTGGGTCGCGGGTGAACAACGGCTCGATGTAGAACGGCTTGTCGGCCACCACCACGAAATCCACCCAACTGGCGGGGATGTCGACACGGGGCAAATCGGTGACGTCGTCCACCAACTGGTTGACCTGCACGATCACGATGCCATCGCTGAAAGCGGCAGGCTCGATCAGCGCCGGCGTGTCTTCGGTGCTGGCGCCGGTGTAGATATTGCCGGCGCGGTCGGCCATGAAGCCGGCCGAGAGCACCACGTTGGGAATCAGGTCCACCACCAGACGCGCATAGAGCTCGATGTAGGTGTGGATCGCGCCGATTTCCAGCAGGCCGTCTTCGAGCAACTGGCTGATGCGCAGGGATTGGGTGCCGGCGAAGGAGAAGTCCAGCTTGCGCGCGATGCCTTTTTCAAACAGGTCCAGGTGCTCGGAACGGCCAACACTGGGCATGATCATGTGCAAATCGTGGAGCTTGGCCGGGTCGGCTTTGGCAAGGGAACGCGAGAGAAAATCTGCCTGTTTCTGGTTATTGCCCTCCAGCACCACACGGTCGCCGGGCAGGATCAGCGCCTCAAGCGCCTCGACGATCCTGTCACTGGGCAACACCGCCCCGTCTGCGTATTTCTTGACCAGCCCGAGCCGCCGCTGCTTCTCGTCGCGCCGCCGCGTCCAGCGCGAGTCGGGGGTAATTGTTGTTGTCATGGTCGCTCCACGAGGTTTGCTGTCGTGGGACTACCTTAGGGATGACCAACCGGGCGATCAATCACGCTGGTTGAGCAACAGTTACGGTGAGAGTAACGATGCTTACTTTCTTAAATTTCAACGGGAACCCGACCGCCTCAAATATTCACCCATCTAACGGCATGCGAAGAAAGTAGTTATTACTGCACAATCACCTTGCGAGATGTCTTTATGACCCAAACTGCTCGATTGATGGAAACCCGCCCCCCCGAATCGCCTCCGCCCCCCTCACAGCCCGTTACCCCTTCTGCGGCACAGACTATTACCCAACAGCAGCCTGCCCTCGCTTCACCCACGTCAACCTATTTACCCAACGGCTATCACTTACCCACATCACCGGGCATACCGCCGGTCACGGTGGATCGTCCCAATCTAGCAATACGCCACAATATCAGCGACGAGGAACTTCTCATCCGTCAACATGAAAGTCTGAGTGCCCAGATTCAACGCCTACACAGCCAGCAACCCAGCCTCAAAGCCTTTGTGCAGACGCAACTTGAGCAAGCCTTTCCAGACGTCAGGCCGCTCAATGCCGAAACGACGCAGCACGCCATCACCAAGGACATCGCCACCCAATACCCCAAGAGCCTGCAGGCGTTCTGGACCACGCCCCGTCCGAAGGAGAGAGAACCGCGCACTCTGGAGGCGCCGCAAAACCAGCTACTGACCCTGCACAAGCAACAACTGTCGGTCCTGGCGGCGCTGCACGTGAGCGATGGCACGTTGAGCCCGGCCAGCAAACAGCTGATTGATGCCGCGCTGCAACACCCCACGCTGGCCGAACGCGAGGATGCCTTTGCCAACGGTGCCCGACCTGGGGTTTACCCGATCACCGTCGATGACGGCACCGAACGAGGTGCGCTGCTGGCCGGCACTTTTCTCATCACCAAGACCGATAATTCCTGGGCCACAGAACCCACATGGCCGAACGGCCGCGCGCTCCCGTTCAACGATGCCAATGGCCCCGTGGTGTTGTATACACCCGGTGAAGGTTTCGAGGAGTTCACCACTCCCGCCCAGGCACGCCAGGCATTGGCCGATCGCCTTGAACAAGGGGGTGCCACTGCCGACCTGCTGTTGCAACAGATGCCACTGGCCATGCAAAACCGTGACGCTCCCCCCACCGGGGATGACCTGATGCTCAGCGCTGAACCGCTGACCGGGGATGCGCTGGCCGAAGGGATACCCTGGATGCTCAAGCGTCAGCAAGAGGAAATCCAGGCAAAAGCTGCCCAGGCATTCACGCAATCCGGTGGCAACCTGCTGACAGAGCCGACTGCGTTGGAGGCTCTCGAGGAATCCGCCGACTGGTCGTACTTGCTCGACGGTAGCAATGCGCTGTCAGCACGCGACGCCAAGCTGGCCGATAAGCTGCAACCCCAGTGGCTGAAAAACCTGAGCCCGAAACAAATAGCACTGTTCGACCACCTGGAGCATGCCGAAAAACAAAGCACGCGCACGCTGGCGTCCCTGCTGGAAAAGATCCCTGACCTGGCATCCTTCGCCCGGGACAGGATCACGGCGGCCATCCAAAGGCTATCTCCGCCTGGGCGGTTGGATGCAGACCAGTTAAAGGTAACGGTTACAACGAAGACCCGGATTCATCTCAGTCGACCCAGCAGCAATGAAACGCCGTTTATCAAAACCCACAACGTGTCGCTGACAGATCTGGCGCTGAAAAACCCCACCGAGTTCCCAACCGCTGAAAGCAGTCACTTCACCGAAACTACCTTTACGTTGCCGCTCACCGATTCCCAAGGCAAACCTATCCTGGACGTTAGCGGCAAGCAGGTCATCTGGACCACCGAGCAGCTTAAGACGCTGGTCAATACCGCAGATGTCGGTGGCGAATACACCAAGCTGCTCAAGGAAACGCTGGCCGCGGATACCGAGTCAGGGCCCGCGAGCGAGATTCGCAAAGCATGGAAAGCCAACCTGAGCGATAGCCTGGAAAAGGATGCGCTTCTGGCAGAACTCAACCCGGATGTTTACAAGGCAAAAGCAACGCTCGACACCACCACCCAGCGAGGCGCGCAATGGGTTGCCGCCGTGCTGGGCAATCCCGACCCGGCCGACCGGCCTCAGGTCGATGGAAAAACCATCACCGCCAATGCCCTTATCCAGCGCGGGATACCGGTACAGGGGGTGATGGTGATTGGCAATCAGACGGATGACGCGCTGGTCCTGTACACACCGGGTGCGCCCGACGGCATGTCGTTTCGTGAAGTAGCAGACCAGGATTCGCTGAATACCTTGCTGGAGAAAAACGAATGGCGGGTCTACACCGCAAGCAGGAAATCACCCGTCAATAAAGATGACGTGGCCAAAGCCTATGATGCGCTCAAGCAGCAAGCAACCGGCCAGCTGACGAACCCCTTCAAGGCCATTGATTTGCTCGTCAAGGTGCTCAAGCTGACGGGCGCCGGCACGACACTCCAGCCCATAGAAGGTAACGTTCAGGATGAGCTGTACAAACAGCACGCGCAGTTGCTCATCGACAAAGCGGACCACCAATCTGTGAGCAGCGCGGAAGTCGCGGCTCAATCGACAATCAACAAAGTCCTGTTCGGCGTTGAAGTGGGCTTTGCACTGCTTGATCTGTTGCCCGTGGTTGGCAAAGGCCTTTCGGCGGGAGCCCGATTGGCAAAGACTGGCCTGAGGGCCCTGCGTGCCAACGGGAAAACGCTGCCGCGGCTGATCAAGGGTCCCGGCCTGGGGCCTGCGGTGTATGCCGATGGTACCGGGGCGCCGACACGTCTCTCGAGTGTTCGCACAGCGCCTTTACGCCCAGCATCCAGCCACACGCCGCCACCCAGACCGCTACGCCCTTCCGTGATTGACACGCCAGCCCCAAAGCGGGACCTGAGCGCTTTCAGCGTTCCGGACGACGTCATCAAAGGCGTCCCGATGAAGGCGAATGGCACCTATCAGGTTGGCGAAAATTGCTACGTGCGTTATACCGACGCGACTGAGGTCAGCAAGGTGTACCTGATCGATTCAAGCTTTCATGCACGGTCCGGAAGGGTTTCCATCCTGGACCCCAATGAGCCTGCGACGAGATCAACGTTCTTTCGACGAAGGGAGAACCTGGTGCGTGCCACCAACGGTGAATGGCGAGCGAGCAGATTGCCAGCAGGCACCCCAATAAAACGCCCGCTGGAGCCCGCTGTTTCGACTTCAGGACACACGCCAAACGGTCAACCACTCACTAAACGCCCCCGAGTGCCAGAGGCCTTCCCCGGTGAAAAAGCGCAGCTGGAACCGCCTGTCAAAGGCAAAACCGTTTTCTACAAATATGTAGCGAAAGATCGCCATGCCACGTTCAACGCCGACCGCGCTTTCAGCCCTTCAGATACCAATTTGAAGGGTGACCCCCTTCCCCGAGGAAAAGGCCGGCACTACTTTACGGACCTGGCGCCAGGCGATATGCCCAGCAAACAGCTGTCCGAGACCATCTTCGGGCGGCGTAAATTCGGCAATTGGCAGGATAAAATGACGTATCACTACGAAGTGAATACATCGGGACTGAACCTCATCCAAAGCCCTGACAACCCTCATATCTTTTACCTGGAAACACCGTTTTCCATACCAACGACCTATCGAAGCGGACCGAACGCTGATTTGACCCAGCGCATTATTTCGCATGGGAGAACACCTTTGACAACCTGACCCCGCTTTGCAGGCAGACGCATGGCGGCGGCCAATGAGTCCCAAAAAGGGAACGATAGGTTAATGCCAGTCAGTTAAGACGTAGAAAGGGTAAAAAATAACCTGTGGCGAGGGAGCTTGCTCCCTCGCCACAGGTACAGTGTTTGCCCTTAACTGACTGGCATTAATCGATTTATGCCGCCATGGACGGGGAAATTTGTTCCAGTGCTTGATCCACCAACAGTTGCCCCAACGCTGCCATTTGCTGAATCCCAAGCATGATGGCGCGCTGGGTAGTGTCCAGGTCGAAGGCTAGATTGCAGGTGAGTGCGTTGAGGGAGGACAGGGTTTCGCTGGCGTTGACCAGCAAGGTTTCGGTGTCTTGGTGAGGGTTTACGGTGAAGAGGGGCGGATTGGGGGTAGGTTTGATCATGATTTACAGCTCCGATATGGGATGGAGACTGCCATCTGCCGCTTGCACGCGAACTAAGGTGGCAGCTGTGCGCAGGTGTGCAAGACCGGGCATATCGGACCCCGGCAGACCCCGAGGGATCTCCCACGCACAGCCGCCAAAACAAATACAGCAGGCATAAAAACGCCCGTTGAATGGCTATGGGCGCCGGTGCGCCGGTGCGCCGGTGCGCCGGTGCGCCGACATGTAACCGGACTTGCACGTCCGTGTCACCGTTTTTTGCGATGACGGGACGAAGACTAGGCGCGCTGGCTGCACGCGACAAGTTCATGCTCGGCCCAAAATCTTGCAGGAAAAATCCGAAGGCCCAGCAACACCCCCCCTGTGGCGAGGGAGCTTGCTCCCGCTGGGCTGCGCAGCAGCCCCAGTACAAACACCGCGTTTCTACAGGCAGAAAGCGGCGGTAGGTTTTGGGGCCGCTTCGCGCCCCAGCGGGAGCAAGCTCCCTCGCCACAAACGAGGTCTGCAGGCAGCGGTTTATGCGGGTTGAGTGAGTATCTGAGATGAGCGCGATCCCGTGTGGGAGCGGGGGATTCAAGCTAATCCGGATTCGACCAGCAACGCTTCCAACCCCATCAAGTCCGGCACCTTCGCCACATGCTCCCCTACCTGCACCGCCGCCAACTCCAACGGGCACAGCGGCACGTCCACATAACTCAACTCGCTGTCGAGCTTGTAAGACCGTGGAATCCCCTGAATCACCAGCGCAATAAACTTCAACGTCGGTCGCCCGCCCAACGCGTTCAACACTACGATTCGCGAGCGTTCGCCGGTCATGCTGGCTTCACCGCACACCGCTTCAAAGCTGATCAGCGGTATCTGCCGATCGCGCCAGGTTACTTGCCGCAAATACCACGGCGGCGCATCACTGGCGGGTTCACCGCGCTGGAAGTCGATCAGCTCAGCAATGGCGACGTTGGGCAGCACCAGGTGGCGGTCGGCCAGCGGCAGCAGCAGGCCGGTGAGTTGGCTGGTGCGGTGGTCAAGCATGGGACTTGCTCCAGTAGGCGATGCTTTCGAGCAGCACCGATTCCTGGTACGGCTTGCCGAGGTAGTCGTTGACGCCGATGGCCATGGCGCGATCGCGGTGTTTCTGGCCGGTGCGCGAGGTGATCATGATAATCGGCAGGCGCATCAGCCGGGGGTCGTTGCGCACCTGGGTGGCGACTTCGAAGCCGTCCATGCGCGGCATTTCGATGTCGAGCAGCATCAGGTCCGGGGTGTGTTCTTCGAGCACAGCGAGGGCGTCGATGCCGTCTTTGGCGGTGAGCACGTTCATGCCGTTGCGCTCCAGCAGGCGGCTGGTGACTTTGCGCACGGTGACGGAGTCGTCCACCACCAGCACCAGCAACGGGCGTTTTTTCAAGGGGTCGTTGAGGATCAGCGGCGCATCGACCGACTGGGCCGGCAAGGCCGGCTGGCGGGCGCGGATATGCGCGAGCAAATCGATGATCAGCACTACGCGACCGTCGCCCAGAATCGTCGCGCCCGACAGGCCCTGCACCCCTGCAAACTGCGGGCCCAGCCCCTTGACCACAATCTCCCGCGTACCGGCCATGGCGTCCACATGGATGGCCACGCGCCGCTCGTTGCACTGCACCAATAGCACCGGCACCGGCTGGTACTGGCCCAGCAGTTTCGGGCGGCTGACGGTGTGCAGCAGGTCGCCCAGGTAGAACAGCTCATAGCGCTGACCGGCGTATTCATAACACGGCGGGTCTTGCTGGTAATGGCCCGCCAGCTCATGGGGCAGCACCCGCACCAGACCTTCGATGGTGTTGAGCGGAATCGCGTACTGGTCGTCCGCACATTGCACCATCAGCGCACGGTTGACCGACACGGTAAACGGCAAGCGAATACGGAAATGCACACCCTCGCCCGGCGTCGAATCAATGACCATCGAGCCGCCAAGCTGACGCACTTCCTCATGCACCACGTCCATGCCCACGCCGCGTCCGGAAATCTGCGTGATCTTTTCGGCGGTGGAGAAGCCCGGCTGCAGGATGAACTGCAACACGTCGCGGTCGCTGATCTCTTGATGCGGGCCCAGCAAGCCACGCTTGATCGCCTTGCGCCGCACGGCCTCCAGCGGTACACCTGCGCCGTCATCGCGCATGTCGAAAACGATGTCGCCGCCTTCGTGGGTCAGGTCCAGGGTGATGCGGCCTTTCTCGGGCTTACCGGCCAGCAGCCGCACATCGCGGGACTCCAGGCCATGGTCGACGGCGTTGCGCAGCATGTGCTCCAGCGGTGCCGCCATGCGTTCCAGCACATTGCGGTCCATCTCGCCCTCGGCGTTGCCGACGATGAATTCCACGTCCTTGCCCAGCTCACCCGCCACCTGGCGCACGATACGCTTGAGGCGCGGTAGCATGCGTTCGAACGGCACCATGCGCGTGCGCATCAGGCCTTCCTGCAACTCGGTGTTGATGCGCGCCTGTTGCTGCAACAAGTCGTGCGCGTCCTCGTTGCGGCGCTCGAGGGTGTCCTTGAGGTCGAGCAGGTCGGAAGCGGACTCGGACAGCGCGCGGGACAATTGCTGCAGCTGCGAGTGGCGGTCCATTTCCAGCGGGTCGAATTCTTCATAACCCAGGCGCTCGGCCTCGGCCTGCTGGCGACTGAGGATGCGGCCCTGGGTCTCGGTGTCGAGACGCCGCAGTTGGTCGCGCATGCGCTCGATCGTGGTTTCCACTTCGGTCAGGGCAATGCGGGCGTCGTTGACTTGCTGCTCGATACGGCCACGGAAGATCGAGGTTTCACCGGCCAGGTTGACCAAGTCGTCGAGCAGCTCGGCAGAGATCTTCACCATGTCGGCGGCGGGGTCTACCACGGCCTCCGCCTTGCCCGTCGGCAACGCCACCGGTGTCACCGGTTCGTCGCTGGGGTGCACCAGGCTTTTGATGCGCTCGATGAGCTTGTCCACCGAGCCGACCGGCAAACCGTCGGCCACCGCGTCGATCATCTGCGCCAGGCGGTCGTGGCAGCCTTGCAGCAACGCAAACAGCTCGGCGGACGGCGCCAGTAGGCCTGCGGACAGCCCTTCGTAGAGAAACTCCAGTTCATGGGCCAGATCGCCGATCGGCCCGATCTCGACCATGCGCGCGCCGCCCTTGAGGGTGTGCAGGTCGCGTAGCAGGGTTTCGACTTCCTGGCGGCTGCCGGGCTCGGCCTGCCAACGCAGCAAAGCGCTGCCTGAGCTGTCGAGAATGTCGGCGGCTTCTTCGAGGAAGATATCCAGCAATTCAGGATCAGCTCCCGAGGCTTGTACAGCCTCGGTCGGTGCCGTCGGTGTGCTGCCCTGGCGGAATCCACGCAATTGGGCGATCAACTCGCCGGCATCGCTCAGGGGCCGTTGCTGTTGCAATTCATCAAGCTGCAAGGCCAGCCGCTCATGGCTGGCCATCAGTAACAGCGACAACTCGGGGGAGTAGCTGTAGCGACGGTCCACCAGCCCTTCATACAAACATTCCAGCTCGTGGGCCAGGTCACCCACCGGCCCGATTTCGGCCATGCGCGCGCCGCCCTTGAGGGTGTGCAGGTCACGTTGCAACGAGGACAGCGGTCCCGCGTTATCCGGCTCCAGCAACCAGCGTTTGAGCGACTGCCCGGCGCTGTCGAGGATGTCCACGGCCTCTTCCAGGAAGATCTCGACGATCTCATCGTCCATCGCCGTTGGCTGATCCAATTGCGCCGTGGCCGCCCCCAACTCGGAGATGCTCAAGGCGCGGCTGCCGTCGCTTTTGATCAGGCCGGTGGCCGACGGGTCGAGGGCCTCATCCAGCAACTCGCGCAACGCCTGTACCCGTGCCGGCGCCGGGCTGATTTCCTGCCCGGCGGCCAATTGGTCGAGCATGTTGATCAAGGCTTCATGGGCCTGCTCGGCCTCGTGGAAAAACCGCTCGCTCACCGCCAGGCTGCTCTCCTCCACCGCGCCATAGAGGTCGAGCAGCGCTTCGCAGAGTGCGTCGATGGCGTGCAGGTCGGCGACGTGCGCGCCCTCCCCCAGGGTGGTCAGTTCGTCCAGCAGCGCGGTGAGTTCCTGGCGTTCGCCGGGATGCTGTTGCCAGCGGCGCAGCAGGCTTTCGGCGTCGAGCAGAATGTCCATGCCCTGGGCCAGGAAGTTGGCGATCAGTTGCGGGTCGCGCTTGATACGCAGGCCGGTATTCGGGGCGTCGAGCAATGCTTCAAGCTGCTGATCCAGCAGGCGTTGGGTGCGGTTGATCAGGTCCTCTGCGCCTTTGATCGGCGCCAACGGGTCGCTGTCCAGATCACGCAGCCCGCGCTGGAACAGGCTCTCGGCTTCGAGCAGCAACTCCACTTCGTCCAAGTCCAGCGGCAGGCGGTGTGCCTTGTATTCGCGGGTGAGGTGGTCCAGCGGGCGCGCCAGTTCGGCGATGGGCAGCACGCCGGCCATGTAGGCGCTGCCTTTGAGCGTGTGCAGGGCGCGTTGCAGTTCATCGCTGACGTGCAGCGGTACATGCTCGGCGGCCTGTTGCAGGAAGTGATTGAGGCTGTCCAGATGGCTTTGGACTTCGTTGCGGAAGATCTCCAGCAGCATCGGGTCATGGGGTTCGGCAGACGGCTGCGGCGTACCGCTGGCCAAGGCGTGGGCGCGGGCGGCCAGGGCGTCGACTTCATCGCGCTGGCGCTGGTCGTCGGTGGCGAAGTCCGCGATCAACTCCGGCAGCAAGGCCACCGCTTCATCCAGCACCTGTTGTACCTCGGGGCTCAGGGCTACGCTGCGTTCCAGTACGCGATTGAGCAGGTTTTCCACAGCCCAGGCCAGCTCGGCCAGGACCAGTGCGCGGACCATGCGGCCGCTGCCCTTGAGGGTGTGGAAAGCACGGCGCATTTCGCCCTGGGCGGTTTTGTCCGCGCTGTTGGGCAGGTAACGGTGCAGCACGTCGAGGACTTCGTCGGTTTCCTCGAGGAAGACCTCGCGCAGTTCATCGTCGATGGGCTCTTCGTCGGCCGGTGGCGGCAGCAGGCTACCGGGGCGTTGCAGGGCCGGCGGGTTCAGGCGCGACGTGGGGCTGGCCAGCGCGTCGAACTGCGACTGGCTCGGCGCGACCTCCACCGCCAGCGCTCCATCCGGTGCAACCAGGGCTTGGCGCCAGGGTTTCTCGGCAGGCAGGTAACCCAGCGCCGCCAGGCCTTGGGTGGCCAGCTCCAGCACCCGTTCACCTGCGGCATCGGGGTCTTGGAGCATCCGTTCGAGGTAGTACTCCAGGCTGCTGATCACGTCGGCAAAATGCGCCAGTTGCCGCTCGGTCGGCGGCGCGTCGTTGCCCATCAACTGTTCATCGACGTAGTCCGTGCAACCGCGCATCAGGCTCGCCGCGCGGGGTAAAGGGATCATGGCCAGGGCACCGCGCACCTGGCTCAGCAGTTCCGGCAGGGACTCAAGGCGCTGGCGGTCCCAGTCGGCTTCGATGCAATCGATCACCAGTTCCTTGGCTTGCTTGAGGCACTGGCAGGATTCACGGATCACCAATTGGTGGATCTGGGTCAGGTCGGTGGTGGGCAGGCGGCTTTCTTCGCGGCTTTCCGGCTCCACGGTGCCGGCCATGCCGGCCAGTGTGGCTTCGACATAGAGCAAGGCGCCGGCAACGTCCATCAGCACGGCATCGTTGGGCTCGCGTTGGCCCTGGGCCAGGCTCAGCACCACGGCAAGCTGGTCGATGATGACTTTACGCGGCTGGCCGAAGCCCAGCACCGCCAAGGTGTCGGCGATCTGCCGCAGTGGCGCGAGCAGCGCGTCGAGGTCGCTGGTGTGCTGACGGTCGCTGCGTACGAACAGGTCGAGGCGTTCTTTTACCCGCACCAACTCTTCACACAATGCACCCAGCACCGAGCCCATGGCGTTGCGGTCCGGCCCGGCCAGGCGTGCGCGTTCGGCATCGACCACCGTGCTGTCCGGCAACGCTTCATCCAGGCCGTAGCGTTCCTTGAGGCTTTGCATGCGCGGTGTCGGCCGGGTGACCTTGGCCACATAAAACAGCAAGCTCTTGAGCAACTCATCTGGCGCCGGCTGGTTGATGCCGCCGATGCCTTGGGCGAGCAGGCGCTTGAGCTGTTTGTCACTGGCCTTGAGCAAACTGCGCAGCGCTGGGCTGTTGGCGATCACGCCGATGAGCATGCCTTCGACCAGCGCCGAAGTGACTTGCCACAGCGGCAACAACGGCGCGCCCTGGCACAAGGTTTCGAGACGCGCGAACACCCGCGCCATGTCCTCCAGGTTGCTGGGGCCGTGGTCTTCGCGCAGCAGCCCGGCCAGGGCCTGTTGCAGCAGCTGATGCCACTGGCGCAGTTGCTCTTTCAGGTCGGGCACCGCGCGTTGCGCCAGGGCTTCATCGGGCAGCGGCGCGATGGTGAGCAGTTGCGGGCTGAACAGGCTGGTCTCCGACAGCAGGCTTTCGCCGCGGGCGCTGCGCAAGTCGTTGAGCAGCGGCAATACCACCAGCGGCAGGTCGCGGCGGGCGCTGTGCACGCGGTCCAGGTAGAGCGGCAATTGGTTGAGGGCCTGTTGCAGCAGGCGGATGCTTTCGTCGCGCTGGCTCACATGGCCGGCTTGCAGAGCCAGGGCCAGCGCTTCGATTTCCTCGGCCAGCAGGGCCGCGCCGTAGAACTCGACCATTTGCAGCGCACCATGCACCTGATGGATGCCGGCCAGGCATTCGCTGATCGCGTCGCCGTCAGTGGTTTCGACGTACGCATCCAGCGCCGACCGGGCCTGTTGCAGGGTTTCGGCAATGTCGCCCTTGACCCATTCGAGGGCCACGTAGTCGTGCCGATCAACCATAACTGCTCCGCTTAGAATTCGTGGGTTGCTGGTGGTGCGAGATCTCAAGACAGATAGAGATCAAATGTGGGAGGGGCTTGCCCCCTCCCACATTGGTACTGCATTTCAATCATCGACCTGTTTGGGTGGCGGCAAGGTAAACCCCGACACCGACCGGCGCAGCTGGCTGGCCATTTTCGCCAGGTTGCCGATGCTTTCGGCGGTGGCCGTGGAGCCCGACGAGGTCTGGGTAGTGATCTGCTGAATCACGTTCATGGTCAGGGAGATCTGCCCCGCCGACGAGGTCTGTTGCTGCGCCGCGTTGGAAATACTCTGGATCAGCGCCGCCAGGGTTTTCGACACGCCTTCGATCTCTTCCAGCGCCACCCCGGCGTCCTGGGCCAGCCGCGCGCCGCGCACCACTTCGGTGGTGGTCTGCTCCATGGAGATCACCGCTTCGTTGGTGTCAGCCTGGATCGCCCGCACCAGGGTTTCGATCTGCCGGGTGGCCGCCGACGAGCGCTCGGCCAGCCGTTGCACTTCATCGGCCACCACCGCAAAGCCGCGCCCGGCGTCACCGGCCATGCTCGCCTGGATCGCGGCGTTGAGGGCGAGGATGTTGGTCTGGTCAGCAATGTCGTCGATCAGGCTGACGATGTCGCCAATCTCCTGGGACGACTCACCCAGACGCTTGATGCGCTTGGCGGTGTCCTGGATCTGTTCGCGAATGTTGTCCATGCCGTGGATGGTGTTGTGCACCACCTCGTTACCCTTGTTGGCGATCTCCACCGAGCGCTCCGCCACCGCCGAGGACTCGGCGGCGTTGGCCGACACCTGGTCGATGGACTGGGCCATCTGGTTGATCGCCGTGGACGCTTCGGCGATCTGCTGGGCCTGGTGCTCCGACGCCTGGGCCAAGTGCATCGCGGTGGCCTGGGTGTCCTGCACCGCACCGGCGACTTGCCCGGCGGTGAGGTTGATGGTGGCGACCAGGTCGCGCAGTTGATCGACGGAGTAGTTGATGGAGTCGGCGATGGTGCCGGTGAAGTCTTCGGTCACCGAGGCCGTCACGGTGAGGTCGCCGTCGGCCAGGTCTTCGATTTCATCCAGCAGGCGCATGATCGCGTTCTGGTTGCGCTCGTTCTTCTCGGCGGTTTCATGCAACTGGCGGTTGGTCTCGCGCACCATCACCAGGCCAATCAGGATGATCGAGGTCAGCGCCAACAGCCCCAGCACATAACCGCCGATGGTGTCGAAACTGCGCCCGCTGGCCAGGTTTTCAAAACCGGTGGCCAGGTGCGAGGCTTCATCGAGCAGGGTTTGCGACAGGTTGAAGATATTGCTCGCCGAGGCGCGGACCTGGAACAGTTGCGGCGAGGTCTCGAGGATTTCATCCACGGAGCCGGAGACAAATTCGAACAGCTCGGCGATTTCCGCCAGCCGCGCACGGGCGTCGCGGTCTTCGACCTGGGTGATGCGCAGGCCGGGGTTGCCCTGGAGCATGCCGTTGAGCACCTGGCCGAAGCGGTTGGCGTCACGGCCAAAGGCGTCAGCGGCCTGCACGGCGGTTTCGTCGCCGGCCAGTACGGTGTTCACCGCGCCAAGGATCCGTTCGGCCAACAGTGACTGGCGCTGGGCCAAGGCCACTTGGCTGGCCGGGGCGCCACGCTGCAGGAGGATGTCGACGACCTTTTCCGACTCCATCTGCAACTGCGGCACGGTTTCGGCCAATGTCGCGGCGACCTGATGCAAGGACAACACGGTCTGTTCGCTGGCAAGGATGGCGTCTGTGTTTTTCAGCAGCGCTTCCCAGTCGGTCTGCACCGCGCGCATTTCGGCGCGCACGGCGTTGGGCGCGGCAGGCAGGCCGGTTTCCGGGTCACCTTTTTTCAGGTAGCCCCAGCGCTGGGCGAAGTCGTTGCGCGCATCGCCCAGCAGCTTGAACGCGGCGGCCTTGCCGGCGGCGGCTTCGGTGGCGTTCTTAGCGATGCGCTGGGACAGCACGCGCAGCTCACCGGCGTGGCCGATGTACTGTTTGTCATAGGTGGACTGGGTGTTGAGGTACGCAAAGTTGGCGAACAGCAACATGATGAACACGATCAGTGCGATGAACAGCACGATGATCTGCGAGCGGCTGCGCGAGCCGGCCTGGGGTTTTGGCGTGGTGGCGGTGGTCATGCGGCAACATCCATGAAGCCTGGGGCCTGGGCCAGGGCGAAGGGGCTGAAGACCTGCCACTGCTGGTCGCCCTCGAACTGGCCCTGGATAAACGGAACACCGGGCGCGGCGCTCGCCAGCAGTGCGTCTTGTGCGAAATGCTGCATCCCCACCACCTCGTCCACCAGCAGCCCGACAAACAAGTCGTTGAATTCCACCACCAATACGCGCCGCTGTTTGCGCGCCTTGGACAGTTCAAGCCCGAGAAACCCACCCAGGTCCATCACCGGCAACAGGCGTCCACGCAGGTTAGCCACGCCCTTGACCCAGGCCTTGACCCCGGGCATCAGCGTGCAGCGCGGTTCATGCAGGACTTCGGCAACTTCGCCCATGGGTGCCACATACCAGTGCGGCCCCAGGCGAAAACCGATTCCGCTCCAACGTTGCAGGCGGGCTTCCTGGGACGGCAGGTCGGCGGCCAGCAGGCGGCAGCGCCGGTCGATGTCCAACAGCAGCTCAAAGGCGGTTTGCGACTCGGTCATGATGGCGAACCGTCAGCCGGCCAGCACCTTGTTCAGGGTGGCGATCAGGGTTTCTTCATCCACCGGCTTGGTCAGGTAATCCTTGGCGCCCTGGCGCGCACCCCAGATCTTGTCGGTTTCCTGGTCTTTGGTGGTGATGATGATGATCGGGATGCCGTTGGTTTCCGGCTCCTTGGACAGTTGGCGGGTGGCCTGGAAGCCATTGAGGCCCGGCATCACGATGTCCATCAGCACGGAGTCGGGTTTTTCCTGGCGGGCCAGGGCCACGCCGTCCGCACCGTTTTCGGCCTTGAGAACCTGATGGCCATGCTTTTCCAGCATGCCGGTCAGTTTGTACATTTCGGTCGGCGAATCGTCGACGATCAGAACACGTGCCATGGTTTTCCCCGCTACATAAGTTCGCGCCGACCCTCGTGAGGCGACGTCAGTGTGCTTGTTCTACTGCGGCGAAGCCGGGCACGTAGGCCTTGATCGCACTCAGCAGTTCTTCCTTGCTGAAAGGCTTGGTCAAAAACTGATCGACGCCGACGATGCGCCCCTTGGCCTTGTCGAACAGGCCGTCCTTGGAGGACAGCATGATCACCGGGATCGACTTGAACGCCGGGTTGTTCTTCACCAGGGCGCAGGTCTGATAACCATCCAGGCGCGGCATCATGATGTCGACAAAGATGATGTGCGGGTGATGATCGACAATCCGGGCCAGGGCATCGAAACCGTCGATGGCCGTGATGACATCGCACCCTACGTTCTTCAACAAGGTTTCAGCGGTACGGCGGATCGTCTTTGAGTCGTCGATCACCATCACTCTCAAGGCGTTGGAATGCTGTTCCATATCTGCTCTGCCATCGCCACAGCGAATCGGTTTTCGGTGTGTACTGCCTGATGTTGCACAGGATGAGCGCCGCAAGCCTTGGAATTCAAGGGCTGCTGCGCCGTGGCAGTCTTTTTAGCACAGTCTCCGGGCGCAATCTATCGAGCAACCGGCCAGGTGGTTTTTCCTTGACCCACAACAGCCACAGCGCCACTCTGACGCCACTTTTATGCGCCCTAATTTGCTAGAGGAAATCCCCCATGAGCGTTCGCGTCGGCATTGTCATGGACCCTATCGCCAGCATCTCCTATAAAAAGGACAGCTCGCTGGCC
>Ga0207650_10000517_pt1 | contig 31837 bp, 19 predicted proteins | sample KBSS63metaG_FD_184325 | JGI IMG/M metagenome (GOLD analysis project Ga0207650, IMG submission 184325) | Switchgrass rhizosphere microbial communities from Kellogg Biological Station, Michigan, USA - KBS S6-3 metaG (SPAdes) (version 2) | ecosystem: Host-associated > Plants > Roots > Rhizosphere...
TGCTTACAAGTTCATGGCTGGCGAAGCATCTGCCCAATGCCGAGGGATTGATTAAGCTCAAGCCCGACCCGGCAACGACCGCGGCTAACAGCAGCTTTCAACCAGTTCCCGATGTCGAGCTCCAAACTCTCGACGGTCAGGCTTTTCGTTTGACTGCCCTGCGCGGTCATGTGGTGCTCTTGAATTTTTGGGCTACCTGGTGCGTTCCGTGTCGTGCAGAGATTCCGGAGTTTAATGCAATGCAGCGCGAACTGAAGGGACAAGGACTCGAAGTTGTTGGAGTCTCAACTTCACCGGCCGATACCGTGGCAGCCATCAAAGATTTTCAAAAGGATCTGAAGCAGGAATACACGGTGCTTCGTGGACCCGAATCGGTCAGTGATCAGTTTGGTAATGGTCCCGGATTGCCGGTTACTTATTTGATAGATCGCGATGGGCGGATTCGCCAAAAGATTACCGGAGCGCGCGACCGCGCCGGCTGGGAGGCAGCGGTGAAACCCTTGCTCGACGAGACGCCGGTAACTGCGCAAAAGACTAATTGAATCCAGTCAGCGTTCCCAGAGGAATTTGCGGTACGGAGACAACATCATGAAGAAGACTTTGTTTTTGATTTGGTTACTCGCACTCATACCTTTAGCCTACGCGCAAGACGGACACGAGTATTCCCCGCTCGTCGAGAAAACCGTTAATTACAAGAATTGGACGCTCAACGATCTCAAGGACAACAAGCCGGTCGACCTGCGCTCGCTCGTGCAAGGCAAGAAACTGGTGATGGTCGTCTACTTCGCTCCCTGGTGTCCCAACTGGCGCAACGAGGCGCCGGTAGCTGCGAGGCTGTATGAGAAATACAAAGACCAGGGCTTCGCGGTGATTGGCGTCAGCGAATACGGCACGCGCGATACGGTCAGCACTTTCTTTGGTCCAGCCGGCGCGCCGTATCCGGTCGTTAGTGAGTCGGAAGCGCGCGAGGATCGCGAGAAGACTGCCCACTTCGGTTACCGCCAGGCAACGGGAGACACGCGCCGTTGGGGTTCGCCCTGGAATATTTTCCTGGAGCCCACGAAGCTTGCGAAAACGGGCGACGTGTTGACCGAGAAAGCGTGGGTGGTGAATGGGGAACTGATTGAAGCAGACGTAGACAAATTCATCGCCGACCACTTGAAGTCAACTTCCGCGGCAGTGATCACTCCGTGTAAGGAATGATTCTGATTCCGAAACAACTACCTGATTTCAAAGCACAGGGTTGAACGCCCTGTGCTTTTTTAATTAGTCAACCTCTTCACTGGGACCGCGGGCGTCTCGCCCGCCTCTAGCAGCGAGTTCACTCGACGAGCAATTTACTTGGCCGACTATATGGCATTCCACGACGGGCGGGCGGGACGCCCGCGGTCCCAGTGAAGAGGATCGTGGTCCGATTGGTGTTGATTCGTTCTGGTTCGTGTTTCTTCGTGGTTCGTACGCTTTGGTTAGGGAAGACGAACCACGAAACCACACGAAGCACAATCGAAATCACACAAAGATAGATTTGCAACTAAAAAGGCGGGCCTTTGCGGGAAAAGTTTGGCGTTGCTACTATTGCCGACTATTTTGGCCCGACATCTCTAATCAACCTATGAAACTGCGTCTGCTCTATCACGGTCACTGCTTCGACGGCGTCGCCTCAGCGGTAACCTTCACGCGTTTTTACTCGGAACGTATTCATCCTGGCGCAAGCGTTAACTATGGCGGCTTGCTGCACCGGCCGGGAAATCTTTTCGATGTCGATCTATTGGATGGCGACGAAAACGCGATCGTCGATTTCAAGTATGCGGCGACCGATAAACTCACCTGGTGGTTCGATCATCATGAGTCGGCGTTTCTTACCCCGGCAGACGAAACGCATTTTAGAAGCGACGTATCTGGCAAAAAGTTTCTCGATCCAACTCGCAAGTCCTGCACCGAATTCATTGCCGACGTCGCCCGCAACCAGTTCGATTTTAATGCCGAACCGCTCCGAGATCTGATTCATTGGGCACACATCATCGACGGAGCGCTTTACGAGTCGGCAGCGCAGTGTGTGAAACTCAAGGAGCCGGCGCTGCAATTGATGCAGGTGATCGAGTCGGATCCGGATGATCAGTTTATAGAGCAGATCATTCGCGATCTCACCGTGAAGAGTCTTGACGAAGTGGCCACCAGCGACGAAGTGCAACGCCGGTTTCAGCCGATCCTGCAGCAGCATTTGGCGACCCTCGAGGCAGTTCGTCGCCAGGCGACATCGGCAAACGGCGTGGTCCAGTTTGATCTCGTCGACGAAGGCTGCGACGGCTTTAACAAGTTCATTCCTTACTATCTCTATCCGGAAACGACCTACACGGTCGCCTTAACCCGCGGTGCGCAACGCACGAAGATTTCGGTCGGCTCGAATCCCTGGGCCCCGCGTCCGCGCACTCACAACATCGCCAAGATTTGCGAACGCTACGGCGGCGGCGGGCATGCGGTTGTCGGCGCAATCTCGCTGAGGACTGATGAAGTTGAAAAAGCGCGCGGGATTGTTAAGGAGATCGTGGAGGAGTTATCGCAGTAGGACAGGCATTCCTGCCTGTCCTTTTCTTGCCAAATTTGTAGGGGCGGACCTGCGTATCCGCCCCTTGCTACCCATGGAAGAAAAAGGGCGGACACATAGGTCCGCCCCTACAACGGTTCGGAAAAAAAGACAGGCAGTAATGCCTATCTACTTCGCCATCAGCGCTTCAATCTCATCCGCATCCTTCGGCACTTTCGTCGTCAACACGCGTGGGCCGTTTGACGTGCACAGCACGTCGTCCTCGATGCGCACGCCGATTCCCAGATACTGTTCCGGAATGTCTTTGGTGTCCGGCGCCACATAGATGCCCGGTTCGACCGTCATCACCACGCCCGGCTCGAGCGCGCGCGATTGTTTGTCGTAGTAATAAATTCCCACGTCATGCACGTCGATACCCAGCAGATGCCCGAGGCCGTGCATGTAAAACTGCTTGTACTTCTCTTCTTCAATCAACTGCTTCGGCTCGCCTTTCAAAAGCCCGAGCTTCACCATGCCTTCAGTCAGCATCTCGACGGAGTGCGCCTTGATCTCATCGTGAGTAACACCGGGACGGACCATGTCCACGCAGGCCACCTGCGTTTCAAGCACCAGGTCGTAAATCTCACGTTGCGCTTTCGAGTAGCGGCCGTTGATTGGAAACGTTCGTGTGATGTCGGAAGCGTAGCCCTTGTATTCGGCGCCGGCATCGATGAGCAACAACTCACCATCGCGCAGCTCGCCGTCGTTGTTTATGTAATGAAGCACGGTGGCATTGGCGCCCGCGCCGACGATTGAAGTGTACGAAGGACCGGCGGCGCCACGGCGACGAAACAACTGTTCTATTTGGGCCTCGACTTCGTATTCCTTCATCCCCGGCCGGACGGTCTTCATCGCTTCGACGTGAGCTTCAGCGGCAATGTCGGCCGCGGTCTGCATCAGTTCGATTTCTTCCGGAGACTTCAACACGCGCATCTCGTGAACGATAGTGGCCGGATCGATGATGGTTCGCGGCGGGTGAATCGGTTTGCGATTGAGGGCGCGCATGTCGGCAATGCGGCGAATAATTTTCGTATCGAGATCGGAATGCACGCCGAGACGGTAGTAAAGATTGGCCGCGCCATCGAGCAGGTCCTGAAGTTTGTCGTCAAACTCGGCAATCGGAAAAGCTTCGTCAGCGCCAAACTCCGCCTTCGCGCCTTCGACACCCGCGCGACGGCCCACCCAAATCTCCTGTTCCGGATCGCGCGGCCGCACAAAAAGCGTGAACTTCTTTTCAGAGCCAGGCGCAATTACGGCGATCGAGTCGGGCTCTTCGAAGCCGGTCAGGTAGAAGAAATCCGAATCCTGACGAAAGCGATATTGAGTGTCGTTGGACCGCGTCGCCTCGCGCGCGCTGGGGATGATGGCTACTGATTTTTGATCCATGCGGCGCATGAATTCCTGAAGTTGCGGTCTGATCATGAAACTGCTCCTCGGAAGTGTTGATTATTGGGGCCGACATTGTAACTGACGCGAATGAAAAGTGAGTAGCCGCGGATTTACGCGGATGAAAACGCGGATCTGACAGAGCAGGCACATTCACGTTTGTTGTTTCTTCCTTTTCCGATCCGTTTTTAATCCGCGCAAATCCGCGGCCAATTATTCTGCAGGCTAGGCGCAACCACGGCTTTGTTGGATAATCAGCGTCAGATGGCAACGCAGACTCTACCAGCGCAGAGCGAAAAGGTCCGTGAGATCGTCTCCTACGATCCGGCGACTGGCGCAGAGATTGGTCGCGCGCGGCTCTCGTCTCCCGAAGACGTGCGGCGTGCTGTTGACGCGGCGCGGCGCGCGCAACCCGCCTGGGCCAACCTCTCCTATCGCCAGCGCCGCAAAGTAATTCTTCGCGCCCGCGAACTTATGCTGGCCGAACGCGATGAGATTGCGCAGCTGGTTTCCAGAGAAACCGGCAAGCCCGTAGCCGAAGCACTGTCGATGGAGATAGTGCCGACGCTCGACGCCATGCATTATTTTGCGCACGCGACGGAAGAGCTGCTGCGACCGCAGAAGATCGATATTGGTCAGTATGGATTGATGGGGCGTGCGTCGAGCATTGTGTTTCGCCCGCTGGGCGTGATCGGAATCATCTCGCCCTGGAATTTTCCGCTCGCCACTCCGGCTGACGAAGTAGTGATGGCCTTGATGGCCGGCAACGCAGTCGTGCTGAAACCGAGTGAGTTGACACCGCTAATCGCCCTGCAACTCGGTGACATTTTCCAGCGCGCCGGTCTGCCGCCGGGTTTGTTGAATGTCATCACGGGCGACGGTGCAACCGGCGCGGCGCTGATCGATGCGCGCGTTGACAAGATCATGTTCACGGGCAGCGTCGCCACCGGCAAACGCGTCGCGGAAGCTGCGGCAAAATATCTCACGCCTGTTGTGCTTGAGCTCGGCGGCAAGGACCCGATGGTCGTGCTCGAAGATGCCGACGTGGCAAACGCCGCTCGCGCCGCCGTGTGGGGAGCGTTTGCAAATTCCGGACAGGCCTGCGCGTCGGTAGAACGTTGTTATGTGCACGAGTCGATTGCCGCGAATTTCATTGAACGGATAGTTGCGGAAACACGCAGTCTGAAACAGGGAGTTGGCACCCAGGAAGATGTCGACATAGGCGCAATGTCTAACCAGCGACAACTCGAGATTGTCGAAGACCACGTCAACGATGCAGCGCGGCGCGGCGCGAAGATATTGACTGGCGGCAAGCGCGGGAGTAACGCCGAAGGGTTCTTTTATGAGCCGACGGTTCTAACAGAGGTCGATCACAAGATGACCATCATGCGAGACGAAACGTTTGGTCCGGTGTTGCCGGTGATGACCTTCAGGACCGAGGAAGAAGCAATTAACCTCGCGAATGACAGTATCTACGGTTTGACCGCGAGCGTTTGGACCAAAGACCTTGCCCGCGGACGACGGCTCGCCGAACGTATCGAAGCCGGCACCGTGATGGTTAACGAGGTGGTTTACACGCACGGCATCGCGCAAACGCCCTGGGGCGGCGTGAAGCAGAGCGGTTACGGCACCACTCACGGGCGCTCCGGTTTGCTCGAGCTGGTTCACCCGCAACACATTCACGTGAACCGCTTTTCGTTCGTTCCCGATCTCTGGTGGTTTCGCTACAGTCCAAAAGCTGCGAAACTTTTTGGCGGCCTGGCAAAGAACTTCACTACCGGCTCGATCGTGAAGACCTCGCGGCTAATGCCGCAAATGCTGCGGCGCCTCCTGACATTACGTCGCTAAGACGGCAACTGCGTTTAGTCGTCGGCATTCGAAACCCACCCGCCGAGTGCTTGGATAATGCAGTCCAAAGATACCGAAACCGCAAGATTCTCCACTTGCCGGAGATTCGATTGCGATCTATACTCCTCGCCGCTCTCACAGCACAAAGTTGACTGGCAGGGCTTGAACTGGGTCAGAGACTGAACACAGATACGTGGGAACTGTGTTTCAGTTCAGTTTGGCGGGTTCATATTCACACAACAAGGTACAGGGTTTCTTCCAAGACAATTGGATAATAGCGTCGACCTCCCTCCCAGATTGTCCCTGGCCTCGTCCTGGGTACTCGCACAATGAGTGACCCTTAAACGACAACCGCAGCCTAACCTCGGAGGAGATATAGATGAAAAGAAAGTTTGTCCTCGGCACAATCGTGCTGGGTGTCCTTGCTTTGATCAGTTACGGGTATTCTTCTCATACCGTGCACGCTCAATCAGAGCGCGCGCAGGGTCCACCGGAAATCATCCCGCATAGCATTAACGCACACGGCGCTGATTCCTACGCGTTGACTACTGGGGGTACAACACCAACGTCTCCGATTACCTACCATAACGGTCCGCTTATCAACACGCCGACCGTCTACATCGTTTGGTACGGAAATTGGAACCAGACCAATGGCTCTGACACACCGGCCGGGCAGCAAATCGTCAGAGACTTCGTCAATGCGATTGGCGGCTCACCCTATTTCAACATCAACACCAGCTACTCGATTAACGGCTACAACATCACTGGCGGCGTGAACAACGGCGGTGAAACGTCGGATGCTTATTCGCGTGGGACCAGACTCAGGGACGCTGACATCCTTACGATCATTAACGCGAAGATTGCCGCCAGCCAACTGCCATACAACGCTAACGGCGTTTATTTCGTGCTCACTTCATCTGATGTGAACGAACAGAGTGGTTTCTGCCGGCTCTATTGCGGTTGGCATACGGCCGGTAACGCGTCAGCGGGCCACGTGCGCTACTCCTTCGTGGGCAACGCCAATCGCTGTCTCAGTGGCTGCGCAGCCCAAACTACCAGCCCCAATAGCAACGCGGGCGTTGACGGTATGATCTCGGTCATTGCGCATGAACTCGAGGAAGCCGTAACCGATCCGGATCCGTTATCGGGTTGGGCTGACAGTAGCAATTCCGAAAACGCCGACAAATGCGCCTGGACCTTCGGTCACGCTCAATACCAGGTGGCCAACGGCTCGTGGGCCAATATGACGTTGGGAAGCCGAAACTTCCTGATTCAACGAAACCTCTATCACAACCTGAATGGACCGAATGGCATTGGTGACTACTGCATGGTGAACTCCACGCAGAACTAATGCCTGGACCGGGGCAGGCTACTGACCCGGCCTGATTCGGCCGATAACAAAACCGCCGGTAAGCAGTCAAGCTTACCGGCGGTTTTTCTGATGGCAGAAGCCCGACCGTCAGGAAGGGCTTTGGAACCCATAGAACGACGATCAGAAAGCCCGACCATCAGAAAGGTCTTTGTTATCAAACCCCTCCCTAACGGTCGGGCTTCTGCAAGCGGAAACCCTTCCCTAACGGTCGGGCTTCTGCAAGCGGATCACTTAGCGCGTGACGAAAGCAATTCATCCAGAGTTTGTTTGAAACTATCGTAAGGTTCCGCGCCCAGAATCACTTTGCGCACGCTGACGCTCCGGCCATTCGGCGATAGCAAACCAATCAAAAAAGCCGGCGTGCCTTCAATCCCCAAACTCTGCGCTTCCTCAATATCTTTTTTGATCGCCTCGTCATACTTGCCGCTCTTCAAGCAATCGTCGAACTTAAGACCATCCATTCCCAGCGCGCGGGCATGAGGCACCAAGTCGTTTGGGTTTAGTTTGTTCTGATTCGCAAAAAAACGATCGTGTGCCTGCCAAAATTTCCCTTGCTCGCCGGCGCAATGGCCCGCCTCGGCGGCGCGAAATGCATTAGGGTGGCCGTTTGTCAGCGGCAGGTTTCGGAAAAAGTATTTAACTTTGCCGGTGCTGACGTAGTCCTTATCGAGTTGCGGAAGCGTTTGCGTGACAAAGCCTAAACAGTAGCTGCACTCAAAATCGGTAAACTCAATGATTGCTACTCGCGCTCGCTCACTACCTTTCGATTCCGGACTGCTCTTATCCACTTCGATATCAAACGGCGTTTCTGATTTTGCCGGTGTCACACGCTTGAGAAATTGATCTCCTTTTAGGTCCTTGAGCTGCTGCTGTATCTGGCGCTGACCTTCTTTGAGTTCGTCGATTTCCTTCTGCATGCGGGCTTGTTCCTCGCGACTCGTCTGCGAACAGCCGCCCACACAAACCAACAGCAAACAAAGCAGCCATAGCAAAACGCGTGGTCTATTAATTAGAAAAGCCCCGGTCAATCCAGTGTGCCTTAGCGTGTTGTTGTGAGTCTTCATTGAAACCAAGTCATCCGTTCTATGAAAGCGTTGTTAGGATGCGAAATTGTAGCGGAGACATCTGCTCGAGGCCACACGTCGGTTCAAGCGTTTGCGAAAGTTTTTCCCGGTTGCAATGTAAATTCGCACCCCGGCGCAACAAAAACATAAGAATTCAATCCGGGCTTATTACTATCACTCTTCGTAGAAAATCAATATACTAGCCGCGCTCCAGCGTACACGAGTCAGGCAGTGTCGTCAGCATTGCTTCCTTTAAAACCGGAATCATGCAGTTGCTATATCTCGTTTGTGGTCTTGCCTCCCGATTAGAACCTCACAGTTTTTTTTATTAATCAGCCCTTCGCACAGGAAAGGACAATTAGAGATGCGGACAAGATTGCTCATCGTAATTGCAGCAGCTTTGTTGCTGGCCGTGTTGTCACTGCTTCCGCGAATCAGTGAGGCGGAACGCTCCAAATGGCTTGGTGGTCAAACTGCCCAGGCAGCGAATACCGATGCGATTCAGGGCCAGGATCAAAAAGGCGACATCTCGGTGGTTGCCTCATATCATAACGACACCTCGAAACCGCTTCGCGATATGAAGCCCATGCCGCTCGTGTTCAAAGGCGTTCACGAGAACGAAAATCCCAAGATTCCCAACAAACATAGAGACGCCGCCGATCCGGTGGTCCAGGACAGGTTCAACGTCATCAATCTCATGACGACAAACATGCCCAGTCCCCTCCTTAACTTCAACGGTATTGGATTCCCCGGTGTGGCCTGCAACTGCGCGCCTCCGGACACAAATGGCGAAGCCGGTGCGACGCAGTACGTGCAAATCGTTAACGAAGGCTTTCAGGTTTTTGACAAGACTTCCGGCGCCTCGGTGTTAGGCCCGGTGGGAATTTCGACAATCTGGAGCGGCTTTAACGGTCCCTGCGAAACCGCAGGCGATGGCGACCCGGTGGTGCTCTACGATCAACTTGCCAATCGCTGGGTCGTCACTCAGTTTGCCGGCGCTTCAGTTCCGACCGACGAGTGCATCGCAGTGTCGACTACGAGCGATGCCACCGGCACTTGGAACCGCTACGGCTTTCACCTGGGCAGCAACTTTTTCGACTACCCACACCTCGGTGTCTGGCCGGATGCTTATTACATGAGCATGAACGTATTCAATTCCACCGGCACCCTGTTTCTCGGCCCGCAGCCCTTCGCGTTTGATCGCGCCAAGATGCTCGCCGGCCTACCTGCCACTTTCATTACTCCTGGAATCACTGGCGGGTCGAGTGAGGAAGTTTACCTGCCCGCCGATCTGGACGGTTCAAATCTGCCACCTGCGGGCGCGCCGGCGTCTTTCGTCGAATTTCCCGGCGGCGGCAGTTTCCGCGTCTTTCACTTCCACGCCGACTTCGTTACTCCCCTTAATTCGACGTTCACACTTTTCGCGAGTCCCGCGTCCGCAGCATTCACGGTTCGCAGTGGCGGCATACCCCAGGCGGGAACTTCTTCGCTGCTCGATCCAATCGGCGACCGGCTGATGTTTCGCCTGGCGACGCGGTTCTTCGCTGACGGTCATGAAGCTACGGTCGGCAATTTCACAGTTAACTCTAACAGCGTTGCCTCGCCGCGTTGGTTCGAGCTGCGTAACGTGACCAGCGGTCCGGTGAGCGTCGCGCAACAGGGCACCTATCAGCCGGACACTACCCATCGCTGGATGGGCGGCGCGGCGATGGACCAACAGGGAAATATCGCGGTGGGCTATAGCGCTTCCAGCACGGCCATCAATCCGCAGATTCGCTACGCCGGCCGGCTGGCAGGCGATCCGCTAAACACGCTTCCGCAAGCTGAGGTTACTTTGTTTGCCGGAACCGGCAGCCAAACCGGCACCAGCGGACGCTGGGGTGATTACAGCGACATGACGATCGATCCGGTGGACGACTGTACCTTCTGGTACACCACTGAGTACTACGCCACCACCACCAGTTACGCGTGGCGTACTCGCATCGGCTCGTTCAAGTTCTCTGGTTGCGGTGGATCGCCAACGCCGACGCCAACACCTACTCCAACTCCGACGCCAACTCCAACGCCGCCACCAGGGCCGCCAAATGCACCGAGTAACTTGACGGCATCGGCCGTCTCGTCCAGCCAGATAAACCTGGCGTGGACGGACAACTCAGGAGACGAGAGTGGTTTCCTGATCGAGCGTTGCGCAGGAAATAACTGCACGAACTTTGCGCAGATTAATTCCGTGGGGGCCAACGTCACGAGCTATCCGGATACAGGGTTGGCTAGCAACACCTTCTACCGGTATCGGGTGCGCGCCTTCAATGGCTCGGGTAACTCGGCTTACTCAAACATCGCGAAGGCGAAGACGGCCCATTGACCGAAAACTGATTAACCCGCGGCAGAAGCCCGACCGTCAGGGAGGGTTTGGAAAGGCCTGGAAAAACCGGGCCCTTCCTGACGGTCGGGCTTCTGCCCCCACCTCCCGACAGCACACCTCCCTCCCAGGAGTTTGTATTAACCAGCCCTGCAGTCAGTAAAGGTTCGAAGTTCAAATAGCGCTTCTCTGGTTCCGTGTTCTTGCCGCAACAAAAGCAGGGCTCGGCTACCTAGAGATCTCATCCCCGGTTCAGCCGGATTCTGTTCTTAACTAGACTGGGAGGTCTAAGCAATGAAGATGCGGACACGATCGATTGTTTTAATTGGAGCAGTTTTTCTGCTCATCACCACCGTAATCGTGCTGCCCCGAATTATTGAGGCCAAGCGTCTCAAAGGTTTGACTGCAGACAAAAGCCTGGCTGCAGCGCCCGGGCTCACTCTTAATTCCAGCCAGGCTCAAAAGAGCAACGTCATCGTAGGCGCCTCGACTCGCAACGATACTTCGCCGCCATTGCGCGACATGAAACAAGCAAAGATGGGCGGAAGGGCCGAGCACGAAGCTAACGAAAACCCGAAGCTGCCCAACAATCACATAGACTCGGCTGATCCGGTCGTTCAGAGCAGTAGTGCGCTGATGGCATTTGCCGGACTCAATGTGCCTAGCCCGGTTCTTAACTTTAACGGCATCGGTTATCCCGGCGTCAGTTGCAACTGCGCGCCGCCCGACACCAATGGCGAAGTGGGCGCCACGCAGTATGTCCAGATGGTCAATGAAGGCTATCAGGTTTTTGACAAGACTACTGGCGCGTCGGTGTTAGGTCCTTCAGGAATCACTACGCTTTGGAGCGGCTTCGGCGGCGTTTGCCAAAACAATGGCAGCGGCGATCCGGTCGTGATGTATGACCAAATCGCGAACCGCTGGGTGATTACTCAGTTTGCCGGCGTCAGTGTTCCCACAGACGAGTGCATTGCAGTTTCGACGAGCAGCGACGCCACCGGCAGTTATAACCGCTATGCGTTTCATCTCGGTTCCAACTTCTTCGACTATCCGCACTTGAGTGTGTGGCCCGATGCTTACTACATGAGCATGAACGTCTTTAACTCCGCCGGCACTTTGTTTCTTGGTCCGCAACCGTTTGCCTTCGATCGCGCGAAGATGCTGGCCGGACTCCCGGCAACCTTCATCACCACCGGAACCAGCGGCTCCAGCGAGGACAGTTACCTGCCCGCTGATCTCGATGGCTCCGTTTTGCCGCCGGCCGGCGCGCCCGCAACGTTCGTCGGGTTTCCCGGCACTGGCGCTTATCGCCTGTTTCACTTCCATGTCGACTTCACCACGCCGGCGAATTCGAGCTTTACTCTTTTCTCCAGTCCCGCAGCCGCCGGCTTTTCGTCGCTGTGCGCCACCACGCGCAGCTGCGTGCCCCAGCTCGGTACAACCAACCGGCTCGACGGTATTGGCGATCGTTTGATGTTCCGTCTGGCCTATCGCAACTTCGGCGACCACGAAGCGGTGGTTGGAAACTACTCGGTGAGTTCCGGCGGCGTGGCTGGGATACGTTGGTTCGAATTGCGCAACGTCACCAATGGCCCAGTGACGAAGTTTCAGGAAAGCACTTACCAACCGGATTCGACCTGGCGCTGGATGGGCAGCGCAGCAATGGACCAACAGGGAAATCTCGCCGTCGGCTTTAGCGCATCGAGCGGATCGATCAACCCGCAAATTCGCTACGCCGGACGGCTTTTTACCGATCCGCTTAACTTGCTGACGCAGGGTGAAACAACACTTTTCGCCGGCGCGGGCAGCCAGACCGGTACACTTAATCGTTGGGGAGATTACAGCGATCTAACTATTGACCCGGTCGATGACTGTACTTTCTGGTACACGCAGGAGTACATCCCTTCGAACGGCAGCAACAATTGGCGCACGCGCATTGGCGCTTTCAAGTTCCCGGGCTGCGGTGGGTCACCAACACCCACCCCAACGCCGACGCCGACGGTGACGCCAACTCCAACGCCGACTCCAACACCGCCGCCGCCTTCGCAGTTGTTGTTGAATCCGGGTTTCGAATCCGGCAACGTCAACTGGGTAGCAACCGCCGGCGTTATTACCAATTCAACCGGACGCACGCCCCGCACGGGTTCGTGGTATGCATGGCTTGACGGTTACGGCACAACGCATACCGATACGCTCTATCAGCAGGTCACGATTCCGGCGAGTGCCACTTCCGCCACGCTCAACTTCTATCTGAAGATTGATACGGCGGAGACGACCACCACCATCGCCTACGACACTTTGAAGGTGCAGATTCGCAATTCGAGCAACACCGTCCTGGCGACGCTCGCAACCTACTCGAATCTCAACAAAGGCACCGTGTATTTGCTGAAGTCGTTTGACGTTACTGCCTACAAGGGGCAGACGATTCGGGTCTATTTCCTCGGCGTTGAAGACAGTTCGCTGCAGACGTCGTTCTTGATAGACGACACGGCGCTGAACGTGCAGTAACGGCTAAACCAAACCGGTGCGGCTCGCGCTGAAGACGTGATGCCGTGCTGAGAATCACCGAGGCCGCTCGATCCCGCATCGAGCGGCCTTGTTCTTTTGCGCTCCTATTTGCGTTTTTAGGAGCGGCAGCCGCTTGATCTCGCTGGCATGCGCCTTTAGGATTAAGACCTACGGATAATGTGGAAGCTTTGCACGCAGTACCGCGCGAGTTGGTGTTATCCAAGGCTCCGTAGGAGCCAAATGTTTATAGCCCAGCGACCCCATTGTCTTCTTGCGCTCCGTAGGAGCGCGACAATATTCCACACGTCCAGAGCGGTGGTATGAGAGCACGGTGCTATAAACATTTCGCCTCTACGAGGCGAGGAACTGCGGTAGTCGATAAAGATCGGCCCGGTCGCTACGGCTCCCGGTTCTGAATTTGTCGACCCAATACGATTGCGAGGTTATTCAAGTTTTGTGGAAACGATTCATGCACGGCCGCGAGCGCGCGCATCACGAGCGGGACAACAACCGCCTGGTGCGGCCGCTCGATTGGGGCCTGTCCTACGTCAGTGATCATGTGAACGGCGACGACCCGCGCCATGTGCTGCGCAAATACAGTCAGGCAGCAATGGCGAGCAGCGACGAGTTCTACGCGCTCCCGCCAATCCACGATTTCCAGTTGCGGGGCGATCAGCTCACCTGGACCAGCGCCATCGAAACGCCGTCGCCGGAAAACAATCTGGCGCGCGCGCGTTTTTTCCCGGTTGACAAAAAGAAAGCGCGGCAGCCACGCACGGCCGTCGTGGTGTTGCCGCAATGGAATGCGCAGCCTGACAGCCACGTCGAAGCTTGCCGCATCTTCAACTTCATCGGCATGTCCGCGCTGCGTTTGACCCTGCCTTATCACGAGCAGCGGCGGCCGCCAGAGCTCGAGCGCGCCGACCACTTGGTCAGCACCAACATCGGTCGCACCATCCAATCGATGCGCCAGGCGGTGCTCGACACGCGCGCGGCGGTTCGTTGGCTGAAAGAGCAGGGATACGAACGGATTGGAATTCTCGGAACCAGTGTCGGCTCGTGCATTGCGTTTCTGGCTTTCGCGCACGAGCCAAACATTGATGCCGGAACGTTCAATCACGTTTCCGGTTACGTCGCTGACGTCGCCTGGCGTGGACTTTCGACGCGTCACCTGCGTGAGGGCTTTGGCAATGGCTTGACGTTGGATGAACTGCGCGAGTTTTGGTCACCGATTAGTCCCGTGCCCTTCATCAATCGTCTCCCGCAACTGGGCGCGCGTCCGCTCCGCTTCATCGCGGCGCGTTACGATCTCACCTTTCCGCTTGACCTGACGAGGCAAACAATCGCTGAAGCCCGTCGCCACGATTTGCCGCTTGATGTCGTCTGGCTGCCGTGCGGACATTACACGATGGCGTCCATGCCCTGGAAAGCGATCGACGCCTGGAAGATCGCGACGTTCATGCGGAAGCACTTGCGCTGAGCCTGAGTTTAATTAGCCGCGGATTTGCGCGGATAAACACGGATATGAAAAAGACCGATCAACCGGACTGGTTAATCCTCAATCTTCTTCTTTATCTGGATCCGCGTTCATCCGCGTAAATCCGCGGCAAATTTGTCTTACATGTCCCCCAACTCTCTCAACAATCTTCTCGATCAACTCGACCAAGTGAAAAGCCGCTTCGGCGCGCGCGAACATCGCCTCATCGAACGCCTGCTCACGCTTCTCTCGCGAAGAAAGATCGCCGACGTCGAAACGCTAATTCACTTCCACGAGATTCTGCTGTTTCTCATCGCTTACCCGCAAAGCGCGCGCATCAGGCAACTGGCCGAGTCGCAGCTGCGCAGTTTTGCAGATCGAGTTGAAGCCTTGCGCGATGCAGAAGTTGACCTGTCTGCATTGGATAATCCGGAAGTTTCTGGCATCGCCGGCACCGCGATTAGCGACACCCTCACTTACTACATTGTTCGCTGGCTACTGCGCTCCCATGCGGCGCAGGTCGCATTCGATTGGGATTGGTTTGACGACACCAACCGGCTTTCCGAAACCTGGCCTCGATTCATGCCCCTCCTCGATGAAGATGCGTTCGTCGAGGCGAACGTCCCTTACCGCGAATGGCTGCGGGCCGCTAAAGGTCGCGCTAAAGAGTTGACCTGGCTGATGCAGCGCTTTGCGTCGCTCAACAAGTCTGAACGCGAGACTGCGGAACTTTACGACTCGCAGAATCTGTTCGTGAGTTGGACGCCGAGTTATCGCTTCACTCGCACCGGCATGCGATTGCCCGTTAACCCGAAGCAGATTTTTTATCATCGTCGCCCACTCATTCAGAGACGCGACATCTCGCTGCGAGACGAACTGGAAAAACCCGCCACTCCACCCGTGCTAAAACATCTTTCCACGAGGCGCGGCGAAAAGATACTCAACCTGGCGCGCGAAGCTTCAACCCTTCGCTATCGTGAGTTGTACGGATTCACGCACGGCGATCCGCGCCGGGTCTTGCACGCAAACATCGGCCGCGGCGTCGACATCTTTGTCCTCGGCGTGCCGCCGGAAAAGCGTTTGCCGTTGCGCGCCTATCATGCGGCCATGATTTTTAAGAACGGCGTTCCGGTCTCTTACTTCGAAGGCCTGTCGTTATTCGAGCGCATGGAGGGCGGCTTCAATCTTTACTACACCTTTCGTGAAGGCGAAACGGCGTGGCTCTATGCGCGCACGCTGCACATTTTTCATCACCTGTGCGGCGTGACCGTCTTCACGCTCGACCCTTATCAGATTGGTTACGAGAATGAGGAGGGCATCGAGTCGGGCGCGTTCTGGTTCTATCGCAAGCTCGGGTTTCGCCCTACCGATCCGGAACTTATGAAACTTGTCTTGAACGAGGAAAAGAAAATCACCGCTCGCCCCGGCTATCGCACTTCACTGAAAACTCTGCGCCAGCTGGCGGAGAGCCCGATGATCTTTGAACTCGAACAGAGCAACGCCGGCGACTGGGGCAAGTTTCAACTGCGCAACCTCGGACTCTCCGTTCAGAGACGAATGGCCGCGAAATATGGTGGCGACGCGGAAAGGTTTCGCGCCGGCACGGTGAAGGAGTTAGAGCGCGCCCTCGGCATTCGCGTCGCTGCTTGGCCTGAAGCCGCGCAGACGGCTTTGCGCGATTACGCCGCCGCGTTGTCGTTAGTTGAAGATTTGGATCGCTGGAGTGAGGTGGAGAAGCAAGCGTTGGTGAAAATAATTCGCGCCAAAGCCGGAGCGGATGAGGCTGGTTACCTGAACCAGATGCAGAGACATCTGCGCTTGCGCCGCGCCTTGGTCAAACTCGGCTCGCATTAAAGTTTCTGTAAACAACGCGGCTTCGCCGCCGCACAGTGCGGAAAGGCTATGCCTTTCCGTTCCTTTCCTTTTTGATCTTGAGGCTGCGCCTCAAACATTGGAGGCGTAGCCTCCTCGTATATTTTTAGCGTCGACGGTAAGGCAGAGCCTTACCGCACTGTGCGGCGGCGAAGCCGCAACCGGCCAGGCTTCATCCATCGCCTACTTGATCACAGTTCCGTAACCGGTTCTCCAGAATCTTGTCGGCAGTCAGATTTTCCAACTTCTTAAAATACTCCGCCTCTCGATCCAACGCGTTTTCCGGCACCAGCCCCACGATCTCGGTGCTAAAGATCTCCACACCCAGCCGCGCCGCTTCGTCACGCACCGCTTCGTAAGCTTGCGTCATTCCGGTCGCTTCGTAGTTCACCAAATTCATCGACACCTGGACCAGCCCCCGACTGGACAACTCAAACCCGAGCGCCTTCACGAAGGGCAAACCACCGTGCCGCGCTCGCACCACCCGCGCAATCGCTCGCGCCACAAGGACATCGCGCGTGTTGAGGTTCACATTAAACGCAATCAGAAACGGCCGCGCGCCCACCGCGATCGCGCCAGCGCTTTCGTGGACCGTCAACGGGCCAACGTCCGGTGCGCGCGCCGGCTCAACTGCGATTTGTTCACGCAACAACTCGAGCGCGCCGCGTCGCACGTCTTCAAGATTCACACGATCGGTTTTTAGCGCCGCCCGTTCATAAAAGAAGACCGGGATACCAAGCTCGCCGGCGATGCGTCTGCCGGCTTGATGAGCAAACTCAACACAATCATCCATCGTCACGCCGCGTATTGGAACGAAAGGCAACACGTCGGTGGCGCCGAGCCGAGGATGCACACCGCGATGCAGTCGCATGTCGATCAGTTGAGTTGCCAGGCCCACTACCGTAACCGCAGCATCGACGATCTTCTCCGGGGCGGCCACAAAAGTAATCACCGACCGGTTGTGATCCGGATCGAGGTGCGTGTCGAGCACACAAGCGGTTTCGACAGACTCGATCGCCCGCGCCAGCCGCTCAACCGTTTCCGTATTGCGGCCCTCGCTGAAGTTTGGTACACACTCCACCAGAGCATTGCCGATTGCGGATTGCCGATTGCTGATTGCCATTCCTTTGGGCTTTGACCTTTGTACTTGGTACTTCGATCTTCGATCTTTTTGTTCAGTGCTCGGCGATGATAAAGTCCAGCCGAAGTTCGAAGCACAAAGTACCAAGTACAAAGCACCAAGTACAGATTCCCAATGAAGGACCACTTCATCGAACAACACAAAACGGCCTGGGAGCGCCTTGAGGATCTGCTCAAGCTGCTCGACCACAGTTCGCTGCGCCGTTTGCATCGCGAAGAAGTGCGCGAGCTGGGCCGCATCTATCGTCGCACGTCTTCCGATCTGGCAATCGCTCGGGCGGAGTCGCGCGATCCGCGGCTCATAAACTATCTCAACAGCCTGGTGATTCGCGCACACGGCCGCATTTACCAGGCCGACGCCCAGGGCGGTTCGCGCATCAGCTCGTTTTTTGCACGCGAGCTGCCGCAAACGTTTCGCCGCACCTGGCGCTACACCGCCCTCGCCTTCAGCGTATTTGCGTTGTTCTCGGTGATTGGATTCATGGGAACTAAATACGATCCGGAATTCTCCGAGCTCGTCGGCGTCCCGCCCTCGTTTCGCGAAGCTTACATTGAGACGAAAACACATTGGTGGGAAGATCTGAACGCAGCGAACCAGGTGGGCGCCAGCGCAATTTTCACGCACAACATTCAGGTGACGATCTACACCTTTGCATTCGGCGCGCTCTTCGGCGTCGGCACCTTGTTTTACCTGGCCTACAACGGCGCCGACATCGCTGCGGTGCTGGCGTTAACCTATCGCGCAGGATTTGGGAACGACTTACTGACCTTCATGGTGGGGCACGGCGTGATTGAGTTGTCGTGCATTTTCATCGCCGGCGGCGCCGGACTGTTGATTGGCAGCGCGCTCCTGATGCCTGGCGATCTTTCGCGCGCTGACGCGTTGAAGAGCCGGGGCAAAGACGCGGTGCGATTGATGATGGGCGTCGCGGTGTTGCTGGTGGTGGCGGGAATTATCGAAGGCTTTATTTCGCCCGCGCCGATCAATCCGAAAATCAAGTTCAGCATCGCCGCGCTGACCGGGTTTGCGCTTTATTCTTACTTGCTGCTAGCAGGACGCGGGAACTCAAGGGGGAAGAGGGTAAAAGGGGAATAGGGTAAATTACACCGGACGAGCCGACGAATGCTTGATTGCCTGAATGTGATTGAACATGTAAGCGCTGAGTTTAGTTACTTCAGCTTTCATTGATTCATACAGCGCAGCTTCCAAATATCCTACTTCAAACGCCACTCGCAGCAGACTTCTCACCTCTCCAGCGGATCCTTTGGCGATGTTCAGAAAAAGCAGATACTCTTTTCGAGATGATCGTTCAAAACCCTCGGCAATATTTGTGGGAATCGAAACAGAAGCTCTGCGGATTTGATCACGCAATCCAAAGTCTCGGCTAAACGTCCCGGTTGCAGTTACGATATACACGCGTTTGACAAGGTCGATACCCATTTGCCAAACCTGTAGATCCTCAAAACTTCGAACCGGCCTTCTCTTTTCGACTGCAGGCATTGCTTTAGTGTACTGTTCAGCTAGTTTCTTCTTCGGCTTCCTCCTTAACTTAAAAACTCAGTAGTTGTCCAACCACCGAACAAACCGTCACTTTATTTCCGATACAAGGAATTTTTCTAAGTTCCCCTCTTACCCCTTTCCCCTCTTCCCCATTTCAAAGCAGCCCGCGCTCCTTCACTTGAAGATATTTTTCCAGTATCGCCGGAGCCAAAGCCGCCGCAGTTACGTCGAGCGCCAACCCGCCCTGCGATTCCACCAGACGCAAAGCAGTCTCGCGCAGATACATAATCTCCTCAGCGACAGATTGCGTGAAAAGATCGCGCGAGTTTACCGGCGCGTTGCTGACCACCGCGCGCAGATCGCGATCGGCAATCGTCACCACTAAAGGAAGATGTCGCGGACGCAGCAGCCTGAGCGACGTCAACAACTCCTTCGAACCTTCCTCGTCAACCAAATCCGTCACCAGAATCACGAGCGAACGCCGCTTGCTGTTCGCCGCAATAAACTCAAACGCGCGCGAATACGAAGGCTCGATCATTTCCGGCTCGACTGAATAAAGCGCCTCGAGCGCGGCGTCGATGTGTTCATGGCCGCGGCCCGGCGGCAGATAGGTCTTGATCTTTCGTCCGAACACCAGCAGCCCGGCATTATCGCCGGCCCGCGCCGCCGCCGACATCAGCGCCAGGGCCGCATGCACCGCCGAGTCGAGTTTGGTTTCCTGCTCGATGCGCGCGGTCATCAGGCGCCCGCCGTCAATTGCAATCAGGATCGTCTGGTCGCGTTCGACTTGATACTGCCTCGTCGTCAACTTTCCGCGCCGCGCCGTCGCCGACCAGGAGATGTGCCTGAGCTCATCGCCGCGCACGTAGTCGCGCAAGGATTCAAACTCGCGGCCCTCGCCACGCCATGACGTCTTGCGATGCGAAGCGACCAGCGAACGCGCGCCCAACGCCTTGAGCTCGGCTTCGCGCGCGCGACGCATGTTTGGATAAACCTTGACAGCCGTCGCCTCGCCCACCTGCGTTTCGCACCAAACCAAATTGAGCCGCGAAAGAAAACGCACGGCAGTCCGTCCAAATTCGAAGCGCCCGCGCCGCGGCGGCGTGAGCCCGTAAACCAAAGCAGCCGACGTCTGGCCCTCGATGCGCAAATGCGCCTCGCGCAAACCTGACAGTTTCATTTGTGGCGGATATTCGTCTTTGATGATTAACGAAACTGCGTGAGGCTGTGCGTTTTGGACGTTAACGTGAACTTCCGTCTCGGCTCCCACGGCGAACCGCCCGTTGAATTCCCTCGTCAGCCGAACGCCTTTGGGAAGCCCACTGCGACGCGCATCGATGACAGCCAGCGCCAACAAAGCGATGTCGTAAGCAAGCGCGGCCCAACGCAGCCACGGCCGCCCCCATGAAAGCGAAAGCAGAATCAGGCCGAGCGCCATCAGGAGATAGAAAAGTTTGGTGAAAACGAAGCGCATGGTTTAGCAGAGAAAGAGGCCGCGGATTTGCGCGGATAAACACGGATCAGAAAAACCAACTCGATTCAGATTGGAAACCCACTTATCGGTCAACCTACCTGTTTCACAATTTCTGATCCGCGTTCATCCGCGAGAATCCGCGGCCCATTTCGCTGAAGAATTCAGGAGTCAGAATTCAGAAGTCAGAAGATAGCGTCTTTGTAGTGTTCGAAGTGCTGCAATTTGAATTCGGAATCTGCCTTCTGACTCCTGACTTCTGAATTCTGAATTCTGTTCTACCGCGGTACTTCCGCGCTCTTAAGTATGTCAGTGATAACCACGTCGGGCGTGGCGCCGTCGAGTTCCGCTTCCGCGCGCAACGTCAGCCGGTGCCGGAGCACCGGACGCGCAACGTCTCGCACGTCGTCGGGCGTTGAAAATTCACGACCGCGAATTGCAGACAAGGCCTTGGCGCAAAGCAACAGCGCCACCGAAGCACGCGGGCTGGCGCCGTAATGAATGAACGGATGCGCGCGGGTGCGACGCACCAGATCAACTGCGTAGCGCTGCACGCCCGCTTCCATGCGCGCGTTGCTGACTTCGTGACGACAACGAGAAATCGCGTCGGCCTCCGGCAAAGGATCGATGGCGACGTCGCCCAGCCGGCGCGAATTGAAACCCGCATCCCAGTTAGCCACCACTTGTCGCTCGTGTTCTTCACCGGGATAACCAAGCAAAATTTTGAGCATGAATCGATCGAGCTGGGCCTCCGGCAGCGGATACGTGCCTTCATACTCAATCGGATTCTCCGTGGCCAGGACGGTAAAAATCGGCGACAGCGTGTGGCGCTCGCCGTCGATCGTTACCTGTCGCTCTTCCATCGCTTCGAGAAGCGCGGCTTGCGTTTTTGGCGGGGTGCGATTTATTTCGTCGGCCAGCAGGATGTCAGTGAAGATTGGCCCTTCGCGTAAATTGAAGGTTGAGGTCGCGACATTGAAAACGTTCGTACCGGTAATGTCAGACGGCATTAGATCGGGGGTGAACTGAATACGTCCGAACTGAGCGCCAATAATGCGCGCGAGCGTTTTGACGGTAAGCGTCTTCGCAGTGCCGGGTACGCCTTCGATAAGCGCGTGGCCCTCGGCGAGCAAGGCGATGAGAATTTGTTCAATCGGCTCGTCCTGGCCCACTACAATTTTAGCGAGCTCGCGCCGGATGTGTTCGACAGTTTGGGAGACGTAATCAATCATTGTTTTCTGAGATTTCAGATGTCAGATTTGAGATTTCAGATGCGAATCCTCGTTCTTGAACCTGGAACTTGAAACTTGGAACTTGAAACTTTCTTTTAAATCTTCTGCGCCGATTGCTTCACCTCGCGCGAGCGCATCCGCAGTCCCAGCGTGGTCTCAATTTCTCGCAGCCGCTTCACCAGCTGAATCGTTTGTCGTTCGCTAATGACGCCGCCGTTGATCGCTTCTTCGGATTGTCGCATCAATGTCTCGAGTTTGTGCGCGCTGACCGCGGAGCGAGTGGCAATTCGTTCCGCGATCACTTTGCGCGGACTGTTGTAGTCGACGCCCGCGTAGCGCGCAAGCACTCTGCGTGTGCGCGAATAAATATTTTCGATCGCCAGATCGTAAGCCCGCGCTCGCTGCTGCAGCTCAGCCATCGAAGCGACGAACTCCAGACTCGAGCGGCGATCCACTTGCGGCAAGGGCAAGGGACGCGCGAACCGGCGTCCACGCGTCCAGATCACGAGCAGGATCAGGAGGACGATTTGACCGCAGATGGCGAGCACCGGCGTGCCGGCGAAGTAACCGACAAAGGCGTTATGCGTTGTGCCGTGGCCCTGATGAAATTCATCAAACGCAATCAGCCCGGCAGGCGCCGCCAGCACATTCAACGCGAGCTGCAAATTGTCTTTCAAACTAATGCCGCCATTCGCCACGATGTAAGGATCGCTCAGCAGAACGATTCGACCCAGGCCGTGCGGGTAGTCGATCAGCAGTGGCGCCCTTGACGATGAAAGGTGAACGACCGGCGCCGGCGAGCCGGTTGCCGGTTGGCCTGCGGGGGGCGGTGGCGCGGCTTCGCCTGACCCAAACTCAGGATCGGCTGATTCTTTTTGGGCCTGCTTCTTTTCTTCCTTCGTAAGCGGAAAAATCTTGATTGCGGCAACGTAGCGAGATGGCATTACTGCTTCGATGTCGCGCGTCAGCAACGTCGGTTGCGCGGGCGCAACTGGTTTCACACCTTCAGTCATCTGCTCGAGATTCGTTGCGTCGATAGCCACAGGGAAATCGAGCAACTCAGTGGTCACTTTCCATTCTCCGGACCGCGGCAACAAATAGTCTTCCGTGCGCCGATCGATAATCACCAGGCGCCCGCCTCGTGCTACCCAAAGCAGCAACGTGCCGGCTTCTTCTTGGTCGATGGAAAGACGAGTTCGGCCGACGATCACGAAAGTCTGTATCTTCTGCCCGTTCGTGCCTAACAATTGCGAAAACGGTTCGCGCCAGCGCATCACCTGGTAGCCGCCTTCGTTGAGGAAATCGTGAAGCGCTCGCGTGCCGGTAGCGCCGGCATTGTAAGTGGAGCGGTTGGGATTCAACTCAGAATCCTGCTTCTCGCTCTCGCTGACATAAGCGACGGAATTGATCAGTATCAGAACACCGATGGCTACGACGATGCTGATGATTATTCCGAGTCGTTGACGCATGTTTGATATTACGAGCTTTGAACTTTGTGCTTTGTGCTTGGGACTTTGGCTTTGGTCTTTGGTCTTAGGACTTAGGACTTAGTCTTAGAACTTTGTACTTTGTACTTGGGTTTTTGGTTTTTCGTTTTTGGTTTCAGAACTTCTGCCATACACAACCAAGACCAAAGTCCTAAGACCAAAGTACAAAGCTCAAAGTTCAAAGTTCAAACCTCACCTCGCCAGCGCCTGATCATACGCAGCGCGAAATGCCTGCCAATCCCTCTCGTCCGCCTGGGCCAGGCCGTACCAGTGCAGCTCAAAACTGTCGGTCAGTTGTTTGACGTTTCCGTAGAGCGGCTCGAGCTCGCGCATGGCCCGCAGGTAGTCGCGGTTGGTTTTGTGTTGGGCCAGACTAATGATTTTCCGTTCTCCCAACTCAACCAGCAACGCGATGTAAGCTCGCCGGATGGCTGCACGCAGCTCGCCGCGTCGCGCTAACGCCTCCGCCTCCGACAGCAAATCGCGCGCTGACTGATCCGGCTCCAACGTTTCTCCCAACACAATCCGCGCTTTCTCTTTAACTTTCTTTTTTGGCCGCCGGTAACTGAGCGCTCGCGGCAAAAACATTTTCAGCACAAACACGAGAACGCCGACCGCCAGGAGGATCACCACCCATTGCGCAATGCGCGTGAGAATGCCGACGCTGCCTGGCGCCATCGGTTTCGGCCGTGGCAGCCAGTTTCGCAGCCATCTTAAAAATCTATCGCGAAGACGATTAAAAGCGGTCTGTTGTTGCACCTGGTGGGTATATTCCGGCCGCTTCAAGATTTCTGCGAGTCGTGCGTTGTTGTCCGTCTTGCTCGTGCTGGGGCCGGCGGGCGGCCGTTCGAGTTCCTCGAGTCGCTCATCAATCGCGGCCAGTCGTTCAGTAATTCTCAGCAGGATGTTGTACTGTTCGCTGCTCGTGTGAGCGTTATACCGGTCAAATTCATGGTCCAGCCAGGAGTTATCAATCTTCACTACCGCGCCGCGCTCTTCCACTGTTTCGGTCGCCGGCAACAAGGTCCGCACCTGGCGAATAGTTTCACGCGTACGTTCGTAATAGGCGGTCGTCGTTTCCGTTTCGTCCGACTGCGCAAGGGTGTTGAGGGCGGTCACAGCCTGCTTGATGCGTCTGTGGTAATCGTGGAGAGAAGTCGCGTGCGCGCCGACAGCGGCAGACAACAGCAAACTGATTGCGAAGAGCAGGCGAAGTTGCAGAGTTGATTTGCGCTCAACTGCTTTGCACAAAAACTGCTCAACATCAGAACCGGGAGCGGTAGCGACCGGCCAAAGACTCTTCATGCGTTTTGCACACTTTTCGTTTTTCAAATTGAGTATTTGGCCGGTCGCTACCGCTCCCGGTTCGGATGTGACGACTCCCGCGCGTTTATTTACTTTTTGTGCAAAGTCGCGCTCAACCATGCAGTTCGTTCTCATCGCAGCCTGAGCACGCTGCCGCTTAGGGGTTGCAACGGCAGCCGATTTGGCGCCACCGAAATGGCCGGCGCAAAGGGCGAGGTCACGTTCACGTCCGGCATCGCTATCAGCTTTTGCGACGCCATGAGCTCGATGTCGTAGCCTTCGTGCCTGACGCGCTCGTCAACATACAACAGCGACATGCCCAGCATCCAAACCGGCGCCAGCAAAATAGCGCTCAGCGGTTCCAACACGCCGTAGCCGATGGCGTACCAGAACGGCCACTGCGTCGCGTTCCAGGGCGACGGATCGATGCCGTTGAGATAGCCGTACCAGCCGAGCGGAATCACCAGAATCATCAAAGCCGAGTAGGTGGCGAAGGTGATGAAGAACGTCATCGCCATCAGCCGCCGCACGTTTCCGCGCGCGAGGGAAAAACTGCGGCTCAACGAATCAAAAACACCCTTGCCTTCAACCAGCAAAACCTGGGGAACGTAAGCCACTTTACCGACCATGAAAAAAAACAGCCAGAGAAACACCGCGCTCAAAAAGATCGTGCCCAGGACGGCGACGAGTACCGAGAACCACACCGACGCGACCTGTCCCAAAACAACCATCGCTCCCACCAGGAAGATCTCAACGTACAGACCAAAAAGCCCGATCATGCTGGAAACGATCAGCCAGAACATCATCGCGATGGCGGCGCCAAGCAAACTCCAGAATCGCGATCTGATCGCGGCGTAGGTGGTGCGCACGAGCACCGGTTCGTTCCAGAGCAGATGCATCACCAGGTTGCGCGAGGCGCCCCCCATTACGATCAAACTAAACAGATGCCCGGCCACGATAATAACGAAAGCACCGATCAGCAGGAGCACATAAAAAGCCAAATCGCCCGTGGTGGTCGTGCCAGTGATGTTCCGCATTCCGATGGTCCACATCACCGAACCGATGGCGCTGACGATTACCGGCGGCGCCGCGATGCGCATCAAGGTGAACAAGTGACGGCGATAAAGGCGCACGGCGCGATCGATAAGATCGCCCGCTCCCAGCGGCACCAGATGAAGGTCGTTAGCGTTGGAGGCCATCAGTATTCTTGTCAGTACCGCCTGCGGTAGCGGGCGGGCGAAAACTTGGAAACGTTTAGAAAGCGGCCTTGTTAGCCTTTCGCGACCGGGCAACCGCCGAGACGCCAAGAAGGCCAATGAACTTAAGACGCCTAAAAATGTTAACAGAACGCACCAAACAAAAGGCCGAACTGCGATCTGTCGAATATTCTCTTGGCGCTCTTGGCGTCTTGGCGGTTTAGGCCAAGTGCCCTTTCTAAACAGTTCGCTGAAGAAAAATCTTAACACGCACGACTGCACGCGCGGTGCGGTTTTATCTTGCCTATTTGCGTAGACCCGCCTTGGCAGTTAATAATTCCCCCCGGTCACCCCATTCACGATCAGGTTTCGGAATACTCCCATGAAATACCAACCGAGACGACCCCACGTTTACCTCTTTCTCGCCGGCGCGTTATTCGTCCTGCTCACCGGTTGTTCGAACAAAGCAGCTCAGGGCGGTTTTGAACGGCCACCCGCGCCCGTGTCTGTGACTGCCGCAATCGCCGAGGACGTGCCGACCTATCTCGATGCCATCGGCAAAACGGTGGCGCGCGAAGTAGTTTCCATCCAGCCTCAGGTGTCGGGGCGCATCACTGGGATTCATTTCACTGACGGCGCGAACGTAAAGAAGGGACAATTGCTCTTCACGATCGATACGCGTCCGTTCGAGGCGAGTCTGCGCCAGGCCCAGGCTAACGTAGCCAAAGATAACGCCCTTAAGAAACAGGCCGAGGCGAACCTCGCCAAAGAGATATCCCAGGCGAAGTGGGGCGAGGTGCAGGTCAAACGCTATCGCACTCTCGTCGAACAGGGGATCGTGGCGCGCGAGCAGTATGAAGAGTTGCGCGCCAATCTCGATTCGCTCAATGCGAACGTCGGTTCCGCGCGCGCTGCCGTTAACAGCGCGGCGGAAACTATTAAAGTGGATACTGCGGCGGTTGAGAGTGCCAAAGTTCAGCTCAGCTATTGCTCCATCCGCTCGCCGATCGATGGGCGTGCTGGTCAGCGTCTCGCCGATGTGGGGAACGTGGTGAACCCGGGCGGTTCTTCGAGCAACAACGGTTCGAGCAGTGAAGTTGCGAGCAATGCCTTGCTCGTGATTGAGCGGCTTGATCCCATCTATGCTGACTTCACCATTTCTCAAAACGATCTCGCCCAAGTGCAGCAGCAGATGCAGGCTGGAAGACTTAGAACCGAGGTAAGACTGCCCGACACGACCGATGGGCCAGTCATCGGCCAACTAACTTTTCTAAATAACGCGGTTCAGAATACTACCGGCACGGTCGGCCTCCGCGCCACAATTCCCAACCCCGCTCATACTTTCTGGCCGGGCCGGTTCGTCAACATTCGCCTCGTGCTTAACACAATTCATCAGGCCGTACTGGTGCCTTCGTCGGCGCCGCAGATGTCGGCGAAGGGCTCGTTCGTTTACGTGGTCAAGCAGGACTCGACCGCTGAACAGCGGCCAGTGTCATTGGGACAACGGCAGGGCGAACTAATAGTCGTTGAGAGCGGAGTCCAGCCTGGTGAGACTGTGATCACTACCGGGCAGTTGGGTGTGACGCCGGGCGGGAAAGTGCGCGTCGAACAACCAGCGAGTCCTTCGGCCGCCGGCAACGGTGCGAAGTAATTGGCCGCGGATTCACGCGGATTCCGCGAATCTGAAAAACTGACAATCTCCTGTGATCTGATCCGTGTTTATCCGCGCAAATCCGCGGCTAGAACCAGTCATGAACCTTTCGGAACCATTCATTCGCCGGCCCGTCATGACGGCAGTGCTGACCCTCTCAGTCATTCTGTTTGGGCTGCTCAGCTACTTTCAGTTGCCGGTGAATGATCTCCCCGCGGTGGATTATCCCGTAATCCAGGTGCAGGTCGGTTATCCCGGCGCCAGTCCGGACACGATTGCCAACAACATCGCCACGCCGCTCGAGCGTCAGTTCATGCAGATCAACGGCCTCGAGGTTGTTACTTCTTCGAGCACTCAGGGCGTCGCTACCTTCACGCTTCAGTTCGCCCTCGAAAAAAACATCGACGCCGCCGCGACCGACGTGCAGACGGCTATCTCACAAGCTATCGGCAGCCTGCCCGCCGACCTGCCGTCACCGCCGACTTATTCGAAGAGCAATCCCAACGATCAGCCGATCATGTATATCGCGATGACCAGCGATTCGGTCACGCCGGGACAACTTTACGACTACGCGAGCACGCAGGTGGGCCAGCGCATCAGCATCCTTCCCGGCGTTTCGCGCGTTAACGTTTACGGCACCAAGTCGGCGATTCGCATCAAGGCGGATCCGGCGGCGATGTGGGCGCGTGGCATTTCGATTGACGATCTCAGCGCCGCCATCAAGAGCGGCACCAGCTATACCGGCGCGGGCCAGCTCGACAGCAGCACCGGCACCTCCATCCTGCGGCCGCAAGGTCAACTCGAAAGCGCCGAACAATACAGCAACCTGGTGGTTGGCGGCACCGGCAATGCTCCGGTTTACCTGCGCGACGTCGCGGCCGTCAAAGATTCGGTACAGGACGAACGCGTCAACATGCGTTTCTGGGTGCGGGGTTATGAAGTTCCCTCGGCTACGGTAATTGTGGCGGTTAGCCGTCGCGCCGGTGCGAACGCGGTCGAGGTCGCGAAAAGCATTCGGCAAGTGTTGCCGCAAATTAGCGCGCAACTGCCGGGCTCGATTCGGGTCACGCCAATCTACGACCGCTCGCTGAGCATTGTGCATTCGGTGATCGACGTGGAAACAACCCTCGTCATCGCGTTCGTTCTGGTCGTAATCGTAATCTTTGTCTTTCTCGGCCGCGCCACCGACACGCTTATTCCCACTGTTGCCCTGCCGTTGTCTTTGCTGATCACCTTCATGGCAATGAACGCGTTGGGCTACAGCCTCGACAACCTGTCGTTGATGGCGTTGACTCTGGCGATCGGATTTCTTGTAGACGACGCGATCGTGTTTCTGGAAAACACGGTGCGGCGCATGGAGCGTGGCGAGGAACCGTTCGCCGCCGCCATCAACAGCGCTAAAGAGATCAGCTTCACGATCATGTCGATGACGATCTCGCTGGCTGCGGTTTTCATTCCGCTCGTTTTTATGACGGGACTGGTGGGACGCATCTTCCGCGAATTTGCCATCACGATCGTAATCGCAATTTTCGCCTCCGGATTAGTTTCACTGACCTTAACACCGCTGATGTGCGCGCGGCTGCTGAAGGGCCGTGGCGCCGGCATGAAGAAAACCTGGATGGAGCGCGTTATCGGCGGCGTAGAACATCGCGTGCTGGCGTTCTACGGTGGATCGCTTTGGTGGTTTCTCAGGCACCGTTGGGTGTCTCCGGTGATTTGGCTGGTTTGTCTTGTCGGCACCATTGGGCTCTTCATTCTGATCCCCAAGGCGTTTTTGCCGCCCGGCGACAGTAGCGTGATCTTCGGCGCCTTTATCGCGCGCGAAGGTTCCTCTCCGGCGCAGATGCGTGAGTTGCAAAATCGCGTGGATGAAACTCTTCACCAGGATCCGAATGTCATCACCGATTTCACCATGACCGGGGCGACCGGATTCCTGGCTGCGAACCAGGGGATCACTTTTACGTTCATAAAACCTCCCGAACAGAGAAAGCCAATTCAGGAAGTCACAGCGGAGATGATGGGCAAACTCAACTCCATTCCCGGAGTGTTTACCTTCCTGCGCCCCTTTCCGGTTTTGGAAATCAGCACGGGTGTGACCAGTCAGCAACAAGGCCAGTATGCCTACGCAGTGTCCGGCGCAAATCCCGAACAGGTTTACGACGTGAGTGAGAAGTTGCTGGGCAAGTTGATGCAATACCCGGGCTTTCTCACAGTCTCGTCCGACTTTTATCACAACACGCCCAACGTCAATATCGATTTGCGTCGCGACCAGGCCAAGACGTTTGGAGTGTCGGAGACGAGAATTCTGACGCTCTTGCGCACCGCGTATTCGCAAAACTATCTCTACCTGATCAAAAAACCCGAGGACCAGTATCAGGTAATTCTCGAGATGCAGGACGCGGCGCGCGCTAATCCTGAAGACCTGGGCAAACTTTACATAAGATCCGACGATGGCCAGCGACTGGTGCCGCTCAACGAGCTGGTTAGCTGGAGAACGACCCTCGGCCCGCAGAGCGTGCATCACCTGAACCAGTTTACGAGCGTCACCTTGTTCTTCAACCTGAAACCCGGCGTGGCCCTGGGCGATGCGACGAATTACATCAATAAAGCAGCCGCCGAGATTGTGCCGCCGGGTGTGCGCGGCGAGCTGCAGGGTGAGGCACAAACTTTTGCGAACACCGTCAGCAGTCTCACCATCCTGATGGGCCTGGCAGTGTTCGTGATGTACGTGATCCTCGCGATTCTCTATGAAAGCTACGTGCACCCGCTCACGGTGTTGTCGACGTTGCCCACGGCGCTGGTGGGCGGCTTGTTGACCCTGCTGGTGTTTGGTCAGGAAGCTTCGCTCTACGCCTTCGTGGGGATGTTCATGCTGATGGGCATTGTGAAGAAGAACGGCATCATGATCGTGGACTTCGCGCGCCAACGCGTGGACGCGGGCGAGGCGGCAGAGCAGGCGATTCACGACGCCAGCATGGACCGCTTCCGCCCGATTCTCATGACTACCCTAGCCGCAGTCTTCGGCGCTTTGCCGATCGCCCTCGGCTTCGGCGCCGACGGCGCTTCCCGCCGCCCGCTCGGACTGGTTGTGGTCGGCGGCCTGGTGATCTCGCAATTCATCACTCTCTACATCACCCCGGTGATTTATCTTTACCTCGAACGCTTCCAGGAGGACGTCCTCGACCGCACCTCTTTCTTCGGCTCGCGCAAATCACGGACACCGAAGATTAACGAGACTCAACCCGAGACCGAACAAGTCCCATCCGATTTGGCCACCGAAAACTAATCACTATTTCCTTTTTGCTTCAGGTTTCGACTGCCGATTCAAACAATCCGATCGAAGCCTCTGGCTCTTCACATTCACGCCAACGCTGGGAGCGCAGACATCCTGTCTGCAATGAGCGCGAAGCGCGAACAACCCTTCTCAGGGAAAACGTGCTGGGTCTTCACCCTCATGCAAACGCTGGGAGCGCAGACATCCTGTCTGCAATGAACCCGAAGCGCGAACAACCGTCCTCTCAAGATAATGTGCGAGGATAACGCGGATTCGTTTTTGAGTATGAGTTCTGGTGAACCAGGCGTGACGCGTTTGAGCGACGCGTTCGTGATTTGAGCGACGCGTTTGGGAACCGTATCTGCTTTTCGTTACAATCGCGCGCTGTTAACACCAACACGCGAGTGCCCCTGTAGCTCAACGGTTAGAGCAGCAGACTCATAATCTGTTGGTTCGGGGTTCGAATCCCTGCGGGGGCACCAATCTTAGAAGGCAGTAGCACAAGGCTCATTAGCTACTGTTTTGAATTACTGTTACCGAGAAGAATTCAAGCGGCACTCTTGAATTGGAGCTTCGCTTGCACTCCTAGAGAGCCCAATACACGCAGCATGAGGTTCGTTGAAATGTCGTGAGTGTTGCGGTTCAGAATGGCGGTGACGCAAGTGCGCGAAGTGTGAGCGAGCCGCGCCAAGTCTGGTGTCTCAATCCCGTCTTAGCGACGACTCGATGATTTTGTTGTTCAGGTCGCTCCGAAATTCGATCTCCATTCCGTCGGCGGGTGCCACGCGCCCGCAGCTTCGCGAGTACTCTGGCGTTGCGGGCAACAACTCGTCTAACTTTCTTCATCGAGCATCTCCTTAGGCGAGTTAGCGAGAACAGAACGCGTCAATCCGTCGTGCCAAGCTCTCAGTCTCAAACGTCTGACATTCCCAAACGATCAAAACATCCCAGCCGCGGGCTTTTAGAAGTTTTTTCTTCTGCGCGTCGCGCTTGATATTCTCGGCAAATTTCTGCGCCCAATAGTCGCGACGGGTTTTTGGCGATGTAGTGCGAACACAACCCGTATGCCGGTGCCAGAAGCAGCCGTGAACGAAAATGGCCTTACGCAGG
>Ga0207650_10000518_pt1 | contig 31804 bp, 31 predicted proteins | sample KBSS63metaG_FD_184325 | JGI IMG/M metagenome (GOLD analysis project Ga0207650, IMG submission 184325) | Switchgrass rhizosphere microbial communities from Kellogg Biological Station, Michigan, USA - KBS S6-3 metaG (SPAdes) (version 2) | ecosystem: Host-associated > Plants > Roots > Rhizosphere...
ACCTTCTAATTGCGGATATGAATGGTGTGGTGCGCGGCAAGCGCATCGAACGCACCAGCCTCCACAAGGTTTACGAGAAGGGCATTAACCTGCCTGCCTCTTTATTTGCCCTGGATATCAACGGCTCTACGGTGGAAAGCACCGGCCTGGGCCTGGACATCGGTGATGCTGACCGAATCTGTTATCCAATCCCCGACACCCTGTGCAATGAACCCTGGCAAAAGCGCCCTACCGCGCAACTGCTGATGACCATGCACGAACTTGAAGGTGAACCTTTCTTCGCCGATCCGCGCGAAGTGCTCCGCCAAGTTGTAAGCAAATTTGACGACCTTGGCCTGACCATCTGCGCCGCTTTCGAACTCGAGTTCTACCTGATCGACCAGGAGAACGTGAACGGCCGCCCACAACCGCCCCGCTCGCCGATCTCCGGCAAACGCCCGCACTCGACACAGGTCTACCTGATCGACGACCTCGACGAATACGTCGACTGCCTCCAGGACATCCTGGAAGGTGCCAAAGAGCAAGGCATCCCGGCCGACGCCATCGTCAAGGAAAGTGCCCCGGCGCAGTTCGAAGTGAACCTGCACCACGTGGCCGACCCGATCAAGGCGTGCGACTACGCGGTCCTGCTCAAGCGTCTGATCAAGAACATCGCCTACGACCATGAGATGGACACCACCTTCATGGCCAAGCCTTACCCAGGCCAGGCAGGCAACGGTTTGCACGTACACATTTCGATCCTGGACAAAGACGGCAAGAACATCTTTGCCAGCGAGGATCCCGAGCAGAACGCCGCATTGCGTCACGCGATCGGCGGTGTGCTCGAGACCCTACCCGCTCAAATGGCGTTCCTGTGCCCCAACGTCAACTCCTATCGCCGTTTCGGCGCACAGTTCTACGTGCCGAACTCGCCGTGCTGGGGCCTGGATAACCGCACCGTGGCGATTCGCGTACCGACCGGCTCGTCCGATGCCGTGCGTATCGAACACCGCGTGGCGGGCGCCGACGCCAACCCTTACCTGCTGATGGCTTCGGTTTTGGCAGGCGTGCACCACGGCCTGACCAACAAGATCGAGCCTGGCGCACCGGTGGAAGGCAACAGCTACGAGCAGAACGAACAAAGCCTGCCGAACAACCTGCGCGATGCATTGCGTGAGTTGGACGACAGCGAGGTGATGGCCAAGTACATCGATCCTAAATACATCGATATCTTCGTTGCCTGTAAGGAAAGTGAGCTGGAAGAGTTCGAACATTCTATCTCCGACCTTGAGTACAACTGGTACCTGCATACCGTGTAAGCGGTTGCGGTATTCAATGCGGTGGGCGGGCTTGCTGTGGTGAGCGGGCTTGCCCCGCGCTGGGTTGCGAAGCAGCCCCACAACCCGACGCCGAGTTCCTTCTGAATGAACTCGGTGTTTTTATTGGGACTGCTTCGCAGCCCAGCGCGGGGCAAGCCCGCTCACTACAACACACTCACTCGCCACGAAAGCGCCTACTCCCAGGTATGGATCATCCTTAAGCTCTGCGTACAATGCGCTCTGCCTTGTAGGAGACTTCCATGACCACCCGCCCCGCCACCCCTCGCAAACCCCGCGCCCGTAGCCAGGCCCGGATCGACGCGATTCTCGACGCCGCCCGCACCTTGCTGGCCGCCGAAGGCGTGGCCGGTTTGTCGATCTACAGCGTGGCCGAACGGGCGCAGATCCCGCCGTCGTCGGTGTATCACTTTTTCGCCAGCGTGCCCGCGTTGCTGGAAGCGCTGACAGCAGATGTGCACGCAGCATTCCGGGCGGCCATTCAGGCGCCCATCGAGCACGACTCACTCAAGCACTGGCGTGATCTGTCCTACATCGTCGAGCAACGCATGCTCGCCATCTACGACGAGGACGCCGCCGCACGCCAGTTGATCCTGGCCCAGCACGGGCTGACCGAGGTGACCCAGGCGGATCGCCAGCATGATCTGGAATTGGGGAACTTGATGCTGGACGTGTTCAATCGCCACTTCGAAGTGCCGACACTGCCCAGCGATGTCGACGTGTTTGCCCTGGCGCTGGAACTGAGCGATCGCGTGTATGCGCGCTCGGTGCATCAGCATGGGCTGATCACGCCACGCATGGCGGAGGAAGGGATGCGGGTGTTTGATGCTTACGTCGGGCTCTATTTACCGGCGTATTTGCCCAAGCGTTGAGTAGTGTGGTGGCTGGGCCGGCCTCATCGGGGGCAAGCCCCCTCCCACATTTTGATCTGTGAATACATTCAAAAGGTGGGGGGGGGCTTGCCCCCGATGGCGGCCTCAGGCGCGATCACAACTTGGCAATCGACACCTCGGTGGACTTCACGAAGGCGATCACTTCGCTGCCAATCACCAACTCCAGCTCTTTGACCGAGCGGGTGGTGATCACGGAAGTGACGATGCCGGACGCGGTCTGCACGTCAATTTCCGACAGCACGTCGCCTTCGACGATTTCCTTGATGGTGCCTTTGAACTGGTTACGCACGTTGATGGCTTTAATAGTCATGTTGTTCTTCCTTCATGGGACAAGTGAGTTATTGAGCCCAACGCAATTGCGTAGGCAGCGGTGAAACAGGTTCGGGTTCCGGCGGCGTGCCGGGTAACGACAACACACGGTTGAGCACTTCGGCTTCCAGCGCGGCCAGGCGATGTGAGCCACGGGCACGTGGGCGCGGCAGGTCGACGATGAGGTCGAGGCCGATTTCGCCGTCTTCGATCAGGATCACCCGGTCGGCAATGGCCACGGCTTCGCTGACGTCGTGGGTCACCAGCAACACGGTGAAACCGTGCTTCTGCCAGAGGTTTTCGATCAGTTGCTGCATCTCGATGCGGGTCAGGGCATCCAGCGCGCCCAGCGGTTCATCGAGCAGCAGCAAGCGCGGTTGGTGAATCAGCGCACGGGCCAGGGCCACGCGTTGCTTCTGCCCGCCAGACAGCGCCGCCGGCCATTCATTGGCACGTTCGGCCAGGCCGACCGCTTCAAGGGCTTCCAACGCTTTGGGGCGCCAGTTGCCTTTAAGGCCCAGGCCGACGTTATCGATGATCTTTTTCCACGGCAGCAGGCGCGCTTCCTGGAACATCAGCCGCGTGTCTTCAATGGCTTCGCTTAGCGGTGCGGAACCGGCCAGCAGCTCGCCGCCGCTGGCTTTGTCCAGGCCGGCCAGCAGGCGCAGCAAGGTACTTTTGCCGCAACCACTGCGACCGACCACCGCCACGAATTGGCCGGCAGGAATGTGCAGGTCGATGTCCTTGAGCACTTCGCGCGCGCCAAAGGCCTTGCGCAACTTGCGCACCGCCAGGGGGATGCCCTTGAGCAGGCGCGGGGGTTGTTGAGCTGTCATGCCGCACCTCCTTTATTCACTTGATACGCCGGGTGCCAGCGCAGCCACACCCGCTCCAGGCCGCGAGCGGCCAGATCGGCGAGCTTGCCGAGGATGGCGTACATGACGATGGCCAACACCACCACGTCGGTTTGCAGGAATTCACGCGCATTCATCGCCAGGTAACCGATGCCGGAGCTGGCGGAAATGGTTTCCGCCACAATCAGCGTCAACCACATAAAGCCCAGGGCAAACCGCACGCCCACCAGGATCGACGGCAGCGCGCCCGGCAGGATCACCTGGCGGAACAGGCTGAACCCGGACAAGCCGTAGCTGCGCGACATTTCCACCAGTGCCGGGTCGACGTTGCGAATGCCGTGGTACGTGTTGAGGTAGATCGGGAACAGCGTGCCGAGCGCGACGAGGAAAATCTTCGCCGTCTCGTCGATGCCAAACCACAGGATCACCAGCGGAATCAACGCCAGGTGTGGCACGTTGCGGATCATCTGCACCGAGCTGTCCAGCAGGCGTTCGCCCCACGTCGACAGGCCGGTGATAAAACCCAGGGCCAGGCCGATGCTGCCGCCGATCACAAAACCCAGGCCCGCGCGCCAGCCACTGATGGCCAGGTGGGTCCAGATTTCGCCGCTGGCCACCAGGTGGACGCCGGCTGCAATCACGGCGCTGGGCGCCGGCAGAATACGCGTCGACAACCAACCCGCCGACACCGACAACTGCCACACCGCCAGCAACAACACCGGCAGCACCCAGGGCGCGACGCGGTGGCTTAATTTTTCAAAACTCATGGCGCCACCTCAGCTCTGTGACGCAGCTTTAGGAAGGATGTCGTTGGCGACCATTTCGCCGAACGGGCTCACGTACCCGGCGCTTTTCGGCAGCTCGGGACGTTCGATATCCAAGTGGGGGAACAACAGCTCAGCCACCCGATACGACTCTTCCAGGTGTGGATAACCGGAGAAGATAAAGGTGTCGATGCCCAGTGCTGCGTATTCCTTCACGCGTGCCGCGACGGTTGGGCCATCGCCTACCAGCGCGGTGCCCGCACCGCCGCGCACCAGGCCGACGCCGGCCCACAGGTTAGGGCTGACCTCGAGGTTGTCGCGATTGCCGCCATGCAAGGCCGCCATGCGCTGCTGGCCAACGGAATCGAAGCGCGCCAGGGAGGCCTGGGCACGGGCGATGGTGTCGTCGTCCAGATGGGAGATCAGTTTGTCGGCGGCTTTCCACGCTTCATCGTTGGTTTCGCGCACGATCACATGCAGGCGAATACCAAAGCGCACCGTGCGCCCCAGCTTCGCGGCCTTGGCCCGCACCTGTGCGATTTTTTCCGCGACAGCGGCCGGTGGCTCACCCCAGGTCAGGACCATTTCCACCTGTTCGGCCGCCAGGTCCTGGGCCGCTTCGGAGGAACCGCCGAAGTACAACGGCGGACGTGGTTGCTGGATCGGCGGGTAAAGCAACTTAGCGCCTTTAACGCTGATGTGTTCGCCGTCGTAATCCACGGTTTCACCTTCCAGCACACGACGCCAGATACGGGTGAATTCCACCGAGGCCTGGTAACGCTCTTCGTGGCTGAGGAACAGACCGTCGCCGGCCAATTCTTCCGGATCACCACCGGTGACCAGGTTGAACAATGCGCGACCTCCGGACAGGCGGTCGAGGGTCGCGGCCTGACGTGCCGCCACCGTCGGGGAAATGATCCCAGGGCGCAGCGCGACGAGGAATTTCAAACGCTGGGTCACCGGGATCAGCGAAGCAGCCACCAGCCACGAGTCTTCGCACGAACGCCCGGTCGGGATCAGCACCCCGCCGAAACCCAGGCGATCAGCGGCCTGGGCCACTTGCTGCAGGTAACCGTGGTCAACGGCGCGAGCGCCTTCGGCGGTGCCAAGGTAATGGCCGTCGCCGTGGGTAGGCAGGAACCAGAAAATATTGAGGCTCATGGAGTTGTCTCCTGAAGAAGTCGGATTACGGCGCTTTAGCCACGGCGGCGGGTGGCGTCCAGATCACGTCCTTGATGCTCAAGGGCTTGGGGATCAATTTGAGTTGGTAGAAGCTGTCGGCAATTTTCTGCTGGGCCGCCACCACTTCCGGGGTCAGGAACAGTGCGCCGTAGCCTTGGCGCTTCACCGAGGTCAGGGTGATGTCTGCCGGCAGGCCGAGCAGCGGCGCCACTTGTTCAATCACTTCCTGTGGGTTGGCCTTGGACCACTCGCCCACGGCGCGCACTTCTTCGATCAGAGCCTTGAGCACCTCAGGGTGTTTTTCAGCGTACGGCTTGGTAGCCAGATAGAACTGATGGTTGTCGGCGATGCCGGTACCGTCACGCAGGGTGCGGGCCTGCAGTTGTTTCTCGGCGGCGGCCTGGTACGGGTCCCAGATTACCCAGGCGTCCACGCTGCCACGCTCGAAGGCGGCACGGGCATCGGCGGGCGGCAGGAACACGGTCTGCACGTCGGTGTATTTCAGGCCGGCATCTTCAAGGGCACGTACCAACAGGTAGTGCACGTTGGAGCCTTTGTTGAGCACGACTTTCTTGCCCTTAAGTTCGGCCACGGATTTGATCGGCGAATCTTTCGGCACCAGGATTGCTTCGCTGGTCGGCGCTGGCGGCTCGTAGGCCACGTAGAGCAAGTCGGCACCGGCGGCCTGGGCGAATACCGGTGGGGTTTCGCCGGTCACGCCGAAGTCGATGGAGCCGACGTTCAGGCCTTCAAGCAGTTGCGGGCCGCCCGGAAACTCGGTCCATTGGACATTGACGCCCTGGGCCGCGAGGCGTTTTTCCAGGGAACCCTTGGCTTTGAGCAGCACCAGCGTGCCGTACTTCTGATAACCGATACGCAGGGTCTCGGCGGCTTGAGCTTGAACAATGGCGCCGAAGGACACAGCCGCAGCAAACAGTGCGACCAGACCACGACGCAAGATGACAGTGCGCATGGCGCTCTCTCCAAATAATGCGATGAGGGGGTTGGCTGCACCTGCTTGGCCGTTAGCGGCTGAGTAAGGTGAGTACTATAAAATCCGGTAAGGCTCAGATGCTCCAGCGAGCACTCAACAAACGTTCATTCAACACATGGGGGTCCAGCGGTTTCGGGCGACGGGCCATGGCGCCGTAGAGCGTTTCCAGGGCCTCGTGCAAACGGTGTTCAAGCACCGGCACCAGTTGCGCCTGGGCGCTGCCTTCGCCATAGGCGATCTGGCTGTCTTCGGCAAAAATACCGTGGAGCAATTCCTGGGCTTTCAGCGCCGACAACACCGGCTTCAGCGCGTAATCCACCGCCAACATGTGCGCGATGCTGCCGCCGGTCGCCATCGGCAACACGATCTTGTGGGCCAGGGCGCGCTCGGGCAACAGGTCCAGCACCGTCTTCAGCGCGCCGGAGAATGAGGCCTTGTACACCGGCGTGGCGATCACCAGACCGTCCGCGTTAGCCACTTGTTGCAGCAGGTCGATGACCTTTGGGCTGTCGAAGCGCGCATGCAGCAAGTCCTCAGCCGGGAAGTCCCGTATCTGGTAACTCACGACTTCTACGCCTTTGTCTTGCAACCACTGACGGGTTTTATCCAGCAACACCCCGGAGCGGGAACGCTGGCTGGGACTGCCTCCAAGTGTTACGACCAACATGCAGGAATTCCTTGAGCAAGTGCCGGCGGTTCGCTGTGTGGCGATGGCGCCAAGATGGAACAGACCTTATCAGCAGATTCATATATCTTTAAATCTTATTTTTTCATTTGTTTATTCTTTAAATGCATATAAGGACGGTTAAACGTCAGGCGAAAAAAAAGGCCGTCGAAACGGCCTGAAAACCCTTGTTGTGATTCAGCTTCAACGACGGTGTATTGAACGACGCCATCGGGGGCAAGCCCCCTCCCACAGGGGAATGCGGTCAACGGTGGGAGGGGGGGCTTTCCCCCGATGCCTATATCCGCGTTAACGATTGGGTTGCGGGGTGAGTCGCAGGTACGGCTTCACTGCGCGATACCCCTTCGGAAAGCGCTTCTTGATCTCTTCCTCATCCTTGAGCGACGGCACGATCACCACTTCATCACCGTCCTGCCAGTTGGCAGGCGTGGCGACCTTGTGGTTGTCGGTGAGTTGCAACGAGTCAATCACCCGCAGGATTTCGTGGAAGTTGCGCCCGGTGCTGGCCGGGTAGGTGATGGTCAGGCGGATCTTCTTGTTCGGGTCGATCACGAACAAGGAACGCACGGTGAGCGTGTCACTGGCGTTGGGGTGGATCAGGTCATACAGGTCGGACACTTTGCGATCGGCGTCGGCCAGGATCGGGAAGTTGACGACAGTGTTCTGGGTTTCGTTGATGTCTTCGATCCACTTGTGGTGCGAGTCCACCGGGTCCACCGACAGGGCGATGGCCTTGACGCCACGCTGGGCGAATTCATCCTTGAGTTTGGCGGTGAAACCCAGCTCGGTGGTGCACACCGGCGTGAAGTCCGCTGGGTGGGAAAACAACACACCCCAGCTATCGCCCAGCCATTCGTGGAAACGAATCTTGCCGGCGCTGGAATCCTGTTCGAAGTCGGGGGCGATATCGCCCAGTCTTAGGCTCATGGTGTGGCTCCTGGTGAGTGCTTATGGAGCCCACTGTGCATGGATTGTGGATTATTTAAAAAGAATAAATATCGATTTATCTAGACGATAAAGGAATATTAAAAATCTGTTCATTGGACGGGCGTACGCGCGAGGAGCAACATCCATTTCAAGGTTTGAGAAGGCCTTGAGACGCTGTACACAGAGGGATTCAGGAAGGGCTTGCGGGGGTTGAGCCCGACTTGAAAAGTAAGACACCTTGCCCGGCGTTGCGCCGGGCAAGGTTTTACAGACTTACAACAGCTTCACGCTACTAGAACAGTGGCAGCGAGTAGCTGACGATCAGGCGGTTTTCGTCCTGGGAACGGGTGTTCGCCAGGTCGGTGCGCCACATTGCGTTTTTCCAGGCAACACCGAGGTTTTTCAGTGGGCCTTCTGGGATTACGTAAGCAACGGTGATGTCGCGTTCCCACTCGGATTGACCGGTGGTTTCAGCACGACCCGCATTGTTGGCGATTGTGTCAATGTCGCTACCCTTGAGGTAGACAACACCGGCCGTCAGGCCAGGCACGCCAACCTTGGCGAAATCGTAAGCATAACGTGCTTGCCAGGTGCGCTCGCCAGCGCGGGCGAACTTCTGGATCTGCATGTCGGTGGTGATGTAAGCCGACGAACCGTCACCCTGGTTCAACCAAGGGAAATCGCTGCTGCCATTGCTGACTTGATAACCACCACCGAAGGTGTGCCCCGCAACGGTGTACAGGAACAGGCCGCTGTACAGGTTGTTGTCGACCTTGCCTTTACCTGCGTTGAAGTTGTTGTAGTTACCGCTGGTGAAGTAGGCAGCAGTGTCGCCGTTCTTCCCATCGTCAGAGCTGTTGAAATAACGCAGGTCAGACTTCAATACGCCCGGACCGATTGCCCAGTTATGGGTCAGACCCAGGAAGTGCTGCTTGTAGAAGTCTTCCAGATTGCCGTAGTAGTACTGGGCAGTCAGGTCTTTGGTGAGCTTGTAATCGCCACCGGCGTAGTAGAACTTGTTGGTGAACTTGCCTGCGTTGTAGTTGGAGCCACCGTTGGCGCCAGCAATCGACAAGTTTTCGTTGTTGCTGGAGTTACGGCCCTTGGCCTTCTCCACCTGGCCGGCAACCAGGGTCAAATCCTTGATGTCGTTGGTGGTGATCTGGCCACCTTGGAAGGTTTGAGGCAGCAGACGACCATCGTTAGTCACGATAACTGGCAGTTTAGGCTGCAGAGTGCCCAGCTTCAGTTCGGTTTGGGAGATCTTGACCTTACCGGTCACGCCCAGGCTGGCGTAATCATTAACAGCCTTGTTGCCGTCGCTTGGGAACACGGTGCCGCCGGAAGCGGTGCCGGTGAAGTTACCGTGATCAGACTTGCTCGAATCCAGACGCACACCGTACAGGCCGATCGCATCAACACCGAACTGAACGGTACCTTGGGTGTAACCCGAGATAAAACGCAGGTCGAAGCCTTGGCCCCACTCAGCGTTTTTGCTGCGGGTGTTGGACGTCGCGTTCGGGTGCCCATCACGGTTGTCCGTGTTGATGTAAAAGTTACGCAGCCCCAGTGTTGCCTTACTGTCTTCGATAAAACCGGCAGCGCCTGCTTGCTGGGCGATTGCGCCCAAAGCTACAGCCAAAGCCAAGGTGGACTTCTTCATGTACCGCTCCTCTCATTTCTAATTTTTGTATTTCTTAGGTCTCGGGTCTAACGCCCTCGATCCACAGATGCGCGATTAGCACCGCATAGTGACTGACAAGTCAATCGTAACCTTGTGTGTCTACTACCTTCGTCTAACCGCAGTTGATTTGGTCCCTGCAGGGTAATGAGTTTTTCATACACCCAAAAAGAATTGTTTCATTCTTTTTCATACGATTTGGGAATAAGCCATTTCGTGATGCGGACAGGTCAGGGTAGACCAACCGCTCCCTTAGCTAATGCCTAAAAGGTATTTGTTAACGCCTTTTTAGATCGAATAGCGTGGCCATACGGTTGCATACGTCACCTACGATCAAAAACGCGACGCCATCATGGCCAAACGCATATCCTCCCGTCAATTTGTTACAGTTTTTGTGTCACTAATTCTTTCTTTTGATGTCAAAGCCGCCGATTTGCGATCGCCTGCCTCAGCGGCTTCACGAAATCTACCCCTCGTTGCATCGTTAGTATCGGCCCAGATCAATGCTTCTGAAGCATGAGCGGTGCATAACGGCAGCCACAATGTCGCCGCCCAGGACCTGATCGGAAGAACCATCGCCACACCGATTCTCTCAACCTCTCATAAAAGCCAGTTCGGCACGCTGAAGCCTTGGGGCCTGCATGCTCGGAAAGTGAATGTATTGAACCTGAACGCGACAGAAATTGCCGCTGAGTGGAAACGTAGCGAAATCGACGCGGTGTTCGGGTGACAGCGCAATAAATCTCGAAACTGACAGCCTAAAAACTACGGACATTTCCGAACTGCTGGCCAGCGTCCGATTGCCGGACGCCCAGACACCTCAGATCCAATGTGGGAGCGAGCAAGGCCGTTCCCACATTTTTACACCTGTGCCGTTCCCGAAATCGGGTTTAGAGCGCCTTCTCGAAAATCTTCGAGTTACGCTGATAGTTGTACAGCGACGCCCGCGCCGACGGCAGACGGTCCACACTGCTCGGCACAAAGCCGCGCTCACGGAACCAGTGGGCGGTACGCGTGGTAAGCACGAACAAGGTCTTCAACCCCTGCGCCCGCGCACGGGTCTGGATACGCTCCAGCAACACATCACCCCGGGCGCCGTGGCGGTATTCCGGGTTCACCGCCAGGCAGGCCAGCTCACCCGCATCCGAATCGGCGATCTGATACAACGCCGCACAGGCGATGATCATGCCTTCGCGCTCCACCACGCTGAACTGCTCGATCTCACGCTCAAGCACTTCGCGCGAACGGCGCACCAGGATGCCCTGCTCTTCCAGCGGGCTGATCAGGTCGAGCAAGCCGCCGACATCTTCAATCGCCGCTTCACGCACCAGTTCGAACTGCTCCTGGGCCACCAGCGTACCGCCGCCGTCCCGGGTGAACAGTTCGGTGAGCAAGGCCCCGTCTTCGGCGTAGCTGACGATATGGCTGCGTCCTACGCCGCCCCGACAGGCCTCGGCGGCCGCATCCAGCAACTCGGCCTGGTAGTTGCTGCTGCCCAGGCGTTGCAGGTGAGCCGGCACTTGTTGCGGGCGCAACTCGCGCACCAGGCGACCGTTTTCATCGATCAAGCCCAGGTCGGCACCAAACAGCAGCAGCTTGTCGGCGCCCAGGTCGATGGCGGCGCGGGTAGCGACGTCTTCGCAGGCCAGGTTGAAGATCTCACCGGTCGGTGAATACCCCAGCGGCGACAGCAGCACGATGGAGCGTTCGTCCAGCAGGCGGTTGATGCCCTTGCGGTCGACACGACGCACTTCGCCGGTGTGGTGGTAGTCCACGCCTTCCAGTACGCCGATAGGACGTGCGGTTACGAAATTGCCGCTGGTCACGCGCAGGCGCGAGCCCTGCATCGGCGACGAGGCCATGTCCATCGACAGGCGTGCTTCGATGGCGATACGCAAGTGGCCGACGGCGTCGATCACACACTCCAGTGTCGCGGCATCGGTGATGCGCATGCCTTCGTGGTAAGTCGGAGTCAGGCCACGCGCTTCAAGGCGCACCTCAATCTGTGGGCGCGAACCGTGCACCAGCACCAGTCGCACGCCGAGGCTGTGGAGCAGCACCAGGTCGTGAACGATATTGCCGAAGTTGGGATGTTCCACACCATCGCCGGGCAGCATGACCACAAAGGTGCAGTCTCGGTGAGCGTTGATGTAGGGCGAAGCGTGACGAAGCCAATTGACGTATTCGGGCATGGAACCTGGGCCTGTAATAAAAAGCAGCCGAAAAAGGATGAGTCGTGAAAACGCACAGCGGGCTGATGGTTATCGTCGGAACAGGCTTGGCGACACGCTCACTCTCCTTCTATGTACGAATAGGCAGGGGTTAATTTATGCAGGTTTCAGGCAGTAATGTTCGATCAGTTCCCGCAATAGACGCACTGTAGGCGTCAAGCGTGACATTTCGAGGTACTCGCCCGGCTGGTGGGCGCATGCGATGTCGCCGGGGCCGAGCACCAGGGTTTCACAACCAAGGCGCTGAAGATAAGGCGCTTCGGTGCCGAACGCTACTGCTTCGGCACGATGACCGGTCAATCGTTCCGCGACCCGCACCAGCTCGGCGTCTTCGACTTGCTCAAACGGCGGCACTTCGGGGAACAGCGGCGCATAGTCGATCTTGACCTGATGGCGCTCGGCCAAGGGTTCAAGCTTCTGCCGGATGGCCGCGCGCAGCACTTCGGGATCCATGCCCGGCAAAGGTCGCAGGTCGAATTCCAGGGAGCATTGGCCGCAGATGCGGTTGGGGTTGTCACCGCCGTGGATGCAACCGAAGTTCATGGTCGGCTGGGGCACACTGAATTGCGGGTTGCGGTACTCACGCTGCCAGGCCAGGCGCAAACCACGCAGTTCGCCAATGGCGTCGTGCATGGCTTCCAGGGCACTGTGACCCAGGCGCGGGTCCGACGAGTGGCCGCTTTGCCCAAGAATGTCGATGCGCTCCATCATCACGCCTTTGTGCAGGCGGATCGGCTTGAGGCCGGTGGGCTCGCCGATCACGGCCGCACGGCCCAGGGGGCGACCCGCCTCGGCCAGTGCGCGCGCGCCGGACATCGAGCTTTCTTCATCGCAGGTCGCGAGGATCAGCAGTGGCTGCTTGAACGGTTGGTCCAGCAGCGGCAATACCGCTTCGATGGCCAGCGCGAAAAAGCCCTTCATGTCGCAACTGCCCAATCCTACCCAGCGACCGTCGACTTCCGTCAGTTTGAGCGGATCAGTTTTCCACAACGCGGCGTCATAAGGGACGGTGTCGCTATGCCCCGCCAGCACCAGGCCGCCGGGGCCGCTGCCAAAACTGGCGAGCAGGTTGAACTTGCCGGGGCTGACGTGTTGGATGTCGATGGCGAAGCCCAGGTCTCCCAGCCAGCTGGCAAGCAAATCGATCACCGGGCGGTTGGTCTGGTCGAGAGACGCTTGGGTGCAACTGACCGAAGGCGCGGCAACCAGTGCGGCGAACTGCTCTTTCATGGACGGTAACGGCATGCGCGGTCTCTCAACTTCCCGGATGAACCTCACTATAGAGGCATCTGCACAACACAATAAACCGTTGCGGCACGTTGCCGGGCTCAGTCCTGTACACTGCACGACCTTGGCAGCCACACTTTTCCCCGGCTGCGCTCCCGATCCTGGATTTTCCGGCCATGCAGAAAGAAACCGAAATCAAGCTCCGCGTCAGCCGCGAAACACTCGCCGCGCTGCGTGAGCACCCGCTACTGAAAAAACGCAACAAAAGTGGCTGGGAACGCCGTGAGTTGATGAACCAATACTTCGACACCCCCGAGCGCGACCTGGCCCAGGCCAAAGTCGCCCTGCGCCTGCGCAAGGACGGTGACGACATCATCCAGACCCTCAAGACCCGTGGCCAGAGCGTCGCCGGCCTGTCGGAACGTAACGAATACAACTGGGAACTGCCCAAAGCCAAGCTCGACGTGAAGAAGCTCGACGGCGAATGCTGGCCAGAGCAGTTGGCCGAGCTGGACAAAAAGACCCTCAAGCCGATCTTCACCACCGACTTCGTGCGCGAACGCGCCGAAATCGCCTGGGGCCGTGGCAAGGCCAAGGTGGTCATCGAAGCCGCCCTGGACCTGGGCCATGTGGTGGTCGGCAAGCAGAAAGAAGAAATCTGTGAGCTGGAACTGGAACTGCGCGAAGGCGAACCGGCTGCCCTGCTGGAACTCGCCGCCGAACTGGCCGCCACCCTTGCCTTGATGCCATGCGACATCAGCAAAGCCGAGCGTGGCTATCGCCTGTACGACGCCAGCAGCTACTCCTTGAGCCTGCCGGCGCCGCAACTGCAGGCCGAAATGCCGCTGGACGACGCCTTCGCCGCGATCATGTGGCACTTGCTTGGCAGCAGCCAGCGCCTGGCCGAGCAATACCGTTTTAATGGCCACTGGCGCCTGCTGCAGGACTGGGTCGACAACCTCGGCGAACTGCGCGCCCTGATCGGTAGCCTCGGTCAGGCGGCACCGCGCCAATCTACCAGCGAACTGCGCAGCGCACTCGACGCCCTGCTGGAAGACTGGCGCCCGCTGGTGCAAGCCGGTGATGACGACGAAGACATTCGCAAAGCCGCACCGGAACAGTTCATCGAAGAATTGGACGACGTGCGTTGGGGCCTGTTCTCACTGAACGCTTCGCGCTGGCTGCTGGCGCGCACCTGGACCGCCGACCGCAACGTACGCGGCAACCGCCAGGGCGCTGCGCAAATCACCAACTGGCTGCCACGCCTGCTGGCCGACGATGCCGTCGCCCTGCAACTGCCGCGCTACCAGCAACAGCCGGAAGACCTGGCTGAGCAGCTGCCGCGCATCGAACGCATCCAGGCCTGGCTGCACCATGCGCGCCAGGTGGTGGATATTCCGGAACTGGACCGCCTGTACGGCGAGTTGAACAAGTTGGTGCAACTGGCCAACCAGCCGATCACCGACGAGTCGCTGGATGCGCGGATGCATCAGGCGATTGCGGTGTACCAGAACCGTGCGTGGAAGATGTTGCTGCGTCTGTAAGATCGCCATCAGGAGCAAGCCCTGTCCCACATTGAAATGCACTCCAAATGTGGGAGGGAGCTTGCTCCCGATGAGGCCGGTCCGGTCAGCGCAAGACCGGCAGGCTGGTAGTGGATTTGATCTCCGACAACGCCACAATCGAATTAACTTCCTGAATCCCCGGCACCATCGACAGCTTTTCAAAGAAAAACCGCTCATAGGCCTCGATGTCCGAGGTGACGATACGCAGCAGAAAATCCACCGCCCCCATCAGCACATAACACTCCAGCACTTCCGGAAACCCGCGAATCGCGTCGGTGAACTCGGTGAAGTTGGAGCGACCGTGGGCGTTGAGTTTCACCTCGGCGAAAATCTGCGTGTTGAGGCCGATCTTCTTGCGGTCCAGCAAGGTCACCTGACCGCGAATCACGCCCTCTTCCTTGAGCCGTTGGATCCGTCGCCAGCACGGCGATTGAGACAGGCCGACCTGTTCGGCGATCTGCGCGCTGGAGAGCGAGGCGTCTTCTTGCAACAGGGCCAGGATACGGCGGTCGTAGGCGCCCAACTGGCTGTGCATATAAATACCTTTTATTGTGCTTATCTTGAATTATACGATTCGATTAATCGCACAAAAGGCTCATCTTAGATAAGAAATCTCCGTTAGCGAATGTAAAAATTTCTCCAGTCGAATCTGGAGAGCCAGCATGCACGCCATCGAAACCACCCACCCTGTAACCCGCGTCGATGCGTGGGCCTTCAACAGTGCCCACTGCCAGGCGCACTACCGCATCGTCGCCGAGGCGGAACCGGATGTGTTGTGCCGGGTGCTCAACTATTTCGCCCTGCAATGCCTCACGCCGCGACAGGTCACGGTGAACAGGGAAGATGACCTGCTTAACATCAACATCCTGATGGATGGCTTGAGCTGGCACCGCGCCCAGGTGATCGGTGAAAAGATTCGAAACCTGATCAGCGTGTGCTCGCTCGACGTGTGGTCGGCTGATTCGGCGGGGCCTCAGGCGGTGATGGCCGTCGCGCAGTAAAAACCTGCAATACACGCTGGGAGGTGGATATTCAGAGGCTGACTAGCCTGGGGTTTACACCCATTGCCCCAGGAAAACCTTCATGCTTGTTGATCAACGATTGGAACTGCATCAGCTGTTGCCGGCTTTGGTAGACGGGCGCCTGATCACACCCGAAGTGGCGCAGCGCTTGTCGGCGCTGCCGGCCAGCAACAGCCAGCATCCCCTGGAGAGCATCGCAGCCCAAGGCCCCAACCTGGAAACCCTGACCGAATGGCTTGCCCAGCATGCCGGGCAACCCTATCTGCGTATCGACCCATTGAAGATCGACGTGGCAGCCGTGGTGCCGCTGATGTCTCACGCGTTCGCCCAACGTCATGCCATTCTCGCGGTGGCGGTGGACGCGCAGACCGTCACTGTCGCCAGCGCCCAACCCCACATCACCAGCTGGGAAGCCGGGCTGGCGCAGGTGCTCAAGCGTTCGATCAAACGCGTGGTGGCCAACCCGCAGGACATCGCGCGCTGCATCGGCGAGTTTTACCGGCTGGCCAAATCCGTCAGCGGTGCCGACCAAAAGGTCGCGGCGCCTGGCCATGTCGAATTGCTCAACCTCGGCGCCAGCGAGCAAGAGCCGGATGCCAATGACGCGCATATCGTCAACATCGTCGACTGGTTGTTGCAGTACGCCTTCGCACAGCGTGCCAGTGATATCCACATCGAGCCGTGCCGCGAACAGGGCCGGGTACGCTTTCGTATCGACGGGCTGCTGCATGACGTCTATCAGTTTCCGCCCCAGGTCACGATGGCGGTGGTCAGCCGCCTGAAAAGCCTGGGCCGTATGAACGTGGCGGAAAAACGCCGGCCCCAGGACGGCCGGGTCAAGACCAAAAGCCCGACAGGCGCGGAAGTGGAGCTGCGCCTTTCCACCTTGCCCACGGCGTTTGGCGAGAAGCTGGTGATGCGGATCTTCGACCCGCAGGTGCTGCTCAAAAGCTTTGACCAGTTGGGCTTGTCTGCTGATGACCAACAGCGCTGGCACGCCATGACCAGCCAGACCAATGGCATCATCCTGGTCACCGGCCCTACCGGTTCGGGCAAGACCAGCACCCTCTACACGACGCTCAGGCAACTGGCGACCCGGGAGGTCAACCTGTGCACCGTGGAAGACCCGGTCGAGATGGTCGAGCCGGCGTTCAACCAAATGCAGGTGCAGCACAACATCGACCTGACCTTCGCCAGCGGCATCCGCGCCCTGCTGCGCCAGGACCCGGACATCATCATGATCGGCGAGATTCGCGACCAGGAAACCGCTGAAATGGCGATCCAAACCGCGTTGACCGGACACTTGGTGCTGTCGACCCTGCATACCAACGATGCACCCAGTGCCATCAGCCGCTTGCAGGAACTGGGAGTTGCTCATTATTTGATCAAAGCAACGCTACTGGGCGTGATGGCGCAGCGCTTGGTGCGGGTTTTGTGCCCCCACTGCAAGCGTGCACGGGGTGACGTGCATGAGGCCGTGGGGTGCGTTGAATGTCGAAACAGTGGTTATCGGGGACGCGCCGGCGTATACGAAATCATGGTGTTGAACGAAGCACTGAAGACGCTGATCACGCCCGGCGCCGACGTGCAGGCGCTGCGTCAGGCGGCGGTGGCACAAGGTATGTGCAGCCTGCGCATGGCTGGCGTGCAAAAGGTCCAGGCAGGGCTGACCACCCTGGCGGAGGTATTGCGGGTGACCCCTGGGGATTCGGTAACAAATCCTTTGTTTGTTACACGGTGAAACCGTTCTTATCGGTGACAACACCGTTACAATCGGCCGAACGTCGTTTCACTGACACCATCAGATAGGGAATCGCTATGCAGATCGGAACCGTACTGCTTCTTTTCGTGGGCTTGGCCATCGCCATCCTGTTCATGGGCTTCAAGGTCGTCCCCCAGGGTTACCAATGGACGGTCGAGCGTTTCGGGCGCTACACCAACACCCTCAAGCCTGGCCTGAACATCATTATCCCGGTCATGGACCGCATCGGCCGCAAGATCAACGTGATGGAAAGCGTGCTGGACATCCCGCCCCAGGAAGTCATCACCGCCGACAACGCCACCGTGCAGATCGACGCCGTGTGCTTCTTCCAGGTGGTCAACACGGCCCAGGCCGCCTACGAGGTCAACAACCTCGAACATGCCATCCGCAACCTGCTGCAAACCAACATCCGTACCGTGCTCGGCTCCATGGAGCTGGATGCCATGCTCAGCCAGCGTGACGGCATCAACGAAAAACTGCTGAAAACCGTGGACGAAGCCACGGCACCTTGGGGCATCAAGATCACCCGTATCGAGATCAAGGACATCAGCCCGCCGGCCGACCTGATGGCCGCCATGTCGGGCCAGATGAAAGCCGAGCGGATCAAGCGTGCGCAAATCCTCGAAGCCGAAGGCCTGCGCGCCTCGGCGATCCTGACTGCCGAAGGCAAGAAGCAGGCGCAGATCCTTGAGGCTGAAGGTAGCCGCCAAGCGGCGTTCCTTGAGTCCGAGGCCCGCGAACGTCAGGCCGAAGCGGAAGCCCGTGCCACCCAGGTCGTATCCGAGGCGATCGCATCGGGCAACGTGCAGGCGGTCAATTACTTCGTCGCGCAGAAATACATCGATGCCCTGGGCAAGCTGGCTTCGGCCAACAACAGCAAGGTCATCCTGATGCCGCTGGAAGCCAGCCAAGTCATCGGCGCGGTCGGCGGTATCGGCGAGATCGTCAAGGCGACGTTCGACAACAAGAAAGGCTGAGGCCATCGCCATGTGGGATTTCCTGCAGCATCTGTCGTTCTGGGATTGGCTGGCACTGGGTACCGTGCTGTTGATTCTTGAAGTATTTGGCGCCGGTGGTTACCTGTTGTGGATGGGTATCGCAGCGGCTGCCGTGGGCGTGATCAAGTTCCTGGTGCCGCCTCTTGGGCTGGAATGGCAGCTCCTGCTGTTTGCCGTGTTGTCGATTTTGACGGCGGTGTATTGGTGGAAGCGCCAACGCAGCAGCGCCAAGGCCAGTGACCAGCCAGGCTTGAACGAGCGTGGCTCGGAGCTGATCGGCCGCACCTTCGTGGTGCATCAGGCGATTGTAGATGGCCGGGGCAAGGTAAAGGTCGGCGATGGCGTGTGGATGGTGACCGGCCCGGACAGCCCCGTAGGCGCTCAAGTACGGGTGGTTGGCCAGGAAGGCGTGGTGTTAAAGGTTGAAACTGTTTAGTCAGTGATGGAACTCGATTGGCCTAACTACAATCATAAACTACAGATAACCCACCCGGAGTCACCCATCATGCGTCTCAAATATGCTGTCGCAACCCTCGCTGTGCTTTCCCTCCCTGTCGGTTCAGCCATGGCCGACAGTTTCTGGCGCAATGTCATCTCGTCGGGCGCCACTACCGGCTCGACGTACCTGACCTTCAAAGACCACAAGCTGGTGGTTGCCGCACAAGATGACGCAGGCAGCTTTGTTGCCAGCGACGGCGGCATCCGTGGCCCGTACCTGGAAGCCGCGATGCAGAAAGTCCGCGCCGATAACCCTGGCCTGCAGGCCACGGACATGGAGCTGGCCAACGCCATCCTCGCGAAAAACGCCGTCACCGAATAACTCGGGCTCGATAAAAAATGCCGCTTTTGACAGCGGCATTTTTTTGTCTTCAATTCCTACGGTCATCGCCGCTGATTACTACATAAGCATCCCTGCTTTCCCAAGTGAACACGGAGAAGTCCTGTCGAGCCTCACCCTGCGGGGCAACAAGCTAAGGCTTCCTTTTTAAATAAAGCGAACCACTGCCCATGCACACGCTTGCCTACGCACTGCTGCTCTCTGCATTTGCCACCCCTTACGCACAAGCGGAAAGCTGGTACGGATCAGCCAAATTCAACAGCGCTCGTCAGAATCTCTCCAGCTCGCTGCTGACCAGCCCACGCGTCACTGACAGGGTGGACGCCCCGGATAGCAGCAAGTCATTTGTGGCTTCTTTCGCCGCGGGCTATGCCTTTGACAATGGCTGGCGCCTCGAAGGGGAATACACCATGCCGAACAACTCGACATTCAAATCCTACTGGGCCCCTTTCAATGCCAACGTCAACAGCCTGCATGTCCAGAGCCAACGCTTGATGCTCAATGGCTATAAAGACATCCCGATCAACCCATGGTTGTCGTTCTACGGCATGGCCGGGGTGGGCGTCGCACGCATTGAAGCCGAGGGCTATCAAACGAATGAGACCCGTCGTTTCGCCAGCAATCGCCAGCATCATTTCGCCTACAGCGTAGGCATGGGGCTGGAAGCCAAGGTCAGTGAGCAAATCACGCTGGGTGCCGGCTATCGTTACATCGCAATGGGCGATGTTGAAACCGGCTACAACACCTTCGCAAACCGTGTGAACGCTCGGGATGAGCAACTCAAAGGTAAGCTCAAGGAACAGAATGTGTTTCTGGAGGCGCGCTATTCCTTCTGAAACCTAGTAGGAAATGCCGTTTTCGAAGCGGCATTTTTTAACCGGACGGTGACGATTCATTCACAGGCGACAGGCTATATTCAGTCAAGCCGTGCAACCATGCCGGTACTGATACCTCGCTTACTCATCGCCAATCTGAAACGGATGCCTTCGTCGTCATGAGCCAACAGCCCTTCCTGCCGTTTTCCAAACCCACCATTGATGAAGCCACCATCTCGGCGGTCGGCGATGTACTGCGTTCGGGCTGGATTACCAGCGGGCCGAAAGTGCAGGCCTTCGAAGCGCAGTTGTCGGAATACTTTGGCGGACGGCCGGTGCGCACGTTCAACTCGGGCACCTGCACCATGGAGATTGCCTTGCGCATCGCCGGTATTGGGCCAGGCGATGAAGTCATCACCACGCCGATCTCCTGGGTGGCCACGGCCAACGTGATCCTGGAAGTGGGTGCCACACCGGTGTTTGCCGATATTGACCCGGTGACCCGCAATCTCGACCTGGTCCAGGTGGAGGCTGCCATCACCCAGCGCACCAAGGCGATCATCCCGGTGTACCTGGCCGGCCTGCCCTTGGACATGCCGATGCTGTATGCACTGGCCAACAAGTACAACCTGCGCATCGTCGAGGACGCAGCGCAGGCGCTGGGTTCCAGCTGGGATGGCGAACGTATCGGCGCCACTGGGGATTTCGTGTCGTTCAGCTTCCAGGCCAACAAGAACATCACCTCTTCCGAAGGCGGTTGCCTGGTGTTGAACAACGCAGAGGAAGCGCGGCTGGCAGAGAAGTACCGCCTGCAAGGCGTTACCCGCAGCGGCTTCGATGGTCTGGACGTGGACGTGCTGGGCGGCAAGTTCAATATGACCGACATCGCCGCTGCCATTGGCCTGGGGCAATTTGCCCATATCGAGAAGATCACCGCGCACCGCCAGCACCTGGCGCGCCACTATTTCAAATGCTTTGGCAGTGATTTCGAAGAACAATACGGCGCACAGCTGCCGCCGGCTGATTTCGAAAACAGCAACTGGCACCTGTTCCAGTTGGTACTGCCGGAGCGCCACGACGGCCTACCGGCCCGCGCCACCTTCATGGAGCAGATGCAGGCCCACGGGGTCGGCATTGGCTATCACTATCCGCCGATCCACCTGCTGAGCCTTTATCGGGCGCAGGGGTTCAAGGAAGGTATGTTTCCGGTGGCGGAGAAGGTGGGGCGTTTGATCGTGTCACTGCCGATGTTTACGGCGATGACTGAGGCGGATGTGGAGCGCTCGGTGGCAGCGGTGAAGGCGGTTCTACAGCGCTGAAACACATTGCGGGAGCCGGATAACCGGCTCCCGCAACAGGATCACTCGCCGATGGCGGCTTTGTAGCCAGCAGCATCCAGCAGTTTTTCCAGGTCAGCCGGGTTGCCAGGCTTGAGCTTGAAGATCCACGCGCCGTACGGGTCGGAGTTGAGCAGCTCGGGGCTACCGCTCAGTTCTTCGTTGACGGCAATCACTTCGCCCGCAATCGGAGCGTAGATATCCGAGGCGGCCTTCACCGACTCAACCACGCCCGCTTGGCCCGCAGCGTCAAACTGAGCGCCAACTTCGGCCAATTCAACAAACACCACATCACCCAACGCTTCCTGAGCATGGTCGGAAATACCGACGGTCACAGTGCCGTCAGCTTCCAGGCGCGCCCATTCGTGGCTTTCGGCGAAACGCAGGTCGGCAGGGATATCGCTCATAGTCTGTGTCCTCAAGAAGTAATGTCAGCGGCCTTCGGCCTGCCGGAAATAGGTTAGATCAAGGTTTTGCCATGGCGCACGAAGGTCGGTTTGACCACTCGAACCGGGTACCACTTGCCGCGGATTTCCACTTCGGCCCGATCAGCGGTTGCCGTCGGTACACGCGCCAGGGCAATGGATTTGCTCAGCGTAGGAGAGAAACTACCACTGGTGATCTCCCCTTCGCCAATATTGGCGATACGAACCACCTGGTGAGCGCGTAAAACCCCGCGTTCTTCCAGTACCAGCCCGACCAGTTTGAACTGCACGCCGGCTGCTTTTTCCGCTTCCAGCGCAGCGCGGCCAATGAAATGACGCTCGGCAGGCTCCCAGGCGATACTCCAGGCCATGTTCGAAGCCAAGGGCGAAACGCTCTGGTGGATGTCCTGGCCGTACAGGTTCATACCGGCTTCGAGACGCAGCGTATCGCGGGCGCCGAGACCAATGGGTGAAATACCAGCGCCCACCAGGTCGTTGAAAAAACCCGGCGCCTGATCAGCCGGCAAGACAATCTCCAGGCCATCTTCCCCGGTATAACCCGTGCGCGCGATAAACCAATCGCCATCAGCCTGGCCCTCGAAGGGCTTGAGCTGGTGAATCAGCGTGCCACGAGACTGGGTGACCAACTCGGCGATCTTCTGCCGGGCGTGGGGACCTTGAATGGCCAGCATCGCCAACTCAGGCCGCTCATGCAGTTGCACTTGGTAAGTGCCCAGTTGCGCATGCATCCAGGCCATGTCCTGGTCGCGGGTGGCGGCATTGACCACCAGCCGATAGGCGGCCTCGGTACGGTAGACAATCATGTCGTCCACCACGCCGCCCTTTTCGTTGAGCATGGCGCTGTACAACGCACGGCCACAGCCATGCAGACGTTCGACATCATTGGCCAGCAGGCGCTGGAGCCATTCCTTGGCCTGGGGGCCGGTGACATCGATCACGGTCATATGAGATACATCGAACACCCCGCAGTCGCGTCGCACCTGGTGGTGTTCTTCAACTTGCGAGCCGTAGTGCAGAGGCATATCCCAACCGCCAAAATCGACCATTTTCGCGCCGAGGGCGAGATGCAGGTCATACAGAGGCGTACGCTGTCCCATGGGTTTCTCCTTCCGGGCTTGGCGAAGGTGCGCAGCATTGCTGTTCGTGCCGGACACCTTGAATTACAAGGCCTGCAGCCACGTCCAGCGACTCGATCCGAAAGACGGACCGCACCGAATGCCGCGCATTGTAGCCGCAAGCCGTAGGACTGGCACCTAACCGATTTGCCGGGCGGAGCGTCGGATCAGCCCGATCACCGGCAACAGGCCCACCAGCACCAGGGTCAGCGCAGGTAAAGACGCCCGGGCCCACTCGCCTTCACTGGTCATTTCAAAGATCCGCACCGCCAGCGTGTCCCAGCCGAACGGGCGCATCAGCAGGGTAGCGGGCATTTCCTTGAGCACGTCGACGAACACCAGCAACGCTGCGCTCAAGGTGCCGGGCAACAACAACGGCAGATACACTTTGCAAAACAGTCGTGGGCCGCTGACGCCAAGACTGCGTGCCGCTTCCGGCAACGAGGGCCGGATACGCGCCAGGCTGTTTTCCAACGGCCCGTAGGCCACCGCCAGGAATCGCACCAGATACGCCAGCACCAACGCCGACAGGCTGCCCAACAGCAACGGTTTGCCCGCACCACCGAGCCAGCCGGACAGCGGCACCACCAGTTCACGGTCCAGGTAGCTGAACGCCAACATGATCGACACTGCCAGCACCGAGCCCGGCAAGGCATAGCCGACATTGGCCAGGCTGATGCCGGAGCGGATCGCCCGTGTCGGCGCCAGGCGGTTGGCGAAGGCCAGCACCAGCGCCACGCTGACGGTGATCAGGGCAGCGATACCACCCAGGTACAGGGTGTGGAGGATCAGTCCGGAATAACGCTCATCCAGATCGAAGCGGCCGCGCTGCCAGAACCAGGCGAACAATTGCAGCATCGGGATGACAAACGCACAGGCGAATACCAGCCCGCACCCGCTACTGGCCGCCGCCGCCTTGAACCCGCGCAGCTGATACAGCGCCTTGCCCCGTGGCCGCTCATTGCTCGGTCGGCTCGCGCCCCGGGCACGTCGTTCGCCGTACAGCACCAGCATCACCACCAGCAGCAACAGGCTGGCCAATTGGGCAGCGCTGGAAAGGCTGAAAAAGCCGTACCAGGTCTTGTAGATGGCCGTGGTGAAGGTGTCGAAGTTGAACACCGAGACCGCACCGAAATCCGCCAGGGTTTCCATCAATGCCAACGCCACCCCGGCACCAATCGCCGGCCGCGCCATGGGCAGTGCCACGTGCCAGAACGCTCGCCACGGCGATTGCCCGAGCACCCGCGCCGCTTCCATCAGGCCTTTGCCCTGGGCCAGGAACGCGGAGCGCGCCAGCAAGTAGACGTAGGGGTAGAACACCAGCACGAGGACGATGATCACACCGCTGGTGGAGCGCACCCGTGGCAGACGCAGGCCGGTGCCGAACCATTCGCGCAGCAGGGTTTGCACAGGCCCTGAGAAGTCCAGCAGGCCGACGAATACAAACGCCAGCACATAAGCCGGTATGGCGAAGGGCAGCATCAGCGCCCAGTCGAGCCAGCGTCGGCCGGGGAATTCGCAAAGGCTAGTGAGCCAGGCCAGGCTCACGCCTAACAGGGTTACGCCAACACCGACACCCAGCACCAGCGTCAGCGTGTTGCCCAGCAGGCGGGGCATCTGGGTTTCCCAGAGGTGCGACCAGATTTGCGCGTCGATACTCTGCCAGGACAGCAACAGCACGCTCAGCGGCAGCAGCACCAGGGCGGCGACGGTAAAGACCGGCAGGTACCAGCGGCGTTGGGCGGGGTGGGCCAAAGTCAGTTCTCAGTGAATGAATAGCTTGAAATCGCCGCAATCCAATGTGGGAGGGGGCTTGCTGTGGTGAGGGGGCTTGCCCCCCGACGGGTTCACCGTAGAACCATTGGGGCTGCTCCGCAGCCCAGCGCGGGGCAAGCCCGCTCACCACAGGAAGCTCGCTCATCACAGCAAGCCCGGTCACCACAGCAAGCCCCTCCCACATTTGGATCTACGGTGCCCGGCAGAGTGTACTTAGTTCCAGCCAGCGCGATCCATCAGGCGAATGGCTTCAGCCTGGCGCTTGCCCGCCACTTCCACCGGCAAGGTATCAGCCACGAACTTGCCCCAGGTCGCCACTTCGGCCGACGGCGGTACCGCCGGGTTGGCCGGGAACTCTTGGTTCACGTCGGCAAAGATCTTCTGCGCCTCAGCCGTGGTCATCCATTCCACCAGCGCCTTGGCGGCTTCCGGGTGCGGCGCGTATTTGGTCAGGCCGATGCCCGACAAATTCACGTGCACACCACGGTCGCCCTGGTTCGGCCAGAACAGCTTCACCGCCAGGTCCGGCTTCTGCTTGTGCAGGCGGCCGTAGTAGTAGGTGTTGACGATGCCCACATCGCACTGGCCGGCATTGATGGCTTCGAGCACGGCGATGTCGTCGGAGAATACGTCGGTGGACAGGTTGTTGACCCAACCCTTGACGATTTCCTCGGTCTTGGCCGCGCCGTGGGTTTCGATCAGGGTGGCGGTCAGCGACTGGTTGTAGACTTTTTTCGCCGTACGCAGGCACAGGCGGCCTTCCCACTGTTTGTCGGCCAGGGCTTCGTAGGTGGTGAGGTCACCCGGCTTTACCCGGTCGGTGGAGTAGGCAATGGTCCGCGCGCGCAGGCTCAAGCCCGTCCAGGCGTGCTTTGAAGAGCGGTATTGCAGGGGGATGTTCTTGTCGATGACTGCGGAGGTGAAGGGTTGCAGAATGCCCATTTGCTCGGCCTGCCAGAGGTTGCCGGCATCCACGGTGAGCAGCAGGTCGGCAGTGGCGTTCTCGCCCTCGGCCTTGATGCGCTGCATCAGCGGGGCTTCCTTGTCAGTGATGAACTTCACCTGCACGCCAGTCTTCTGAGTGTAGGCATCGAACACCGGCTTGATCAGCTCGTCGATGCGCGAGGAGTAGACCACCACTTCGTCGGCGGCCTGCACGGTCGTGCTGCCGATCAAGGTGAGTGCCAGGGCAGTCAGGAGGCGCTTGGATGCCAACATGGGGGCGGTCTCTCATTTGCAAAAAGAGGGCAAATGATAAGGACTGGCATTTAGTGGCGCTTGGTTGAGGCGTTACCAGATGTTGCATGAGGGAGTGTGCGATGAAGCGGATAGCCTCATCGCGGCCTATCTTTTACGAGCACAGCAGTAACCGCATTTCGATGTCAGGGTTTTGCCAGGCCAGGTAGATCGCCGGTCAGGCCCAGCGCCTGGCGTACAAACACGGCCTTGGCTTCAGGCATCTGGTCGACCATCTTCAAGCCAGCATTGCGCAACCAGCGCAGCGGCAGTTGATCGGCCTGGAACAGCCGCTCGAAACCTTCCATCGCCGCCATCAACGCCAGGTTATGCGGCATGCGCCGACGCTCATAACGACTCAGCACCTTCACATCCGCCAGCCGCTCACCACGCTCGGTTGCCGCCAACAACACCTCGGCCAACACCGCCGCATCGAGGAAACCCAGGTTCACACCCTGCCCCGCCAACGGGTGTATCACGTGTGCCGCGTCTCCGATCAACGCCAGGCCCTCAGCCACGTAACGCTTGGCGTGACGCTGGCGCAAAGGCACGCACACACGCGGGTCGGCGCTCACCACGGTCCCCAACCGCCCTTCAAAGGCGCGCTCCAATTCACCGCAGAAGCTTTCATCGTCCAACGCCATCAGGCGCTCGGACTCGGCCGGCGTGGTCGACCAGACGATCGAGCACCAATCCTCCTGCCCATCCCGCACCAGCGGCAAAAACGCCAGCGGCCCGGTGTCGGTAAACCGTTGCCACGCCGTGCGCTGGTGCGGCTGGCTGCTGCGCACGCTGGTGACAATGGCGTTATGCAGGTAATCCCATTCGCGGGTCGCAGTGCCGGTCAGGCGGCGCACGGCGGAGTGGGCGCCGTCGGCGGCTACCACCAGCGGCGCACGCAACTTACGGCCATCGGCCAACGTCAGCAGCCAGTCATCGCCGGAGCGGCGCATCTGTTCCAGGCGGGCATTGGCCAGCAGGCCCAGGTCGCAGTCATGCAGGCGGTCGAGCAAGGCGTCCTGAACCACGCGGTTCTCGACGATGTGCCCGAGCACCTCGGCATGCACGCTGGCCGCCGAAAAGTGGATCTGCCCGGTGCCGCTGCCGTCCCACACCTGCATCTCGCCGTAGGGGCTGGCGCGCCGCGAGACGATACCGTCCCACACGCCCAGGCGCTCGAGGATGCGCTGGCTGGCGGCCGACAAGGCGCTCACCCGGGGCTCGAAGGCCGCATCACGGTCGAACGGCTTGACGCTCAACGGGCTGCCGTCGAGCAACAGCACCTGCAGGCCATTGCCCTGCAACGCAAGCGCCAAGGCGCTTCCGACCATTCCGGCCCCGACAATCAGCACATCTGCGCGCATGTCCATGCTTTAAGCCTGTCTCACTGGCGGCTTGCGCCGCACGTAAAGGGTTTTGTCGACCCGCGCCACCAGGGTGCCGGAGCCGTCATGAATCTGCACCTTGAGGTGGGGCAGGTACTTCTCGCCCCCTTCGGTGTGTCGACGGACCTCGTCCAGCAAGGCCTCGTCGATGGAAAATTCGGCATACACCGGGCCTTGGCCCGGCGACACGAAGTCAATGCTCGCGGCCTTGTCCCACACAATGTAGTCGCGGCCCAGGTTCTCCATCAGCATCAGCATGTAGAACGGGTCAACCATCGAATACAGGCTGCCGCCGAATTGCGTGCCGACATAGTTGCGGTTGTACCAGCCCAGCCCCATGCGCACTTTGACGTGACGGAAATCGGCGCTCATGTGCCGGACGCTGACCCCCGCCCCCAGGTACGGCGGATACAGGGTCATGATCCAGCGCAACAACCGCGCCTTGCCCAGGCGCTCGATCAACCACTTACGCATCGGGACGCGTGCCCAGGCCCATGGCCTGACGGGCGAACCAGCGTTTGGCCGGTGGCAACAGGTCCAGGCCCAGCAGGCCCATGTTGCGGCCCAGCGCCACCAGCGGCTGGGCGCTGCCGAACAGGCGCGTGACCTGGTCGGAGAAGCCCACGGTTAGTTTCTGGTCCAAGCGCTGGCGTTCGCGATAGCCCTGCAAGGTCGCCAGGTCACCCGGCACTTGCGGCCCGGCCAGCAAGGCCTCGGCCAAGGCATTCGCATCGCGCAGGGACAGGTTGAAGCCTTGCCCGGCAATCGGGTGCAGGCTGTGGGCGGCGTTGCCGAGGATCGCCAGGTGGGAACGCACCTGCTCCTCGGCTTCGACCAAGGTCAGAGGGTACAGATGGCGGGCGCCGACTTGCTTGAGGGTGCCCAGGCGGTAGCCGAACACGCCCTGCAATTCACTCAAGAAGCTGCGTTCGTCGAGATTGGCCAGGCGCTGTGCGTCCATGCCGATGCGGGTCCAGACCAGGGCGCAGCGGTTGTCCGGCAGCGGCAACAGGGCCATCGGGCCCTCATCGGTAAAGCGTTCGAAGGCTTCGCCGTTATGGGACTCGCTCGGGGTAATGTTGGCGATCAGCGCGCTCTGGTTGTACGGGCGGGTTTTCACGCCGATGCCCAGCTGTTCGCGCAGTCCGGAGCGGCCACCATCGGCCAGTACGGCGAGATCGCATTCCAGTACGGTTTCATCGTTGAGGGTCAGGCGGTAGCCATCGGCCAGCGGCTCCATGCGTGTGACTTCCGCCGGGCAACGCCAGCTGACCACGTCTTTGTCCAGGCCTTGCCACAGGCATTGGCCCAGCCAGGCGTTTTCCACCACGTAACCGAGGGCCGGCACGCCCTCCTCCATGGCAGACAAACGTGCGGTGGAGAAACGCCCACGATCCGACACGTGGATTTGCTTGATCGGCTCGGCACGGCGGGAAATGTCCTGCCACAGGCCCAGGCGCTGATAGATCTGCCGGGCGCCATAGGACAGCGCCGAAGACCGCGCATCGTAGCTCGGCTGGTAGCTGTCGCCCGGCGCAAAGGGTTCGATCAGCACGATCTTCCAGCCACGGGCCTTGGCCCCGGCCTGCAACGCCAGCGCCAGGCTGGCGCCTACCAAGCCGCCGCCGATAATGGCCAGGTTGACCCGGCTCATCGGGCAGCCGCCATCAGCGCTTCGATGTCGGCGACGGTCTTGGGCACGCCGCCGGTCAGGATTTCACAGCCTTGCTTGGTCACTACCACGTCGTCCTCGATGCGTACGCCAATGCCACGCCATTTCTTTGCCACGTTCTGGTTGTCCGGCGAAATGTAGATCCCCGGCTCCACGGTCAACGCCATGCCGACTTCCAGCACACGCCATTCACCGCCCACTTTGTACTCGCCCACGTCATGTACATCCATGCCCAGCCAATGGCCGGCGCGGTGCATATAGAAGGCCTTATAGGCTTCGCTGGCGATCAACTCGTCGACGTCGCCCTGCAACAAGCCCAGCTTTACCAGCCCGGCGGTGATGACCTGCACCGTGGCCTCATGGGCCTGGTTCCAATGTTTGTCCGGGGCGATTTCGGCGAAGGCGGCTTCCTGGGAGGCCAGCACAATCTCGTAGATCGCCTTCTGTTCCGGCGAGAACTTGCCGTTGACCGGCCAGGTACGGGTGATATCGCTGGCGTAGCAGTCGATCTCACAACCGGCGTCGATCAGCACCAGGTCGCCGTCCTTGAGCAGCGCGTCGTTTTGCTGGTAATGCAGGATGCAGCTGTTGCGCCCGGCGGCGACGATGGAACCGTAGGCCGGCATCTTTGCGCCGCCCTTGCGGAACTCATAATCCAATTCTGCTTCCAGGCTGAACTCATGCAAACCGGCGCGGCTGGCCTGCATCGCCTTCACGTGGGCGGCGCAGGAGATTCGGGCCGCCTCGCGCATCACCTTCAACTCTGCCGCCGATTTATACAGGCGCATGTCGTGGAGCAGATGATCCAGGGCAACGAATTCGTTCGGCGGCTGGGCGCCCAGGTGCGCTTTAGAGCGGATCACGTTGATCCACTCCATCAGGTGCCGGTCGAATTCGGCGTTGCTGCCCATCGCCGAGTACACCCGGTCGCGGCCTTCGATCAGGCCGGGCAGGATGTCGTCGATATCGGTGATAGGGAAGGCATCGTCGGCACCGAAGTCACGGATCGCGCCTTCGGTGCCGGCGCGCAGGCCATCCCACAGCTCGCGTTCGACATTGCGCTCGCGGCAGAACAGCACGTACTCGCCGTGCTGGCGACCGGGCATCAACACGATCACGGCTTCCGGCTCGGGGAAACCGCTCAGGTACTGGAAGTCACTGTCCTGGCGGTACACGTGCTCGACATCGCGATTGCGGATCGCCACGGCGGCGGCCGGCAGGATCGCGATGCTGTTGGGTTCCATCTGCGCCATGAGCGCCTTGCGGCGTCGGGTGTATTCCGCTTTGGGGATATGGATCATGGGCAGATGGGCTTCCTTTCTTAGTGCAGCGACGGCTTGGGTGCAGCAGGCTCAGCGGACTTCTTGGTCTCGGTGAACAGCAGCAGCGGCGCAACGCGCAGGTACTCCATCACCTCCATGTAGTCGCCTTCGCCGTCTTCGGACTCTTCCAGGGCGTCCTGCACCTGGGAGATGGCTGCCAGGTCCTGCAGCACTTCCTTGGCGTCGGTGCTCAGTTCCAGGCCACCGGCGTTCACACCGAAACCGTGGAGGAAGCCCTGGCACCATTGGCCCAGTGCAGCGGCGCGCTCGGTGAGCGGCGCGTCGTCGGTCGGCAGCAGCAGGACCACGGTGACGTCGTCACCGGTCAGCTCGCCCTTGACCATCTCTTGCAGGCCGATCAGCGCGTTGCGCACGTTGTCGGTCGGTTCGGTTTCCAGCAGCTCGGCCACGTCAGCCAGCCAGTTGTCGGCATCAAAGCCAACACCGGTGCAGCTGCGGCCCAGCAACACGCCGTGCAGTTCGGCAGGCGAGCATGGGTGGCCGCTGGTGCTCAGCAGTTTGGAAAAAGCGTCGTACGGGGAGTTCTGAATAGGCATGGTGAGCTAGGCGCCAGACGGCGCAATGTCTAGAATGGAGCGCTGTATCCTAGCACCGGCAGACGTACCAAGACTATCAAGGGCGTCAGATCGTTTATCCTGCAGTTGCCATTCATCAGACAAATCCAGTGGAACCCAATGGAAGACACCGACCTGCAAGCGCTGATGGCCAGACTCGAATTGCTAATTACTCGGGTCGAGCAACTTAAGAGTCAAAACGGACTCCTATTAGCTCAGGAAAAGACCTGGCGCGAGGAACGCGCTCACCTCATTGAAAAAAACGAAATCGCCCGGCGTAAGGTCGAATCGATGATTTCGCGCCTGAAGGCCCTGGAGCAAGACTCATGAGTTCAAGCAATAGCGTCACCGTGCAGATTCTCGACAAAGAATATTCGATCATCTGCCCCCAGGAAGAGCGTAACAACCTGGTGAGCGCCGCCCGCTACCTGGATGGCAAGATGCGTGAGATCCGCAGCAGCGGCAAAGTGATCGGCGCCGACCGTATTGCCGTGATGGCCGCGCTGAACATTACCCACGACCTGCTGCATAAGCAGGAACGCCCGGATGTACAGGCCAACGGTTCGACCCGCGAGCAAGTGCGTGACCTGCTTGAACGCGTGGATCTGGTGCTGTCCAGCGATTCGGACGCACCCAAGGGCTGATTGCTGCCGGTGTTTAAGGTATACTCGCCCCACTCCCTGGCGTGTTTGCCAGTCGGCGATGTCCCTGAGCCGATTCGCACTACCCTGGAAGTTGCACGTTGGGCTGGTGTGCATGTCCGCTAGACGGAAAGCCTTAAAGCCTACTGCATCTTCCACCTTGAACTTTCGGGTTCAAGGGCTAAGTCGACAGCGGCTCTGTCGGGGAGCCTGAATTCCCAAACTCAATGCCAGTC
>Ga0207650_10000519_pt1 | contig 31640 bp, 26 predicted proteins | sample KBSS63metaG_FD_184325 | JGI IMG/M metagenome (GOLD analysis project Ga0207650, IMG submission 184325) | Switchgrass rhizosphere microbial communities from Kellogg Biological Station, Michigan, USA - KBS S6-3 metaG (SPAdes) (version 2) | ecosystem: Host-associated > Plants > Roots > Rhizosphere...
AAGCGCTACGCCCTGACTCTCCGGGAAATTGCCGGTTCGCCACCAGTGCTGGATCTTGCCCACCTCGGCCTCGGACCCGACGGTCACACCGCCTCGCTGGTGCCCAGTGATCCAGTGCTCAAAGTTACTGACGTAGACGTCGCCCTAACCGGGGTGTACCAGGGGCGGCGGCGAATGACGTTGACGTATCCCATGCTCAATCGTTCACGCCGCGTGCTGTGGTTGGTAACTGGGAACGACAAAGTGAACGCGCTCGCACGCTTACGCGAAGGCGACACGTCGATTCCGGGCGGCAGGATTCAGCGGGATCAAGCAGTGGTGCTGGCCGATCAGGCGGCGGCAGGGCAATGAGAACGGAAAAAGAACTTTGAACCACGAAGTAAGTCATGATCTTACGCCTGTCTGCAGATGGTGAAATTGCCCTCACCGCCGGATCAGGTCCGCGGCAGGCTCTAGCCTTCTCCCCCTTCGACACAGGTCAGGACAGGCGCTGGAATGGGCGAGGGAATTTTCCGATCCCTAAGAGCACCAGATGTAGTCCTGTTTTTTTTACCCTCGCCCGCTTGCGGGTGAGGGAAGGGTGAGGGTTCGAGTGCAACGAATCATGTCCTAGGGCAACCTCGAAGGCCGCACGAACAAAGAAAAATTAGAACAACTAATTCTTCGTGGCCTCGTGAGCTTCGTGGTGAATAAAAAATTAAAGGGATCGCCACCAAAGCAAACGTATAAGGCATAGGAGAAAACCATGACGGACGAGAAGATGATTCAAACGGCGATCAACACGATTCGCACGCTCTCGATGGATGCGGTCCAACAGGCTAAATCCGGGCACCCCGGCACGCCGATGGCCCTTGCGCCGCTGGTTTACACAATTTGGAATCGCGTCATGCGCTTCGATCCGCAGGACCCGATCTGGCCCAACCGCGACCGGTTCGTGCTCTCGAACGGCCACGCTTCGATGCTGCTCTGGTCGGTGCTCCATCTCACGCGCACACAGGCGGTCAACGCTGAATACGAAAGCCTCGGTCATCCATCGGTTTCCCTCGAAGACATCCGTCATTTCCGGCAGCTCAACAGCAAAGCTCCAGGGCACCCCGAGTATCATTGGGTATCAGGCGTTGAAACCACGACGGGTCCGCTCGGCCAAGGCATTGCCACGAGCGTCGGCATGGGGATCGCCGAGAAGTGGCTTGCCAACCGTTACAACCGGCCGGACTTCGAGATTTTCAATTACAACGTTTACGCCGTTTGCGGAGACGGCTGCCTGATGGAGGGCGTCGGATCGGAAGCAGCGTCGCTGGCCGGTCACCTGGGTCTCGATAACCTATGCTGGATCTACGACAACAACCACATCACCATCGAGGGTCAGACGCGCATCACCTTTACGGAGGACGTCGAGGCGCGATTTCTGGCTTACGGCTGGAATGTATTGCGGGTCGGCGACGCCAATGACATCGAGCGCATCGAGCACGCCCTCGACATCTTTCACAAGACCAAAGACCGCCCCACGTTCATCGTGCTGGACAGCCATATCGGCTACGGCTCTCCGAATAGACAGGACACCGCTGCGGCCCACGGCGAGCCGCTCGGAGATGATGAGATCCGCCTCGCTAAGAAATTCTACGGCTGGCCCGAGGACGCCAAGTTTCTTGTGCCCGACGGCGTCTACGATCATTTTACCGCCGGCATCGGCGCGCGCGGTGCAAAGGCCCGGCAACAATGGACGGAACTCTTTGCCGCTTATCGAGCTAAGTACTCCGACTGCGCCACCGAAATCGAGCAGATGCAACGGCGCGAACTTCCGACTGGCTGGGACCGCGATCTACCGGTGTTCCAGGCAGATCCAAAAGGCATCGCAGGCAGAGACGCTTCCGGCAAAGTGCTGAACGTTCTGGCACAGAACATTCCGTGGTTTCTCGGAGGTTCAGCGGATCTTGGGCCTTCGAACAAGACCACGCTGACGTTCAAGGGCGCGGGCGACTTGGAGGCCGATAATCCGACAGGAAAAAATCTGCACTTCGGCATCCGTGAACATGCCATGGCTGCGACGGTGAATGGGCTCTCTCTATCCAAGCTCCGCGCCTTTGGCGCGACCTTCTTCATCTTCAGCGACTATGCGCGACCGGCGATTCGGCTATCGGCATTAATGGAACTCCCTACCATATTCATTTTTACCCACGACGCTATGGGTGACGGCGAAGACGGGCCGACTCATCAGCCGGTGGAGCATCTGGCATCGTTGCGGGCGATCCCCGGCCTGGTCACGCTGCGGCCCGGCGATGCCAACGAGGTCGTTGAAGCCTATCGCTATATCATGCAGCTACGTCACCAGCCGGCTGTACTGGTGCTGTCGCGCCAGCCGTTGCCGACTCTGGACCGAAGCAAATATGCACCGGCATCCGGAGTCGCGCGCGGCGCCTATGTGCTCGCCGACGCTTCACGCGGGAACCCCGAAGTAATTCTCATCGCATCGGGCAGTGAGGTGATTCTCGCTATAGAAGCTCACGAGAAGCTTGTTGGCGAAGGCATCCGCTCGCGCGTCGTATCGATGCCTTCCTGGGACATATTCGAGCATCAGACACAGGAGTATCAGGATCGTGTTCTGCCGCCGGAGGTGACGGCGCGCGTTGCGGTGGAGCAGGCATCGACCTTCGGATGGGAGCGCTACATCGGCAGGTCGGGGCGCATGATCGGCATGAAAACATTCGGGGCGTCCGCGCCGCTAAAAGAACTCCAGAGAAAGTTTGGCTTCGAGCCGGACCATCTCGTGGCTGCTGCGAAGGAATTAGTCGGCAAGTAGCCGCTTTCGGAAAGGAAATCCGAATCTCAAACTTGTCCTGAGAATGAATTCGAATCTCTTCTATCGGTTTGGGCTACGGCTTCTCTCTCAAGAGAAAGGGGGGGAGAGGAAGTCAAATCAATTAGAGTTCATTTGAAGTATTTACAGTGTGCCAGACAGTAGCGCTCATCCACTCGCACTCCAACGAATAGCATCGGCTATTTCCCGTGTCGGTGTTCGAACGCCGCTGCCTTTCCACGGTTACAATCCAGCCATTGTCCAGCTTTCCCTACAACAGAGTTTGGAAAGATCTCCTTATACGTATCATTCGAGGGTTGTATGCCACTCAATATAGGCCTTTCTAGGCGTGCCGTTTATGATTACCAGAATAATGCCCATTTACAGATCATTCATGTATCTTCAACATTGTGAGAAGTTCGTAGCTCTCTGAATCACCCATTTGCATTGATGAGAGTGAATGCAATATGAATTGCTTTTTGCGGTTTGTGTGATTTTAATCAGCTGGCTACAACTCGCGCGGGCGGTGTCAACTTGCCGATGTGCTCTAGCGAGTTGTAGCGCGTGTGGACCCTGGGCTATTCAGTACCTGCTCTCTTCAGGTCTTCAAGATTTTCGCTGCTCGAAACGGTCCAGAGGACTTCCATGAGCAAACTGTTCCGCTTTTCCGCATCGAGGTTGGCACTTGTTTACATTGCCCTTGGTGTGCTGGCTCTCGCTCTATCTGCAATTCCCCTTTGGTATGGATGGCGGGCAAACATCTCTACTCTCAGGGCCTATGTACAGGGTGGTGAGAGCGAAAAGCTTGTGGAGGTATTCCGCCATGCCGGTCCACAGCAACTTGCTGCGGTAATTGAAACACAGGTCAGCAAGGCTCGCAGCGATGAAGTCATTGTGCTCGCAGATGCTGCTAAACGCCGCGTTGCGGGAAATCTCGCCGCATGGCCGTCCAATATTCCAGACGCGCCGGGTACATATGGATTGGTAATTGGGCTCGGCTACGGATCGACGATGCGCGTCGTCGTATCCCACATCATATTGCCTGGCGGATATCATCTCCTGATGGGGCGTGAAAGCGTGCGCTTCGAATCCTTGGTGGAGCGCTTCTGGTACGGAATTACGGGTGCGATGCTCATCGTTTTGGTTTTGGGCGCCGTCATCGGATGGCTGAGCCATCGTGGACTTCTCTCCGAAGTCAACGAAATCAGCCGCACTGCGGCCGCGATCGTGAAAGGTGATCTCTCACGCCGTGTCACAACACTCGCGGAACCGGATGAGCTTGGCGTTTTGGCGCAAACGGTCAACCACATGCTGGAGCAGCTTGCCACTAAGAATATCCAATTGGGGAGTGTGATCGCAGTGCGACAAGACGCGGAACAGGCACTCAATCGCGCCCATGCCGATCTGGAGCAATTGGTCGATGAACGGACGGCGCAATTGGCGCGCGCCAACGAGTCGCTCCGCCGGACTGAAAGCTACTTGGCCGAGGCACAGAAACTGAGTCTCACCGGCAGCTTTGGATGGAAGGTTTCAAGCGGAGAAATTTATTGGTCGGAGGAAACCTTTCGAATATTTGAATATGAACCGAATACTCAACCTACACTGGACAGCGTATTCGAACGAACTCATCCCGAAGATAGAGCGATCGTTCGGGAGTTAGTCGAGCGCATCTCACAGGAAAGAAAGAGTTTTGATTTTGATCATCGTTTGCTGATGTCCGATGGTTCAGTCAAACACGTCCGCGTCGTGGCTCATCCCTCAGCAGAAGACCCATCGGACAACATCGAATTTGTCGGAGCGGTAACGGACATCACCGAACGCAAGCGGCTGGAGGGTCAGCTCCTGGAAGACCAGGAACGCTTTCGACTACTCTCGGAATCGTCGCTCACGGGCATCTATTTCATCCAAGACGGTCTGTTTCGCTATGTAAACCCGATCATGGCGCAGATGTTTGGCTACGAGGTCGAGGAAATCGTCGACCGGCTCGGTCCGCTGGAACTGAGCCATCCCGATGACCGCCACATTGTCGAGGAAAACGTCCGCCGCCGGGTTGAAGGCGAGGTAGAGGGGATTCACTATGATTTTCGTGGCGTACGGAAAGACCGCTCAGTGTTTTACATCGAAGTGCATGGGCGTCGCATCATGTATGGCGGCAAGGTCGGCGTGATCGGCAACCTGGCGGACATCACAGAGCGCAAGCGAGCCGAGGATGAGCATCGAGCTTATTTATGGAGTCTGGAGAGTATGGATCAGATCAATCGTGCCATCCAGGGCACGAATGACCTCGAACAAATGATGAGCGCCGTGCTGGACGCAGTGCTTTCGGTGTTTAACTGCGATCGAGCGTGGTTAGTCTATCCTTGTGATCCGGGGGCTTCGTCGTGGCGGGTGCCGATGGAGCATGTTCGTCCGGAATTCCCGGGTGCGTTCGGTCTTGGCGTCGATTTTCCCGTGGATGTGGAGATTGCGAAGGTCTTCCAAATGGTGAGATCTTCCAGTGAGCCCGTCCGATTCGGTCCGGCGTCAAGCCATCCACTGCCGGACGAGCCAGCCAAACGTTTCAGTATCCAATCGATGATTGCCACGGCGCTTTATCCCAAAGGGGATAAGCCTTACATGCTTGGATTGCATCAGTGCTCGTATGCGCGAGTCTGGACTCCGCAAGAGGAACGGTTTTTCCAGGAAATCGGCCACCGCCTGGAAGACGCTCTCACCAGCTTGTTGGTTTTTCGCAATTTGGGCGAGAGCGAGCGCAAACTTGAAGAGGCGCAACGCCTCGCACACGTCGGCTACTGGGAATATGATGCCGAGACCGATCTCATCACCTGGTCCGACGAAACCTACCGCATCTTCGGGCTGGTGCCGCAGGAACGAGCTCTACATCTCTCGCAGTTGCCGGAATTGTTGCATCCGGAAGATAGGCACATGGTGACCGACGCTATCGCGCAAACGCTTCGTGGTGGGCCGCGTTACGAGCTCGAGTATCGGGTGATTCGGCCCAATGGCGAGGTTCGCCTGGTTCACAGTCGAGGCGATGGTATGAGAGACGAGTCCGGCCGGACCCGGCGGATGTTCGGTTCGGTCCAAGACATCACCGAGCGCAAGCAAGCCGAGCAGCGCCTTATAACGCAACACACCATTACCCGATTGTTGGCCGAAGCAGCCACTCTCGAGGAAGTCACTCCCAAGATACTGCAGACCGTGTGCGAGTTCTTGCTCTGGGATGTGGGCGCATTGTGGGGCGTAGATTCGGAGGCCGGCGTACTACGTTGCGTTAGGATTTGGCATAAGGAATCCGTACCGGTCCCGGAATTCGAGGCTCACTGTCGGAACACGACCTTCATGCCTGGAATCGGGTTGCCGGGCCGCGTCTGGTTTCGTCGGGAGCCTGGCTACATTCCCGATGTGGCCCGTGATTCCAATTTTCCGCGTGCTCCCATTGCGTTTCGCGAAATCCTACACGCGGCATTCGGATTTCCCATTCTGCTCGGTGGGGAGGTCTTGGCCGTAATGGAATTTTTCAGTCACGAGATTCGCCAGCCGGATGAGGAGTTGCTCAAGATGATGGCGACATTGGGCAGCCAGATCGGTCAATTTATCGAGCGCAAACGGGCGGAAGATGCACTCAATCGGGCGCAGCTGGAACTGACGCACGTTTCGCGCGTGGCGACCCTAGGGGAAATGACGGCGTCGATCGCCCATGAAATCAATCAACCCCTCGGTGCCATCGTCAATAGCGCGAGCGCCTGTCTGCGCTGGCTTGACGCCCAGAAGCTGGAGGAAGCGCGGCAATCCGCGGCGCGCGCGATTGCCGAAGGTCATCGAGCAAGCGAAATCATCCGTCGAATACGAGCGCTCGCCAAGAAAGCGCCGCCGCAAAAAGAGTGGCTCGACGTGAACGAGACGATCCATGAAGTCGTCGCACTGGCGCGCAGCGAAGTGCAACGCAACGGCGTTACATTAGAGAATCAGCTCTCAGAGCATATGCCAGCGATTTTGGCAGACCGAATCCAATTGCAACAGGTCATTCTGAATCTCATGATGAACGCCGTCGAGGCCCTGGGCGGAAGTCATGACAGTCCTAGGGAGCTGCTGATTCGTTCTGAGCCACATCCGCCGCGCGGCGTCCTGGTGTCGGTACAGGATTCGGGTCCGGGCATCGATCCAAAGAGTCTCGATCATCTTTTTGAGGCGTTCTATAGTACGAAGCCCAAAGGTTTGGGAATGGGACTCGCGATCAGTCGCTCTCTGATAGAAGCGCATGGCGGCCGCTTATGGGGAACCGCAAATGCGCCGCGCGGCGCAATCTTTCAATTTACCCTGCCAATTGATGGTGAACGGCTCCATGACGGATAGCGAAGGAGTGGTGTTCGTGGTCGACGATGATCCGTCGATGCGGGAGTCGCTCAAGGATTTAATTCAATCCGTCGGCTTACGCGTTGAGACGTTCGCCTCGGCTCAGGAGTTCGTTCGACGAAGGCACGACGACTTGCCTTCGTGCCTGGTACTCGACGTACGCCTGAAGGGTCTCAGCGGCCTCGATTTACAGAAGCAGATGGCCAAGAGCAACATGGAAATTCCGATCATCTTCATGACGGGCCACGGTGACATTCCGATGTCCGTCAAAGCCATCAAGGCCGGAGCCGTGGAATTTCTGACCAAGCCCTTTCGCGATCAAGATCTGCTCGATGCGGTTTACGATGCGCTTCAACAGGACCGCAAAGCTCGCGAGTTGCGGGCGACTCTTCAGGAACTGCGCGGTCGTTACGGCTCATTGACAGCGCGCGAGCGTGAGGTGATGGCATTCGTGGTGGCGGGGTTACTTAACAAGCAAATAGCAGCAGAAGTCGACACGAGCGAAGCGTCCGTGAAAGTGCACCGCCAGCATTTAATGCAGAAGATGGGAGCGGGTTCACTGGCTGAACTAGTCAGGATGGCCGATAAGCTCGGAATTCCTACCCCAAAGTAAATTTTTCTCCACATCTTAATAACCGCTGTTCATTCTACCCTCGTGCGCCCCAATCAATCGACGTACGAAGCCGGTTGTCGACGCTGGCCAAACGAGGACGCATTGCCCTTAACGATCTGAAGCGGCGCTTGGCACGGATGCGCTCGCCGGAACCGAGACTGCCACAACTTCATCGAAACTTCATCGGAGCGCGTAGCGTCGAGTCTATTTTGCGTGCTCGGTAAAGCTTGTCGCCACGAAAGTAGATTCCGTCCGCCGTCGAACGATAAATGAAATTTCGGCTCATTGCCGATCTGTCGGCAAGTGAATTTTCTCAAGAGATACTCTTTTACGTCGTTGCGCGCGCAAGCGACGATACCTATACACCTGTTCATTGCTGGTATGTGGGTTGGGTGGAAGCTCTTATGAAATGCATACGTGTTCAAAGTGAAGTTTTATACCAAAGTAGAAAATTCTTTACTAAAAGATAATAGAAATTACCGCCAGTAATCCGCTAGATAATCTCTAACAGAAGATAGTTTTCAGAGGGTGCGAGTTATCGGCATTTGAGTCGCACCCTGCGATTAGACCGTGCACCTGCGGTGTCTCAACTATTATGTCACCGGTTCCGCTCATTTCGATTGTCGATGACGACGACGCCCTAAGGCATTCTCTCGACGATTTGATCCGATCGCTTGGATTTCGTACGCAAGGCTTTTTTTCGGCGCAGGCCTTTTTGAATTCGACAGAGGTTTTCAGTACGGCATGTCTGATTCTGGATGTCCGTATGCCAGGTGTGAACGGATTGGATGTACAACGCAATATCATTGCAAGCCAATTGCGAATTCCGATTATTTTCATTACGGCGCATGCTGACGGCGACACACGTGAACAGGCCATGAAAGCTGGCGCAGTCGCGTTCTTGTACAAACCGTTTCGCGAGCAAGATTTAGTCGATGCCATAGCGCTGGCTCTTAAAGATTCTGAGACGTCATGAAGGCTTGCTCGGAGGGGATGGAGATTTACGATGAATGAGAATAGAGCATGGGTCCTGATAGTTGATGATGACGCATCGATCCGCGAGACTTTGAGTGATCTTCTTCGATCGATGGGTTTTAATGTGCAGGCATTTGCCTCGGCACAGCAGTTATTAAATTACCGGCATCGGGATGTTGCCAGCTGCCTCATTCTTGACGTCCAGTTGCCGGATCTGAGTGGTTTGGACCTTCAGCTTGAACTGATCAAATTGAATGTTCAGATCCCAATTATTTTTATTACCGCCCACGGTGATATTCCGATGAGTGTGCGTGCAATGAAAGCCGGCGCCGTCGAATTCCTGTCAAAACCTTTTAGCGACGAAGCTTTGCTAAACGCTGTCGAGCAAACCATTAAATGTTCAGAGATTGGACAAGTTAAAAAGAGCGCGGCTCATCAAAACGGGCCGGGTGGCGGACCCCCTTTCGCGGAGATGGTTGGCGACAGTCCGGCCCTACGCCGGATCCTGGAAGACGTCGAGACGGTCGCGCCGACGGACTCTACCGTGCTGATCCAAGGTGAGACTGGAACGGGAAAAGAGTTGATCGCTCGGGCCATTCACAAACTAAGTTCGAGACGTTCGAATCCCTTCGTGACGCTAAACTGCGCGGCGATACCCACCGGGCTGCTCGAAAGCGAGCTCTTCGGTCATGAAAAAGGGGCATTCACCGGCGCGATTTCACAGCGCATCGGCCGGTTCGAACTCGCGAATAAGGGAACCATATTCCTCGACGAGATAGGTGACATGCCCCCCGAGATTCAACCCAAGTTGCTGCGTCTGTTGCAGGAACGTGAATTCGAGCGGCTGGGGAGCACACGGACGCAACATAGCGATGCGCGCTTGATCGCGGCGACAAACCTTAACTTGGCGGCGCGGGTAGAGGATAAGAGTTTCCGCAGCGATCTCTACTATCGTCTGAACGTGTTTCCCATTACAGTTCCTCCCCTACGAGAGAGACATCAGGACATTCCGTTGCTGGCTCAACATTTTATGCAGAAGTATGCGCGACGTATGGGTAAGCGCATTGACACGATCCCGTCGATAGCGATGCAAATCCTCGCGGAATATTCGTGGCCTGGCAATGTGCGCGAGCTCGAGAACTTGATGGAACGGGCCGTTATTCTCTCGTCTGGCGATCAATTGGAGCTGGACGAAAGCTGGTTGAAGACAAAATCCCTCAAAATTGGCATGCCGAGTCTCCCATTGGGGGCGGCGCTTGTGGAGCGCGAAAAGGAAATGATCGAAACCGCCCTGGCAGAGTGCGGTGGCCGGATCGGAGGTCCGTCCGGCGCTGCCAACAAGTTAGGTCTTCCCCGACAGACACTCGAGTCGAAGATCAAAGCTTTGGGTATTGATAAGAATCACTTCAAAGCGCGTCGGCACCGGGCAACCGGTGATGCCGATGTGCGGGTTGTCGAGTGAACCTCAAGTTATCGCGCGGCTAAATTGAAAATAAAAAGCATCCGAAAAACTAGTTCCAACCAGGATTTATGAAGATTGTCAGGTGGATGTTTTTGTGGCCGAGTTCGTTACGAGGCGCTGGGCAGAGCGTTTCATGAAACAGACTGCCATTGCCCGATCTGCCGTCGAACGAGCGGAGCTCCGTTCGTCACGTGGCGTGTCTCGCTCTCAGTTCCGGTTCGTTTGCGGTGAGCCTACTCAGTTTAGATCCACTCCGAAGGGCCCGCGGAGTTTCTCTCCTGGGTGCGGCACACAGCTGACCTTCGAGTACGTAGACTTTCCAGATGAGATCGATGTGACAACGTGCAGCCTGGATGACCCGGACGGGTTACAGCCGCTCGATCACACTTACGTGAGTAGCAAGCTCAGTTGGGTCAAACTTGCCGATCACCTGCCGGAATATCCGGAAGGCTCACTTGAGCCATAGTTGCGGCAGTGATTCTGCGTTTATCCCGCTTCCGCAACGATCGGGAGGTATTGCTCGGCTATCATTTCTTTTTGCGCTCCGTTGTGTGTTTCGCCCGGTTCTGTTTCACGCGAAGCCTGGTGATGCGCTTGATCAAGCCGTACGGGATCGGTTGATCGAGTGGAAAACGAAGATTGCCCTTCTCTCCCGCATACCGCGATACGGCTTTCTCGAGTCTCGGTGGGTAGAAGCCGATGTGCTTCGTGAAGGCTGCAAAATAAACGAGCATGCCGTTCAACCTGAACGCCGGGATCCTGTCGCTGATCGTTTCCTGGGCGCCGGGAGCGGCGCTGCACACGGCTTGCCGAACCCTCTGGAGGACTGCTTGTACTTCCGGCGAGAAAGCAGAGATATACTCGTCGATCGTTTTAGGTGCAACACGGCGGTCGGCATATAGTCGCATTTGCAGCTTTGAATGGAGTCGCGTCCTAAAATGGACGGCTTAGCCGTGTCGCGTCGGCTGAACGACGTTGAGGCATCATGTACCGGCTTATACCGGTTTACCAGAGACATGGCTTGAGAAAAACGTGATGACATGCCCGGCTGGCTCACGGACAGTGAAAACCTCGTGATCGATCGCTGGCCGTGCCTCGATCGGTGTTGGCGCGAGTCCCAGAGAACTAAATCTCTGATGCGTCGCCCGCAAGTCATCGACCATGAGATCAAACGGGGCATCACCCACAACGATTTTATCTTTTAGCATCAGGATCAAGTGCGTCCCGCCTCGCAGTTCAAACACGGAGACCTCCGGCCCGTCAAACATGGGCCGCATGCCGATTGTGCGCATGAAGCGAGCAGATTCTTCCATTCGGTTTGTCTCTAGAACCACATGGGCTACGCCTACCGGAGGGCGCTGATCGTGTTCGCTCATATTTTTGCCTCCAATGTTTACGGTCAGCCTGCTCTTTTGCCGCGAGCTCGGCTACCACAGGAATGGCACAATACGATGCCGCACCCGTTTTTGGTATTCGGTATACCCGGGCAGATTCGTCGCGAGGAAGCGTTCCTCGTCAATGAGCCGCCATATCAGAAAAAGCATAATTGCAACGACCGGGACAAGCCCCCAATATGAGCCAAGCGCCAAAGGTGTGCCGACGAGGTACAGCGACGCGCTCGCGTACATCGGATGGCGAACGATCGCATACGGCCCAGTCGAAACGACTTCCTGATTCTCGGCGATTTCGATAGTTGCCGACGTAAACGTGTTTTCACGATAGACGAGCGAGATGAGGTAAAACCCAAGTGCAACGAGGATGTCTCCGGCGCTAATACCGCCGAGCGGCACGTTGGACCATCCGAAACGTTGGTCCAATGCCGGCACGACAAGCAGGGCGATAAAGCCGATTGACGTACACAGCATAATCAGTCTTTGCGCCGTTCGCTTTTCCGCCGTCGGACCGCCGCGGAGCCGCCGCTCCAGAAGTGCCGGATCGTTTCTCATGAGGTAGACTGTGGTGAGAACCGACGCGCCGGTAAAGATCGACAAGTACAACCATGCTTGCCAATAGCGAATGGTCCCTGCCGGAACGAACAGCAGAAGACCCATCACAACAATGACAGCGCCGAGTCCGAGCCATGCCCTCGTATTGATGTTCTTCATAACGCCATCTGATCATAGCGTGTTTGTGCTGCGACTTAACCGACCACCAAACTCACCTACCCACGGCGGCTGAGAAAATTAAACCTGAATCAGTCCGCGGCCAACGATTCAATAATCGCATAGTCATGTAGCGCTTCTCGCAGAAACGCCTTTCGTGGAGGAGACGAAAGCGCGTGAGGAGTAGCCCGCGCGTGTCTAACCCGCCTCGGCAAGTAGAGCGAGCCTTGCGAGCGCCATTCGCCAGCCACTTTCCGCCGCTTGCGATCGATCGAAAATGGGCCCGCAAATGCGACGATCAGAAGACTACCGAAGAAAACCGCCGAAGCGAGATCGCCATTTAAAATCAGATGAGTAAGCGCCCAAAGAGCAACTCCGCACAGGAAAGGATGCCGTGTGATTCGCTGGATTCCCTTAGCCGGTTGTGGTTCGCTAATAAGGCTTCACCTCCGACAGCAGTCGGGTTTGGTGAGGCGAACGCGAGTACCACGAAGAGAAAAGAAACGCCAGCAGCACCAGAACCAAGGCATACGGCCGAAAGCCGTAAAGCTTTCTCCACAGCTGAATGTATTCAGCCTGGCTATAAGCCCGAGACAGCCAGACAATCCCGATCACCGAAACAAGGAGAAAAAGTCCGCGAAAAGGTCCGTCGCCGAGGGACGCGACAATCTTTCCGCGAAGTGGACTGCCGGAAATAACAAAATGAATCCCGACGAAAAATATGGCCGCTGCGAGAAGTGAAGCCATTTTCTCCTGCTGTTATTCTGGCACGTTGTCTGCCGGCTTCGTCTAAACCATTATAACTCCGAGTCGAATGCCGAGAGTCACTGCCTCGGCGCGATTAGCCGCGCCGAGTTTGGCGAAGATCGAACTGATATGAAATTTGACGGTATGATCCGAAATTTTAAGTTTGGAAGCGATCTCTTTATTGCCGAGCCCATCTGCAATCATCCGCAGTACTGCGATTTCTCGCGGAGTAAGAATCTGATCGGAAGAATCGAGTTCTGGTTGTTCCTCCGCGTCAACTAGCAGAAGCGAGTCGAGAGCATCCCGATGAAGTACGACTAACCCTCTAGCGCATGCTCGTATCGCAGCGAAAATCTCCTCGGGTTTTACCTCGCGCGGGAGTATGGCCCGCACACCTGACCTAAGAGCGCTCTTAGTTAAAAACTTTTTAGTATCATCGGTTAGAATAATTAGCGCGGCATCAACCGATCCGTCGCTGGATTCAATCGCTAATGACACGGATTCATCCGCTGGAGATTCCAAAAGTACCACATCCGGCTGTAACTCCTCACAATGAGCCAAAGCGTCATCGATCGAGAGACTTCCAACGACTTCAAATGTCGCGTTCCTAGCGAGGGAAGACTCAAGCCAGGCGCGTAGGGCGCGGGAGCTTGCTCCTATAAGGACGCGTGTCACGGTGGACCTAACCTGCCGACCTTTTTCTCATGTGTCTTTTGGTTTTCTTTCTCCAATCGTGATCTTGGCTTCAACGGGTTTGCCGCCCCGTACCAGAGATACTGTTATTGTGTTCCCCACAGACTCAGGTTCGAGAAAGGGCTGCAGATCGCGAACGCTGGCCACGGCCGTACCATTAAGACTCACAATCACATCACCGAACAACACGCCTGCTTGAGCACCTGGTCCATCGGCATCTACTGTGACCACGAGTAAAGCTGAATCGGCTGGAAGCGCCAGCGACCTCTTGAGCTCTTCGGGAATCGGTACGGGTTGCATGCCGAGGCCAAGGTAACCGCGATTCATGTGGCCCTTTTCCTGCAGGCGCTGCACCACACGATTTACTGTAGAGACGGGAATGGCCAGCGCAATATTGCGGGAAAATGCCGAGGTGTTGATTCCCAACACGCGAGCATGAGCATCTATCATCGGCCCACCTGCAACGCCCGGATGAAGCGTCAGATCCAAACCGATGAATTGATCGATTAATCCGCCACGCCAGGTGCGCCACGCCCCACTTAGAACGCCGACGATGCCGAGCGTCGCATTAAGGCCTCTCTGCGCGCCACGCCCGACGGCGACAACCAGATGGCCTACCTTGAGTTGGGCAGTGTCACTGAAACGAGGAATCAACAGTGCTTGGCTGTCGATCTTGAGCACCGCCAGGTCCGTACTGGGATCAGCACCTGCGAAGGTGACGGGGACTGTTTGTCCGCTGGGCAAGATCGCGGAAATCCCATCCGTGCGCCTGATCGTATGAGCCGCCGTGACGATAATGCCATCGCGCCAGTAAACTCCGCTCGAAGACAAATGGCGCCGCGCGTTGATCGCGACCACAGATCGGCTGATTTGTTCGACCGCCTGTGCGAGATCGTGCGATAAATCCTGCAATGTGTTCTTGGTTTCGTTTTCCACGTGATCCCTCCAGAATGTTAATGTAAGACGGTGGGATGATCCGTCTATTCAGACGATAGTCACTTTCACCAGCAGCCGGTATCGGCCAGATGGCTAGGTATCAGCTGGAACAACTCGGCGACTGCTGGCGAAAGGGAGGGATGGAAGTGAACCGCGGTGGTAAGTCTAAGGTCTGCCGAATGCCGGTTTAAGAAGCACAGGGCAGGGAAGTCGTGAGATAATTTTCGAAAACTTTGCTCGAGCCATCAAATTAGTGAGAAAAGATTCATTTCGAACGCCGAGCACCACGAGATCTATATTTTCTTCCCGAGCGATCCCTAGAATTTTTTCCTCTTCAGGGCCGAGGGCGACTCTCCTCCTGATTTTCAGCTTGCCTGGGTTTCTCACGACGTTGTCGATAAAACGGTAAAGATCCAGCGCTTTCTCGCGCACTAATCTGTCGAGAGGAATGGCAGTCGGAGTATTTAGCATCGGCCATCCTTCCATCATTGCCAAAAAATTTAAAAACGACTGCGCCTCCTCCTTTTGTGTTACATGCAGCACTACGAGTTCGGCTTGCGTTTCTTCCGCCAGCGCAGCTGCATACTTAAGTCCGTTCGCCGAATCGTCTGAAAAATTGACCGGAACAAGAATCTTTCGAACTCTATTCACTAAGAAACCTCCTCAGTTAAAAATAGTTTCAGCTAAAAAAATATCCGTCATTACTACAACTGATGATTCAAATGAAGATCAACAGTATAGATCGCGTTAGACGAGTTCTTAATTGAAATGTAACTGATGGCTACGTAATGCTTAGCTTCATCTGCTCGCAGTAACGGCAAGCGGCGTGCCATCCTAAAGTGATAAAAATTCATAGCAGGTGGCTGCCAAAACTTTTGAACCGCCGTAATTTCGGCGGATGCCGACACCTCGGCGCATCTCTTCATCGTAGTTTCGATGGACTTGGTGCATCGAAATTCTTAATCCCTCGTATTCGTTGCTTTAGCGAAGGATTAATTCGACGAGAACTGCTGGCGCGATCCATGCGCTCATTGGTTGCTATTATATAAATTCTGACGGGGTACACATTATGAAACAGCAGAGTAGACGAAACATACAGCAAGGAAGAAATATTCTTCATCATCGAAGGCACCCATGAGCTGACCGTCGGCGACCGAGGACGGCCGTGTTCCGTAGCCGCTGCATTTGCCGTACACTTTAGGTTGAGGAGATAGACGAATGTATAGGGAACAAATAGGCAACTCGTTTGCGGCCGTGATGGTATCGATATTTATCGCTACGTTAGCTCTACCATCTCGTGCGTTGGCTGTGGGTCGCGGCGGAGGTGGCCCGAGATCTTCCGTCGGTTTTAGCTCGAATCGAGAGCAAGGTCATGGTCATGGTTTTCGCGGGCATCGATTCTTCGCTGGAGACGGATTTGTTAACGGCGGGGAAGTTACGATTGAGCAGTCTTTAACAACGCCAGTGATGGAACGGAGCAAGCCGGTCAATAAGGGCAGGTATGTCCAGCCCCGCTGGGTGAACGGTGGCTATGGAGTGGAAGTTTTACAGCCGGGTTATTGGACCCGTCAGCAAGGCGACATAGAACGCTAAGAATGCAATTGATCTCACATTACTCTCAAAAAGTCGCTCCGTGAAGTTTTCCTCGACAGTGCTCATACGTTTGAATCACGATGCGCGCTTCTGTCTCCCAGGGTACCGCCAACTTTCATTCATTCATTCATTCTCCCCGCTCACAGTCGAATATCTGCTGGCATGAGCACAGCACGTTCACTTTTGTTCCTCTGGGTTGCCGCGCAATCCTAGTGTGTCCAACTAAAGTTTATTTTCTCTAAGGAAAAAATGTTCCCGGGCGGCTTCAGCTCTTCGGGTAGAGTGGTCACGCCACTATGTCTTTGCAGAGTCACGTACGCTCCTGCGAGCAGAGCGAAACAAAAAACGATTACACTCCGAGCGCGAGGAACATAGATCCGTGCTGCAAGCCAGAACACCAATGTGCTGAATATCAGATTGACAGTGAGGAGGTTCATCGTGCCCGCCGAAACCAGCCGCCTGAGAGAATAGCCGCCGTAAGCTGATGGCAAACGCGATGACGTTCGGATGAAACCGCAGTCTTAAGCCGAACGCAATTTTGGACTGGTGATCGGAGAAATCATGAGCATGGGATCGGAGCTCCTCGGCAAACCGTTGTTATCATCGGTGGCAGCGCCGGAATCGGGCTCGAAACTGCCCGACGAGCACGTGGTGAGGGCGCGAACGTGATTCTCACCGGCAGAAATTCTGAGCGCCTCGAGAGCGCCGCGAGCGAAGTCGGCGCGCTGAGCACCGCGGCCTTCGATGCCACCGACTTCGAACGGCTCGGGAGGTTCTTCGACGAGCTGCCTACGCCCATCGACCACGTGCTGGTCACTGGCCCCGGTCCCTACTACGCGCCGCTGGCGGAATTCGACATCGAAAAGGCGCGCCGCGACATCGAGGCCCATCTCTTGCTGCCGATACAGGTGGCTCGAAATGCCGCGCGCAAGATGCGCTTGGGAGGAACCCTGATCTTCTTGAGCGGCACCGCGGCCGCCGCGCGGCGGCGGGGTTCGCGCTGATCTCGGCTCTCACGGCCGCAAAGCCCGCCATGGCGGAAAACCTTGCGCTTGAGCTCGCGCCCGTCCGAGTCAACGTCATCGCCGCCGGTTTCGTCGACACACCGTTGTCGGCGTCGCTCCTCGGCGATGAACTCGAAAACCGGCGCAATCAGCTTCGCGCCACGCTTCCCATCCGGCGCGTCGTCGGACCAGCCGACGTCGCCGCGCTCGCTGTACACATCATGACCAACACGGCCCTCACGGGCGCGGCCTACGACGTCGATGGCGGACAGTAGTTCGTCGCTGATAGCAAAAGAGGCCAGTATGAGCAGTATCAACCGGAGTAATGAAAACTCGAAAAACCACGAAACAACACAGGAGAGTGAAAGGTGCCATCCACGAAAGATGTTCTAAACCATCATCTAAAAGCTCTTAAGCAGGGCGACGTAAATGCGGTTCTTTCCGATTATGCGCCGGGCGCCGTCTTGTGCACAAAAGACGGGCCGCGTAGGGGGCCGACGCAATCAGGCCGCTGTTCGAAGCAGTTATCGCCGAGTTTGAGAAGCCGGAGCAACATCCAAAATGAAGCAGCAGTTGGTCGACGGCGATCATGCCTATGTTTTGTGGACGGCAGAGACTGCCGAAAACCGGACAGTGAATTGGTTGAAAGTGACCTAAGCATTGGTGGTCCCAACGGGAATCGAACCCGTGTTCCCGACGTGAGAGGCCGGTGTCCTAACCGCTAGACGATGGGACCTTGGCTGAGGAGGAAGGACTCGAACCTTCAATCGCCTGATCCAGAGTCAGGTGGCTTACCAATTAGCCGACTCCTCAATTGACGCGCTCGATAAAGCTAGAAGAATTAGCCGGTTGAGTCAAGTTGGCGAATGAACTCCAACGCTTTCTGCAGCCGTCGGATGGTGCGCTCTTTGCCGAGCACCGCGATAACCTCGTGAATACCGGGACTGACCGTGCCGCCGGTGAGCGCGACCCGAACTGGTTGCGCGAGCTTACCCATCGGCAACTGGTGCTCGCTAAGTGTAGCCGAGAAAGCTTTTTCGATCATCGCTTCAGTAAAGTCGCTGAGAGCGGCCAGTTTGTCGATCAGGGTGTGAATAGGCATAACCGCGTCTTTGGTGAGAAACTTCTCTGCAGCCTTGCGATCGAGAACGATGTCGTCCGACAAGTAATAATGCGCTGCGTCGACCAATTCGGTCAGAGTCTTCGCTCGTTCGCGGAGAGTTGCGATCATCTTTTTGAGCCACTCCTTATCTGATGGCACTGGATAACCCTTGGACTGGATGTAGGGAGCGATCTCGTCGGCCAGTTGCCCGAGTGATCGCGATTTTAAATACTGGAAGTTAACCCATAAGAATTTCTCAGGATTGAACACGCCGGCGGATTTGCCGACGTTTTCGAGACTAAACTTTTCGATCAATTCCTGGCGTGAAAAGATTTCTTGATCTCCGTAGGACCAAGCGAGCCGAACCAGATAATTGACGACGGCTTCGGGAAAATATCCCATGTCTCGGTAAGCCATCACGGAGGTCGCACCATGCCGTTTGCTGAGCCGCGCCTTATCCGTGCCTAGGATCAGAGGCACGTGGGCAAACTGCGGCAAATCGTGACCCAGCGCCTGATACAGTTGGATCTGGCGCGGCGTATTGGCGAGATGGTCGTCGCCGCGAATGACATGGCTGATTGACATGTCGATGTCATCGATAACGACACAAAAATTATAAGTCGGCGTCCCGTCGGAGCGAGCGATAATGAGATCGTCCAGCTCCCGATTGTCGAACACGACCTCGCCTTTGATCAAATCCTTGACGACTGTTGTGCCCGCAGCGGGTGAACGGAAACGAACAGTGTACGGCTTGTCTGTCGGTAACGCCGGAATAACTCCTTCGGGCGGCCGGCAGGTCCCGTCATACATGGGTTTCCGCTTTTCTTTCATGGCCAACTGACGCTTGGTTTCCAACTCAGCGGCCGTACAAACGCAAGGATAAGCGCTCCCTTTAATCAGCAGCTCTTTGACTTTATCTTTATAGAGATTGTAACGCTGCGTTTGGTAGAACGGACCTTCATCGTAGTCGAGTTCGAGCCATTTCATGGCCTCCAGAATGGCTTGAATTGCCTCCGGTGTGGATCTTTCACGATCGGTGTCTTCGATGCGCAGGACAAATTTGCCCCCGCAATGTCGTGCAAAAAGGTAATTAAACAAAGCGGTCCGAGCTCCACCAATGTGCAAATATCCTGTTGGGCTCGGTGCAAATCGCGTTCGGATCGAATTCATTTTGCTAAGCTAACAGGCGGTCAAAAAAGCGTCAACGCTGCATTAAACTTGTGAATTGATTATGTTAATATAGATCACTCAAAAGAAGCATTTCAGTGCTAGAAGAAGCATTTCAGTGCTAGCGAAATCGACAGGCAACAGCAAAGAACAATCGGCAGCAGTGGTAGGCGACGGCGCGCCGTCTCATTTTATACGCCATATTATTGCCGAGGACCTCAAAGGGGGAAAAAATCAGGGCCGGGTGCAGACGCGATTTCCACCTGAACCCAATGGCTATCTGCACATTGGACACGCCAAGTCCATTTGCCTCAATTTCGGTTTGGCCGCGGAGTTCGACGGGTTATGCAATCTGCGGTTCGACGACACCAATCCAAGCAAAGAAGATCGCGAGTATGTCGAGTCGATCAAGGAAGACGTACGCTGGCTGGGGTTTAGCTGGGATGATCGGGAATATTACGCCTCGGACTACTTCGAACAACTCTATGAATTCGCCCTCAAGCTCATAAGAAAAAGCAAAGCCTTTGTTTGTGACCTGAGCGCCGACGAAATGCGCGAGTACCGCGGTACGCTTACCGAGCCGGGCAGGAACAGCCCATTCCGCGATCGATCAGTGGAAGAGAATCTCGATTTATTTGAGCGCATGCGCGCCGGCGAGTTCGGAGATGGGAGCCGAACGCTGCGCGCAAAGATCGACATGGCTTCGCCGAACATCAACCTGCGCGACCCGGTCATGTATCGCGTTTTACGCGCCGCACATCATCGCACGGCAGAGCAATGGTGCATTTATCCGACCTACGATTTTGCCCATGGCCAGTCGGATTCGATCGAGGGGGTGACTCATTCCCTTTGTACCCTGGAATTCGAGGATCACCGCCCATTGTATGATTGGTTTCTCGAGCAACTCGGGATTCATCACCCGCAGCAAATCGAGTTTGCCCGGTTAAATCTCACGTATACGGTACTGAGCAAACGCAAGCTTCTGCAGCTTGTGCAGCAAAAGTATGTAAGCAGCTGGAGTGATCCGCGAATGCCGACCTTAGCCGGCTTTCGGCGCCGCGGTTATACACCCGAAGCCATTCGCAATTTCTGCGACCGCATCGGTGTTGCCAAGCGAAACAGCATTGTCGACCTCGCTATGCTCGAGCATTCGCTCCGCGAGGATCTCAATAAACGCGCGCCCCGAGTGATGGCGGTGTTGCGGCCGATGAAAGTGGTGCTGGAAAATTATCCTGAAGGGCAGACTGAGGAGTTGGAGGCGATCAATAATCCCGAAGATCCGAGCCAGGGAACACGCAAGGTGCCTTTTTCGCGCGAGCTTTACATTGAGCAGGAGGATTTTCGGGAGGATCCACCGAAGGGGTTCTTCCGCCTGTCGCCCGGAAAAGAAGTGCGACTGCGCTACGCGTACATTATAAAGTGCGTCGATGTGATCAAGGATCCGATCACCGGCGCGATCAAAGAGGTGCGGTGCACTTACGATCCCGAAACCAAAAGCGGCTCATCTCAGAGCAAGCGTAAGGTCAAGGCGACGATTCACTGGGTGTCAGCCACTCACGCGATCACGGCCGAGGCCCGGCTCTATGATCATCTGTTCACAAAGGAAGACCCAGACGATGTTCAAGAGGGTCGCGATTGGCTAGCGAATATTAATCCAAAATCTATAGAGTGTTTGACAGATTGCCGGATCGAGCCTTGCCTGGCGAATGTCAAACCCGGCGAACGATTCCAGTTCGAGCGGCTCGGCTATTTTTGCGTCGACAGTGAAGATAGGTCGCCCGGTAAATTGGTTTTCAATCGAACAGTGACCCTACGCGATACCTGGGCGAAAATAGAGAAGAGCGGAAACAAAAGCTAATATGCGTTCTTTCTAGTCTGTCGTCAATAATCACCACCGATCGTTCACCTACGATCAGCAACCTAATCAGAGAGGCAGCCGGTATTTTGGCTCGTGCGGTGCGGCTTCTCGCCGTTGGTTAAAAGGCATAGCGGGCATGCAGTCCGACCAGATTTTGAAATGTTCTGTAATTGTCTTTGCCGGGTACATTCGGAAAGGGTAACGTGTTTGGATCTCCTCCGGTCTCGAGGACGTTATTATTTACCCGCCGAGTCTTGTAAAAAACAGCCATATAGCCCAAATCGAAATTGAGAGACTTCCATTTATAACCGAGCCCCGCAGTGAGGCTCATATAATCGGCGCCCGGAATGATTGGACTAAGTGTACTGGCGGGAATTGGGGTTTGTTCTAAAGCGAAACCCGCACGGGCTTCAAAACTGTCGGTGAGTTTGTACGAGCCGCCAAATCTAATAGTACTTGCATCTTTCCAATTCTGCGGCAACAGAAATCCCGAAATGGGAAACCCACCAAGCAGCCCCGGGAGGGGAGTCGGAAAATGAGCTTTCAGATCCTCAAGCTCACTCCACCGAACAAAGTCGTATTGGAACTCAACCCCCCAGGACGGATTAACCTGCCAATGAATTCCAAAATTGATTGTCGGCGGCAATGGTATATTGATTCCAGTGGCCTTGCCACGCGTTAGAGTACCGCCGACGCCTGTAGCATCTACAAAGGCGACATCCGCCGAATCAAATTTAAGGTTGACCCTGCTTTTGTAAACTAGCCCCAAGCGCACCGCCTCAATGGGTTGAAGAATCATTCCTACATTGTAGCCATAACTGTTCGTTGTATCCGTGATCCTAATTTTACCGTCGCCGAAGGGTCCAAAAAAAATTGCTCTAGATAACACTGCAGATGAATGAACGAAGCTCACACCGCCACCCACCGACAAGAACGAAAGCGGTTTCCACGCGACGGATGGTGTGACGTAAATTGTCCGCAATTCGGACCGAGTGGCTGCGTATCGCGTGAACGCATTAGGGCTGTAGCTCGTGGCTAATCCGAAAGGCGAGTAGCTGCCGAGTCCTACAGATATATCGCTATTAGGAATCTGGTAGTTTGCAAAAAGATTCGGAATAAAATCATCGTCATGCAGATTTCGTGATGTCACTCCCGAGTTCCGAACGCTGCTAATCGTATTCACGTACTGCAACCCGGCCATTGCTTGATTTCCTTGAATGTAGGGCAGGGCGGCCGGGTTAGAATAAATTGCGGACGGGTCGTCTACTCCTGCAGTCGCAGCTCCACCCATCGACTCCGCCTTAGCTGTCTGTGGCGGAATGGCATAACCACCCGCAAACGTCATAGCGGTCGAATAAGTAGAAACGAAGTAGATTAATAACATCCAGGGGGTAAGTCTTTGTTCCTGAAGCATTAGGCGACCTTTCATAACCCTTGACGGAGAGTTTCAAAGCCTATATAGAGTTGCAAATCAGTGTAAGAACTTGCCATACAACGCCAATGGAGGCAATAAAAATTTTTATCGGTGAAACTTGGACTCTTGAATACGTGAACTCAAACGGCGACTTAACTTCGAAATAACAAACGGAAACAAAACCTTAGCGGGGGAGTGGCGACTAGGATCAGCGGCCATCTACGACGGTTGCCAATGAAATTGTTTGCTGAGTCTTTTTTACTTGCGTATGCCGCTGCGCGCATCGCGGAGACGTTTTGGATACGACCTAAACTTCGAGGGCAAATCATCTGTCGTTATTCATTTCCCATTCTCGTGAGCGCGTACATAACCTTTTACCTAACGGTTCTAACCGGTGTTTTTGCCAACGATGGCCCGATGTCCTCTGTAGCTCTGAGCACCGGCGTTGCGGTTGTACTAACTTCGCTGGTTGGTCGTAATTGGTCGATTAAGACTCTCGGTGTGTTTCACAGCATTCATATAGAAATCAGACACCAACACTTATGGGTTGAAGCCGGCCCATATGGATTTGTCAGAAATCCGTATTACTTGAGTAATCTCATCGAGGCGTTCGGATTGGCATTGATTTCTAGCGGACGTCGGCCGCTAGCGATATTGTGTCTCATATATTTGCCTTCGTTGATGCACCGGCTAATAGTCGAGGAGAGAGCCCACAAAGCCAATTTTCAAGGTACCTTCGAAGCGTACTGCATGAGGGTCCCAGCGCTGATCCCCAACTGCCTCTGTGACTGGATTGTTCGTTTACGAGCCCGAAAAGTTAGCAGTCGGAGCTTTTCTCATGAGTAATCACAGAAAGGTTGTGATTACGGGAATCGGAGTTGTTAGTCCGACGGGAATTGGGAAAAGGCAGTTTTGGAAGTCGTTGGTCGAAGGCCGATCGGGCGCAAAGAAAATATCTTCTTTCGATGCGAATAGTTATCCGACTCAAGTGGCGGGTGAAATTATCGATTTCGATCCATTTGATTTCATGCCGTATAAGACCGCAAAACACCTGGATCGTTCAACTCAGATGATTTTAGCATCGGCAATTATGGCCGTAGACGATTCGGAACTCTCATTCGAGCCCGTTACCCAACGGATCGGCGTTTTTACGGGAACGGCCATTGGAGGACAAGCGTGGGCCTTTCGTCAATATGAGATTTTCAAAGAAAAGGGCATCAAGAGGATTAGTCCATTTACCGCAGTCACTACTTTTCCGAACGCAAGTTCGTCGCAGATCTCATTTCACTTTGGGCTAAAAGGCCCAAGCGATACCATCTCCAGCGGCTGCGTTTCCAGCACGGTAGCTCTGGGCTATGGATTTGAAAATATCAGAAGGGGTGATATCGACGTCGCACTTGTCGGCGGCACTGAGGCTCCATTACACCCTGGAATTTTTGGTGCTTATTGTGCGGCTCGAGTGATGACCACAGTAACTACGGAGCCACACTGGACTCCACGCCCGTTCGATGTCCAGCGGGACGGCATTCTTTTGAGCGAGGGAGCGGCAGTTTTAGTCTGTGAAAGTTTGGAACATGCGAGTCGCAGAAGTGCTAGAATATATGCAGAAGTCGCAGGGTGGCACCACAATGCGGACAATTACAGTTTAGTGATGATGAACCCAGATGGCATTCAAAGCCGCGCGGTTATGGAAGGGGCCATCGCTAATGCAGGAACTACGGTTGAAGAAATAGATTGCATTCACGCCCACGCTCCTGGAACAGTTGCCGATGACATGACAGAAGCCAGTGCATTGAACTGCCTGTTGAGAAATCGACTAGAGATAATTCCTGTGGTGTCGGTAAAATCAATGCTCGGACATTCTCAGGGAGCCTGTGGAGCGTTGGAAACGGCTGCAGCGGTGATGTCAATCCGTAAGCGCACCCTTCTCAAAACGATCAATTGCGAAAACCCAGATCCGCGATGTGCTGTGGCGGTTAATCGTGAGACGCTTCTAAACCATCCTGTGCGGCATCTCTTGCTCAATACGTTTGGGTTCGGCGGCAAGAATGCGTCGGTTGTGTTCAAATCCTTCCAGCGCTGACCTCAGGCAGTTGACCTTGGAGAACCTCGTCTTCACTCCCGCGACTCATATCGCTTTATCTGCTGCACTCACAGCTATTACGACTGCAATTCTTGGTGTTTTTGTTTTGCTCCGAGATTGCCGATCCAGACTTTATCGGGTCTTTTCATTTTATTCCCTCGCGATTACAGCATGGAGTGCGACACTGGCGCTACATGTAGTCTCATTAGATCGATCGATTGCAGTTTGGACTGGGCAATATCTTCACATTGGCGCCACTCTCATTCCTGTTCTGTTTGTGCATTTTGTCCTTGAGTTCTTCGGCGAAACGCAGCACAAGCTCGCAAAAGTATTGCTTCCCATTCTGTACGCAGTCGCGCTCGTCCTGATGTTCTTGTGTATCAGCGGGGTTCTTGTGTCGGATGTTGCTCCAAGATTCGGCATCCCGTACCTCATGAGAGCTGAGCGGGGTTATATCGTTCTTGTGGGGTTTTTTGGGTTATGTGCAATTTGGGGACTTGCTCGTATTTGGCGTGCTTATACGTATGCCGATGGTCTACGTAAAAATCAGCTAAAATATTTATTGTTCGGATCTCTTTTAGGATACGCAGGCGGCATCGACAACTTTCTTTATCTGTACGACATTACTGTTTTCCCCTTGTTTCCATATGGGACCTATGCGATTCCCATCTACGTTACGAGTACAGCCTACGCGATTGCTCAATACCGACTACTTGATATTAGTGTCGTCGTAAAGAAAAGCATTATTTATGCATCTCTGCTGACGCTGCTATTGGTTCCATGTTATCTGCTCGTTGTTTGGGGTCAAAGTGTTGCTTTCAATAGCATTAATTATAGGTTCTCATTCTTCACTTTGTTGCTTTTTATTCTCGTTGGATTCGTTTTTCCAAAAATCCGCTTCCGCACTGAAGAAGCTCTCGAAGGAGTTTTTTTTAAACGGCGTGCTAACTACCGCGATACCTTGTTACGGTCGAGCCAAGATATGGTTTCAATCGTCGAGATGAGGGCGCTTGCGGAAAATCTTGTACGTACAATCGGAAAGTCGCTTGGCATTGAAAAGGTATCATTGCTTCTGAAGAGCGGGTCGAATGATAATTATCAGCTAGAAGCCAGCATAGGACTAGTGTTCGACAGATCTGATTCAGTAGCGCTCTCAAATGAGGGGCCACTAGTCGATTTGCTACAACGTCGCCGGGAGCCAATTGTAAAAGAAGAACTTGAATGGGTACCTGTAGGGCTGCAAATGCCTCAGACCGTTGAATTGATGCGTACACTAGGCGCTGAGATTAGCTTGCCCATTATCTCCAAAGGTAAATTAATCGGTATCCTCAATCTCGGACACAAAGAAGACAAGACGATTTATTCGAACGAAGACTTGGAGCTCCTCTCGACATTGGCCAACCAGGCCGCGATTGCGATAGAAAATGCGCGGCTTTACGAAAATTTGAAGCAGTCCCAAGACACGTTGCGCCGCGCTGATCGGCTTTCGTCGTTGGGGCTTCTGACAGCCGGTTTGGCGCATGAGATCAGGAACCCATTGGTGGCGATCCGAACGTTCACGCAGCTCTTGCCGGAACGTTACAACGACGCTGAATTCCGCGAGGGCTTCCAAGGACTGGCGCTCAAAGAAGTCGATCGGATCTGTGGGCTCATCAACGACCTTTTAAGCTTCGCCCGGCCATCAAAACCGAACGTTGCGCCCGAAGCCATTAACGACGTCGTGGAGAATATAACGCGCATTCTCGAAACGCAGGCGAAAGAAAAAAATGTAGCTATTTTTCGCGAATTCAGTGAAAATCTACCCAAAGTTTGGATTGACAGGGAACAGATGAAACAGGTATTTATGAACCTAATTTTAAACGCAATCCAAGCAATGCAACAAGGTGGCTCGCTCAGCATTGCCACACGTTCAGTTGCCAGGAGTGGAGCAGATCCCGTTGGCGAGTTTGTCCAAGTTGAAGTTCGCGACACGGGCATAGGCATTCCTGAAGACAATTTGCAGCACATTTTCGACCCGTTCTTCACGAGTAAAGATGAAGGCAGTGGATTGGGTCTGGCCGTATCCCATCAAATCGTTCAAGAACACGGCGGTTTCGTCACCGTTGAAAGCACAGTGGGAAAAGGAACCGCTTTTTTCGTTCACGTGCCGGTTGCAAAGCCGGTGCGCCCCGCCGCGAATGGCCGCGCTCAGCTGAATGAAGCGAATCTTAGTCATTGATGAATCGGAAGTCGTACGAGAGACGCTGGCGCTGATTCTCGGCCGTGAATTTGCCGTTTCGAAACGCGCCCTCGGCACTCAGGGGTTTTCTTTTAGCGATACGCAAGCCGAAGTTGACTTGTTGATCCTCGGGATCTCGCCCCGGTATGGGTTAGAGGCGCGAAGTCTCACACGCTTTGCGGCGCAATTTCCGTTTGCGGTGCTTTTTTTGCTAGATTCGAAGTCGGCCACGCGTGCCATCCCGTCCGAAGCTCACATTGGCTTTCTCACCAAGCCATTCAATCCGTACGAACTGCACGAGAAAGTCGGGCAACTTCTGGCGCTCCGCGCGGCTGTGCCAAAAACCACTAAGACTCCACACGATCGCCACGATATCAGGTGCTACCTTGATTATCCGTATTTGAGTCGCAGTTCGGCCAGTATCGTTCATCGATTTGCTTCGGCGCGGTTGCCTCTTTTGATTGCCGGCGAACTCGGCTGCGGGCAGGACCGTGTTGTCTCAGCACTGTGTCATCTGGAAGGCCCGCCTGGTTTCCGGCTGTCGATCGATGCCGGCGAAGCGAATTCGGAATATCTCGCACAAAAGGCTCTGCAGCTCTCGTTTCACGAGGGCTTCGTACCGGCGCCCATCACCCTCGTCATTCACGGCTTGGATAGGAGCTCGCCATCGACACAGTCGTCGCTGTTTAATTTTGCCCAGGAGATCGAAGAGAAATTGGCGAACGTGCGCTATCTCTCGACAGCAAGCAGCGATCTGCTCGAAAAATTATATCGCGGCGAATTTCTCGAATCGTTATACTATAGGCTTGCTACCTTGACATTAAAGCTGTCGCCATTACGTGAGCGCCAAGAGGACATTGTCGCATTGGCCGGATGGTTTGCTCGTATTTATGGTCAGCTTCTAGGTATCGGTGAGCCGGTGATCTCGCCAGAGGCGGGTAGCCGATTGCGTAATTACCTGTGGTTCGGAAACCTTAAAGAATTGGAAACTGTCATTGCTCGAACGGTTGCGCTGCGGCGCAAGCTGACGATCACTGCGGATGATCTGGTTTTTGAGTTCGGCGAAACGACTGTAAGATCGGAAGAATTACCGGACTACTCCGAAGTCACGCGCGATCGTTCAGCCATGGGACTCACATCGCCGGCGCCGGGCTTTCGGCCCTATTCGGTTGCGAATGAGAAAAACGGCCATGGCCGTTCCGTCGATTTGAACGTGCTGATTCATGAGCTCGCGCATGAATTCAAAAACCCGATGGTCACGATCAAGACTTTCGCGCAGTTGCTCGGCGATCGCTACCAGGACGAAAACTTTCGCACGCGCTTCCAAGAAGTCGTCGGCGGCGACATCGAGCGGATGGACGAATTGTTGGAGATGATGATCGAGTTTGCGGATTTCAGCCAGCCGCAACCCAGAGATCTCTCGCTCGACGACAAATTGCGCGCGATCGTGGTCGAGCTTCAAGCCGAGTGCGCGAAGCGCCAAACGCAGTTTGCTTGGCAGGAAAACGGCGCTACTCACGTGATCCGGGCGGACGAAGCGCAGCTTGCCTACATTCTCCGGAACGTCTTGTTGGCGACGCTGTGCGAGACCAAAATCGGTAGCGAAATCCGGCTGCAACTCACGTCCAAAGGCGTATTGACGATCAGCCATTTACGCGACGAACCGCAGATGGCTTCGATCGGCCGATATATCGAGAATGCCTCTTCCCGACCGATCGAGAGTATTCTCCCGCTCCGGGTATTGCTTGCCAAATATCTTTTGGAAAAAAACGGCGGCCGTTTTACGCGCGCGCCGTCCGAGGACGACAAAGAAACATTGAGAATGGAGTTTCCGATTGCAGAGCACGGACAAGAAAACTGATAAGAGCCAGCCGTTGTTATTGATTGTCGATGACGAACCCGGAGTGCGCCAGTCGCTCCAGCTCGTCTTCAACAAAACCTATCGCACCATCGAGGCGGCGTCCGCCGAAGACGCGATCCAAAAAACAATGGAAGAAAGCCCCGATCTTATTCTGTTGGATATCATGATGCCGGGGACCGACGGACTCGCGGTGCTGAAACAAATCAAATCCGCGAACGGCGAGTGCCAAGTGATCATGCTGACCGGACTTAATACCGCGCGCACCGCCTTTGCTGCGAAAGCCACGGGCGCTTTCGACTATGTCACCAAGCCTTTCGATATCGAAGAGCTGCGATTGAGGGTCGAACACGCGCTTGAGAAAGTGCAGTTGTCGCGGGAATTAGAACGCTTGAAGGAAGAAGTCGGTCGAAAGTACGGTATCGATTACGTTATCGGCAAGTCTAAGCAAATCGTCGAAGTTTTCAAGAATGTGAGCATGGTGGCGGCCAAGAAGAGTACCGTTTTGATCACCGGAGAGAGCGGCACGGGCAAAGAACTCATCGCCCGCGCGATTCATTACAATAGCGATCGGCGCTCAAAACCATTTGTCGTGGTGAACTGCGCGGCATTGCCTGACACTCTGATCGAAAGCGAGCTCTTCGGCTATGAGCGTGGCGCATTTACCAACGCTTCTCAAAAGAAAGTTGGCCGATTCGAGCTGGCGCATGGCGGCACGCTGTTTCTCGACGAAATCGGCGAGCTCAATCTCGGAACGCAAGCAAAATTTTTGCGCGCCATTGAGCAAGAAACCTTTACTCGTCTGGGCGGAACGGATGAAATCAAGGTCGATGTGCGCGTCATCGCCGCAAGTAATCGCGACCTCGAGCAGATGGCTAAAAACGCGGAGTTTCGTCCCGACTTGTTCTATCGCCTTAATGTTGTGGCGCTCTTTCTTCCGCCGCTGAGAGAGCGGCGCGACGATATCGCGCTATTACTCGATCACTTCTTGCGGTTGAAGGCTCAGGAGCACTCGATTGCGGCTAAGAGCTTGTCGCCCGAGGTGGTCGATTTTTTTACGGCATACCCGTGGCCCGGCAATATTCGCGAGCTGGAAAACCTGATCGAGCGGCTAACCATATTGACGCCACACGAAACCATCATGCTGCGCGATCTACCGATCGGGATGAGATCCACGGATCAAACGGCGACGCTCAAAGAGGACGTGTTGAGCGGTTCACGTCCGCTCAGCGATGCGGTGGATGAGTTTGAGCGAGAGCTGATCGTTAAGGCGCTCCAACGCACCGGTTTCAATCAGACGAAGGCCGCATCGCTCCTGGGTACCAGCCGCCGCATTCTCAAATATCGCATCGAAAAGCTGAAGATCACAGATCCAAACGAGTCCGAGTCGGAAGTGAAATTATCGACTTAATTGGACAAATTTGTTCCCTGAAGTTTCTTCCCTAGCCCGCATTTCTTAAACAAGACATTATTTTTTCGGTATTTACCAGCCGGCATTGTAATTGCTTGGTGTCCGACGGTTATGGATACGAGCAAGCCCAATATCCTCGTCGTCGATGACGAGATGGGGCCCCGGGAATCGCTCAAGATGATTCTCAACCCCTATTACAATGTCCACACCGCTGACCGCGGTACTCAGGCCTTGGAAATGCTGAAAAAGCTTCCAGTGGACTTGGTCACACTCGATCTAAAAATGCCGGGATTTAGCGGCATCAACGTTTTGGAGAAAGTAAAGCAACACGATCCGGATATCGAGGCGATTATTATCACGGGCTATGGCTCGTTGGACACCGCTATCGAAGGCTTAAGGCTCGGCGCCTTCGATTACATTTCCAAACCTTTCGACGTCAACCATATTCTTTCGTTAGTTCGACGCGGCTTGGAACGGCGGAACGCCAAAGCTAGGCTTCGGCAAGTCAAATCGGATTTTCTCTCGAATATTTCCCACGAGCTCAGAACTCCGCTCAGCGTGGTCGTAGGGTTTGTCTATCTTTTGTTGAATCAAGTCATCGGCAGATTGACTGACGAGCAGCAAAAGGTTCTCGAGACGGTCTACCGCAACTCCGAAGAACTCCTCGAGCTGATCGACAACGTGCTCTGGATGACTTCGCTCAATGCCGGAGATGCCAACGCGACTCTGGAGAAGTTCGATCCGCGCGACGTTATCAACGAGGCGGTCAAACGTCATGAAAAAGCGATTCGCGAGAAGGGTCTGAAGATCGATATCCAGGTGAGCGATCGAGATCTCAGCTTGGTCAGTGATCGCGCGAAAGTCGAACGAATTTTTCAGAACGTATTTAATAACGCTGTGAAGTTTACGAACGAAGGCGAAATCAAGATCAAGCTTGAGCCCCGCTCCGACCAGCCCGGTATCGATTTCGAAATTATCGATACAGGAATCGGTATTGAAGAGAGTAAACTTGATTCGATCTTTGAACCGTTTCATCAGACCGATAGTTCAACGCAACGTGCCCATTCCGGTCTCGGTCTGGGATTGACGGTGGCGCGCCGTATGGCTGATTTAATCGGGGGGACAGTGACAGTGAACAGCAAACCAGGTGTGGGCACGCGTGTGATGATGCGGTTTCCATCTCAGACTAGCGGCAGCGCAGCATTAGCTCTCCATCAGCGCAACTATGGATGACGGGCGATTCATCTGGTG
>Ga0207650_10000520_pt1 | contig 31632 bp, 27 predicted proteins | sample KBSS63metaG_FD_184325 | JGI IMG/M metagenome (GOLD analysis project Ga0207650, IMG submission 184325) | Switchgrass rhizosphere microbial communities from Kellogg Biological Station, Michigan, USA - KBS S6-3 metaG (SPAdes) (version 2) | ecosystem: Host-associated > Plants > Roots > Rhizosphere...
AATTTTGCTTCGGTAAATTTACCTAACAAATTCAAAGCGTTACGTACCTCTGGATAACGCCTTGCTACAACCGGTAAGCAGTCATTTCGACTGTTTCCCTTGGGAACGGGGCGCACTTTAATGGGAGGAGAGTTACGTGTCAACAGCGGATCTGAAAAAATTTCTGCTGTACTTACAGATACTTGCGGAACAAGCACGACATACCACGGCTCTTCGGGGTATTCCGGGGTGAGTTTTTCGCCCACACCCTCGGCGAAAGCGGCGTGCCCACGCACGAAAACCGGGACGTCGGCGCCTAGCGTCAGGCCCAGCGCAGCCAGGCGATCATCGTCCCAGCCCAGGCGCCACAAGTGGTTCAGGCCCAGCAAAGTCGTCGCGGCATTCGAGCTGCCGCCACCGATACCGCCGCCCATGGGCAGGATTTTATCGATCCAGATATCGATGCCGAGCGGGCAACCGGATTGCGCCTGAAGTTTTTTCGCCGCCTTCACAATCAGGTTGCTGTCGTGAGGTACGCCTTCGAATTCGGTATGCAGCTGGATCACGCCATCGTCGCGCACGGCGAAGGTCAGCTCATCGCCGTAGTCGAGAAATTGAAACAGCGTCTGCAGTTCGTGATAGCCGTCTTCACGGCGACCCAGGATGTGCAGCATCAGGTTGAGTTTGGCCGGGGAGGGCAGGGTCAATGTTTGTACGGACACGTTATTGCCCCAGTTTGCGCGGTTGCCAGTCCTTGATCACCAGCGTGACATCAAGGTCGGGGCCGTGCAGCTTGATGCGCTCGGGCAGCCAATAACCGCTTTGTTCCACATAGCTCAAATACTCGACCTGCCAGCCATTCTGCTCCAGCGCCGCCAGGCGGCTATCGCCGTTCAGGCTCAGGCGACTCTTGCTGTCCGGTGCGGGCAAGCCGCGTACCCACCAGACCAGATGAGACACCGGCAGCTTCCAGCCAATCTGTTGTTCAAGCAGTTCTTCCGGCGAGGTGGCTTCATAGCGACCCTGGTTGGCCACTTCAAGGCTGACGTGTCCCGGTCGACCGGTCAGGCGCGCCGCGCCACGGCCCAGGGGACCCGACAGGCGAATATCGTAGTAGTCCTGGCGTTGCAGCCAGAACAAGGTACCGCTGCCGGAGTCCTTGGGGGCGCGGACGCCGACTTTGCCTTCAATCTGCCAGCCATCAATGCTGCTGAGCTGGTCCTTGTGTTGCTGCCATTGCGCCGGGTTGCCCTGGCCTTCGACGGATTCACGGGAACCGAAGCCTGCGCAACCGGCGAGCAGGGCAATGAAGCTGAAAACGATAACGTGGCGCAAGAACATAAGCTTAAAGGGTCTCGGATCCGGTCAGGCGCTTGATGGTGCCGCGCAGGATAGGGCTTTCGGGTTGTTCCTTGAGGAATTTTTCCCAGATTTGGCGTGCTTCGCGCTGCTTGCCATTGGCCCACAGCACTTCACCCAAGTGGGCGGCAACTTCCTGGTCGGGAAAGCGCTCCAGTGCCAGGCGCAGCAGGAAGTTGCCGCCCTCCAGGTTGCCCAGGCGGTAATTCACCCAGCCCAGGCTATCGAGTACGGCAGGGTCTTCCGGGTTGAGCTTGTGGGCTTGTTCGATCAGCACCTTGGCTTCGGCGTAGCGCGTCGTGCGGTCAGACAAGGTGTAGCCCAGGGCGTTGAGAGCCATGGCATTGTCCGGGTCGCGCTTGATGATCAGGCGCAGGTCTTTTTCCATCTGCGCCAGGTCATTGCGTTTTTCGGCCTGCATGGCGCGGGTGTACAGCAGGTTCAAATCGTCAGGGAACTGCAGCAAGGCTTGTTGCAGCAGTTTCCAGGCACGCTCGCCCTGTTTGTTGGCCGACAAGGTCTCGGCCTGGATCAGGTACAGCTGGATCGCGTAGTCAGGTTCGGCATCCCGCGCAGCGGCCAGGCGTTTTTCCGCCTCGTCGGTACGGCCGTTGCTCATCAGGATATCGGCCTGGCGCAATTGGGCCGGCAGGTAGTCGTTGCCGGGGCCGACTTGTGCGTATTCGAGCAGGGCAGCTTGTGGGTCGTTGCGTTCTTCAGCGATACGGCCGAGGTTCAGGTGGGCCGAGTCCACATGGCTTTCGCGCTGGATCAGCTCTTCCAGATACCCCTTGGCCTCGTCCCAGGCCTTGGCTTCCAGGCATACCAGTGCCAGGGAATAACGCAACTCGTCGTCGTCCGGGTATTGCTGGACCAGGTTGGCGAACTGCACTTTGGCGTCCTCCATGCGGTCCTGTTCCACCAGCATGCGGGCGTAAGTCAGGCGCAGGCGCTTGTCGTCCGGATACTTCTTGATATTTTTTTCCAGCAGAGGAATCGCTTCCTTGCCGCGATTGAGGTTCTGCAACAGGCGTGCGCGCAGCAGGATCGGGGCGATTTCGCCTTCTTCCGGCGGGTTCTGCTCGAGCAGCTTCAGGGCTGCGTCGGCTTCGTCGTCCTGTTGCAGCAGCAGTGCCTTGCCGAACACCAGTTGGCTGTTCTTCGGATGTTTTTGCAGCAGGCGGTCGAAACTCTTCATCAGGCCATTGCGCGTGTCCTGGTCGGTGTCGGCAGCCGACAGCGCGAGGAAGTCGAAATGGGTGTCGCCCTTGCCCTGCAGGACTTTCTCCATATAGACCATGGAGTCGTCATAGCGCCCGGCGCGCGCCAGCTGAATCGCTGCCGCCCGTTGTGCTTCCAGATCGTCCGGGGCGTTTTTCGCCCAGATCAGCGACGTGTCCAGCGCAGCCTGGTCGGCGCCCAGGTATTCGGCGATGCGGAAGGCCCGCTCGGAAATGCCCGGATCCTGGGTGTTGATGGCCTGGGTCACGTAGTTATCCAGCGCAATGTCGAAGCGATTGCGTTGGCCGGCCAGCTCCGCGGTCAGCAGGCTGTACACCGTTTCTTCACTGAACGAGGAATAAACCTTGGGCTTTTCAGGGGCGGGGGTGCTGTCTTCCACCGGCGGGGTACCGTCCGGCGACACGGGTGCCATGGCCTGGCAGCCGCTGAGGAAGACAAAAGCAAGGAGCAACGCGGAGGATCTATTCATATAGGAAGAGGACGACTAACCTGCGGTCGGATCATCATGACACAAGCCTTCGGCCAAACATAACCGAGTCTCAATGGGGGCCTTTATAGGCACAAGGCATTAGGACAATAGACGACGGTGGTTGTTCTGAATCTTTCGAAGTAGGACAATTGTCGGCTTCCCGACATCATCAGCGATATTGAATGGCCTTCCTCGCACTCGGTATTAACCACAAGACTGCCTCCGTAGACGTGCGCGAGCGCGTGGCGTTTACGCCAGAGCAGTTGGTTGAGGCCCTGCAGCAGCTCTGCCGGCTCACCGACAGTCGCGAAGCAGCGATCCTTTCGACCTGCAATCGCAGTGAGCTTTATATAGAACAGGAACATCTTTCAGCGGATGTGGTGCTGCGCTGGCTGGCCGATTACCACCATTTGGACCTCGATGACCTGCGCGCGAGCGCTTATGTGCACGAAGACGATGCGGCAGTTCGTCACATGATGCGCGTGGCGTCCGGTCTCGATTCGCTGGTGTTGGGCGAGCCGCAGATCCTTGGCCAGATGAAGTCCGCCTACGCCGTGGCGCGTGAGGCCGGCACCGTCGGCCCGCTGCTGGGTCGCCTGTTCCAGGCCACGTTCAACTCCGCCAAGCAGGTGCGTACCGACACCGCCATCGGCGAAAACCCGGTGTCCGTAGCGTTCGCTGCGGTCAGCCTGGCCAAACAGATTTTCAGTGACTTGCAACGTAGCCAGGCCCTGCTCATCGGCGCCGGCGAGACCATCACCCTGGTCGCCCGCCACCTGCATGACCTGGGGGTGAAGCGCATCGTGGTGGCCAACCGTACCCTGGAGCGTGCCAGCATCCTCGCCGAGCAGTTCGGCGCACATGCCGTGCTGCTGGCAGATATCCCGGCCGAATTGGTGCGCAGCGATATTGTGATCAGCTCCACCGCCAGCCAGTTGCCGATTCTTGGCAAAGGCGCGGTCGAAAGCGCGTTGAAGCTGCGCAAGCACAAACCCATCTTTATGGTGGATATTGCCGTCCCCCGCGATATCGAGCCCGAAGTCGGCGAGTTGGACGACGTTTACCTCTATAGCGTCGACGATTTGCACGAAGTGGTCGCCGAAAACCTCAAGAGCCGCCAGGGTGCAGCCCAGGCCGCTGAAGAAATGGTCAGCGCCGGCGCAGACGACTTCATGGTGCGCCTGCGTGAGTTGGCCGCAGTGGACGTGCTCAAGGCGTATCGTCAGCAAGGCGAGCGCCTGCGCGACGAGGAGTTGCTCAAGGCCCAGCGCTTGCTGGCCAACGGCAGCAGCGCTGAAGACGTGCTGATGCAACTGGCCCGAGGCCTTACCAACAAGTTGCTCCACGCGCCCAGCGTACAATTAAAAAAGCTTACCGCCGAAGGCCGCCTCGATGCGCTGGCCATGGCCCAGGAACTCTTTGCCCTCGGTGAGGGCGCGTCAGATAGCTCTTCGGATAAAAAACTGCAATGAAAGCGTCACTGCTCAATAAACTGGACGTGCTCCAGGACCGTTTCGAAGAACTGACCGCGCTGCTCGGCGATGGTGAGGTCATCTCCGATCAGGCCAAATTCCGTGCCTATTCGAAGGAATACGCCGAAGTTGAGCCGATTGTGGCGACCTACAAGCACCTGACCAAAGTGCAGGCCGACCTTGAGGGTGCCCAGGCACTGCTCAAGGACAGCGACCCGGACATGCGCGAAATGGCCGTGGAAGAAGTCCGCGAAGCCAAGGAAAAACTGGCCGAGCTGGAAGGCGACCTGCAGCGCATGCTGCTGCCCAAGGACCCGAATGACGGGCGCAACGTGTTCCTCGAAATCCGTGCCGGCACCGGCGGCGACGAGGCAGCGATTTTCTCCGGCGACCTGTTCCGCATGTATTCGCGGTATGCCGAGCGTCGCGGCTGGCGTGTCGAGATCCTGTCCGAGAATGAAGGCGAGCACGGTGGCTATAAAGAGGTTATCGCGCGGGTCGAAGGCGACAACGTCTACGGCAAGCTCAAGTTCGAGTCCGGCGCGCACCGCGTGCAGCGGGTTCCGGCGACCGAGTCCCAAGGCCGAATCCACACCTCGGCGTGCACCGTCGCGGTGTTGCCCGAGCCGGACGAACAGGAAGCGATCGAGATCAACCCGGCCGACTTGCGTGTCGACACTTACCGCTCGTCGGGCGCTGGCGGTCAGCACGTTAACAAGACCGACTCGGCGATCCGTATCACCCACTTGCCGTCGGGCATTGTGGTGGAGTGTCAGGAAGAACGTTCCCAGCACAAGAACCGTGCGCGTGCCATGTCCTGGCTGTCGGCCAAGCTCAACGACCAACAGACCAGCGCCGCCGCCAATGCAATTGCCAGCGAGCGCAAGTTGCTGGTGGGCTCGGGCGACCGCTCCGAGCGCATCCGTACCTATAACTTTGCCCAGGGCCGGGTCACCGACCACCGGGTCAACCTCACGCTTTATTCCCTGGACGAGATCCTCGCCGGTGGCGTGGACGCGGTGATCGAACCGTTGCTTGCCGAATATCAAGCGGATCAGTTGGCGGCGATAGGTGAATAAATGACCATTATTGCCAGCCTGCTGCGCGCCGCCGACCTGCCCGACTCGCCTACCGCGCGCCTGGATGCCGAGTTGTTGTTGGCGGCGGCGTTGGGTAAATCCCGCAGCTACCTGCACACCTGGCCCGAGAAAATCGTCAGCAGCGAAGACGCGCTGACGTTCGCCGGCTACCTGCAGCGCCGTCGCGGCGGCGAACCGGTCGCCTATATCCTCGGCCAGCAGGGTTTCTGGAAGCTGGACCTGGAGGTCGCGCCGCATACGCTGATCCCGCGTCCGGACACCGAACTGCTGGTGGAAGCGGCCTTGGAATTGTTGCCGGCCACGCCCGCCAAGGTCCTCGACCTGGGCACCGGCAGCGGCGCCATCGCCTTGGCCCTGGCCAGTGAACGGCCAGCCTGGCAGGTCACCGCCGTCGACCGTGTGCTGGAGGCCGTGGCCCTGGCCGAACGCAATCGCCAGCGCCTGCACCTTAATAACGCGACGGTGCTGAACAGCCATTGGTTCAGCGCGCTGCCAGGTCATACCTATGACCTGATCATCAGCAACCCGCCGTACATCGCCGCCAACGACCCGCACCTGGTGGCGGGCGACGTGCGTTTTGAGCCGGCCAGCGCATTGGTGGCCGGTCATGATGGTTTGGACGACTTGCGCCTGATCATCAAAGAAGCCCCCGCTCACCTGAATGCCGGCGGACGACTGCTGCTGGAGCATGGTTACGACCAAGCCCCGGCCGTGCGCGACCTGCTATTGAGTGAAGGCTTTGAAGAGGTACACAGCCGCATCGACCTCGGCGGTCACGAGCGCATTACCCTGGGGCGTCGCCCGTGCTGACCGACCAGGAGCTGTTGCGCTATAGCCGACAGATTCTGTTGCAGCATGTCGACATCGACGGCCAATTGCGCCTGAAAAACGCCCGTGCGTTGATCGTCGGCCTCGGTGGCCTGGGTGCACCGGTTGCGTTGTACCTGGCGGCGGCCGGTGTGGGCGAGTTGCATCTGGCGGACTTCGACACGGTCGACCTGACCAACCTGCAGCGCCAGATCATCCATGACACCGACAGCGTCGGGCAGGCCAAGGTCGACTCGGCCCTGCGTCGCCTGACCGCCATCAACCCGGAAATCACACTGGTCGCCCATCGCACCGCGCTGGATGCCGATTCCCTGACCGCCGCAGTAGAAGCGGTGGACGTGGTGCTCGATTGCAGCGACAACTTTTCCACCCGTGAAGCGGTGAATGCCGCCTGCGTCGCCGCTGGCAAGCCGTTGATCAGCGGCGCGGCGATTCGCCTTGAAGGGCAGTTGTCGGTGTTCGACCCGCGCCGCGCCGAAAGCCCGTGCTACCACTGTTTATATGGGCATGGCAGCGATACCGAACTGACCTGCAGCGAAGCCGGCGTGGTGGGCCCGCTGGTAGGGCTGGTCGGTAGCCTGCAAGCGTTGGAGGCCCTGAAACTGCTGGTCGGTTTCGGCGAACCCTTGGTCGGCCGCTTGTTGCTCATCGATGCCTTGACCACGCGGTTTCGCGAGTTGCGCGTCAAGCGTGACCCCGGTTGCAGTGTGTGCGGGACGCAACATGGTTAAGGACGCGCCAATCGGTGTGTTCGATTCCGGTGTCGGCGGGTTGACCGTGCTGGACGAAATCCAGCAGCTTTTGCCCCATGAATCGCTGCTGTACGTGGCCGATTGCGGGCACATCCCCTACGGCGAGAAAAGCCCGGCGTTTATTCTCGAGCGTTCGCGGCGGGTGGCGGCGTTTTTCCGGGAGCAAGGCGCCAAGGCCTTTGTGATTGCCTGTAATACCGCCACCGTCGCCGCTGTCGCCGACCTGCGGCTGGATTTTTCCGATTGGCCGCTGGTGGGCATGGAGCCTGCCGTCAAACCTGCCGCCGCGGCTACTCGCAGTGGTGTGGTCGGGGTGCTTGCCACCACCGGTACGCTGCAAAGCGCCAAGTTCGCCGCCTTGCTCGACCGTTTCGCTACCGACGTGAAGGTCGTCACCCAGCCGTGCCCTGGCCTGGTCGAGCTGATTGAAAGCGGAGACTTGGACAGCCCGGCCCTGCGCCAGTTGTTACAGCGGTACATCGAGCCGCTGCTCAGCGCCGGTTGCGACACCATCATCCTCGGCTGCACCCACTATCCCTTCCTCAAGCCGCTCCTCGCGCAGATGCTGCCCCCTAGCATCATCCTCATCGACACCGGCGCCGCCGTGGCCCGTCAGCTCAAGCGTCTGCTCGGCGAGCGCGACCTGCTGGCCGTTGGCAGCCCTGAACCTGCACAGTTCTGGACCAGCGGCGATGTGTATCACCTAAGAAATATCCTACCGACACTATGGAAATATCCGGGCGTTGTGCGAAGCTTTGGTGCGTGAAAATTTCGTGAAATTCCGGCGTTAATCACTGGAACTTCTGACTACACGCCAGCTTCTATAGCGAGATAGCCTGTAAAAAACCATATAACTTCGTTCGGAAAGGATGTTTCTTATGAAGCGCTTGTTCTGTTTGGCTGCGATTGCGGCCGTTGTAGTGGGGCACTCTGTTTCGGCACAGGCCGCTGGCCTGGAATTGGGGGTGGGGAGCACCAGCGATTCGACCATGACCTATCGGCTGGGGCTGACATCGGACTGGGATAAAAGCTGGTGGCAGAGCGATACCGGTCGATTGACCGGCTACTGGAGCGGCGCCTACACCTATTGGGACGGTGACAAGCGTGCCAGCGCCAGCAGCCTGTCGTTCTCGCCGGTATTTGTGTACGAATTTGCCGGCGAATCGGTGAAGCCTTATATCGAAGCCGGGATCGGGGTGGCGGTGTTCTCGCGCACCAAGCTGGAAGACAACAACATCGGCCAGGCTTTCCAGTTCGAAGACCGCCTGGGCTTCGGCCTGCGCTTTGCCGGCGGGCATGAAGTGGGCATCCGTGCCACGCATTACTCCAATGCGGGGATCAGCAGCAATAACGACGGGGTAGAGAGCTACTCGTTGCACTACACCTTGCCGTTGTAACCCTTCAGGACACTGAAAAAACCATGTGGGAGGGGGCAAGCCCCCTCCCACAGTTGATTCCCACAATCTTCAGCATCAGCGGTAGGCGGTAGCGATACCCTGTCGCTCTTCCAGGCACTCGGGCGCGCCCATCTCGAACTCCCGGCAAATCAGCGGACGTCGCTCGTAGATCGTACACATCATCGTGTCCCGATCCAGCGCCGCGCACCAGCCGTCGTCCAGGCGCAGCATCACTTCGCCGCCCCAATCATCGGTGTCGATATAGCGCTCCGGTACGCCCGTATCGGTGATCAGCATGACTTCCAGCTGACAGCAGCAGGCCGCACACGTCGAGCAAGTGACGACGGGTTCGGTGATTTGGGTATGCGGGATGTTGGTCATAGGCGCGCAGTGTAAGGCAAGCGGGTGGCACACGTGTGAAGCGACTGACGGACGTCAGCGCGCCAATCGGTGCAGCCCCACGAATACCGCGGCCCACAGCAGCGCCAGCACGGCCATCGTGGGCGCGAGGCCGAAACCAAACTGCACCCCCGCCAACTGGCTGCCGGCATAGTAAGAGAGCGGGCCGCCCAAGGCGCCCAATACCGCCGCACGCCACCAAGGGCGGGCGCTCCAGGCCAGGCAATGGCGCAGCGTGGTCGCCAGCAACGCCCACAGCAGGATCAACCAGAAAGGAATCAGCGGGCCCGGCTCGGTGAACTGAAACACCCCCAGCGTGCGCAATGCGGTATCCAGTAGCGTGCCCAAGACGGTAACGCTGAGGATCAGCCTGCCGTCTTCAGTCCACGAACTTATCCACATCAGATGAACCGCCAGCACGGCCAGTCCTACCAGTAACCAACGGCTGTCACCGCCGAGCACGCAGGCAAACCAGCCGCACTGGAAGAGTGCGGCATTGGCCAGCGTCTTAAGCACTGAAACGCCCGAGCAGCGGCGGGTTGATCGCCGACGGCTTGGCCAGCAGCAATTGCGCCGTGCCGATCGTGCGCTCCATAAAGCCGCCTTCGCAGTAGCACAGGTAAAACTCCCACAGACGCAGGAAGTATTCGTCGTAGCCTAATTCTGTGAGGCGGCCGTGGGCGCGGCGAAAATTCTCATGCCACAGGCGCAAGGTGCGCGCGTAGTGCAGGCCGAAATCCTCCATGTGCAACAGGTTCATATCGGTATCGCGGCTGACGATGTGCAGCATGTTCTGCACGCAGGGCAGGGCGCCGCCGGGAAAGATATAGCGCTGGATAAAATCCACACTGCGCTTGGCCTGTTCAAAGCGCTGCTCACGAATGGTGATGGCTTGCAGCAACATCAGCCCGTCATTCTTGAGCAAGTGCGCGCATTGCTTGAAGTAGGTTGGCAGGAAGCGATGCCCCACTGCCTCGATCATCTCGATGGACACCAGCTTGTCGTACTGGCCGGTCAGGTCGCGGTAATCCTTCAGCAGCAGCGTGACCTGGCTTTGCAGCCCCAGGGCCGCGATGCGTTGCTCGGTGTAGGCGAACTGTTCCTTGGACAGGGTCGTGGTGGTGACCTTGCAACCGTAATGTTGCGCCGCGTACAGCGCCATGCTGCCCCAGCCGGTGCCGATTTCGAGTAGATGATCGGTGGGCTTGAGCGCGAGCTTTTGGCAGATGCGTTCCAGTTTGTTCAGTTGCGCCTGCTCCAGGGTGTCCTCAGCAGTTAGAAACTGCGCCGCCGAGTACATCATGGTGGGGTCGAGAAACTCTTCGAACAGGTCATTACCCAGGTCGTAGTGGGCGGCGATGTTTTTCTGCGAGCCCTTGCGCGTGTTGCGGTTGAGCCAGTGCAAGCCCTGGGTGAACGGCCGAGCCAGGCGCGCGAGGCCACCTTCCATCGCGTCGAGCACGTCCAGGTTGCTGACCATCACGCGCACCACGGCGGTCAGGTCCGGACTGGTCCAATAACCGTGGATAAATGCTTCACCGGCACCGATGGAGCCGTTGGCCGCCACCAGGCCCCACACGGCTGAATCGAGCACTTGGATCTCTCCCAGCAAGTGCGCTTCCCGTGCGCCGAATACTTGCCGCTCGCCATCCTCGATCACCACCAACTGGCCATGGCGCAATTGGCTGAGTTGGCGCAGCACGCCTTTGCGCAATAGCGCAGTGGTCATGCCATTGACGTTCAGGCGATTGCCCTTGACCGATAAGCTAGGGGATTTCATGGCGGCGATCCTTGGTATACCCGACTGCGGTGCGTGAGGCGCCATCGGCGGCCTGATGGGAAAAAATCGGTGTGCGTTTGAGTAACAGGCGCGTGGCTTGCCAATAGATGGCCAGGCAGGTCTTGGCGGTCATCCACGGAAAGCGCCACAGGTAGCGGTGCAGGCTGGCGCGGTTGAGCGTTTCTTTTCGCAGGCTCAAGGTCGCGTCGAAGACCTTTTGCGTGCCCTGCCAATCGGCCATGTGCACGCCGAGTTTGGCGGCGGGTGGGCTGAAGCTCATGCGGTATTCCAGGTCGCGCGGCAAGAACGGCGACACATGGAAGGCCTTGGCCACGGCGAAATGCTGATGCTCATCCGCACTCAAGGCCTGGGCCGGCAGCACATAGTGATAGCGCTCGCGCCACGGGGTGTTGGTCACTTCACACAGGATCGCGGCCAGACGTCCGTCGGCCTCGAAGCAGTAGAAGAAACTCACGGGGTTAAAAGCCAGGCCCCAACTGCGAGCCTGGGTCAGTAGGCAGATAACGCCCTGGGGTGTACGCCCCAGTGCCTTGCCGACTTCCTGGCGCACGGCATCGCTCAAGCTCATGCCGGTGCGCGTGAATTCACGCAGGTAGTCCTGCTGGCGAAAACCGAAGGGCGCCAAACGGCTGCGCCCCGCCAGAGGTGAAAGCCCGAGCACTTGCTGCTCTTCGCTCAGGTCCAGGTACAGCAGGCCGATGCGGTAGCGAAAGGCATGGGCCTTGGGCGTAAACCGGCGATGGGCTATCCAGCCACTGTACAGGGCGCTGTTCACAGGGTTTCCCCAAAGGCTTCGGCCACGCGCAAGGCGCTGACCACGCCGTCTTCATGGAAACCGTTGGCCCAGTAGGCGCCACAGTAGAAGGTGTTACGCACGCCAGACACGTCCTCCCAACGACCTTGGGCCGCCACCGCTGCCAGGCTGTATTGCGGGTGGGCGTAGGTGTAGCGGGCCAGGACCTTAAGCGGGTTGATCATCGACGTCTGGTTCAGGCTCACGCAAAAGGTGGTGGCGCTGTCGATGCCTTGCAGGATGTTCATGTCGTAAGTCACCGCCGCCTGCGTGTGCGTGTTGCCGGTCAGGCGATAGTTCCAGCTGGCCCAGGCCAGCTTGCGGTCGGGCAGCAGGCGGGTATCGGTGTGCAGCACCACGTCGTTGTCGGCGTAGGGCATTGCGCCGAGGATCTCCCGTTCGGCCTGGCTGGGGTCCGCGAGCAAGGCCAATGCTTGGTCGCTGTGGCAGGCGAAGACCACACGGTCAAAGGTTTCGCTGCCGGCAGGGCTGTGGATAATCACGCCGTCGTCCGTACGCTCAACTTGATGCACGGGGCAATTGAGGCGGATGTGTTCGCGAAAGCGGCGGGTCAGCGGTTCGATGTAGCGGCTTGAGCCACCTTCGATCACGCACCACTGTGGGCGATTACTCACCGAGAGCAAGCCGTGGTTCTTGAAGAAGCGCACAAAGAACTGCAAGGGGAACCCGAGCATGTCGGCCAATGACATCGACCAGATCGCCGCGCCCATCGGCACGATGTAGTGGCGGATAAACCGCTCGCCGTAATGCCCGGCCGTGAGGTAATCGCCCAGGGTCATCTCGGCGCTGATGCGTTGTTCCTGCAGGTCCAGCGGTGCCTGGCGGTTGAAACGCAGGATATCGCGCAACATGCCCCAGAACCCCGGCGACAAGATATTGCGACGCTGGGCAAACAAGCTGTTGAGGTTATTGCCGTTGTACTCGAACCGGGTGTTCTCGTCGCACACCGAAAAGCTCATTTCGGTGGGTTTGAACGTTACCCCGATTTGCCCCAGCAGGCGCATGAAGTTGGGGTAGGTCCAGTCGTTGAACACGATGAAACCGGTGTCTACCGCATAGCTTTTACCCTCGACGGTCACGTTGACCGTGTGGGTATGCCCGCCGATGCGGTCGCCCGCTTCGAACACCGTGATGTCATGACGGCGACTGAGCAGGTAGGCACTGGTGAGGCCGGCGATGCCGCTACCGATGATGGCGATCTTCACAGGTCGTCCTTTTTCGGCGGTGGGCTGCGCAACATGCGTTTGCCGATGATCAGTTGTGCGCGGTTCGGCAGTTTCGACAGCGGCCAGAGGGTGGCGATAAACAGGGCGGGAAAGGCAATTTCCAGCGGACGTTTATCCAGCTTGGCGAAGATATGCCGTGCGGCTTTGTCCGCCGACCAACTGAGCGGCATCGGGAAATCATTGCGTTCGGTCAGTGGCGTGTCGACGAAGCCTGGGCTGATCACGGTCACGTCGATATTTTCTGGCGACAGGCTGATGCGCAAGGATTCGAACAGGTAACGCAAGCCGGCCTTCGAGGCGCCATAGGCTTCGGCGCGCGGCATTGGCAGGTAGGTCACGGCGCTGGCGACGCCCACCAGGTGCGGCGTTGATCCTGCGCGCAACAGCGGCAGGGCGGCTTCGATGCAATAGCTGCTGGCCAACAGGTTGGTGCGCACCACGTGCTCGATGATCGATGAATCAAACTGCCGTGCGTCCACATATTCACAGGTGCCGGCATTCAGGATCACGGTGTCCAGCGCGCCCCAGGCCCTGCCGATCTGTTCACCGATCTCGCGTACGGTCTGGCTGTCGGTCAGGTCGCCCGCCACCACCAATACTTGGCTGGGATAGCGTTGCGCGAGCGCCTCCAAAGGCCCTTTCGTGCGCGAGCTCAGCGCCACATGGGCGCCGCTGTTGAGCAGTTCCACGGCCAGCGAGGCACCGATGCCACTGCTGGCACCTGTCAGCCAGTAACGACGGGGGGGTACTGCGCTCATCCCACTCTCCTTTTCAGCCAACCGACGACTCTGCCCAGCACGGGTAAGTGCTCGTACAGCAGAGCGCCAGCATCGAAATAATCACGGTGGCGGTACACCTTGTCTCGCCACATCAGGTGCGAGCAGCCTTCCATCCGGATGACCTTGCCGTTGGCCAGGCGCGGGTGGCAAAAACTCATCTTCCAGCGCAGGTAACCTTCACCTTCGGCCACTTGGTCGAAACCGTGGAAGTCGAAACGCAACTGGCTGACATTCCCGTACAGCTCCGCGAAGTAGCGGTGCAGGGCAGGCAGGCCATGCACTTCGTGCAAGGGGTCGGTAAAGGCGATGTCTTGGCTGTACAGGCTGTCCAGCAGGTGCAGGTTGTGTTTGTCCAGCGTGGCAAAGGCCTGGGCGAAGCGGCGCAGGAAGTCACTCATATTCGCCCCCTGCGGCCTGGCGCGAGGGCAGGCTGCGGAAGGCGGCCAAGGCGCGTTCGCGGGATTTTTTCAGGTCGACAATCGAGCGCGGGTAGTCCGCCACGCCGAACAAACCACCGGCGGCGTCGGGGTTGTGTACGTCCTTTTTGTTCAGCGCGGCCAGTTCCGGCAGCCAGTGCTTGATGAACACGCCGTCACTGTCGAACTTTTCCGATTGGCTCAACGGGCTGAAAATCCGGAAGTACGGCGCCGAGTCGGTGCCGGTGGACGAACTCCACTGCCAGCCACCGTTATTGGCCGCCAGGTCGCCGTCGATCAGATGGCGCATAAAGAAGCGCTCGCCCTCGCGCCAGTCGATCAGCAGGTTCTTGGTCAGGAACATCGCCACCACCATGCGCAGGCGGTTGTGCATCCAGCCGGTTTCCAGCAGTTGGCGCATGGCGGCGTCGATAATCGGCAGGCCGGTGCGCGCCTCCTGCCAGGCCGCGAGGTCTTTGGGCGCATTGCGCCAGGCCACGGCTTCGGTTTCGGGGCGGAACGCGCGGTGGCGCGAGACCCGTGGGTAGCCCACCAGAATGTGCTTGTAGAACTCGCGCCAGAGCAATTCGTTGATCCAGGTAATGGCGCCCATGTCGCCGCTTTCGAACTCGCCGCCGTTGGTTTGCAGCGCGGCGTGCAGGCACTGGCGCGGCGAAACCACACCCGCCGCGAGGTACGCCGAGAGCTGACTGGTGCCGGGCTTGGCGGGGAAGTCGCGCTCGTCCTTGTAGTAGCTGATTTGCTGGTCGGCAAAGGCATCGAGACGCCGACGTGCTTCGTCCTCACCCGCCGGCCACAAGGCTCGCAGCGCTTGGCTGGGGGGCTCGAAACCTTCGACGGTTGTCGGTATCGGATCGCTTTTCAGCGTGAGCGCGGCCTGAGCCTTTGGCGCTGCGACGATGCGTGGCAGGGCGCTGTGCAAGCGGCTGTAGCAGACCTTGCGAAACTGGCTGAACACCTGGAAATAAGTACCGGTCTTGGTCAGCACGCTGCCGGGCTGGAAGAACAGTTGGTCCAGGTAGCTGTGGAAGCTGACACCTTGCGCTTCCAATGCCTTGGACACGGCCGCATCGCGACGGCTTTCGTGGATGCCGTATTCCTCGTTGACGTGCACCGACTCAACCGACAGTTCCTGGCACAGCTGGCTCAGTACGCGGGGCGCCTGGTCCCAGGTGGCTGCGGTGCGGATCAGCAGGGGAATGTTCAGCTCGCCCAGGGTGGCGCTCAGCGCGTGCAGGTTGCGCAGCCAGAAATCCACTTTGCACGGCGCATCGTCGTGGGCCAGCCACTGCTCGGGCGTGATCAGGTAAACAGCCGCGATCGGGCCCCGCTGGCTCGCGGCGGCCAGGGCGGTGTTGTCGTGTAGGCGCAGGTCGGTGCGCAGCCAGATCAGATGCATTTAAACAAGTCCACGCTGGATCAGTAGCTGGTGGGCCGCCAATGGCTCTTCGGCGACGAGCAACTCAGGGATGTCATGGGTTAATACGGCCATCTCGGCCTGGTGGATGCATACCGTTGGTCCGACGATCAACTTTGGGCAACTGATGCCGCTCAGAAGTTTTGCGAATGCCGACAAATGGAGCGCCTTGCTTGAATACAGCAGCACGGCGCGCGGTTGCAGATGTTCCACCGCCAGGGCCAGTTCACCAGGAGGCAGCGGCCAGTCGAAGACTTCTACCGGGCAGTCGGCACTGCTCGCCAGCCAGGCGCTCAGCCACAGATGCGGCTCCAGCGGCAGGTCGGATTGATTCACCAGCAGAAATGGCGCGCCGTGCAACTGGCGGTTGTTGTGGTAGATACGCGCACCGAACTTGCTGCGCAGCCAGGACAGGAAGAACACCCGCTCCATCTGCGCGCCGAATTGACCCTGCCAACGCTGTTCCAGCTCTTGCAGCAGTGGCATCAGCAGTTGCTCGCACAAGGTGCGTGGCGGGTACAGCGCCATGGCCTGGTTGAACGCATCGTCGACGCGGCGTTCGGCCAATTCGCTGATGGCGTGCACCAGTGTCTGGCGCAGGGTGTGCCATTCGTTTTCCACCGTATCGGGGACGGTCAGGGCCGAGTCGATCAGGCCTTTGACCTGGCTGACCGGTACGCCGCGATTGAGCCAGGTGAGAATGGTGTGGATACGCTGGACATGCTCGGCGCTGAACAACCTATGGCCCTTGGGCGTGCGCTGCGGCACGATCAGGCCGTAGCGGCGTTCCCAGGCGCGCAGTGTCACGGCGTTGACGCCGGTCTGGCGCGCCACTTCGCGGATCGGCAGCCAGCCGTCTTGGAGGGCTTGGGCAATGTCTTCGCCGGGTTCGTCTAGCAGGGCAGCTTTCATGGTCTAGATCGCATTTCGCAGGCTGAGGTTTTCCGGATGCGGTTGCAGGTACGCCTGCTGCGCGATGTAGCGATCCGGGTGTTGGCGAAAGTGGTGTTTGAGCAGGGTCAACGGCACCACCAATGGCACGATGCCGTGACGGTATTGGCCGATGACGGTTTGCATTTCCTGCTTGTCGTCGGCGCTGATGGCCTGCTTGAGATAGCCGCTGATGTGTTGCAGCACGTTGGTGTGGGTGCCACGGGTAGCGCACTTGGTCAGGCCGGTCATCAGGTCGCTGAAATAACAACTGGCCAATTCGTCGAGGTTGGCGCCCTTGGTCATGCTGCCCAGCAGGTGGCCGAGACTTTTGTAATGCGCGGGGCTGTGGGCCATCAACAAGTATTTGTAGCGCGAATGAAAGGCCAGCAGGCGGTGACGGGTCAGGCCTTCGGCGAGCAATTGCTGCCAACTGGCGTACACGAACACGCGGGTCAGGAAGTTTTCACGCAGCACGGGGTCATTCAGCCGGCCATCTTCTTCCACTGGCAGGTTAGGGTGGCGTGCACAAAAGGCCTGGGCGTAGATGCCGCGTCCGCCGCCGTCGACCGGGGTGCCGTTTTCGCGGTACACCTTGACCCGCTCCAGGCCACAGGACGGCGACTTCTGCATAAAAATGTAACCGCACAGGTCAGTGTGTTCCGCGGCCATCTGCTGGCCGTAATCATCCAAAGGCTGGGTGACGTTCAGCTCGCGGTTCACCGTGCCGACGGCTTGCGGGTGGGCGGGGTCGCCCACCAGGCGGATAGGTTCACGCGGGATGCCCAGGCCAATGGCGACCTCGGGGCACAACGGCACGAAGTCGAAATAGTCGGCGAGGGTCTGGCTGCACAGCAGGGATTGTTTATGGCCACCGTTGAAACGCACGTTCTCGCCCAGCAGGCAGGCGCTGATGCCTATCTTCGGTTTGGTGGTGCTGGACATAAACCCATCCTCTGCAAGATTCCTGTACAAGATTTAAATCTTGTACAACTAAATCTCATCATAGGTTCGATGCTGTACAAGTCAAATTATTTGTACAAGTTTATGCGCAGGCTATTTCCAGCCGATTTTCCACGCGTCGACATCTTGCAGGGTTTGCCAGGGCAGGCGTTCGCTGCGGAGGGTCATGATGGCTTGCAGTTCGATTTCCAGCACGGTGCCTTCATCGTCGCGAAACAGCTCTGTGACCAGAAAGTGTTTTTCTTTGTTTCGGGGGCGCGCTGCTGTCCACTTCGACAGCAGCAATTTTGCGGGATTGATACGGTTCATTGCAGGTGTTCGATCAAGCGTCGCGCGGCTTCCTGGCCGCTGAGCCATGCACCTTCCACGCGGCCCGACAGGCACCAGTCGCCACACACATACAGGCCCAAGTCGGCATCGGCCAGCACGCCGAACTCGTGGCTGCTTGACGGTCGCGCATAGAGCCAGCGGTGCGCCAGGCTGAACGACGGCGCGGGCATGGCGCTGTGCAGCAGTTCGGCGAAGGCGCCGTGCAGGTGCTCGATCACCGCCTCCTTGGACAGGTCCAGATGGGCCTTGCTCCATGCGCTGGTGGCATGCAGCACCCAGGTATCGAGGGCGGTGTCGCGCCCCGGTTTGCTGCGGTTGCGCGCGAGCCAGTCGAGGGGGCTGTCTTGTACAAAGCAGCCTTCCATGGGCGTATCCAGGGGTTTATTGAACGCCAAGGCGATGGCCCAGGTCGGGTCCATCTTCACGCCGGCGGCGGCACTCGCCAGCTTGGGCGCGGCAGCCAGCAGGGCAGTGGCCTGGGGCGCCGGGGTGGCGATGATGACGTGGCTGAAGGGACCATGGTTTTCGCTGTCTGCATCCAGCAGGTTCCAGTGTTGTTTGCCCTGGAACACTTCGGTGATGCGGCACCCGAACTCCACCGGCAGGTCATCGAGCAGGGCCCGGGTTATTGCGCTCATGCGTGGCGTGCCGACCCAGCGGATTTGTTCATCGGGGGAGGGTGTGAGCTGGCCGGATTTGAAGTTATACAGCTGGGGCTTCCATTGCTCGGCCCAGCCATTGCTTTGCCAACGCTGCACTTCGTTGACGAAGCGCCGGTCGCGGGCGGTGAAGTATTGCGCGCCCATGTCCAGGGAGCCGGCATCGCTGCGCTTGCTGGACATGCGGCCACCGCTGCCGCGGCTTTTATCGAAGAGTTGTACAACGTGCCCCGCGTCTCGTAACGCTCGGGCGGCGGAGAGACCGGCGATGCCGGTGCCGATGATCGCGATGGGAACAGTCATGGGAGGCCTCGTTTTACCGTTGGGTACAGACTACGCCGACACCAATAGCTGTACAATATTGTTTTTTGGTATAAGTTTTGGCTTACCTGTTCTTACGGCGTGACCTATGGTTAAAGCAGAGGCTTAATCCAACGTCATGCCCGTTCAAATGATCCCTGCTTATAAAATAGACCAGTGATGGGCGGCGAACGTTACATGAGGAAGATCCCATGCACATTTTGCTGACCGGCGGTACTGGCCTGATCGGCCGTCAACTCTGCAAGCATTGGCTTGCCCACGGCCATCGCTTGACGGTGTGGAGTCGTCATCCGGACCAGGTCGCCAAACTGTGCGGCGAGCAGGTGTCGGGTGTTGCCAGCCTGCAAGAGGTTATCGGCCCGGTCGACGCGGTCATTAATCTTGCGGGCGCGCCCATCGCCGACCGCCCATGGACCCATAAACGCAAGGCGCTGTTGTGGAGCAGCCGTATCAGCCTCACGGAAACCTTGCTGGCTTGGCTTGAAACCCTCGCGCAAAAACCCGCGGTGTTGATCTCCGGTTCGGCGGTGGGCTGGTACGGCGACGGCGGCGAGCGCGAGTTGACCGAAGCCAGCGGCCCGGTACAGGACGATTTCCCCAGCCAGCTGTGCATCGCCTGGGAAGAAACCGCCCAGCGCGCCGAAGCCCTGGGGATCCGCGTAGTGCTGGTGCGTACCGGCTTGGTGCTGGCGGCCGAGGGCGGCTTGTTGTCGCGGCTGTTGCTGCCGTTCAAACTGGGGCTGGGCGGGCCGATCGGCAAGGGTCGGCAGTGGATGCCGTGGGTGCATATCAAGGATCAAATCGGCCTGATTGATTTTCTTCTGCACAAGCCTGACGCCAGCGGTCCTTATAATGCCTGCGCGCCACACCCGGTGCGCAATCGCGAGTTTGCGAAAACCCTGGGCCAGGTGCTCCACCGTCCGGCGTTCATGCCGATGCCGGCCTTTGCGTTGAAGGTCGGCCTGGGCGAGTTGTCCGGCCTGTTGCTGGGTGGGCAGAAGGCGGTGCCCGAACGGTTGCTGGCCGCCGGTTTCACTTTCCAGTTCACTGAGTTGCGTGCGGCCCTGGACGAATTGTCCAGCCGCCTCTAGAGATAGGATGTTGCATGACGGATCACGCGTTGTTACTGGTCAACCTGGGCTCACCGGCGTCCACTTCGGTGGCCGATGTGCGCAGCTACCTCAATCAGTTCCTGATGGACCCTTATGTGATCGACCTGCCGTGGCCGGTGCGGCGCTTGCTGGTGTCGCTGATCTTGATCAAGCGCCCCGAGCAGTCGGCGCACGCCTACGCCTCCATCTGGTGGGACGAGGGCTCGCCGTTGGTGGTGCTCAGTCGGCGCCTGCAGCAGCAGATGACCGCGCAGTGGACCCAAGGCCCGGTGGAATTGGCGATGCGCTACGGCGAGCCGTCGATTGAAAGCGTGCTGACCCGCCTCGCCACCCAGGGCATCCGTAACGTCACCTTGGCGCCGCTGTACCCGCAATTTGCCGATAGCACTGTGACCACGGTGATCGAAGAAGCCAAGCGCGTGGTGCGCGACAAAAAGCTCGATGTGCAGTTCTCGATCCTGCAGCCGTTCTACGATCAACCGGAGTATCTCGACGCACTGGTCGCGAGCGCGCGGCCTTATGTTGAGCAGGATTACGACCACCTGCTGCTGAGTTTCCACGGCTTGCCTGAGCGCCACCTGACCAAGCTCGACCCTACCGGCCAGCATTGCTTCAAGGATGCCGACTGTTGCAAGAACGCGTCCGCCGAGGTGCTCAAGACGTGCTATCGCGCGCAGTGTTTCAGCGTCGCTCGCGACTTCGCCGAGCGCATGGGGCTGCCGGAAGGTAAATGGTCAGTGGCCTTCCAATCGCGGCTGGGCCGCGCCAAGTGGATCGAACCCTACACCGAAGCGCGCCTGGAGGCCTTGGCCCAGCAAGGCGTGAAAAAGCTGCTGGTGATGTGCCCGGCGTTTGTCGCCGATTGCATCGAGACGCTGGAGGAGATTGGCGATCGCGGGCTGGAGCAGTTCCGCGAAGCGGGGGGCGAGGAGCTGGTGTTGGTGCCGTGCCTGAATGATGACCCGCAGTGGGCGAAGGCGCTCAATACGCTGTGCGAACGCGCACCGACGGCGCTGTAACCGAACCACGTGAAGATCGAAGTGTGGGAGGAGGCTTGCCCCTCCCACCTGTTGGTTGCGTTACAGGCTTAGGGTCAGGCTGACCGTAAAGTTGCGCGGTTCACCGGGGTTGATCCAGTAATTGCTGTAGGACCGTTCGTAGTACTTCTCATCAAACAGGTTGTTGAGGTTCAGGCCCACGGTGACATTCTCCGTGGCCTTGTAATGGGCCAGCAGATCGACCGTGTGGTAAGCCGGCAGCTCGAAACGCGTGCCGGCCTCGCCGGAGCGATCCCCCACATAAGTGAACGCCGCGCCCAGGTCTGAGCCGCGCAACACGCCATCCTGGAATTCATACACGCCCAGCAGACTGCCACTGCGCTTGGCAACGCCCAGAATCCGGCTGCCGGCGGGAATGGCTTTATCGCCCTTGGTCACTTCGGCGTCGATGTACGCAAACGCGCCGATCACGCGCACGGCCTCCGTCACTTGCCCTGTCAGTTGCAGGTCGAAGCCTTGGCTGCGAGCCTTGCCCATGGCGCGGCTGGTGTTGGTGGCCGGGTCCAGCGCGAGCACGTTTTCCTTTTCGATATGGAACGCGGCGAGGGTGGCGCTGAGGCGGTCGTCGAACAGCTCGCTTTTGATCCCCACTTCATAACCCACGCCTTCTTCCGGTTTGAAGGTTTTGCCGTTGGCGTCCAGGCCGCTGTTGGGTTTGAACGAGGTGGAGGCGTTGGCGAACACCCCGACTTGCGGGGTGAGCTGGTAAAGCAGACCGGCACGTTGGGTCAGCGCGTCGTGGGTTTGCCGGCTCTTGGCGTAGTTGCGCGCGAAGTCATCGGTGCTTTGCTCGAAATGCTCAAAGCGCGCGCCGACCATGCCGCGCAGGCGGTCGGTGAAAATGATTTGGTCTTGCAGGTTCAGCGCCTGGCTTTTGGTCTGCTCGAAGAAGTCGGTGCCGGAGCGTGTGCCGTTGGGTTTGGGCTGGCCGTAGACGGGGCTGTAGAGGTCGATGGGGTAGCGGCTGCCGCCGATAGCCGTGACGCGTTCTTTCTTGCGGTAGTCCTCGTATTCGGTGCCGATCAGCAGCTCATGCTGCCAACTGCCGATGTCGAACAGGCCGCGCAGTTCCAACTGGGTAATGCTGTCGTGCCAGCCCATGGAGCGTTCACGGTAGCGCCTGTCGAGGGTGTGACCGTCGGCATTCAGCGCACGGTTTTCCGAGGCGTCGCCCCACAGGCTGCCTTGTTTGTAGTGGCTGGCGAGGCGCAGTTTCCAGGCGTCGTTGAGGTGATGTTCGAGGGTGGCCTGGATACGGTTGTTGTGGTTGTCGATGTCACCGTCGTTCGGCTCGCCAAGGAAAGTTGAGCGCGAGATGCCTGGGGCGTCGACAACGCCGCGATCGAAGGTGGAGCTGTGGCGAACGAATTCGCTCTCCACCAGCAGGTGGGTGTCCGGGTCCAACTGCCAACTGAACGAGGGGGCGACGAATACCCGCTTGCTCTGCACGTGGTCGCGGAAGCTGTGGTTGTCTTCCACCGCCAGGTTGACCCGCGACAGCACGTTGCCTTCGCCGTCCAGCGGGGTGTTGACGTCAACGGCAGTGCGATAGCGGTCCCAACTGCCGGCGCTGGTTTGCACGGTGGTGAAGGCTTCCGGTTGGGGCTTCTTGGTGACGATATTCACGGTGCCGCCAGGATCTCCCCGGCCATACAGGCTGGCGGCGGGGCCCTTAAGCACTTCGATGCGTTCGATATTCGCCGCGTCAGGTGTACTCGGGTAGCCACGGTTGGCGCTGAACCCATCCTGGTAGAACTCTGAGGTCGTAAAGCCGCGCACGCTGTATTCGTAGAGGGTGAGGCCGCCGAAGTTGTTTTGTTTGGACACGCCACCGGCAAATTCCAGGGCGCGTTCCACATTGGTGCTGCCCAGGTCCTTGAGCACCGTGGCAGGAATCACACTGATGGACTGTGGGATATCGCGCAGGGCGGTGTCGGTTTTTGTCGCGCTGGCGGAACGGGTCGCGCGGTAGCCTTTGACCGGACCCGTGGCGGACTCATAGGCGTCGGTGGTGACGCTGATGGTGTCGAGTTCCAAGGTGTTTTCTTCGGCGAAGGCGGGATCGAGCAGCAAGCCCAAGGCCAGGCCAGCCAAGGGGGCGATTCTTCGAGACGGCATGATAGAGCGTTCCAATAGCGATATTGAAACAATATAACATGACCAATGAGAATGAATTGCTTTGAAATATAAACTTACAGGTACCCGCGAACGGGTACCTGGATCAGGCCGCTTATTCCTCTTCCTTGACCGGAGCCGGCGGTGGGCGAAGGCCGATTTCCGCCAGCAGCTTGATCTCTTTACCGTTGCGCATCACCTGGATCGCCACCTTGTCGGTCGGCTTGATCCGCGCCACCTGGTTCATCGACTTGCGGCCATCGCCGGCCGGTTCGCCATTGATGCTGAGGATCACATCCCCCAGCTGCAGGCCGGCTTTCTGCGCCGGGCCGTCGCGGAAGATCCCGGCGACCACGATGCCGGGGCGTCCGGTCAAGCCGAAGGACTCGGCCAGTTCCTTGGTCAACGGCTGCACTTCAATCCCCAGCCAGCCACGAATCACCTGGCCGTGCTCGATGATCGACTTCATCACTTCCATCGCGAGCTTCACCGGGATCGCAAACCCGATGCCTTGGGAGCCGCCGGACTTGGAGAAAATCGCCGTGTTGATACCGGTCAGGTTGCCATTGGCATCCACCAGCGCGCCGCCGGAGTTGCCCGGGTTGATCGCCGCGTCGGTCTGGATGAAGTCTTCGTAGCTGTTAAGGCCCAACTGGTTACGCCCGGTGGCGCTGATGATCCCCATGGTCACGGTCTGGCCCACCCCGAACGGGTTGCCGATAGCCAGCGCCACATCGCCCACCCGCAAGCCATCGGAACGGCCAAGGGTGATGGACGGCAGGTTCTTCAAATCGATCTTCAAGACGGCGAGGTCGGTTTCCGGGTCGCTGCCCACCACACGGGCCAGGGTTTCGCGACCGTCACGCAGCGCCACCACAATCTGGTCGGCGCCGGTGGTCACATGGTTATTGGTGAGGATGTAGCCTTCGGGGCTCATGATCACCCCGGAACCCAGGCTGGACTCCATGCGCCGCTGCTTGGGCCCGTTATCACCGAAGTAACGGCGGAACTGCGGGTCTTCAAACAGGGGATGGGCCGGTTTGTTGATGACCTTGGTGGTATACAGGTTCACCACGGCGGGTGCGGCGATCACCACCGCGTCCGCGTACGTCACCGGGCCTTGCACCACCGCGTTGGTCTGCGGTGCCTGTTGCAGGTTCACATCAAGGCTGGGTAGACCCACCAGCTCCGGGAAACGCTGAATAATCAGCATCGCGATCAGCACGCCAGCCAACAATGGCCATCCAAAAAAACGCAGCGCCTTGAGCATCAAGTAAGTCCTGACAGGTTGCAGGGGGCGGGAGAGCGCCCATAATGTCGCGCATTATACGAGGCTGCGACGCCTGCGAACGGGATATTTAGGAGTCTTTTATGGCCGTCCCCCTTACCACCCTCGTCGAGGAAGCAGACCGCTACCTCGGCAGTGCAAAAATTGCCGATTATTGCCCCAATGGCTTGCAAGTCGAAGGGCGCCCGCAAGTGATGCGCATCGTCAGCGGCGTGACCGCCAGCCAAGCCCTGCTGGACGCGGCCGTCGAAGCCCAGGCCGACCTGATCCTGGTGCACCACGGTTATTTCTGGAAGGGCGAAAACCCCTGCATTACCGGCATGAAGCAGCGCCGCCTGAAGACGCTGCTCAAGCACGACATCAGCCTGTTGGCCTACCACCTGCCGCTGGACCTGCACCCCGACGTCGGCAACAACGTGCAACTCGCTCGCCAGCTGGACATCACCGTCGAAGGCCCGTTGGACCCGAGCAACCCTAAAATCGTCGGCCTGGTCGGCTCCCTTGCCGAGCCCCTGTCGCCCCGCGACTTCGCCCGCCGCGTGCAGGACGTCATGGGACGCGAGCCGCTGCTGATCGAAGGCAGCGAGATGATCCGTCGCGTCGGTTGGTGCACCGGCGGTGGCCAGGGCTACATCGATGATGCGATTGCCGCCGGCGTCGACCTGTTCCTCAGCGGCGAGGCTTCCGAGCAGACTTTCCACAGCGCCCGCGAAAACGACATCAGCTTCATCGCCGCCGGTCACCATGCCACTGAGCGCTACGGCGTGCAGGCGCTGGGCGATTACCTGGCACGGCGCTTCGCCCTTGAGCACCTGTTCATCGATTGCCCCAACCCGATTTGAGGGCCAAACCTGGGGGCATATTCATATACCGTTTCGATCTAGCTGGCGCCCTGAATAGAAGCAGGTGCTGTGCTAGCATGCCCCGCTCGAACACGGCCCGCTGGCCGTCCATAAGATCGTTTTTCCGTGAGTAACCATGGTCGACAAACTGACGCATCTGAAACAGCTGGAGGCGGAAAGCATCCACATCATCCGCGAGGTCGCCGCCGAGTTCGATAACCCGGTGATGCTCTACTCGATCGGTAAAGACTCCGCCGTGATGCTGCACCTGGCGCGCAAGGCCTTTTTCCCGGGCAAATTGCCGTTCCCAGTGATGCACGTCGACACCCGCTGGAAATTCCAGGAGATGTACACGTTCCGCGACAAAATGGTCGAAGAGCTGGGCCTGGACCTGATTACCCACGTCAACCCGGACGGCGTGGCGCAGGGCATTAACCCGTTCACCCACGGCAGCGCCAAGCACACCGACATCATGAAGACCGAAGGCCTTAAGCAGGCCCTGGACAAACATGGTTTCGACGCAGCCTTTGGCGGTGCCCGTCGCGATGAAGAGAAATCCCGCGCCAAAGAGCGCGTGTACTCGTTCCGCGACAGCAAGCACCGCTGGGACCCGAAAAACCAGCGCCCCGAGCTGTGGAACGTCTACAACGGCAACGTCAACAAGGGTGAGTCCATCCGCGTGTTCCCGCTGTCCAACTGGACCGAGCTGGACATCTGGCAGTACATCTACCTGGAAGGCATCCCGATCGTACCGCTGTACTTCGCCGCCGAACGCGACGTGATTGAGAAGAACGGTACGTTGATCATGATCGACGACGACCGCATCCTCGAGCACCTGTCCGACGAAGACAAAGCCCGTATCGTCAAAAAGAAAGTCCGTTTCCGTACCCTTGGCTGCTACCCGTTGACGGGCGCGGTGGAGTCCGAAGCCGAGACGCTGACGGACATCATTCAGGAAATGCTCCTGACGCGAACTTCCGAGCGCCAGGGCCGTGTCATCGACCACGATGGCGCCGGCTCAATGGAAGATAAAAAACGTCAAGGCTATTTCTAAGGGGCTGTCATGTCGCATCAATCTGATTTGATCAGCGAGGACATCCTCGCCTACCTGGGCCAGCACGAGCGCAAGGAAATGTTGCGCTTCCTGACCTGTGGCAACGTCGACGACGGCAAGAGCACCCTGATCGGGCGCCTGCTGCACGACTCCAAGATGATCTACGAAGATCACCTGGAAGCCATCACCCGCGATTCGAAAAAATCCGGTACCACCGGTGACGATATCGACCTGGCCTTGCTGGTCGACGGGCTTCAGGCCGAGCGTGAGCAAGGCATCACCATCGATGTCGCCTACCGCTACTTCTCCACCGCCAAGCGCAAATTCATCATCGCCGACACCCCCGGCCATGAGCAGTACACCCGCAACATGGCCACCGGTGCGTCCACCTGTGACCTGGCGATCATCCTGATCGACGCCCGCTACGGCGTGCAGACCCAGACTCGTCGCCACAGCTTTATCGCCTCGTTGCTGGGCATCAAACACATCGTGGTGGCCGTCAACAAGATGGACATCAATGGCTTCGACCAAAGCGTATTCGAGCAGATCAAGGCCGATTACCTGAAGTTCGCCGACGGTATCGCTTTCAAGCCGAGCACCCTGGCGTTCGTGCCGATGTCGGCGCTCAAGGGCGACAACGTGGTGAACAAGAGCGAGCGTTCGCCCTGGTACACCGGGCAGTCGCTGATGGAAATTCTCGAAACCGTCGAGATCGCCAACGACCGCAACTACACCGACCTGCGTTTCCCGGTGCAGTACGTCAATCGTCCGAACCTGAACTTCCGTGGTTTTGCCGGCACCCTGGCCAGCGGCATCGTGCACAAGGGCGACGAAGTCGTGGTGCTGCCGTCGGGCAAGAGCAGTCGCGTCAAATCCATCGTCACCTTTGAAGGTGAGTTGGAGCACGCAGGCCCAGGCCAGGCCGTGACCCTGACCATGGAAGACGAGATCGACATCTCCCGTGGCGACCTGCTGGTGCATGCCGACAATGTGCCGCAAGTGACCGACGCCTTCGACGCCATGCTGGTGTGGATGGCCGAAGAACCGATGCTGCCGGGCAAGAAATACGACATCAAACGCGCCACCAGCTACGTGCCGGGTTCCATCACCAGCATCGTGCACCGTGTGGATGTGAACACCCTGGCCGAAGGTCCGGCGAGTTCGCTGCAGTTGAACGAGATCGGTCGGGTCAAGGTCAGCCTCGACGCGGCCATCGCCCTGGACGGCTATGACAGTAACCGCACCACGGGCGCGTTCATTGTCATCGACCGTCTGACTAATGGCACTGTGGCTGCGGGCATGATCATCGCGCCGCCGGTCACTCACGGCAGCTCGGCGCAGCACGGCAAGTTGGCCCACGTGGCCACCGAAGAGCGCGCCCTGCGCTTCGGTCAGCAACCGGCCACCGTGTTGTTCAGCGGCCTGTCCGGCGCGGGCAAGAGCACCTTGGCCTACGCGGTCGAGCGTAAGCTGTTCGACATGGGCCGCGCGGTGTTCGTGCTGGATGGCCAGAACCTGCGTCATGACCTGAACAAGGGCTTGCCGCAGGACCGTGCCGGGCGTACCGAGAACTGGCGTCGTGCCGCTCACGTGGCGCGCCAGTTCAACGAAGCGGGCCTGCTGACCCTGGCTGCGTTTGTGGCACCGGATGCCGAAGGTCGTGAACAGGCCAAGGCGCTGATCGGCGGCGACCGTCTGCTGACGGTCTACGTGCAAGCATCGCCGCTGGTGTGCGCCGAGCGTGACCCGCAAGGCTTGTATGCCGCCGGTGGGGATAACATCCCTGGCGAATCCTTCCCGTACGACGTGCCGTTGAATGCCGACCTGGTGATCGACACCCAGGCCCTGTCGTTGGAAGAGAGTGTCAAGCAAGTGCTGGAGCTGTTGCGTCAGCGCGGCGCGATCTAAAGATCTAAACCTCGCGGCCACAAAAAAGCCCGCCACCGAGTGATCGGTGGCGGGCTTTTTACAGTCTAGAGATCGGGCTCGGTCAAGTGTGGGAGGGGGCTTGCTGCCGATAGCGGTGTATCAGTAACAGCTGTACTGGCTGACACGCCGCCATCGGGAGCAAGCCCCCTCCCACAGGGTGATCATCGTTTGCCTGGGAATTCTGTGTGCAGTTTCTCCAGCAAGTGATCCTTGTCTTCCCATAGCTTGTTGATCCACCCCTGGAACGCCAACCGATACTCCCCATCCTGCTCATAATTCTTGCCGATAAACTCGGCCGGAATCTGCACCTCTTCGAACTGCACCACCACGTCCTTCACATTGCCACACAGCAAATCCCAATACCCTGGGCGCCCGGCCGGGTAGTGGATGGTCACGTTCACCAGTGACTTCAATTGCTCACCCATGGCATCCAGCACAAACGCGATACCGCCAGCCTTAGGCTTGAGCAGGTAGCGAAACGGCGAATTCTGCTGGGCGTGTTTGCCCGGTGTAAACCGGGTGCCTTCAGCAAAGTTGAAGATACCCACAGGGTTGTCGCGAAACTTCGCACAGGTCTTGCGGGTAGTTTCCAGGTCTTTGCCTTTCTTCTCCGGGTGCTTTTCCAGGTAAGCCTTGGTGTAGCGCTTCATAAAAGGGAAGCCCAGCGCCCACCACGCCAGGCCAATCACCGGCACCCAGATCAGCTCCTGCTTGAGGAAAAATTTCAACGGGCGAATCCGGCGGTTCAGCACGTATTGCAGCACCATGATGTCGACCCAGCTTTGGTGGTTGCTGGTCACCAGGTACGAGTGCTGATAGTCCAGTCCTTCAAGCCCGGTCAGGTGCCAGCGGGTGCGGCGTACCAGGTTCATCCAGCCCTTGTTGTTGGTCACCCACGCCTCATGGGTGTGGTTCATCAGCCATTCGCTGAAGCGCTTGGCGAACGGCAGCGCCTTGAACAGCGCCACGATAAACAGGAACGAACAGAGCAGGATCGTATTCAGCGCCAGCAACAGCGAAGCAATCACCCCGCGCACGGCGGCAGGTAGAAAATCCAGCATTTAGATATCCATAGGTCGGTTGGCGGCTTGGATCGCAGTCAGTGCGATGGTGTACACGATGTCATCCACCTGGGCGCCACGCGGCAGGTCGTTGACCGGTTTGCGTAGGCCCTGGAGCATTGGCCCCAGGCTCACGCAATCGGCGCTGCGCTGCACGGCCTTGTGGGTGGTGTTGCCAGTGTTCAGGTCGGGGAACACAAACACCGTGGCCTTGCCCGCCACCAGGCTGTTGGGCGCCAGTTGCCGGGCGACCGTCTCGTTGGCGGCGGCGTCGTATTGCAGCGGGCCGTCGATCAGCAGCGAGCTTTGTTGTTCGTGGGCGAGCAGGGTGGCTTCACGGACTTTTTCCACTTCCTCGCCGCTGGCCGAATCGCCGCTGGAGTAGCTGATCATCGCCACGCGCGGAGTGATGCCGAACGCGGCCGCCGAGTCGGCGCTTTGCAGGGCGATTTCCGCCAGTTCGGCGGCGCTCGGGTGTGGGTTCATCACGCAATCGCCGTACACCAGTACCTGCTCGGGGAACAGCATGAAGAACACCGACGATACCAGCGTGCAGCCGGGAGCGGTCTTGATCAACTGCAGGGCAGGGCGGATGGTGTTGGCGGTGGAGTGAATGACACCGGAGACCAGGCCATCCACTTCATCCAGGGCGAGCATCATGGTGGCGATCACCACGGTGTCTTCCAATTGCTGCTCGGCCATCGGCGCGTTGAGGCTCTTGCTCTTGCGCAAGGCGACCATCGGCTCGACGTAACGCTGGCGAATCAGGTCCGGGTCGAGGATCTCCAGGCCTTCGGGCAGTTCGATACCCTGGGCGCGGGCGACCGCTTCCACGTCCGCAGGCTTGGCCAGCAGCACGCAACGGGCAATTCCCCGCGCCTGGCAGATGGCGGCGGCTTGCACGGTCAGCGGCTCGCTGCCTTCGGGCAATACGATACGTTTGTTGGCCGCCTGGGCGCGTTGGATCAGCTGGTAGCGGAACACCGCGGGTGACAGGCGCATTTCCCGTGGCGTGCCGCAGCGTTGGTGCAGCCAGCGGGCATCGAGGTGGCTGGCGACGAAGTCAGTGATGATCTCCGCGCGCTCGCGGTCATCAATCGGGATTTCTTTGTTGAGGCTGTTGAGCTGGTTAGCGGTGTCGTAGGAGCCGGTGCTCACCGACAGCACCGGCAGCCCGGCCTGGAACGCGCCGCGACACAGGTCCATGATGCGCGGGTCGGGCAGGGTGTCGCTGGTCAGTAGCAAGCCGGCCAGGGGCACGCCGTTGATCGCGGCCAGGCTGACGGCGAGGATGATGTCGTCGCGGTCGCCGGGCGTCACCACCAGCACGCCAGGCTTGAGCAACTCCACGGTATTACGCATGGTGCGGGCGCAGATGATGATTTTGGTCATGCGCCGGGTTTCGTAGTCGCCGGCGTTGAGAATCTGGGCGCCCATCAGGTCAGCCACATCGCGGGTGCGCGGTGCATTGAGTTCCGGCTGGTAGGGAATGCAGCCGAGCAAGCGGAAGTCGCCGCTGCGCAACAGCGGCGAATGCTCTTTAAGGCGTGCCGAGAAGGCTTCCATGCTTTCTTCGGTGCGCACCTTGTTAAGAATCACACCGAGTACTTTTGGGTCCTTTGGGCCGCCGAACAGTTGTGCCTGCAATTCCACGCGGCCGGACAGTTCGGTGAGCACTTCGTTTTCCGGGGCGGACACCAGGATCACTTCCGCATCCAGGCTCTTGGCCAGGTGCAGGTTGACCCGCGCCGCATAGCTGGCGTTGCGCGTGGGCACCATGCCTTCGACGATCAGCACGTCCTTGCCCACCGCGGCTTGCTGGTACAGCGTGATGATTTCTTCGAGCAGTTCGTCGAGTTGGCCGTCGCCGAGCATCCGCTCTACGTGAGCCAGGCCCAGGGGCTGAGGCGGCTTGAGGCCGTGGGTGCGCGCCACCAGTTCGGTGGAACGCTCAGGGCCGGTATCGCCGGGATGCGGCTGGGCAATCGGCTTGAAAAAGCCGACTTTCAGCCCGGCCCGTTCAAGGGTGCGCACCAGCCCAAGGCTGATGGAGGTCAGACCCACACCAAAATCGGTGGGCGCGATAAAAAAAGTTTGCATGCGAATTCTCTGAAGGTGCATGGCTTCGGTGAGGTTCTATGTTTGAACATCTACCGGGAATCAGGCGCCAAGGTTATCGTTATTCGCGCGCTTGCGCACACCAGCCGCAGGCAAAGGGCTGGCCTATTTTTTCAAGGCGTTGCACGGGGTCGAGCACCCAGGCGCGTGCCTGCCAGGGTGGCTGGTGGCGTAGATGCTGGGTGTGGCCGCAGGACAGCTCGGCGACCCAGTGCTGGTCGGCGTCCTGGCGGAATCCGAGGATGAAGGAGGCCGTTGATCTGTCCCGTCCGTCCGGGTTCTGTTCGCTTTCGGGCAAATCCTTGTTTAGACTTGTCCGTTCTTCATTCTTATGCAAAAGGTCTCGCCCCATGACGATCGCCGCTAACAAGGCTGTCTCCA
>Ga0207650_10000522_pt1 | contig 31563 bp, 27 predicted proteins | sample KBSS63metaG_FD_184325 | JGI IMG/M metagenome (GOLD analysis project Ga0207650, IMG submission 184325) | Switchgrass rhizosphere microbial communities from Kellogg Biological Station, Michigan, USA - KBS S6-3 metaG (SPAdes) (version 2) | ecosystem: Host-associated > Plants > Roots > Rhizosphere...
GAGCTGTCGATGACCTCACCAGCGTCGTTGGTCAGGGTATAGTCGATGGAGACAGCCTTGTTAGCGGCGATCGTCATGGGGCGAGACCTTTTGCATAAGAATGAAGAACGGACAAGTCTAAACAAGGATTTGCCCGAAAGCGAACGGAACCCGGACAGACGGGGCCGACAAACGGTCACTGTCTGTGGTTTTCATCAGGACGAAGACGGGCACTGGGTGGCCGAGCTGTCCTGCGGCCACACCCAGCACCTGCGCCACCAGCCGCCATGGCAGTCGCGCGCCTGGGTGCTCGACCCCGCACAACGTCTGGAAAAAATAGGCCAGCCCTTTGCCTGCGGCTGGTGTACGCAAGCGCGTGAATAACGATAACCTTGGCGCCTGATTCCCGGTAGGCACTCAGCCATAGAGCGCCGCCGAAGCCATGCACCTCCAGAGAATTCGCATGCAGACTTTTTTTATCGCGCCCACCGATTTTGGTGTGGGCCTGACCTCCATCAGCCTTGGGCTGGTGCGTACCCTTGAGCGAGCCGGGCTTAAAGTCGGCTTTTTCAAGCCGATTGCCCAACCGCACCCAGGCGATACCGGCCCTGAGCGCTCCACCGAACTGGTGGCACGCACCCACGGCCTCAAACCGCCGCCCCCGCTGGGCCTGCCCCATGTCGAGCGGATGCTCGGCGACGGCCAGCTCGACGAGTTGCTCGAAGAAATCATCACGCTGTATCAGCAGGCGGCCGTGGGCAAAGACGTGCTGATCGTCGAAGGCATGGTGCCCACGCGCAGCGCCAGTTATGCGGCGCGGGTCAACCTGCACTTGGCCAAGAGCCTGGATGCCGAGGTGATCCTGGTATCGGCGCCGGAAAACGAAGTGCTCACCGAACTCTCCGGCCGCGTGGAATTGCAGGCACAACTGTTCGGCGGCCCAAAAGACCCGAAAGTACTCGGCGTCATCCTGAACAAGGTGCGCACCGACGAGAGCATGGAAGCGTTCTCGGCGCGCCTTAAAGAACATTCGCCGCTGTTGCGCAGCGGTGATTTCCGCCTGCTTGGCTGCATTCCTTATCAGCCCGAACTCAACGCGCCGCGCACCCGCGACGTGGCCGACCTGATGGGCGCACAGATCCTCAATGCCGGCGACTATGAAACCCGGCGCATGACCAAGATCATTATTTGCGCGCGCACCATGCGTAACACCGTGGAACTGCTCAAGCCCGGCGTGCTGGTGGTAACGCCCGGCGACCGTGACGACATCATCCTCGCCGTCAGCCTGGCCGCGATCAACGGCGTGCCCTTGGCCGGCCTGCTGTTGACCAGCGATACCCTGCCCGACCCGCGCATCATGGAGCTGTGCCGCGGCGCGTTCCAGGCCGGGTTGCCGGTGCTGTCGGTGAGTACCGGCTCCTACGAGACCGCCAACCTGCTTAACAACCTGAACAAGGAAATCCCCATCGATGACCGCGAGCGGGCCGAGATCATCACCGATTTCGTCGCCAGCCACCTCGATGCGCGCTGGCTGCACCAGCGTTGCGGCACGCCACGGGAAATGCGCCTGTCGCCGGCGGTGTTCCGCTACCAACTGATCCAGCGAGCCCAGGCCGCCAACAAACGCATCGTGTTGCCCGAAGGCAGCGAACCGCTGACCGTGCAGGCGGCCGCCATCTGTCAGGCCCGTGGCATTGCCCGTTGCGTGCTGCTGGCCAAGCCTGCGGATGTGGAAGCGGTGGCCCGCGCCCAAGGCATCGAATTGCCCGAAGGGCTGGAGATCCTTGACCCGGACCTGATCCGCCAGCGCTATGTCGAGCCAATGGTGGCGCTGCGCAAGAGCAAGAGCCTCAACGCGCCGATGGCCGAGCAGCAACTGGAAGACACCGTGGTGATCGCCACCATGATGCTCGCGCTGGATGAAGTCGACGGCCTGGTCTCCGGCGTCATTCACTCCACCGCGAATACCATCCGCCCCGCCCTGCAACTGATCAAGACCGCGCCGGGCTGTACGCTGGTGTCGTCGGTGTTCTTCATGCTGTTCCCCGAGCAGGTGCTGGTGTATGGCGACTGCGTGATGAACCCGCACCCAAGCGCCGCCGAACTGGCAGAAATCGCCCTGCAAAGCGCCGACTCGGCGGCCGCGTTCGGCATCACCCCGCGCGTGGCGATGATCAGCTATTCCAGCGGCGATTCCGCCAGCGGCGAGGAAGTGGAGAAGGTTCGCGAAGCCACCCTGCTCGCCCATGAACAGCAAAGCTCTCTGCTGATCGACGGCCCGCTGCAATACGACGCCGCCGCCAACGAAAACGTGGCACGGCAGTTGGCCCCCAATAGCCAGGTCGCCGGCAAGGCCACGGTGTTTGTGTTCCCCGACCTGAACACCGGCAATACCACCCACAAAGCGGTGCAACGCAGCGCCGATTGCGTGAGTCTGGGGCCGATGCTCCAAGGCCTGCGCAAACCGGTCAACGACCTGCCGCGCGGCGCCCAAGTGGATGACATCGTGTACACCATCGCGCTGACTGCGATCCAAGCCGCCAACCGACCTATGGATATCTAAATGCTGGCTTTTCTACCTGCCGCCATGCGCGGGGTGATCGCATCACTGCTGTTGGCGCTGAACACGATCCTGCTGTGTTCGTTCCTGTTTATCGTCGCGCTGTTCAAGGCACTGCCGTTTGCCAAGCGTTTCAGCGAATGGCTGATGAACCACACTCACGAAGCCTGGGTCACCAACAACAAAGGCTGGATGAACCTGGTGCAACGCACGCGCTGGCACCTCAAAGGGCTTGAGGGCCTGGACTATCAGCACTCGTACCTGGTGACCAGCAACCACCAGAGCTGGGTCGACATCATGGTGCTGCAATACGTGCTCAACCGCCGCATTCGCCCGCTCAAGTTCTTTCTCAAGCAAGAGCTGATCTGGGTGCCGGTGATTGGCCTGGCGTGGTGGGCGCTGGGCTTTCCGTTCATGAAGCGCTACACCAAGGCCTACCTGGAGAAACACCCGGAGAAGAAAGGCAAGGACCTGGAAACCACCCGTAAGACCTGCGCGAAATTTCGCGACAACCCGGTGGGCATTTTCAACTTTGCCGAGGGCACACGGTTTACGCCGGGCAAACATGCGCAGCAGAACTCACCGTTTCGCTATTTGCTCAAGCCCAAGGCTGGCGGTATCGCGTTTGTGCTGGATGCCATGGGGGAACAGCTCAAATCACTGGTCAACGTGACCATCCACTACCCTCCCGGGCGCCCAGGCTACTGGGATTTGCTGTGCGGTAAGGTGAAGGACGTGGTGGTGCAGTTTGAAGAAGTGCCGATCCCGGCCGAGTTCATTGGCAAGAATTATGAGCAGGATGCCGAGTACAGGCTGGCGTTCCAGGGCTGGATCAACCGGCTGTGGGAAGAGAAGGATCAGTTGCTGGACAAGCTGCACACCGATTACCCAGACAAAAAATGATCAAAATGTGGGAGGGGCTTGCTCCCTCCCACATTTGACCGCGGCGAGTGTTAGATCGCGCCGCGCTGACGCAACAGCTCCAGCACTTGCTTGACGCTCTCTTCCAGCGACAGGGCCTGGGTGTCGATTACCAGATCGGCGTTCAACGGCACGTCGTAAGGGAAGGATTCGCCAGGGATGTTATCCCCGCCCGCAGCGTACAAACCTTGCGGATCACGCTCGGCACACACCAGCGGCGACGCCTGCACGTACACGGTCAACAGGCGATCGGCGCCAATCAGCGACTTGGCCTGTTCACGGCCTTCGGCATCCGGGGCGACAAACGCGGCCAGCGTCAACAGGCCGGCTTCGTTGAACTGGCGCGCAACGTGGGCGGCACGACGCCAGTTCTCGGTACGCCCGGCACGGTCATGCGGCAAGCCCTTGTTCAGGTCATGACGCAGGTTCTGGCCATCCAGTACGAACACGGCACGACCCATGTCGAACAGCTTGCGCTCAACCGCATAGGCCAGGGTGCTCTTGCCGGCGCCCGACAGGCCGCTGAACAACACGGTGGCCGGCTGCTGGCCGAAGCGCAGGGCGCGCTCCTCGGTGGCTACATGGGCCAACTTGCCGTGCTGCGCCGCGCTGCCGTGAGTGACCGGCGGTGCGATGATCATGCCGGCGGCCACGGTGCCGTTGGTCAAGCGGTCGATGACGATAAACGCGCCGGTGGTGCGGTTGCTGTCATAACCGTCCAGGGCGATGGCTGCGTCGAGGCTGACCTTGACCCGGCCAATCTCGTTCAATTGCAGCGAACTCGCAGGGCCTTCGGCCAGGGTGTTCACGTCCACGCGGTGCACGATGCTGGTGATGGAGCCCGGCACGTAGCTGGTGGCACGCTTGATGTCATATTTCTTGCCCGGCAGCATCGGTTCTTCGGCCATCCACACCAGCATGGCGTCGAAGGCGTCGGCCACTTGCGGCACGTTGTCGGCATGCACCAGCAGGTCGCCACGGGAGATGTCGATCTCGTCTTCCATGGTCAGGGTCACGGCCTGGCCTGGGCCGGCATGCTCCAGTTCACCGTCGAAGGTGACAATGGATTTGACGCGGCTGCTCTTGCCCGACGGCAGCACCACGACTTCGTCGCCCTTGTGCACGATGCCGCTGGCCAGGGTGCCGGCGAAACCACGGAAGTTCAGGTTCGGACGGTTGACGTACTGCACCGGGAAACGCAGGTCGGTGTAGTTGCGGTCGTTGGCGATCTCGACGGTTTCGAGGATCTCCATCAGCGACTGGCCGGTGTACCAAGGCGAGCGCTCGCTCTTGTTCACCACGTTGTCACCCTTGAGCGCCGACATCGGCACAAAGGCCATGGTGCTCGGCTTGAACGCGATACCGTCGGCAAACTTCAGGTAATCGGCCTTGATGGCCTCGAATACGCTTTGGTCAAAGCCATTGATGTCCATCTTGTTGACGGCGATCACGATGTGCTTGATACCCAGCAACGAGGCGATATAGCTGTGGCGACGGGTCTGGGTCTGCACGCCGTAGCGGGCGTCGATCAGGATGATCGCCAGGTCACAGGTAGACGCGCCAGTGGCCATGTTGCGGGTGTACTGCTCATGGCCTGGGGTGTCGGCGATGATGAATTTGCGCTTGGCGGTGGAGAAGTAGCGGTAAGCGACATCGATGGTGATGCCCTGCTCACGCTCAGCCTGCAAGCCGTCGACCAGCAACGCCAGGTCGATGTCATCGCCGGTGGTGCCGGACTTCTTCGAATCGCGGGTAATGGCTTCCAGGTGATCTTCGTAGATCATCTTGGAGTCGTGCAGCAGGCGCCCGATCAGGGTGCTCTTGCCGTCGTCGACGTTGCCGCAGGTCAGGAAGCGCAACATCTCTTTGCGCTCGTGCTGGCCCAGGTAGGCGAGGATGTCCTCGCTGATCAAATCAGATTGATGCGACATGACAGCCCCTTAGAAATAACCTTGACGTTTTTTATCTTCCATTGAGCCTGCGCCATCGTGGTCGATGACCCGGCCCTGGCGCTCGGAAGTTCGCGTCAGGAGCATTTCCTGGATGATGTCCGTCAGCGTCTCGGCTTCGGACTCCACCGCGCCCGTCAACGGGTAGCAGCCAAGGGTACGGAAACGTACTTTCTTTTTGACGATGCGGGCTTTGTCTTCGTCGGACAGGTGCTCGAGGATGCGGTCGTCGTCGATCATGATCAACGTGCCGTTCTTCTCGATCACGTCACGCTCGGCGGCGAAATACAGCGGAACGATCGGGATGCCTTCGAGGTAGATGTATTGCCAGATGTCCAGCTCGGTCCAGTTGGACAGCGGGAACACGCGAATCGACTCGCCCTTGTTGACGTTGCCGTTATAAACGTTCCACAGCTCCGGGCGCTGGTTCTTCGGGTCCCAGCGGTGCTTGCTGTCGCGGAACGAGTACACGCGCTCTTTGGCGCGGGATTTCTCTTCATCGCGACGGGCACCGCCGAACGCGGCATCGAAACCATGCTTGTCCAACGCCTGCTTGAGGCCTTCGGTCTTCATGATATCGGTGTGCTTGGCGCTGCCGTGGGTGAACGGGTTGATGCCCTGCGCAACACCATCCGGGTTGACGTGGGTGATCAGGTCCAGGCCAAGCTCCTCGACCATCTTGTCGCGGAACCTGTACATCTCCTGGAATTTCCAGCGGGTGTCGACGTGCATCACGGGGAACGGCAGTTTGCCCGGGAAGAAGGCCTTGCGTGCCAGATGCAGCATCACGGCGGAGTCTTTACCGATCGAGTAGAGCATTACCGGGTTGTCGAACTCGGCGGCGACCTCGCGGATGATGTGGATGCTTTCCGCCTCCAGCTGTTTCAGATGCGTCAGTTTGTCGACCATGGCTACTCACGGAAAAACGATCTTATGGACGGCCAGCGGGCCGTGTTCGAGCGGGGCATGCTAGCACAGCACCTTCTTCTATTCAGGGCGCCGGCTAGATCGAAACGGTATATGAATATGCCCCCGAGTTTGGGCTTCCTGCGGGAGCTGTGTGGCTTAGATCGGATTCGGGCAATCGATAAACAAATGCTCCAGGGCGAAGCGCCGGGCCAGGTAGTCGCCCAGTGCCTGCACGCCGTAGCGCTCGGTGGCGTGATGGCCGGCAGCGATGAAGCTGATGTCGTTTTCGCGCGCGCTGTGGAAGGTTTGCTCGCTGGCTTCGCCACTGAGGAACAGGTCGACACCGGCGGCAATTGCGTCATCGATATAACCCTGGCCACCACCGGTGCACCAGCCGACGCGGCGGATCATCTCGCTGCCTTCGATCAGCAGCGGCTCGCGGCCCATGACCTCCTGCACGCGGCGCGCAAAATCGCGCGGCGACAGGGGTTCGGCGAGGGAGCCGACCAGGCCGACGACCTTGGGGTTGCCAGGGTCCAGCGGGCCTTCGACGGTGATGTCCAATTGGCGGGCCAGTTGCACGTTGTTGCCGACATCCGGGTGCAGGTCCAGAGGCAGGTGGTAGACCAGTAGACTGATATCGTGCTTGAGCAAGGTTTTCAGGCGACGCTGCTTCATACCGGTGATGCAGGGGTTTTCGCCTTTCCAGAAATAACCGTGGTGCACCAGGATCAAATCGGCCTGGGCCTCGACGGCGGCGTCCAGCAGGGCCTGGCTGGCGGTCACGCCGCTGACGATGCGCATCACCTGCGGGCGACCTTCGACCTGCAGGCCATTGGGGCAATAATCAGCAATTTTTGCGCTGGCGAGGTAGCGGTCCGCTTCCTCGACGAGGGTGGTAAGAGGGACGGCCATAAAAGACTCCTAAATATCCGGTTCCGAGGTGCTCGCAGCCTCGTATAATGCGCGACATTATGGGCGCTCTCCCGCCCCCTGCAACCTGTCAGGACTTACTTGATGCTCAAGGCACTGCGTTTTTTTGGATGGCCATTGTTGGCTGGCGTGCTGATCGCGATGCTGATTATTCAGCGTTTCCCACAGTGGGTGGGCTTACCAAGCCTTGACGTAAACCTGCAGCAGGCACCGCAGACCAGCGCGGTGGTGCAAGGCCCGGTGACCTACGCGGATGCGGTGGTCATTGCCGCGCCGGCCGTGGTTAACCTGTACACCACCAAAGTCATCAACAAACCGGCGCACCCGCTGTTTGAAGACCCGCAGTTCCGCCGCTATTTCGGCGACAACGGGCCCAAGCAGCGTCGAATGGAATCCAGCCTGGGTTCCGGGGTGATCATGAGCCCCGAAGGCTACATCCTCACCAACAACCACGTGACCACCGGCGCCGACCAGATTGTGGTGGCCCTGCGTGACGGCCGCGAGACCTTGGCCCGCGTGGTCGGCAGCGACCCGGAAACCGACCTGGCGGTGCTGAAGATAGACCTCAAGAGCCTGCCGGCCATCACCCTGGGCCGCTCCGATGGCCTGCGGGTGGGCGACGTGGCGCTGGCCATCGGCAACCCGTTCGGCGTGGGCCAGACCGTAACCATGGGCATCATCAGCGCCACCGGGCGCAATCAGTTGGGGCTTAACAGCTACGAAGACTTCATCCAGACCGACGCCGCGATCAACCCGGGCAACTCCGGCGGCGCGCTGGTGGATGCCAACGGCAACCTGACCGGCATCAACACGGCAATCTTCTCCAAATCCGGCGGTTCCCAGGGCATCGGTTTTGCGATCCCGGTGAAGCTGGCGATGGAGGTGATGAAGTCGATCATCGAGCACGGCCAGGTGATTCGCGGCTGGCTGGGCATTGAAGTGCAACCGCTGACCAAGGAACTGGCCGAGTCATTTGGCCTGACCGGGCGCCCTGGCATCGTGGTCGCCGGGATCTTCCGCGACGGCCCGGCGCAAAAAGCCGGTTTGCAACTGGGGGATGTGATCCTCAGCATCAACGGCGAACCGGCCGGCGATGGGCGCAAGTCGATGAACCAGGTGGCGCGGATCAAACCCACCGACAAAGTTGCGATCCTGGTGATGCGCAACGGTAAAGAGATCAAATTGGCGGCCGAAATCGGTCTGCGTCCGCCGCCCGCCCCGGTCAAAGAAGAAGAATAAGCCGTTGCGCACAGGTGCCCGTTCGCGGGCATCTGTGCGCTGACATTTAAAAGCGATTCAGTCTCATCTGGCATGTTATATTGTTTCAATATCGACATTGGAACGCTCTATCATGCCGTCTCGAAAAATCGCTCCCCTGGCCGGCCTGGCCTTGGGTTTACTGCTGGACCCCGCCTTCGCCGAAGAAAACACCCTGGAACTCGATACCATCAGCGTCACGTCTGATGCCTATGAGTCCGCCACCGGCCCGGTCGATGGCTACCGGGCCACCCGTTCGACCAGCGCGACAAAAACCGACACGGCCCTGCGCGACATCCCACAGTCCATCAGCGTAATTCCCGCTACGGTGCTCAAGGACCTAGGCAGTACCAATGTGGAACGCGCTCTGGAATTTGCCGGCGGTGTGTCCAAGCAAAACAACTTCGGCGGCCTCACGCTCTACGAATACAGCGTGCGCGGTTTCACTACGTCGGAGTTCTATCAGGACGGTTTCAGCGCCAACCGTGGCTACCCGAGCACACCGGATGTGGCCAACATCGAACGCATCGAAGTGCTCAAAGGTCCCGCTGCCAGTTTGTACGGGCGCGGCGATCCGGGCGGCACGGTCAATATCGTTACCAAAAAGCCCCAGCCGCAAGCCTTCACCACCCTGCAAACCAGTGCCGGCAGCTGGGACCGCTATCGCACCGCCCTGGACGTCAACACTCCGCTGGACGCCGAAGGCAATCTGCTGTCACGGGTCAATCTGGCCGTGGAAGACAACAACAGCTTCCGTGATCACGTCGAAAGCAAGCGCGTGTTCGTCGCGCCTTCATTCAGTTGGCAACTGAGCCCGGACACCAGCTTGCTGGTAGAAAGCGAATTCGTGCGCCACAGCTCCACCTTCGATCGCGGCATCGTCGACGCACCCGGGGTATCACGCTCCACTTTCCTCGGCGAACCCAACGACGGCGACATCGACAACCACAACAATCGCATCCAGGCCACCCTGGAACATCACCTCAACGATGCCTGGAAACTGCGCCTGGCCAGCCACTACAAACAGGGCAGCCTGTGGGGCGACGCGTCGGAAAACCGGGCCCTGAACGCCGACGGCCACACCCTCAACCGGCGCTACCGCGAGCGCTCCATGGGCTGGCACGACAGCATCACTCAGTTGGAACTGCGCGGCCTGTTCGACATCGGCAGTTGGCAGCATGAACTGCTGGTGGGCACCGAATACGAGGACTACCGCAAGAACGAACGCGTTACCGCTATCGCGGGCAGCTACCCCATCGACCTCTACAACCCGGTCTACGGCCAGCCAAAACCCAACGGCACACGCTCCGGTACCGACTTCTTTGAGCAGACCAAAAGCCACGCGCTCAACCTGCAAGACCAGATCGTCTTTACCGACCGCCTGCGCGGCATGATTGGCGCGCGCTTTGAGCATTTCGAGCAAACCGTCGACGACTTCACCCGTAACGCCCCACCCAGCCGGCAAACCCACGACGCGCTCACCCAGCGCGCCGGCCTGCTTTACCAGCTCACGCCCGAAATCGGCGTGTTTGCCAACGCCTCGACCTCGTTCAAGCCCAACAGTGGCCTGGACGCCACCGGCAATACCTTCAAGCCTGAGGAAGGCGTGGGTTATGAAGTGGGGGTCAAGAGCGAATTGTTCGACGACCGCCTCAGCGCCACACTCGCCGCGTTCCATATCGAGAAGGAAAACGTGCTGGCCCTGGACCCGTCCACCAACCTCAACCGCGCCATGGGCAAGGCCCGTAGCCAAGGTTTCGACCTGCAACTGACCGGGCAAGTGACCGATGCCGTGCGAGTGATCGGCGCCTTCGCCTACATCGACGCCGAAGTGACCAAGGGTGACAAAACCATTCCAACGGGCAGCCGCATTCTTGGCGTGGCCAAGCGCAGCGGCAGCCTGTTGGGCGTGTATGAGTTCCGGGATGGCGCATTGCGCGGCTCAGACCTGGGCGCGGCGTTCACCTACGTGGGCGACCGCTCCGGCGAGGCCGGGGGCAGCTTCGAACTGCCCGCCTACCACACCGTGGATTTACTGGCTCATTACAAAGCCACTGACAACGTGACCGTGGGCCTGAACCTCAACAACCTGTTTGACGAGAAGTACTACGAGCGGTCCTACAGCAACTACTGGGTCAACCCCGGTGAACCGCGCAATTTAACGGTCAGCCTGACCCTAAAGCTCTAACACAAATCAAACATGTGGGAGGGAGCAAGCCCCTCCCACATTTGGATCTGCGCCAGGTTCAATTACAGGGAAAGAGGTGCTCTTTCACACAGCGTATTGAGCGCCGCCGCCCACTGCGGGTCATCATTCAAACACGGCACCAACACCAACGCCTCCCCCCCGGCCTCGCGGAACTGCTCCCGCCCGCGATCGCCGATCTCTTCCAGGGTCTCGATGCAATCGGCCACAAACGCCGGGCACATCACCAGCAGCTTTTTCACGCCTTGCCGGGCCAGTGCATCCAGGCGCGCCTCGGTGTAGGGTTCGATCCACTTCGCACGGCCCAGGCGCGATTGGAACGCCACCGACCATTTGCCGTCAGGCAAGCCCAAGCGCTCGGCAACGTCGCGAGCAACGCTGAAGCATTGCGCCCGATAGCAGGTGGCGAGCACCTCGGCAGAGGCGTTTTTGCAGCAGTCGGCGTCCTTGAAACAATGCTGGCCGGTGGGGTCGAGCTTGGTGAGATGACGCTCGGGCAAGCCGTGGAAACTCAACAGCAAATGATCGTAGCCCTGCTCGACATAAGACCGTGCGCTCGCCGCCAGGGCATCTAGGTATTCCGGCTGATCGTAGAACGGCTGCAGGATCGAGAATTGCACATTGAGTTTTTTGTCCTGCACCACGCGGCGCGCCTCTTCGATCACCGTGGTGACGGTGCTGTCGGCAAATTGTGGGTACAGCGGCGCCAGGGTGACGTTCTGAATACCCTGGGCGGCCAGACGGGTGAGGGTCGTTTCCAGGGACGGCTCGCCGTAGCGCATCGCCAACTCCACGGGCCCCTGGGTCCACTGGGCGGTCATCTGCTGTTGCAGGCGGCGGCTGAGCACCACCAGCGGCGAGCCTTCATCCCACCAGATCGACGCATAGGCATGGGCCGACTGCTCGGGGCGCTTGATCAGGATCAGCGACACCAGCAAGCGCCGCACCGGCCACGGCAGGTCGATCACGTAAGGGTCCATCAGGAACTGATTGAGGTAGCTGCGCACATCGGCCACCGAAGTGGAGGCCGGTGAACCCAGGTTGACCAGTAACAACGCGTGATCCGTCATGCAACATCCTATGGCTAGAGGCGGCTGGACAGGTCGTCCAGAGCCGCGCGCAACTCAGTGAACTGAAAAGTGAAACCGGCGGCCAGCAGGCGTTCGGGCACCGCCTTCTGCCCGCCCAGCAACAAGCCGGACAACTCCCCCAAGCCAACCTTCAACGCAAACGCCGGCATCGGCATGAATGCAGGGCGGTGCAACACCTGGCCCAGGGTCTTGGCGAACTCGCGGTTACGCACCGGGCGCGGCGCGCACGCATTATAAGGACCGCTGGCGTCATCCTTGTGCAGAAGAAAATCAATCAGGGCGATTTGATCCTTGATATGCACCCATGGCATCCACTGCCGCCCATTGCCGATAGGCCCGCCCAGCGCCAGTTTGAAGGGCAGCAGCAACCGCGACAAAAAGCCGCCCTCGGCCGCCAGCACCAGGCCGGTGCGCACCAGCACCACACGAATACCCAGGGCTTCGGCGCGTTGGGCGGTTTCTTCCCAGGCGATGCACAGCTGACTGGGAAAATCGTCCAGTACCGGGCCGCCGGCCTCGGTCAATTCACGTTCGCCACCGTCGCCGTACCAACCCACCGCCGAGCCGGACACCAACACCGCCGGTCTTTGCGCAAGGCGCTCCAGCCACGCCAGCAGGGTTTCAGTGAGCCCGATACGGCTACTCCACAACAACGCCTTGCGCTTGTGGGTCCAGGGGCGGTCGGCGATGGGCGCGCCGGCCAGGTTGACCACCGCATCCACGACGCCGATCACCTCTTCCAGGCGCGCAACCCCCAACACCTGCGCACCGCACAAGGCGGCAACGCGTTCAGGTTGACGGCTCCATACGGTCAGGCGATGCCCCTGGGCCAGCCAGTGTCGGCAGAGTTGGCGGCCGATCAAACCCGTACCGCCGGTCAGCAAAATATGCATGGGATCTTCCTCATGTAACGTTCGCCGCCCGTCATTGGTCTATTTTATAAGCAGGGATCAACTTAATCGGGCGCGGCCTTTGTTTAGGCATCAGGTTTAAGTCTTAGCTTAACCATAGGTCACGCCACACGTTCAGGCACGCCAAAACTTATACCAAAAAACGAGATTGTACAGCTATTGGTGTCGGCGTAGTCTGTACCCAACGGTAAAACGAGGCCTCCCATGACTGTCCCCATCGCGATCATCGGTACCGGCATAGCCGGTCTCTCCGCCGCCCGAGCGCTTAAAGACGCCGGGCATGTCGTACAACTCTTCGATAAAAGCCGCGGCAGTGGTGGCCGCATGTCCAGCAAGCGCAGCGATGCCGGCGCACTGGACATGGGCGCCCAATATTTCACCGCCCGCGACCGGCGCTTCGTCAACGAGGTGCAACGCTGGCAGAGCAACGGCTGGGCCGAGCAGTGGAAACCGCAGCTGTACAATTTCAAGTCCGGCCAGCTCACACCCTCCCCTGATGAGCAGATCCGCTGGGTCGGCACGCCGCGCATGAGCGCCATTACCCGCGCCTTGCTCGACGACCTGCCCGTGGAGTTCGGCTGTCGCATCACCGAGGTGTTCCAGGGCGCACAACATTGGAACCTGCTCGACGCCGACGGCGGCAACCATGGCCCCTTCAGCCATGTGGTCATCGCCACACCGGCACCCCAGGCCACCACTCTGCTGGCTGCAGCGCCCAAACTGGCGAGCGCCGCCGCCGGGGTAAAAATGGACCCGACCTGGGCCATTGCGCTGGCCTTCGACAAGCCGCTGGACACGCCGATGGAAGGCTGTTTCGTACAAGACAGCCCCCTCGACTGGCTGGCGCGCAACCGCAGTAAACCGGGGCGTGACAGCACCCTCGACACCTGGGTGCTGCACGCCACCAGCGCCTGGAGCAAAGCGCACCTGGACCTGCCCAAGGAAGCCGTGATCGAGCACCTGCACGGCGCCTTCGCCGAGCTGCTGCACAGCGCCATGCCCGCGCCGTCGTTCAGCATGGCGCACCGCTGGCTCTACGCCCGACCGTCCGGCGCCCACGAGTTTGGCGTGCTGGCCGATGCCGACCTGGGCCTATACGTGTGTGGTGACTGGTGCCTCTCCGGCCGCGTGGAAGGCGCCTGGCTCAGCGGCCAGGAAGCCGCCCGACGCTTGACGGAACACCTGCAATGAACCGCATCAACCCGGCAAAACTGCTGCTGTCGAAGTGGACGGCAGCCCGCCCCTTGCGCAAGGAAAAACACTTTCTGGTCACCGAGTTGTTTCGCGATGAGGAAGGCACCGTGCTGGAAATCGAGCTGCAAGCCGTCCTCACCCGCCGCGGCGAACGCCTGCCGTGGCAAACGCTGCAGAACGCCGACGCGTGGAAAATAGGCTGGAAATAGCCTCAACGCACAAACCTGTACAAATAATTTGACTTGTACAGCTTCAAACCTATGATAAGACCTAGTTGTACAGCGACTTTAGTTTGTACAGGAATCTTGCAGAGGTTTGCTTATGTCCACTCCCGCGAAACCGAAGATCGGCATCAGCGCCTGCCTTTTGGGCGAGAACGTGCGTTTCAACGGCGGACACAAACAATCCCTGCTGTGCAGCCAGACCCTGGCTGACTATTTCGACTTTGTGCCGCTGTGCCCTGAAGTCGCCATCGGCCTGGGTATCCCTCGCGAGACCATTCGCCTGGTGGGCGACGCCGCCAACCCACAGGCCGTGGGCACCGTGCACCGCGAGCTCAACGTGACCCAGCCGCTGGATGAATACGGTCAGCAAATGGCGCGCGAACACACCGACCTGTGCGGCTACATCTTTATGCAAAAGTCGCCGTCCTGTGGCTTGGAACGGGTCAAGGTTTACCGCGACAACGGCGCGCCGGTGGACGGCGGTGGGCGCGGCATCTACGCCCAGGCGTTCTGTGCCCGGCACCCCCACCTGCCGGTCGAAGAGGATGGCAGGCTGAATGACCCGGTATTGCGGGAAAACTTCCTGACACGCGTCTTCGTCTACGCCAGTTGGCAACGCTTGCTGGCCGAGGGCCTGACCCGTCATCGCCTGCTCGCATTCCACTCGCGTTACAAATACCTGCTGATGGCCCACAGCCCGGCGCATTACAAAAGCCTCGGCCACCTGCTGGGCAGCATGGACAAACACATCGACCTTAAAGCACTGGCCACCGGCTACTTTGGCGAATTGATGGCCGGGTTGAAAAAGTGCGCCACCCGCGGCACCCACACCAATGTGCTGCACCACATCAGCGGTCATCTCAAACAGGTGATCAGCGCCGACGATAAACAGGAAATGCAGGCGCTCATTGGCCAATACCGCCACGGCATCGTGCCACTGGTGGTGCCGCTGACCCTGCTCAAGCATCACTTTCGCCAACACCCGGACCGTTACATCGCGCAGCAGGCCTACCTGCAACCGCACCCGGAAAATCTCAGCCTGCGTAATGCGATCTAGACCATGAAAGCCGCCTTGCAAGACGAACCCGGCGAAGACATCGCCCAAGCCCTCCAGGACGGCTGGTTGCCGATCCGTGAAGTGGCGCGCCAGACCGGCGTCAACGCCGTGACCCTGCGCGCGTGGGAACGCCGCTATGGCCTGATCGTGCCCCAGCGTACGCCCAAGGGTCATCGGTTGTTCAGTGCCGAGCACGTGCAACGCATCCACGCCATCCTGACCTGGCTCAATCGTGGCGTGCCGGTCAGCCAGGTGAAACACCTGATCGACTCCGCCCAAACCAGCCCCGACGCGGTCGAAAATGAATGGCATGCCCTGCGCCAGGCCCTGGTGCAGGCCATCGGCGAACTGGCCGAACGCCGGGTCGACGACGCCTTTAACCAGGCCATGGCGCTGTATCCGCCGCGCACCCTGTGCGAACAATTGCTGTTGCCGTTGATCAACGAACTGGAGCAGCGCTGGCAAGGCCAGTTCGGCGCACAGATGGAACGGGTGTTTTTCCTGTCGTGGCTGCGCAGCAAATTCGGCGCGCGCATCTACCACAACAACCGTCAGCTACAGGGCCCGCCGCTGTTGCTGGTCAACCAGTCCGACCTGCCGCTCGAGCCGCACCTGTGGCTCAGCGCCTGGCTGGCCAGCAGCGCCGACTGCCCGGTGGAAGTGTTCGATTGGCCGCTGCCCGCCGGCGAATTGGCCCTGGCGGCGGAGCATCTGCAACCGCGTGCGGTGCTGCTGTATTCAAGCAAGGCCCTGCACCTGCCCACGCTGCACAAACTGCTGGGCGGCGTCAGTTGCCCAACGTTGATCGTCGGGCCGACCGTGTGTATCCACCAGGCCGAGTTGGCCGTGCTGACCCGTGACAACCCAACACTGTCCGTCGCCGAAGACCCCTTGTCGGCCCACCAGTTGTTGCTCCAGCGTGGACTCCTGTAAATGCACCTGATCTGGCTGCGCACCGACCTGCGCCTTCACGACAACACCGCCCTGGCCACCGCGAGCCAGCGCGGCCCGGTTGCGGCCGTGTACCTGATCACGCCCGAGCAATGGCTGGCCCATGACGATGCGCCGTGCAAAGTGGACTTCTGGCTGCGCAACCTGCAGCACATGAGCCGGGCCCTGGGCGAGTTGAACATTCCCCTGCTGATCCGCAGCGCCGCCACCTGGGACCAGGCGCCCGGCGTACTCAGCGCACTGTGCCGGGAGCTGTCGGTAAAGTCGGTACACGTCAACGAGGAATATGGCATCCATGAAAGCCGCCGCGATGCGGCAGTGGCCCAGCAATTGGAAGCCTGCGGCGTGACCTTCCACAGTTACCTGGACCAATTGTTTTTCCAACCGGGCAGTGTGCTGACCAAGACCGGCACTTATTTCCAGGTGTTCAGCCAGTTCCGCAAGGTCTGCTACGCGCGCCTGCACAGCGCCTTGCCGCCTATCATCGCGACGCCGAAAGCCCAGCCGAAACTCGACCTCGCCAGCGACCCGGTTCCGACAACCGTCGACGGCTTCGAGCCGCCGAGCGCCACCCTGCGCGCGCTGTGGCCCGCAGGCGAGGACGAAGCCCGTCGCCGCCTCGACGCCTTTGCCGACCAACAGATCAGCTACTACAAAGACGAACGCGACTATCCCGCCAAGCCCGGCACCAGCCAACTATCGGCGTACCTCGCCGCCGGCGTGGTTTCGCCGCGCCAGTGCCTGCATGCGGCATTGCAAAGCAACAGGGGCGAGTTCGAGAGCGGTGACATCGGCACCATTACCTGGATCAACGAGCTGCTCTGGCGCGAGTTCTACAAGCACATTCTGGTGGGCTACCCACGGGTCTCGCGCCACCGCGCATTCCGCCCCGAGACCGAAGCCGTGGCCTGGCGACAGGCGCCCAAGGACCTCGCCGCCTGGCAAGAAGCGCGCACCGGCCTGCCGATCATCGACGCAGCCATGCGCCAGCTATTGGAAACCGGCTGGATGCACAATCGCCTGCGCATGGTAGTGGCGATGTTCCTGACCAAGAACCTGTTGATCGACTGGCGTGAAGGCGAGCGCTTTTTTATGCGCCACCTGATCGACGGCGATCTGGCGGCCAACAACGGGGGCTGGCAATGGAGTTCGTCCACCGGCACCGATTCGGCGCCCTACTTCCGGATTTTCAGCCCCTTGAGCCAGTCGGAAAAATTCGACAGCGAAGGCCTGTTTATCAAGCACTGGCTGCCGGAGCTGGCCGCATTGAATAAAAAGGAAGTCCATAACCCCGAGGCCGCCGGCGGTCTGTTTGGCGTGGCGGATTACCCACGCGCCATCGTCGACTTGAAAAAATCCCGCGAGCGCGCCTTGGCCGCTTTCCGCAGCCTGCCTTCACGCCAGGAGGTGGCCGAGCATGAGTGATTTCCTGCGCCGCTTCGCCCACACCTTCGCCACGCTGGACAAGCACAACCTGCACCTGCTCGACAGCTTGTACAGCAAGGACGTCGCCTTCACCGACCCGCTGCATGAGGTCCACGGCCTGACGGCGCTGCACCGTTACTTCGAAACGCTGTACAGCAACGTCAGCCAGCTGCGCTTCGATTTTCATGGCTTCGATCAGGTGGCCGAGGGCGAAGGCTACCTGCGCTGGAACATGAGTTTTTGCCACCCGCGCCTGGCCAAGGGCCAAGTCATACGGGTGGAGGGTTGCTCGCACCTGATGTGGCGCGACAAGGTTTACCGCCATCGCGACTATTTCGATGCCGGCGCCATGCTGTACGAACACCTGCCCGTGCTGGGCAGAGTCGTCAGTTGGCTGAAAAGGAGAGTGGGATGAACGCTGTATCACCCCGTCGTTATTGGCTGACCGGCGCCAGCAGTGGCATTGGCGCCGCATTGGCCGTGGAACTGCTCGACAGCGGCGCCCATGTGGCCTTGAGCTCACGCAGCAAAGCGCCGTTGGACGCCCTGGCGCAACGTTACCCTGGCCAAGTGTTGGTAGTGGCCGGCGACCTGACCAACAGCCAGACCGTGCGCGAAATCGGCGAACGGATCGCCGCGGACTGGGGCTCGCTGGATACGGTGATTCTCAATGCCGGCACCTGTGAATATGTCGACGCGCGGCAGTTCGATGCATCCATCATCGAACACGTGGTGCGCACCAACCTGCTGGCCAGCAGTTACTGCATCGAAGCGGCCCTGCCGTTGTTGCGCGCCGGGGTTACCCCGCACCTGGTAGGCGTCGCCAGCGCCGTGACGTACCTGCCGATGCCTCGCGCCGAAGCCTACGGCGCGTCCAAAGCCGGCCTGCGTTACCTGTTCGAATCCCTGCGCATCAGCCTGTCGCCGGAAAACATCGACGTCACGGTGATCAGCCCAGGCTTTGTCGACACCCCGCTGACCGAGCGCAACGACTTCCCCATGCCCCTGAGCTGGCCGGCCGACAAAGCCGCTCGGCATATCTTCGCCAAGCTGGAAAAACGCCCGCTGGAAATCGCCTTCCCGGCGTTGTTTATCGCCACGCTGTGGCCGCTGTCGAAACTGCCCAACCGCGCGCAACTGATCATCGGTAAACGCATGCTGCGCAGCCCGCCACCGAAAAAGGACAACCCGTGAAAATCGCCATTATCGGCAGCGGCATTGCCGGGCTGACCAGCGCCTACCTGCTCAGCCGGCGGCACGACATTACCGTGTTCGAAGCGGGCGACCGCATCGGCGGGCATACCCACACGGTCAATGTCACGGTGGAAGGCAAAAGCTACGCGGTGGACACCGGTTTTATCGTGTTCAACGACTGGACCTACCCCAACTTCATTCGCCTGTTGGGGCAAATCGGGGTGACGTTCAAACCTACCGAGATGAGCTTTTCGGTGTGCGATGAAAGCACGCGGTTCGAGTACAACGGCAACAACCTCAATAGCCTGTTCGCGCAGCGGCGCAATCTCTTGTCGCCGGGCTTCTGGGGCATGTTGCGCGATATTCTGCGCTTCAACCGCGAGGCGCCGCGAGACTTGCAAGAGCAGCGCATCAGCGCCGAGATGACCTTGGGCGATTACCTTGCCGCCGGCGGCTACGGCGAGCGCTTTGTGCGGCATTACATCGTGCCGATGGGCGCGGCGATCTGGTCGATGTCCCTGGCCGACATGCTGGGCTTTCCCTTGCAGTTTTTCGTCCGCTTCTTCAAGAACCACGGTTTGCTCTCGGTCAACAATCGCCCGCAGTGGTGCGTGATCGAAGGCGGCTCCTCCTGCTATATCGAACCGTTGACCCGCAGCTTTCGCGAGCAGGTACGCCTCAATTGCCCGGTACACCGGGTTGAGCGCAACGCAGACGGGGTGATTATCCACAGCGCGGCCGGCACCGAGGCGTACGACAACGTGGTGTTTGCCTGTCACAGCGACCAGGCACTGGCGTTGCTCGGCGACCCAAGCCAGGCCGAGCAGGAGATCCTCGGTGCCCTGCCCTACGCTGACAACGACGTGGTGCTGCACACCGATACACGCCTGTTGCCCGACCGCAAACTGGCATGGGCCAGCTGGAACTACCGGCTGAGCGGCCCTGCCCAGGCCCAGGCGGCCGTGACCTATGACATGAACATCCTGCAAGGCATCGACAGCGCCACGACCTTTTGCGTGAGCCTGAACCAGACAGCCATGATCAACCCGTTGAAGATCCTTGCGCGCTACACCTATGCCCACCCGCAATACAGCCTGGCGGCGGTGGCCGCGCAAAACCGCTGGGAAGAACTGGCGGGCGCGCAAAACACCTTTTATTGCGGCGCCTATTGGGCCAATGGTTTCCATGAAGACGGCGTGGTCAGCGCCTTGCGCGTAGCCCGAGCCTTTGGAGAGGCCCTGTGAACAGTGCCTTGTACAGCGGCTGGATCGCCCATCGCCGGTTTGCGCCCAGGGCCCACGCCTTTCGCTACCGCATCGGCCTGCTGTACCTGGATCTAAGCGAAGAAGAGCACGTACTTGGGCTATCGCCCCTGGCCGGACGCAGCCTGTTCGCGCCTTTTGGCTTTCGCCAGCAGGATTACCTGCGTGAATTGACGCGCCACGGCATGAGTTTGAGCGATGCCGTGCGCCAGGAAGTCGGCAAGGCCCTTGGGCATGCGCCCCAGGGCGTTATCTGCCTGCTGACCCAGGCCCGCAGTTGGGGCCTGGCTTTTAACCCAGTGAGTTTCTTCTATTGCTTCGAGGCCGATGGGCAATTGGCCGCGATCCTCTGTGAAGTGACCAACACCCCATGGCGCGAGCGCTACCACTACGTGCTGCCGGCCCAAGCCCTGGGCGCGGATGAACACCAGCATTTCGCCGTGGCCAAGGCCTTTCATGTGTCGCCGTTTTTACCGCGCGACCTGGAATACCGCATGAGCTTCAGCCCACCCGCTGCCCGGCTCGGCGTGCACATGGCCGACTGGCAGGGCGAGCTGAAAATCTTCGACGCCACCCTGAGCCTGCAAAAACACACACTGAACCGCGCCAGCCTGCATCGCTACTTGTGGCGTTTTCCGTGGATGACCGCCAAGACCTGCCTGGCGATTTATTGGCAGGCGCTGCGCCTGCTGCTCAAACGCACACCGATTTTTCCCCACCGGGCCGCCGATGGCGCCTCTCGCACAGCCGTCGGTTACACCAAGGATCGCCGCCATGAAACCCCCTAGCTTATCGGTCAAGGCCAACCGCCTGAACGTCAACGGCATGACTACCGCGCTGCTGCGCAAGGGTGTGCTGCGTCAACTCAACCAATTGCGCCACGGCCAACTGGTGGTGATTGAAGACGGCGAACGGCAAATATTCGGCGCACGGGAAGCGCATTTGCTGGGAGAGATCCAGATCCTCGACCCGGCCGTGTGGGGCCTGGTGGCAGCCAACGGTTCCATTGGCGCCGGCGAAGCGTTTATCCATGGGTACTGGACCAGCCCGGACTTGACCGCCGTGGTGCGCGTGATGGTCAGCAACCTGGACGTACTCGACGCAATGGAAGGTGGCCTGGCGCGCCTGGCTCGGCCATTGACCCAAGGCCTGCACTGGTTGAACCGCAATACACGCAAGGGCTCGCAGAAAAACATCGCCGCCCACTACGACCTCGGCAATGACCTGTTCGAAGAGTTTCTCGACCCGACCATGATGTATTCGGCGGCGCAATTCTTGAGCGCCGACGACACGCTGGAACAAGCGCAACTGAACAAACTGGAGCGCATCTGCCAGAAACTCGCGCTCAAACCCACCGACCACTTGCTGGAAATCGGCACCGGTTGGGGCAGCATGGCGCTATATGCGGCGCAGCATTACGGCTGCAAGGTCACCACCACGACGCTGTCCAAGGAGCAATTCGCCTACACCGAACGGCGCATCGAAGCCTTGGGCTTGCACGGCCAGGTCACGCTGTTGCTGCAGGACTATCGCGACCTGACCGGCCAGTACGACAAGCTGGTGTCCATCGAGATGATCGAAGCGGTGGGCCATCGCTTTCTGCCGACCTACTTCAAACAATGCGCGCATCTGCTCAGGAACGACGGCTTGATGCTGCTGCAAGCCATCACCATCCGCGACCAGCGGTTCGAGCAGGCCAAGAACAGCGTCGACTTTATCCAGCGCTACATCTTCCCCGGTGGCGCGCTGCCGAGCGTGCAGAACATGCTGCATATCGTCAGCCGTGACACCGATATGAACCTGCTGCACATGGAAGATTTCGGCCTGCATTACGCGCGAACCCTGCGCCTGTGGCGTGAGAACTTTCGCCGCGCCCACGGCCGCCTCGCGGAACTGGGCTATGACGAGTACTTCCTGCGGCTGTGGGAGTTTTACCTGTGCTACTGCGAAGGCGGCTTTATGGAGCGCACCATCGGCACCGCGCAATTGCTGTTGGCCAAGCCCTCGGCGATCAACCCGCCGCTGCTGGGACGCTTCGATGCTTAAAAACCTGGCCAATGCCGTGCTGTTCCAGTGCGGCTGGTTTGCCTGTGTGCTCGGCGGTGACAGCCTGTGGCTGCTGGTGGGGGTGGCGGCGCTGGTCATTCACCTGTTGTGGATAAGTTCGGCCGCCGAGGATGGCGTGTTGATTATCAGCGTCACGCTGGCAGGCACGCTGCTGGACACGCTGCTACGTAGCCTGGGCGTGTTCCACTTCAGCGAACCGGGGCCATTGATTCCGTTTTGGCTGATGTTGCTGTGGGCGTTGCTGGCGACCACGTTGCACCATTGCCTGGCCTGGAGCGCTCGGCCCTGGTGGTGCGCCGCCCTGCTCGGCGCGATGGGGGGGCCGTTGTCCTACTACGCCGGGAGCCAGCTGGCAGGCGTGCAGTTCGGTTTCGGCCTGGGGCCGACGATGGCCGGGTTGGCCGTCATCTGGGCCTGGGTTTTCGTCGGGCTACACCGGCTGGCGCGCTGACGTCCGTCAGAGCATTCATACGCACAGCATCGGCTTGCCTTACACTGCGCGCCTATGACCAACATCCCCCACACCCAAATCACCGAACCCGCCGTCACCTGCTCAACGTGCGCCGCCTGCTGCTGCCAGCTGGAAGTCATGTTGATCACCGACACCGGCGTGCCGGAGCGCTATATCGACACGGACGATTGGGGCGGCGAAGTGATGCTGCGCCTGGACGACGGCTGGTGCGCGGCGCTGGATCGGGACACGATGATGTGTACGATTTATGAACGGCGGCCGCTGATTTGCCGGGAGTTCGAGATGGGCGCGCCGGAATGCCTGGAAGAGCGCGAAGGAATCGCCACGGCCTACCGCTGATCTAAAACTTATGGAGATCAAATGTGGGAGGGGGCTTGCTCCCTCCCACAGGAGACCTGCAGTGTTGTGAGGAATTACAACGGCAGGGTGTAGTGCAGCGAGTAGCTCTCGACCCCATCGTTATGACTGCTGATGCCGGCGTTGGAGTAGTGCATGGCGCGAATGCCCACTTCATGTCCACCGGTAAACCGCAGGCCGAACCCCAGGCGGTCTTCGAACTGGAAGGCCTGCCCGATGTTGTTGTCTTCCAGTTGGGTACGGGAGAACACCGCCACGCCGATCCCGGCTTCGATGTAGGGTTTGACCGATTGCCCGGCAAACTCGTACACAAACACCGGCGAAAACGACAGGCTGCTGGCACCGGCACGCTCGTCGCCATCCCAGTAGGTGTAGGCGCCGCTCCAGTAGCCGGTCAACCGGCCCACGTCGCTTTGCCACCAGCTTTTATCCCACTCCGAAGTCAGCCCCAACCGATAGGTCATGGTGGAGTCGCTGGTGCTTCCCACCCCCAATTCCAGGCCGGCAGCCTGGGCTGAAACCGAGTGTCCCACCACTACGGCTGCGATTGCAGCCAAACAGAACAAGCGCTTCATAAGAAACAATCCTTTGAAAACGAAGTTGTATGGTTTTGTACAGGCCATCTCGCTATAGAAGCTGACCCACAGCCAGAAGTTCAGCGACGTTTCACGAAATTTTCACGAATCGAAGCTTCGCACAACTCCGGAATGTTTCCATAGTGTCGGTAGGATATTTCTGAGATGACGCACATCGCCGCTGGTCCAGAACTGTGCGGGCTCGGGCGGGCCGACCGCCAGCAGGTCGCGCTCGCCCAGCAAGCGCTTGAGCTGGCGGGCCACGGCGGCGCCGGTGTCGATGAGGATGATGCTGGGGGGCAGCATCTGTGCCAGCAGGGGCTTGAGGAAGGGATAGTGGGTGCAACCGAGGATGATGGTGTCGCAACCGGCACTGAGCAGCGGGCGTATATAGCCCAGCAACAACTGGCGCAGGGCCGGGCTGTTCAGGTCGCCGGTTTCAATCAATTCCACCAGGCCCGGACATGGCTGGGTGATCACTTGCACATCGGTGGCGAAACGGTCGAGCAAGGCTGCGAACTTGGCGCTTTGCAGGGTGCCGGTGGTGGCCAGCACGCCGACCACACCACTGCGGGTAGCGGCAGCGGCGGGTTTGACGGCGGGCTCCATGCCCACCAGTGACCAGTCGGGGTAGTCCTGGCGTAAATCGGCCACTGCCGCGACGGTGGCCGTGTTGCACGCGATCACGAATGCCTTGGCGCCTTTCGCGCGGAAAAACTCGGCCACCCGCCGCGAGCGTTCAAGAATGAATGCGGGGGTTTTCTCGCCGTAGGGGATATGCCCGCCATCGGCGACATACAGCAGTGATTCGTGGGGCAATAGTTGCTGGATTTCATCCAGCACCGACAAGCCGCCGACACCGGAATCGAACACACCGACCGGCGCGCCCTTAACCATGCTGCGTCCCGCAGACGCTGCAACCTGGGTCACGCTTGACGCGCAACTCGCGAAAGCGCGTGGTCAAGGCATCAATCAGCAACAAGCGGCCCACCAGCGGCTCGCCGAAGCCGGCCAGCAGCTTCAAGGCTTCCAGCGCTTGCAGGCTGCCCACCAAACCGACCAGCGGCCCTACCACGCCGGCTTCGCTGCAGGTGAGCTCGGTGTCGCTGCCGTGCCCATATAAACAGTGGTAACACGGGCTGTCGGCGCGGCGCGGGTCGAACACCGACAATTGCCCCTCCAGGCGAATCGCCGCGCCGCTGATCAAGGGCGTGGCGCCAGCGACACAGGCCGCATTGACGGCTTCGCGGGTGGAGAAGTTGTCGCTGCAATCGAGCACCACATCCACCGCTGCCACGGCCGCCGCCAGGGAGTCCGCATCGAGTGCGCGGCGATGAGGAACCAAGGCGATGTCCGGGTTGATCGCCGTCAGGCGGCGCATGGCCGAATCGACCTTGGCCTGCCCGACACTGTCGGTGTCATGGATGATCTGGCGTTGCAGGTTGGTCAGGTCAACCGTATCGAAGTCGGCCAGATGCAACTCGCCCACGCCGGCGGCCGCCAGATACAGCGCCACGGGCGCGCCCAGGCCACCCAGGCCGACAATCAACGCGCGGGCGTTTTTCAGACGCAGTTGGCCGTCGATGTCGACATGCTGCAACAGAATCTGTCGGCTATAGCGCAACAGCTCTTGGTCGGTCAGCACGGCCGGTGCCCCAACGTGATGCGTTCGTGGCCGCCCAGATCGATGCGGCTATGCACGTCGTCAAAGCCCTGGCTCAGTAACAGATCGCGCACGGCCAGAGCCTGGTCGTAACCGTGTTCGAGCAGTAGCCAGCCACCGGCATTCAAGTGGGCCGGAGCCTCTTTGATGATCAAGCGCAGGTCGTCCAGGCCATCATGGCCCGCTACCAGCGCGCTGGCCGGTTCGAAACGCACATCGCCCGCCGCCAGGTGCGGGTCGTTATCGGCGATGTAGGGCGGGTTACTGATGATCAGGTCATAAGTATGACCTTGCAGGGCGCTGAACCAATGGCTGTTGAGCACCGTGGCGTTGTTCAGGTGTAGGCGCTGGCGGTTGCGTTCGGCCAAGGCCACTGCCTCCAGCACGCGATCAACGGCCGTGACCCGCCAGGCGGGACGCTCGCTGGCCAGGGCCAATGCAATGGCGCCGCTGCCGGTGCCCAGGTCGAGGACCTGGGTGGGCGTGGCCGGCAATAATTCCAGCGCCGCTTCCACCAGCAATTCGGTGTCCGGACGCGGGATCAGCGTGTGCGGCGCGACCTCCAGGTCGAGTTTCCAGAAACCTTGCTGGCCAAGAATGTAAGCCACCGGCTCGCCGGCGCGGCGGCGTTGCAGGTAGCCGGCGAAGGTCAGCGCATCTTCGCTGCTGACGATTTTCTCCGGCCAGGTGTGCAGGTAGCTGCGCGATTTTCCCAGGGCAGCGGCCAGCAGCAATTCGGCGTCCAGGCGCGCGGTGGGCGAGTCCGGCAGGTCGGCGGCGCGCAATAGGCTGGCGATGATGGTCATTTATTCACCTATCGCCGCCAATTGATCGGCCTGGTATTCGGCGAGCAGCGGCTCGATCACCGCATCGACGCCACCGGCGAGGATCTCGTCAAGGGAGTAAAGGGTGAGGTTGACCCGGTGGTCGGTGACCCGGCCCTGGGCGAAGTTGTAGGTACGGATGCGCTCGGAACGGTCGCCCGAGCCCACCAGCAATTTACGCTCGCTGGCAATCGCATTGGCGGCGGCGCTGGTCTGCTGGTCGTTGAGCTTGGCCGACAGCCAGGACATGGCGCGGGCACGGTTCTTGTGCTGGGAACGTTCTTCCTGGCACTCCACCACGATGCCCGACGGCAAGTGGGTGATGCGGATCGCCGAATCGGTTTTGTTGACGTGCTGGCCACCGGCGCCCGACGAGCGGTAGGTGTCGACGCGCAGGTCCGCCGGGTTGATCTCGATCGCTTCCTGCTCATCCGGCTCGGGCAATACGGCCACCGTGCACGCCGAGGTATGGATGCGGCCCTGGGATTCGGTCGCCGGCACCCGCTGTACACGGTGCGCGCCGGATTCGAACTTCAGCTTGCCGTAGACATTCTCGCCTTCGACCCGCGCGATGACTTCTTTATAGCCCCCGTGCTCGCCTTCGTTCTCGGACAGGATCTCCACTCGCCAGCCACGCCGCTCGGCATAGCGCGAATACATGCGGAACAGGTCGCCGGAAAAAATCGCCGCCTCGTCGCCACCGGTGCCGGCGCGTATTTCGAGGAACACGTTGCGCCCGTCGTTGGGGTCCTTGGGCAGCAACATGCGTTGCAGGTCGCCTTCCAGCTCGGCCAGTTTGTCCTTGGCTTCGCGGACTTCTTCCACGGCCATTTCGCGCATGTCCGGGTCGCTGTCCTTGAGCAGCGCCTGGGCACCTTCAAGGTCGGCCTGCACTTTCAGCAAGTTTTTGTAGGTCGCCACGACAGGCTCGACTTCGGCGTATTCCTTGGAATAAGCGCGGAACCTGGCCTGATCGGAGATGACCTCGCCATCGCCGAGCAAGGCGGTCAGTTCTTCGAAACGGTCCTGGAGCACGTCCAGTTTATTGAGCAGTGACGCTTTCATTGCGGTTTTTTATCCGAAGAGCTTTCTGACGCGCCCTCACCGAGGGCAAAGAGTTCCTGGGCCATGGCCAACGCATCGAGGCGGCCTTCGGCGGTAAGCTTTTTCAATTGCACGCTGGGCGCGTGGAGCAGCTTGTTGGTAAGGCCGCGAGCCAGTTGCATCAGCACCTCTTCGGCGCTGCTGCCGTTGGCCAGCAAGCGCTGAGCCTTGAGCAACTCCTCGTCGCGCAGGCGTTCACCCTGCTGACGATACGCCTTGAGCACGTCCACCGCCGCCAGTTCACGTAAGCGCACCATGAAGTCTTCGGCGCCGGTGCTGACCATTTCCTCGGCGGCCTGGGCAGCGCCCTGGCGGCTCTTGAGGTTTTCGGCGACCACTTCATGCAGATCATCGACGCTGTAGAGGTAAACGTCGTCCAACTCGCCGACTTCGGGCTCGATATCCCGGGGAACGGCGATATCCACCATAAAGATCGGCTTGTGCTTGCGCAGCTTTAGCGCGCTTTCCACCGCGCCCTTGCCAAGAATAGGCAATTGGCTGGCGGTGGAGCTGATCACGATATCGCTTCGCACCAGCTCGGCCGGAATATCCGCCAGCAGCACGGCGTGGGCGCCAAACTGTTCGGCCAGGATGCTTGCGCGCTCCAGGGTGCGGTTGGCGACCACGATGCGCTTCACACCCAGATCATGCAGGTGGCGGGCCACCAGAGTGATGGTTTCACCGGCGCCGATCAGCAAGGCCTGGCTGCGCTGCAAGTCGCTGAAAATCTGCTTGGCCAGGCTGACGGCGGCAAACGCCACGGACACTGGGTTTTCGCCGATGGCGGTGTCGGTGCGCACCTGCTTGGCCGAATTGAACGTGGCCTGGAACAGGCGACCCAGCAGCGGGCCGACGGTACCGGCCTCGCGCGCTACCGCGTAGGCGGACTTCATCTGGCCGAGGATCTGCGGCTCGCCGAGTACCAGCGAATCGAGACCGGCAGCCACACGCATCATGTGACGAACTGCCGCATCGTCTTCGTGCACATAGGCACTGGCGCGCAGGTCATCGAGGCTTAAATGGTGATAATCCGCCAGCCAGCGCAAGACGACATCCGCGCTGAGATGTTCCTGCTCTATATAAAGTTCGCTGCGATTGCAGGTTGAAAGGATCGCAGCTTCGCGGCTGTCGGTGAGCCGGCAGAGCTGCTGCAAGGCCTCAACCAACTGCTCTGGGGTAAACGCCACGCGCTCGCGCACGTCTACGGAGGCAGTCTTGTGGTTAATACCGAGTGCGAGGAAGGCCATTCAATATCGCTGATGATGTCGGGAAGCCGACAATTGTCCTACTTCGAAAGATTCAGAACAACCACCGTCGTCTATTGTCCCTATACCTTGTGCCTATAAAGGTATCCACTGAGACTCGGTTATGTTTGGCCGAAGGCTTGTGTCATGATGATCCGACCGCAGGTTAGTCGTCCTCTTCCTATATGAATAGATCTTCCGCGTTGCTCCTTGCTTTTGTCTTCCTCAGCGGCTGCCAGGCCTTGGCCCCCGTGTCGCCGGACGGTACCCCGCCGGTGGAAGACAGCACTCCCGCCCCTGAAAAGCCCAAGGTTTACTCCTCGTTCAGTGAAGAAACGGTGTTCAGCCTGCTGAGTGCGGAACTGGCCGGCCAACGCAATCGCTTCGACATTGCGCTGGATAATTACGTGACCCAGGCCATCAACACCCAGGACCCGGGAATCTCCGAGCGAGCGTTTCGCATCGCCGAGTACCTGGGTGCCGATCAGGCTGCGCTGGATACCTCGTTGATCTGGGCGAAAAACGCGCCCGATGATCTGGAAGCGCAGCGCGCAGCCGCCATTCAGTTGGCACGAGCAGGGCGTTATGACGACTCCATGGTGTATATGGAGAAAGTCCTGCAGGGCAAGGGTGACACGCATTTCGACTTTCTCGCGCTATCGGCCGCCGACACCGACCAGGACACGCGCAATGGGTTGATGAAAGGTTTCGACCGCCTGCTGCAAAAGCATCCAAAGAACAGCCAGCTGATTTTCGGCAAGGCGTTGTTGCTGCAACAGGATGACGAAGCCGAAGCGGCCCTTAAGCTGCTGGAGCAGAACCCGCCGGAAGAGGGCGAGGTCGCGCCGATCCTGCTGCGCGCGCGCCTGCTGCAGAACCTCAATCGTGGCAAGGAAGCGATTGTACTGCTGGAAAAAAGCATCAAGAAGTACCCGGAAGACAAACGCCTGCGCCTGACTTATGCGCGCATGCTGGTCGAGCAGGACCGCATGGAGGACGCCAAAGTGCAGTTCGCCAGCCTGGTCCAGCAATACCCGGACGATGACGAACTGCGTTACTCCCTGGCGCTGGTGTGCCTGGAAGCCAAGGCCTGGGACGAGGCCAAGGGGTATCTGGAAGAGCTGATTGCCCGGGAAAGCCACGTGGACTCCGCGCACCTGAACCTGGGCCGTATCGCTGAAGAGCGCAACGACCCACAGGCCGCCCTGCTCGAATACGCCCAGGTCGGCCCCGGTAATGACTACCTGCCGGCTCAGTTGCGCCAAGCCGATATCCTGATAAGCAACGGCCGCACCGACGAGGCCGAAAAACGCCTGGCCGCCGCCCGCGATGCCGAGCCGGATTACGCAATCCAACTGTACTTGATCCAGGCCGAAACCTTGTCAGCCAACAATCAGGGCGAGCGCGCCTGGAAACTGCTGCAACAAGCCTTGCTGCAATTCCCCGACGACTTGAATCTGCTGTACACCCGCGCCATGCAGGCGGAAAAACGCAACGATTTGGCGCAGATGGAAAAAGACCTGCGGCTGATCATCAAGCGCGACCCCGACAACGCCATGGCGCTGAATGCATTGGGCTACACCTTGTCCGACCGCACCACGCGCTACGACGAAGCCAAGGTACTGATCGAACAAGCGCACAAGCTCAACCCCGAAGACCCGGCCGTGCTCGACAGCCTGGGCTGGGTGAACTACCGCCTGGGTAACCTGGACGAAGCCGAACGTTTGCTGCGCCAGGCGCTGGAGCGCTTCCCCGATCAGGAAGTCGCCGCCCACCTGGGCGAAGTGTTGTGGGCCAATGGCAAACAGCGCGAAGCACGCCAAATCTGGGAAAAATTCCTCAACGAACAACCCGAAAGCCCCATCCTGCGCGGCACCATCAAGCGCCTGACCGGATCCGAGACCCTTTAAGCTTATGTTCTTGCGCCACGTTGTAATGTTCAGTCTTATCGCCCTGCTCGCCGGTTGCGCAGGCCTGGGCAACCGTGAATCCGTTGAAGGCCAGGGCAACCCGGCGCAATGGAAGCAGCATAAGGATCAGCTAGCCAGCATTGATGGCTGGCAGATCGAAGGCAAAGTCGGGGTGCGCGCACCGAAAGACTCCGGCAGCGGCACGTTGTTCTGGCTGCAACGCCAGGATTATTACGACATTCGTTTATCGGGCCCACTGGGCCGTGGCGCGGCTCGCCTGACCGGGCGTCCGGGGCAGGTGAGCCTTGAAGTGGCCAACCAGGGCCGCTATGAAGCGACGTCACCGGAAGCTTTGCTGCAAGAGCAGATCGGCTGGAAGCTGCCTGTCTCGCACTTGGTGTGGTGGGTTCGCGGCCTGCCCGCGCCGGACAGCAAGAGTCGCCTGAGCCTCAACGGTGACAGCCGCCTGGCCACCCTGGAACAGGATGGCTGGCAGGTCGAGTACCTCAGTTATGTGCAACAAAGCGGTTATTGGCTGCCCGAGCGCATCAAGCTGCACGGTACCGACCTGGACGTGACGCTGGTGATCAAGGACTGGCAACCGCGCAAATTGGGGCAGTGACGTGAGCGTAGACAAACTGACTCTGCCCTCCCCGGCCAAACTGAACCTGATGCTGCACATTCTGGGGCGCCGCGAAGACGGCTACCACGAGTTGCAGACGCTGTTTCAATTTCTCGACTATGGCGATGAGCTGACCTTCGCCGTACGCGACGATGGCGTGATCCAACTGCACACCGAATTCGACGGCGTGCCCCACGACAGCAATCTGATTGTGCGGGCGGCAAAAAAACTTCAGGAACAATCCGGCTGTTCGCAGGGCATCGACATCTGGATCGATAAAATCCTGCCGATGGGTGGCGGGATCGGCGGGGGCAGCTCAAATGCCGCGACCACCCTGCTGGGTCTCAACCACTTGTGGCAACTGGGCTGGGGCCAAGATCGCCTGGCCGCGCTGGGCCTCACGCTGGGCGCCGATGTCCCGGTTTTCGTGCATGGGCATGCGGCTTTTGCCGAGGGCGTAGGGGAGAAACTTACCCCGCAATTCCCCGAAGAGCCGTGGTATGTCGTGCTTGTCCCGCAAGTATCTGTAAGTACAGCAGAAATTTTTTCAGATCCGTTGTTGACACGTAACTCTTCTCCCATTAAAGTGCGCCCCGTTCCCAAGGGAAACAGTCGAAATGACTGCTTACCGGTTGTAGCAAGGCGTTATCCAGAGGTACGTAACGCTTTGAATTTGTTAGGTAAATTTACCGAAGCAAAATT